>Ga0187892_10001942_pt1 | contig 44426 bp, 56 predicted proteins | sample MA1701073metaG_FD_139345 | JGI IMG/M metagenome (GOLD analysis project Ga0187892, IMG submission 139345) | Bio-ooze microbial communities from a basaltic lava cave in the Kipuka Kanohina Cave System on the Island of Hawaii, USA - MA170107-3 metaG ... | reverse complement strand
CCCGAGCGTGGCCAAGGACCGGAGCACGTCACCGAAGGCGCGACCAGCAGACGCGGTGAGCAGGCCGGGCACATTCTCGAGAAACACATGACGGGGAAGGACGGCGGCAACGATGCGGGCGATGTCCGGCCAGAGCCATCGTTCGTCCCGTATTCCCTTCCGCTGCCCTGCCACGCTGACCGGAGGGCACGGGAATCCCGCTGTGAGGCAATCCACGACGCCACGCCACGGGCGGCCCTCGAAGGTTTTGAGATCCGACCACACAGGGCACGGAGCCAGCTCACCCGCTTCCATGCGCGCCACCAGAACGCTGGCGGCATACGCCTCGTTCTCCACATGGCAGACGACGCGAGCGCCTGGCACCGCCAGTCGGACGCCGACATCGAGGCCACCGATACCGGAACAGAGGGAGAGGATGTGCATGGAACGTACAGCCACACCGCACCACCCTCGCTACCGCATGCACTCCGGTATTGTCAAGTCACCGCTCGATACCATCGTCCGTGGGAATCGAGCGTCAAGTCTGGAACACCGGCCGGACCCCATGAAAAAATCTGGGGAGGTGGGGGTCTGGGACTGAGAGGGGGGGCTGGGTCGATCACCCCCCGGCCGGCCCCGACCGTCGGGCCTCGAGGGCAGCCGGCGGGCGCCTCGACCTCGAGGTCGGCGGCGAAGCGAGCTAACTACCTGGAATCGTTGAGCCGGGGTGTGGTGAAAACCCTGATTTTCACCAGTCCGGGGGGGTCAGAGCGCCATCGCCAGGGCGCCGTGGGGGCCGGCGTACCGCCGCCGGCCGCGCGTTAAGGCGCGTGGGCTCCTCTCTCCCGCCTCGTGGCTGCGATGACCCGATCGCACGACCCTGGCCAGGTGATCTCGTCGATGTCCGCCCGGCGGCGAGCATCGGGCGCACGTGGACCGCCCCTCCCGCACTGGCACGCCGACCCGGCAGCATCGCTGGCACCGTCGCCTCAGCATCGCCTTGGTGAGAGGACTCTTTCTGGGCATCCGAGCATCCGAGCATCCGAGCATCCGGGCGTTGGAATAGCACAAGCGCTTGATCGTATCCACGACCCACCCGATTCGCCCCGTGGTTGCCCTTTGGCGGTCGTGGGGCTGCCATGGGCTGTGCGGGTCGGGCTACGACTCCAGAGGGTCCAGGGCGGGCTCCGGCCGGCGAATGGTGAAAACCCTATCCCATAGATGGTATCGCAGGACTAGAAGAGAAGAGAAGAGGGGGAGTGCTTGAGTAGCACAGTAGTGATCTCGGGACAGGAACTGTGGAGGTCTCTCACAGTAGAGGCATTTGGTGGTGCAACTGTGAATATGCACTTTTTCCCTCAGTCTTTTCGGGGTCTTGCCGGCGCGATGTATCCATGACGAACCTTGTCAAGCCCCCCATGAGAGAGGGTGCAGGATGGGATTCCTGCGGGATTCCGGGACCTTGCGTGCATGGTATAGGCCGGATGGTGCAGCGCAGCTAGATGCGCTGTGCTACACTCGCGTTGAGAGATGGAGGAGGAAATCATGATGACGACCACGCAGTCCCGGCAGGGTGCCCGGTCTGCATCACGGCTGCTGAGCGCGCGCGCTGGCCGTGGCAATCCAGCTATCTCGACGTGCTGGCCAACGCGGAGCAGAGCACGGACATTCGACGCCGGCACGCAGCGGCGATCCGCCGACAGAGCAACGGAAGGGAGAAGCGAATGAAACCGACATGTCACGTTATCGGACGCCTCACCGTGTGCGGCGCCCCGGCAACGGAGGAGATCAGTTTGCGTCGCGGGTCGCCGGACGGTCCCCCCGCCGTGGCGTGGCTAGCCGCGTGCACGGCATGCGCAGACTGGTTGGCGACCGCGGACCCGCGCCTGTTCCCCTGGCGGCGCCGACTCGAGGGTCGGCTTCGGGTGCGCCGGCTGGGCTAGACGCCAGAGACCGTGCCCCGCGGGTCGGGCGCTGCGGCGCCCCGCCCGGGCGGCATGGGGCTGCTCGACAGGCAGGAGGGTGACGCGATGACTCTGCATCTGCACTCTGTCTCGGACCTCGCCGCGGCCGTGCGCGACCTGCGGCCGGACGCCGCGCGGGTCGGCGTCATGATCACACCCGAGTGGTGCCGCACGCGCATGCACGCCCTCGGCGTGACGCGCTACGAGGATGTGGACGCTGACGTCCTGGAGGCCATCGCGGCGCACGTCGATGACCTCGCGGCGGACGAGAGGGGGGGGTCATGACAGGAGGGAACAACGATGATCGTGCGTGAAGCCTATCGAGACAGGCGGCATGCAGTGTGTAGGCCGCATTGGCGGGGTGCGTGGCCGCTGCCGCCCGATGCGCCGGCCCTCGGGCCGATCGAGGATGCGCGCGACGACGCGGGGTGCGAGTACTGCCATGACGACACCTGTTGCGCGCGTGCGTGTCCCTGAGGGTGCGGGTGTGCAGCGCACGGTGGCATGCCGGGGTGGGGCGAGTGTGGGTGCACGCGCTGCGAGCGGCGCGACGCGCAGCGCGAGGAGGAGGCCGACGAAATCGATCCGGAGTCCGGCCTGCCCGTCTGGCAGGCGTGCGGGGCGCCGTCGCGCGCGGCGTATCTGCGACGCGGCTACTGACGGAGGGGTGCGACCGTCGCGCAGAGGGAGGGCCCACCGGAGCGGTGCGCACACTGTGATACGGAAATCGCATCCGCCTACGGCGACCCGGACGGGAAGGAAGCGGACTAGCCGTGCCCCGCGGGGTGCCGGCGCCCGCCGGCATCCCGGGCGGCATGGGGCCGACCGAGAGAGAGCAACGGAGGACATCATGGGCGAATATGCGAAGTACGGCGGAACCGAAATCAAGGTCGGCACGTGCGAGGACATGTACTACCTGCGCTACGACCAACGCGGGCAAGTGTACCCCGTGCGCGGTAGTGTCAATCCGGCGGGTCCGGAGCGGTACATGCTCCGCTTCCGGTTCCCGTGGCCGGACGAAGATCATGTGCCGCCGGGCGGGTACGATCCATACGACCGGGCGCTCGCCGTTCCGGGATTCGCACCGTCCCAAGAATGCGAGCATAGGGACGTCCAGTTTACGGCGCGCGTCGGCTACGTCACCAGCCTACCGTGTCCGGAAGGCAGTCCGCTCTATCATCGAGAGGTGCAGTACGGGTCCACCGTGTTTCGACTCGGCACGCTCGAGCCCCCGATCCACGTCCATCGGAACGGATTCCAGGGTGCCACGCTCTTGCAAGCCCAGAAGCTCGTCAAGGGCATCGGACTCGTGCCCATTCTCCGCTGCGGCGGATGCGGGAGCATGTGGCGGGAAGAAGATCGGGAACGGATCGCAGCGCTTGCCGTGTGTCTGCGTGTCGAGGGCGATCTGCGCGAACGGCACGATCCGGGGCGGGGCGCATTCTGGCACACGATCGCCGATCGCGTGCTCGAGGGATTGACCGTGGAAGGGACGCCGCTCCACGCCATCGCGTGACCGGGTTGCGGCCCCCGCTCTCTCGTGGGTTGGACGTATGGGGAGAGAGCGGGGAGCGGAGCCACGGTCCACCACAACGGGCTCCAGGGAGGGTACGGCATCATGATTATCTACATCGTTTATGCTCATGCGGAATTCGGCCGGCACGCCCTGCACGTCTTCAGCACGAAAGCGGCAGCCGACCAATTCGTGCGGCGCGCAATGAACCCATCCGACTCCGGCATAAGTGCACTCGACACCCTGCGGGTATCGCTCAGCGTCGAGACGATGTCCGTAACAGAGTAGCGAGCGCGACCACTACCCCTAGTGGTCGGAGCGCCGGCACACCACAACCCCTGGTACACTACAGGTAGTGGTGCCGGATGGGTTTTTCCGGTGGACACCACTACCTGTAGTGTCCCTTGACAAACCCGAGGGTCGGCCCCCTAAGAGGCTTCCTAACGGGGTATGCGGTGGTGTTCCCTCGGTACCGGACATGGGCGAATCCGATTCCTTCCGAGAGCGAATCCGAAAGCTGCTCCGTCTGTCCGGAGGCCGGACCGATCCAGAAGCGATCGCCGCGCGGCGCAAGGCCCGACAGCTCGCCAGTGCCCGCGACTATGTCCTCGAGGAGCTTCTCGAGCCGGCCCCTCGAGGAGCGGGGTCCGGGACCGGGACGGTGGCCAGCGATCTCGCCCGCGATCCCTGGCGAGAAGAACTCGCCGATGCGTTAGGACATGGGATCCTTGGCGTCCGGACGGCCATCGATCGTGCCGGACGGCTCGTGGTAGCGGGCACGCCGGACGCAACGGCCGCTTTTCTCCACCGCTACCGCCGCATCGCGTTAGGGTTCGAGTACCTGGCACGCGGAACCCCATGGCATCGGACGGATCGGGAGGCGTTCCTCTTGGGTGCCGCCGCGCGGGTTCGCGACCGGTTGCACACGGGAGCGCGTACCGGCGCGTTAGTGGTGAGTCAGGGGCTGAGTGCGGCGATTCGACGCTGGCTCGAAGTGCAGGGAGCGAAGGCCACCGTCCCCGGCCCGATCCACGCCGACGACCTCACCTCGAGCCCCGCGTTCGCGGCGGGGTGGAGAGCAGCCGGCGACCTGTCGATCCGCTAGGATGCCCGCATGCCCCTGAGCGCCTCGCAACGCGCCGAGCCTATGCCTCGGCTCGCTCCGGATGGCGTGCGTGGCTGCAGGCGGCAGCCTGCGCGCGCAGTAGAGCCTTTCGCTCGGCGATCTGCTCGTCCGTCATCGCCGGACCATGCGTGGGCTCCGCCTCCATGAGGGCCGGAAAGCCGGCGAGCCGTCGGCTCAGATCGCGAATCGCCCGCTGGAGCGCGGTTCTCCCGTTACGCCTCGGGTACTCGGCCGGACGTTCGGGTGCATCGTCCCGATCCCCCCGGGGGAGCTGCTGTGCGTGGTCTCGATCCATCTCACTCGGTCCGTCCCCATCGCCGCTCCATCTCCTGGCGATCGAGGTACCGGGTCTTCGGAGGGCCTCCGCCCGGCTTCTCGCATGGACAGGCGAGGTGCCGGCGTGCCCAATTCTTGAGCGTCGCGACCCAGTCGAGCTTGACCCCCCGCTGTCCCGCGACCGCCCGCCAGTGATCCTGGAAGTGCTCGAAGAGCGCCTGGGGGTTGCGACATCCCTGCGTGCGACAGAAGGCCGCGAGTTCCTCGGTCAGCGTAAAGTCGTCGGGTAGGCGCGTGCCGCGACGCGCGGCACTCCCGTTGCCCTGCGGCACCCGTGGCGTAGGGGATACCATCGGCTCCGGCCGGTGCATGGCAACCGCCGGCGAATCCGGCTCCCCACCGTCGCCAAGGAGACCCTCGAGCGAGACGCCCGTGAGGCGCGAGAGTCGGAGCGCGTAGCGCGGGCGCAGCACCCGCCCACGCGCTCGCCACTGGTGGATCGCGCCCACGGACACGTCCAGCACATGGCTCGTCTTGGTCGCACCCCCGAGAATATGCACAGCCTTTTCGAGCTGTTCATTGCGCATGATCTAGATACTATAGATCATCCAGGCGAGACGCGCAACGCTTGACACTGCCCGCTCGATGGGTTACTGACTGTATCACAACGGAATGTACTGGAGGCTATTGATGAATCAAGAGACGCTCCCTTCCACCCTCGACGTGATTGCCCGGACCGAGATCGACATGCAGATCGCGACCGCGAAGCGGTACCCGCGCAACGTCCAGGAGTTCTCGTCCCGGACGAAGCAGGTCGCGCTCTCGGATCGGCATGTCGCCGAGAGCTGCTACTACACGCTCGAGCGGAAGGAATCGCGCACCGGGCAGAAGCGGTTGATCCAGGGCCCATCGATCCGGCTCCTCGAGATCGCCGCCGCACAGTACGGGAACATCCGGTGCGGTGCGCGCATCGTCTCGGACCACGGCCGCTGGGTCGTGGCGCAGGGCGTCGCGCATGACCTCGAGTCCAATCTGTTCGTGACCACCGAGGTCATGCGGCCGATCGTCACCCGGGAGGGGCGTCGGTACTCCGACGACATGGTGTCGGTCACCGCCAACGCCGCCTGCTCGATCGCCAAGCGCAACGCGCTCCTGGGCGTCATCCCCCGCCAGATGGTCGAGGCGATCATGCAGGAGTGCATGGACACCGTCGCGAAGGCGCTGAAGAGTGAGGGCAAGATTGCCCAGCGATGGGCCACGGCCGTGGGCTGGTTCGGCGAGCGCGGCGTGGCCGAGAGCCAACTGCTCGCGTATCTCTCGCAGCCAGAGGCCACGGCCGTGACCGCCGATGACATCGCGACGCTGCGCGGCATCAAGACGGCGCTCGAAGACGGCGAGGCGGCTCTGGCGGACTACTTCCCTGCGGCGGGAGTGCCCGACCCTGGCAGTGCGCAGGGGGCCGATCGCCCGCCCGCGAGTCCGACCGATACGGTGACCGCCAAGGTACGGGCGCGACGGCAGCAGCAGGAGCGCGAGCCCGGAGCGGAGGGGTGATGGACGAGAGCCTCAAGAGCGAACGCCGCCGGCACTACCTCGGCGGCTCGGACGCTCCGGCGGTCTGCGGCGTCGATCCCGAGGCGACTGCCGCCGATGTGTGGGCTGAGAAGGTGGCGCTCGATCAGCGTGACCGCTCGCACGAGCATCCGCAGGATGGCGGCTCGCCTCTCGTGCTCGGCAGATACCTCGAAGACGCGATTCTCTCCTGGGCGCGTGACCGGCTTGGCGGTCATCTCCTGCACGGCGAATGGCTCCAGGATCGCAGCAACCCGTGGCGTGCGGCAACGCTCGACGCCCGCACCGTGGTCGAGCCCATCCGGATCGTCGAAGCGAAAACCTGCGGGCTCCTGGGTCGCCCGGCCTACTACGACGACTACGGTCCGGACGGCTCGGATCAGATCCCGGAGCACGTGATCGTCCAGGTGCACCATCAAGCGGATGTCGTCGCGAAGGCGGGCCTGCTCGTCGATGAGATCGCGTACGTGGCGGCCTTCCTGGGCGGCAAGGGTTTTCGGCTCTACGAGCTTCCGCTCTCCCGGGCGCTGATGGACGAGATTCGCGTGGTCGAGCTCACGTTCTGGGATCGGTATGTGTGCCGGAACGAGATGCCTCCCGAGGGATTTTCCCGAGAGATGGCGCGGCGGATCCAGCGCGAGCCGGGATTGCGGCAGGAGGTCCCGAAGGCTGTTCTCTTGCGGTGGCAGGCGGCGAAGCTCCGGCGCGCACAGGCGGATGATGAAGTCGAAGCGACCGAGACGGCGCTCTGGGCCGCACTCGGATTGGCCGAGGTCGGCTACTGCGATGCCGGTGAGGTGAAAGTCCGGATCGTGAACCGCAAGGGATACGAGGTCGGACCGAAGACGTTCTCTCAGCTCGATTTTGCCGATCCATTGACGCTGAAGAAGCGGGCGGAGCGGGCGGCGAAGAAGGCCCAGTGATGACGCTCCACGACTGCCAGCTCCTCCGTCTGTCGGACGACCGGATCGTTCTCCGTGGGCGCAACGGCAACGGACGATCCACCCGAGTCGAGATCGAGGTCGGTATCGGGGACTTGGCATGCGTCGTGCGGCGCATCCGATGGATTCGTGACCGCCTGGCTCGAGACTCGGACACGCTGAATACGGAGTTTGGGAAAGCAGGTGAGTGATGGCCCTTCAGCAAGCGCGTTGTCGGTCCTGCGGCGCCACGATCCTCTGGGGGGAGACCGTCCGGGGCAAACGCACCCCGGTGAATGTCCGGCCGGTCACCATCTTTGTCGAGGACCGCGATCTTCGTCCTGGACGCACGCTCCTCCGGGCGCTGGCGGGCTATGTGTCCCATTTCGCGACGTGCCCTCGCGTGCAGGAACACCGGAAGAAGAAACGCGATCAGGCCATCCTCGACGATGCCGCGCGCGAGATGGGCGACGACCGGAGCGATCCGTTCTGATACCCTGGGAGTGGAAGTATGTTAACGATTCCCCCGACGATGATGCACGGTCACGCACCGGCCGTCTCTGGTCTCAACGAGCGGGTCTGGTGTGCGGGTGGAGCGGTCCGCCGTTGGTTTGCCGGAGAGCCCCAGACCTCGGATATCGACATTTTCGCGTGTGACGAAGAGGCGGAAGCCGCCTTTATCGAGGCGAATAGCTTGACGGAGCACCGACGCACCCCTCGAGTATGCTCTTTCGTCGCGTCTCCGATTCAATTGATCCGCGTTCCGCGGTTCACGGATGCCCGCGACTGCATTGCGCACTTTGATTTCGCCCTCTGTCAATTCGCCTGGGATGGCACTTTGATCCATACCACAATCGAGGCGCTGGTCTCCACGTTGCGTCGGCACCTCGCCGTGGTCGCGATTCAACCCGGCTACGAGCTGGATAGCCTACGCCGGGCGTTCAAGTACACGCTGGCAGGCTATCGACCCTGTCTCGGAACGCTCATGCAGCTCGGGGCAGCGTTTCAGCGGACCGGCGTGGACCTCGAGCAGCAGGTGGCAATCTCTCCGTCGGGTGGAACGCGGCACGCCATCGCCTGGGATTGAGTCGATGCCCACATGGCTCGATGACGCGATCCGGGAAAGCCGCCCTCGCGTCCCCATTCTCAGGGGGCTCCGGTGGCTCTGGCTTCACCGGCCATGGAGGAGACGACGAGATGGAGGACATTCGCGTGACCCTTCGCGGACACTCCCCAACGGACGAGCCGCTTCCCTGGAGCTCAATCCGGGTGTGGGCGACAGGAGCGACGAGGATGGCCATTCACGGGATGACGCTCCGCGTGCTGCTGGAGAAAGCCACCGAGGCCGCGAAGACAGTTGACGCCTACGGGAAGCTGCCGTGCTTCTCCCAAGAACACGACTGCCACTGGACGACGAGCGGCGGTTTGACCACCAAGGTCCGGCGCATTCCGATCACGGTGGCGGTCTGCCCGTGTCACGAGTGGCGAGCGACGCAGGCGATCGCGGACGTCATATGACGTCGGATGTATACTGGCACTTCCTGCCTCACCATCGGCGGCTCCGATTCCCGCCACACACCCGGATCGAATCGGGCATGACCGTGACGACCCAGCAGCCGCCCGTGCTCGGCCGGCACGGCTTTCACGCCTCGGTACGGGCCATCGATGCGCTGGCCTACGCCCCGAAGGACATCGACGGTCTGTGGGTCTGCGCCGTCACGCTCGGCGGAGTGATCCTGAGGGATACGGATAAGGTCGTCGCCACGGAGCGCACGGTGGTATGGATGCAGGACGCGACCCGCGCGCTGCATGAGTTTGCCCTCTGGTGTGCGACCGGCGCCCTGTTTGGGTACGGCAATGGGGATGAGCGCAGCATCGAGGCACTCGCCGTGAAGCGTCGGTGGCTCGATGGCGGCGCGACCACTGATGAGCTTGCCGCCGCCAAGGCCGCCGCCTGGGACGCCGCCTGGGACGCCGCCGAGGCCGCCGCCGCGGCCGCCGCCTGGGCCGCCGCCTGGGCCGCCGCCTGGGACGCCGCCGGGGCCGCCGCCGGGGCCGCCGCCTGGGACGCCGCCAGGGACGCCGCCAAGGCCGCCATGAACGAGGAGCTCACATGCAGGCTGCTGGTGCTCAAGTCGTAGACGCTACGCCGATTGATCCCGTCCGGCGCTACCTGTCTCGCCTGAGCCCCTCCAGTCGAAGGGTCCAGGCCAGGGCACTCGCCACGGTCGCCGAGCGCCTCTGGGGCCCAGGCCGATCGTGGGAAACCGGCCCGTGGCACAAGATCACGATGGAGGAGCTGCACTACCTGCGGGAGACCTTGCCGGGCACCATGGCCATTGCGACGGTCAACCGGCACCTGGCCGCCACCCGCGCGGTCATCCGGATCTGCCGGCGGCTTGGGTGGTCCCAGATGAACGAGGAGGACCTGGCGGGGTGCCCGAAGATCCGCGGGGAGTTGCCGCTCGGAGGTCGGGCAGTTTCGACGCCGGAGATCATGCAGCTCATGGAGTACCTTGCCCGCGACGATAGCGCCCTCGGCCGCCGAAACGGCTTCCTGCTCGCCATCCTCTGGGGCATGGGGCTCCGTGTGGCGGAGGCGTGCACGCTGCGGCGGCACGACGTGTGCTTCGGAAAGCTCCGGGTACGGGGCAAGGGCATGCGCTATCGGCTGCTCCCGATCGCGAAGTGGCTGCGACCATGGTTCGCCGCCCGTCTCGGCGATCTCCCGGATGATCCCAACGTGCGGCTGCTCGGCATCAAGCCGAACCGAGTCCGCGCGATGCTCCGAGAGCGCTGCCGGGAGCTCGGGCTCCCCTCGTGCTCCCCACACGATTTTCGCCGGGGCTTCATCACCTATCTGTTACAGCGTGGCACGGACGTGTTCACGGTCGCCCGCCTCGCCGGACATAGCTCGCTCCTCACCACGATGCGCTATGACCGCCGGGACGACGAAACCGCTGCGGATGCGATGGACCGGATGCTCGTGAAGCACGAGACGATTCGTCAGCTCAAGGAGGCTCCATGGCGACGAGTAGAACGATCCAAGACCTCGCGGTCCGGATCCCGAAGGCCACGTATCGGGCGCTCCGGATCTACGCGATCAGGCACGGAGTGATGATGCAGGAGATCGTGGTGGAAGCGCTCACCGCCAAGGTGAGCCGGTGTCGCGACTGTACGCGGCACGAGCGGAGGTTCTCGTGACTCACCGACTTGGCGCGCGGGTCCGTTCCTGGTGGGAGTGGTGGACGAGCCGGCGAGGTCGAGGGGCGGAGATCAGAGCGCCAGCGCCAGTGCCACATGCTCCGCCACCCGAAGCATCGCCCACAGCCCGACGAGCCAGACCCAGGCGTACCATCCGAGGAGTTCGAAGAGGACGGCGGTCAGGGCGTCGCTGAGCACGGAGGGTTAGGGTCTCTTCAGGGCAGCGCGGAAGGTCATCGCCCCGAGGCCAATCAGCACTTCCCGAATCTTGTCAGCAGTCCCGGCATCGATCCAACCGACGCCCTCGACAAATGTGACGACCGCATAGGCAGCGGCCACCAGGTACGTTCGGTATCCAGCAAGCAACTCCATCGACAGCACCTCCGTCACGAACCGCGTCAAGAACCACCATCGCAATCGCCCGATCCGCGCGGGCTTCCGATCGCGAATCCCCTCCGGCCGACGTCGCTGCCTCCAGCGATGCCGTGGCACCGATTCACCGTCCCACATAGAGGAGCCGGTTCGGCGAGCCGGCCCCGATCCCTGAGAGGACACCCTGCGTGGCGAGCGCGAGGACGCACCCCGGAATGTCCGGTGCGCCACCCTCCGCGCAGAGTGCGAGCCCACCGGCCACGTGGGGGCTCGCCATGCTCGTCCCGGACATGCCGATCGCTCCCCCACCTCGACGGGCGGAGATGATGGCCTGCCCGGGGGCGAAGAGGTTCACACACGCGCCCGTGTTGGAGAAGCTGGCACGCGCATCGATCTCCGTGGACGCTCCGACGGTCACGGCCTGCCACACGCGGGCCGGGGAGCCGCCGCAGGCATCATCGTTCTCGTTGCCAGCAGCAACCGCATGGAGCACCCCCGCCTCGATCGAGCGGCAGAGTGCGAGATCGAGCGCCGGAGCGACCCCGCCACCAAGGCTCATGTTCGCCACGTCCTCCCCGGGCGTTTGCCGAGCCTGCTCCGTCACCCATTCGATGCCAGCGATCACGTCGGCGTCTGTCCCCGATCCACCCGTCAGCACCTTGACGCTGTGCAGCGTGACCTCGGGAGCGATCCCGAAGCCCTCGCCGCCGATGGTCCCGGCCACATGCGTGCCATGGCCGTGGTCATCCTCGAACGAGCCGCCTCGGGCCGCAAACCCCGCGCCCAGGCGACCCGTGAACGCCACGTGCCGGGAGTCGATCCCGGTATCGATCACGTAGGCATGCACACCCGCCCCGGTCTCGAGGACCGCGTACTGACCATCGAGCGGCAGTGCCCGTTGGTCGCTGCGATCAAGCCCCCAGCTCGCGACGGCCTGGGGAAGGGTACTCTCCTCTCCCGGCGGTACACGCTTGACACCGTTTTCCTGCACGAACAGCACGTCGGGTTGCCGCGCCGCCGCCTGTGCATCGGCTTCCGTCATCTCGGCAACGAAGCCAGAGAGAGATCGAAGCACCCGCACGCCGACGCCACGCGCGCGCAGCGGCGTCCCGAGCGCCTGGACGACGATGTACTCGCCAGTCGGTTCCTCGACGCGCACAATCGCTCCCGCTGCCTGCCGCGTCAGGGCGTCCGCGTGGGCGGTGCAGTCGAATCCCGGTGCCGGTGCATCGCCCGGCGCGGTGGTGGTCGTTGGGAGCGGTGGCGGTTTTCCACCGCCATTGCCATTCCCGTTGCAGGCCATCAGGACGACGACGAAGGCACAGATCCAGCGTTTCATCGATCACTTCCCACTCACTGCAGCCACACGTCGAAACTGGGTAAGCCACAGATGCGGCCGCCGGGGCATCGCCAGCTTTCTCGCCATTCGGAAGCCTCCCTATCGCGGCTACGTGTGTTGAAGGTGATACCCTACTCGCACGGATTCGGAGTCGGCGGGTTTGCACGAACGCCCAGCGCGTTGAACGGCAACAGGTCTTGGGCCAGTCGCGCTGCCGCTTCGGCATCGGCGCCACCACCTAGAACCCATTCCTTGCGCTCGGCGTTGCAGAGGTCCAATTGCATGGGGGCCGTGTAGCGGAGTTGCGCGGCGCCACAGCCGCACGCGGACATCAGCAGCAATCCGATGAGCATTCGCACCATCACGTGCATCCTCCTATGATTTGTTCGCGCCCTTGTCCCAATGCACCGCAGCCGTCCCGCTCGTAAAGACCGTGCAGTTGGATCGATAGCGACCCGCAGGGGTATCCACCCGCAGAATCGCCGTGCCGCTCACGCTCGCCACCACCGCTCCGGTGGCGACGTTGAGTGGCGCCACCGTCACCCAGACATCGGTTTCTGCGACCTGCTGCTGCAGGATCATGGTTGACACGCCCGAAATGATGATCTCGAAGTACAGCGCATCGATCGGACCGGCAACCACTTGGTCCGTCGAGGCACCAGTCGCCGTGTGCGTATGCAGGAGACCGCTCTGTTCGCCACGCGCTGCCATGCTTGTTCTCCCCTATGGAACCGTGGTGGTCGTCGTTGGTACCACGGTGGTGGTAGTGACGGTGGTGGTCGTCACCATCGGCACACAGATCGTCCCGTTGCCCCAGCAGGGTAGGCCCGTGTCGGTGTCTACGCAGCACCGGTTGATCGCGGTGGTGCCCGAACAGTCTGCCGCCTGCCGACAGATCGGGCCACCCTCCCAATCCGAACTGGGCGAGAAGCACTGGTACACACCCTCGGGGCCTCGGCAGTCCATGGCGTGGCTTGCCGGACCGAGAATCCCCCCAAGGAGAAGCGCAGCGAAGAGCCAGCGGATCATCGTTCCCCTCCCGCCATGACCTGTCCGGCGCCGATCGTCGCCGCTCGCGTGAGCGGTCGCGCGATGCGGCCGGACATCCCTTCCGTCAGCATACGGATTCCCGGTCCCCGTGTCACGAGCTGGGAGGTGCCGAACGGAACGGCCAAGGCCGCCGCTGCAGCCGACGGCAGCACTGGCGCACCTTCGCGGTGGGCTGCCGCGGCGCCGGCTCCCGCCGCGGCCAGCGTCGCGGTGAGCTCGCCGATCCCCGTCCGCCAGAGATTCATCATCTGCGAGGCGGCGAGCACGTTCGGACTCGTCGGCGTGATCCGTCCGGCGACACCCTCGGCTGTCTCCAGCGCTTTCCCGATCTCTACCAGCTCGCGGAGGACCGCACCTTCGGGTCCCGGGAACATGAGGTCGAGCTGTCCGCTGCGGATGAACGGCTCGAGCCGATCGACGAACATGCCCGGCGAGACGAACGCCGGTTGCTGCGCCGGTCGGACGGTGATCTCCTCCAGCATGTCCTTGATCCAGGCGTTCGAGAGCGCTTGGCCCGTCGGGGCATCGACCACCTGATAGACGAGCGCCGTCGGTGCCAGATCGCCCGGCTGGAAGATGCGACGGAACACGTCCTCCGCGTCGGAGATGCTTCGGCCCGCCAACGCTTCGATCAGCGAGTCCTCCATGAGCGTCATCCCGCCCGACCAGTTCTGCGCCGCCGCCTTGATCGCGTCGCTCACGTCGCTGGTCGCCAGCCCGTCGGTCATCGCTCGGATCTCGTCCTTGAGTGCCATCCAGAGACGGGCCGCCTCACCCTCCCGGCGCGTCCGGACGAGCTTCCCGCTGCCGAACCCCAGCTCGCCGAGCTGGCTCTGAAGCTCCAGCGCCCGGGACAGCGGGATCTCGTCCACGGCGATCAGCTCGTCGGTGATGTCGTCCACGAGGTCCACGACGCCGCCCTCGCGGGCGAGGCGACGGGCCGCCCTGCTGGGACCGATGGGCGTTCCCCCACGAAATTCGACGAGCTCCCGTGCGAGCGCCTTGGTACTGCCGATGTTCACCGGCGAATCGCCAGCCAGCGTCGTGAGCTGGGCCTGAAGCCGCCGCTGCTCCTTGTCGAGCGCCTGCTTCGCCGCCTTCGCACCCCGCCCGCCGATGATGCGACCCCACCACCGGGCGCCGTTGTCGAGGTCGGTGGCAAACTCTCCGCGCACGGCATCCGAGAAGCCTTCGAGCTGTGCCCGACGGAACTTCCGCAGCCGCCCACCACCGACCGCGAAGAACTGCGGCACCTTCTCGATCGTCTGAATCGTGGGGCTCATCGTAATGTCCCCAGCGGTGAACTGCACACCGCGAGAGCGGAAGAGTTGCCGGAGATGTTGCTGCTGAGCACTGAGGACACGCGAGAGACCCGTCGCGCGAGCGACCTTCGCGCCCGCGCCGATGAGGGTCCTGCCCGTCGCTTCTTCGATCATACCCCGGCCGCCGGCCGCCGCGATGGAGCGCATGTCGAGCGGCTCCCCCGCAACGAGATCCCGAAGGCCACGAGCACCCATGGTCGTGAGACCGGCGGCTGGGATACCCAATGGACCCGGAACCATGCCTCCGACGAACGTGCCGAGGCCCTCAGCAGTGCGTCGGCTGGGCAGACTCGGCCGTACCCCTGGGGTGCTCGGCTCCTGTGGCTCAGGAGGCAAGGGAAGCAGGCTGCGGGGGGATTGTGATTGCTGCGTCGGGAGCGGCGGGGTGAGCGCCGCCGGCTCACCGGTCGGTCCCTGGGCCTGCGGAACGTCCGGCAGCTCCACCGTCGCCCGCCGGCCATCGGGAAGCTGGATGGTGGCACGTCGTGGCATCAGTCCACCGACAGGAGCCGACTTCCGGCGGGCAGGGAGCGCAGAAGATCATCAACCGCCGGATCGTCCTGTCCGGTTGGAGCGGCCGGCGCACGTTCCGCTTCCCCGCCAGCGCCGGCGGCGCGCGCCGCACGCTCGGCTTCCAGACCACCGATCAGCGTCTCGAGAAGCACCTGGAGATCCGCTTCGGTCTGGCGCGGATCGGCCGACGCCTCGAGCAAGGTATCGATCGCCTGCAGCGTCCCTTCGGCATCGCTGCCGGCGGACCCCAGGGTGAAGACGAACGGCTGGAACCGCAGGATGTCCTGATCCGACAATCGCCCGCCGCTCTCCCGGCCGATCGTACGAGCCAGCTGGCCGAGGGTTGCCGAAAAACCTTGGATCAATCTCCAGTCGGCGAAATCCTGCGCGGTGGGCTCCGGAAGTCCCATGCGCGTGGCGAGCATCCGTGCTGCCGCCGGACTCTGCTGCGCGAGGAAGACGCCGAGACGCTTTCCCTGCCGTGCGCGAAACGTCTCGGCGGTCAATTGGCGGTTCACCGCCCCACGCATGACGGTGAGCGTCCGTCGGGCATTCGATACGACCGGCTGGAATTTGGCGAAGTCCGTCGCCAGCGCGGTCGCGCCCGCTTTCGCGGCTCCGGCTCGCGCCTCGGTCTCCACGACATCGGGAGCGCCGAGCCGGATACGCTCGCGCGCCTTTCGCTCCGCATCGAGCTGCGCAACCGCATCGGCGATGGGACTGGCCTCGGCCGTCAGTCCTCCGAGTCCCCGCGCCGCTGCCTGCTCCTGAAGCCATTCCCGCTGCCGCGCCTGAAAGAGCGCGTTATCCTCGGGGTTCTGAATGTCGAAGACCCGGCCGGTCACCTGCTCCACCTCGGCCGCGAACGCCTTGCTCATGGAAGGGGAGCCGCTGGCGGCGCCCACGCCGAGCACCTTCAGTGCACTCTCGGGGCGTCCAGCCCGGAAGAGAGCCGCCGCGAGCTGATCGGCCCGACGATCTGGCTGAAGGGCAAGCTTTGCCGCCTCCTCGAGACCTTCTCGTTGCGTGCGGAGATGCTCGAGCTGTCGGGCAGAGATCAACGCGCCGAGGTTCGGTCGTGGGGCCGGGATGGGTGCGCCGAGCAGTCCAGAGAGTACCGCCCCCGTGGTGCCGATCGTGCGGGTGATGGGATCGCGGCCGAGGAAACCACTCAGCGGGGCGTTCGGCGCTACCTGCTCCAACTGCGCTTCGGGAATGCCGAGCTGCCGGAGGACTTCGCGGTCGCTCTGCACGCCCGCCTGCTGCTGCTGGACGGAGAAAGGCAAGGCGAGGGCCTGTGCCCCGATCTGTGCGAGCTGCAAGCTCTGTCCGAGATTCTCCCCCATGGCTTCATGGAGCCGTCTGGAAGCCGGAGGATCCCGCGAGCTGGTTCAGGCCGAGGAACGCCATAATCCCCTCCAGACCCGGGAGGCGCTGCTCCGCCTGTCCGACGTTGCCGATGTCCCGGCCGAGTCCGGCGAGGAATTCCAACCCCTGGAGTCCCTGCTGCCGCTCGGCGAGATTCTGCTGTCCCGCGCCCAGCAGGGCGTTGATGAACGCCTGCTGATCGCTGGCTCGCTGCTGGAGACCGCGACCGGCCAAGATGTCGCCGAGTTCCGCACCCGCCTGTCCGACGGCTGCGCCTTGCGCCAGCGCCGAGCGGGAGGAATTCCCGAGTCCTGATGCGCCGAAGCCTGCGCGCATCTGGGCGAGGTTCTGATCCAAGAGATTCTGGGCGCGCGTCTGCGCCGTCTGGATCGGATCGAAGGTGATCGCCGAAGGATTCCACAGCGGCGAGTTGCCGAACTGGCTCCCGAGCAGTTGGCTCGTTGCTGGTGCCCCGGGCACCTGAGGCGGTCCGGCATTCGGCCCCGAGCCGCCGAGGTTCGGCGGCGTCGCGAGGCGTCCCGGCGTCCCCCTCGGTGCGGTTGGTGGCTTCTGACTCGGCACGGATTACCCGAATACGGATGCGACGCGCTGCGCCATCGCCAGCGGCTCCGGCATGATTCCTTGCAGCGGCGCTGGGATCATGGATGGAGCGCCGCCCGCGGCCGGAGGTGTAGCGCCGCCACTGCCACCCTTGCCCCCACCGCTGGCACCGCCAGCAATGACCCCGGCGATCAGTGGAATCAAGGCAGCGATCGGCATGTGGAGACCCCCCTTTCTGTCTCACTGCACGTTGAACGCGCGCATGAACGCGAGCAGCTCGGGACTGATGGGCGGCATCTGCGGTGTCAGCGGCGGAAGCATCGGTACCTGCGGCATGGGTACTTCCGGCCCCTTGTCGGCGACCGATCGGGCGAGGTTGAGCGCGTTCTGTGCCGTCCCCGTGATCTGACCGATCTGGTTCGCTCCGCTGAGCAGCTGCGAGGCCAGACTGGGTGCCGCCTGGGTGGCAAACGGCATGGCGGCTTCGGCGGCGCCAGCGAACCCCGGTCCCATCGGGGCGGCGCCGGCCAGGGCCGCTTCGGCTCCACCGCCTCCCATTCCGAGTAGCCCGGGGATGGCCTGCGCGCCGCTGGCGAGTGCGCTGCCGGCCGCGCCAAGGCCGCTGCCGATGGCACTGCCGGCAGCACCGAGACCGCTCAGGAGACCGCTGCCGGCCGCGCCAAGGCCCGACGCAACCGCCGGGGCCGCCGTAGCAACCGCGCCGAGGATCGCAGGACCAGCAACCGCGAGCAGGGGCAACAGGACCGGCATCAGCGAATGACCTCCCCGAGCCCCCGTTCCGCCCTCACGAGCCGCTTCTCACGTTTCCGAGTGGCCTGCTTCTGTTCCCCGCGTGTCTCGATCCGCCGCTCGAGCCGACTGATCTTCTTCGTCAGGCGCCGCTCCTGCTGTCCCGCCGTCTTCGTCTGCACGCTCGGGCGGATCGGTGGCAACCCGGGACCCTCGGCCACCTCTTGCAGCGTCGGGAGACCGAGCTCGCCGCCGAACGCTTCGCGGCGGCTGGCCGGCAGTCCCATCTCCGTTCGGGTCTGCGTCCGGCCGAAGCCCGGCGGGGCCGTCGGTTGGAAGCTCTGCATGCTCGGCATGGCGCCGCCGGCCATGGTCGGCACCTGGAACCCGGCGGGTACGCCCCCCGGCCCGGGGGCGAGGCGGCTGGCAACGCTCCCGCCGCCCTGGAACGCCTGGAACATCCCGGGGAGGAGATCCTGGATCCCGCTCAGGGCCTGCTGGAACGGCACCGGGATCGGAATGTCCTGGGCGGTCGTGATTTGGCCGACGAGCGCCCGGTTTACCAGGTCGTTGAGCTCCCGCACCTGGGGGGATGGCCCCTGCCGCTGGAAGGTCTTGTGCGTGGAAACGCCGCCGCCGCCGCCGCCTAGTTGCATGAGGCACTCCGACTGCTTCGGCCGCTCTCACCGGCGCGAGCGGCATCTTGTATACCGCACACTCGAAGGCGTAGCCATAGCGGCTGAGGTACCGAGCGAACGTCCCAGGTTGCCCCCGACGCCCACAGAAGAGGTAGGTGCCGCCCAACGCTCGTGCCCACGCCTCCACCAGCCCGTGGAGGCCCTTGGCGACGTGGGCGGGGATGTTCCGGGTCGCCGCCCAGGTGAGCCAGGGCGTGCCGGTCTGAAAGAGGTTCACCACGAGGAGTCCCGCCACCCACGCGCGAAGCTGGCCGGTCGCGTCGAGCACGAGCCAGACGAGGCCATGCGGCCATTTCTGCACGGTGCCGCAGAGCTCGTCCCAAGCATCCAGCACCGTCCGATCGGTCACGAGGTCGTTCTCGATCATCCACTGCACGTCCGCAAGGATGTCCGCGCGAAAGAGCGTGAGCTGCTCAACCGTCTTGGCCCGATAGGCGGTGAAGCCCGAGCCAAGCGCCACGAGATCGCCGACTCGCCCATCGCCGTTCACTGCCGTCCCGCTCCGTCACCACGACCCACGTTCGCCAGTGGCCAGTAGTCTCGGGCCGGCACACGACACTTGCCTCCCGTCTGCTGACATTGATTCACCAGGTCCATCACCATCCACGTCGCCTGCCGTTCGACATTGGAGATATCTCCGGAGCAGGAGAATTGCGTCTCCGATTCAATCAGCGCCCCGTCGAGGCGCGCGACGCTTTCCGTGATGCTGGTCAGGTGTTTACTTTGCATGCTGGATACCGCGCTGAGATCCTTCCCGACTTCCTTCAACTCCGTGCTCACCTCGCGTTGGAGGATCCCGATATTCTGGTAGAGCACACCGAGTCCGATGCCGAGCGGCGAGAACAGCGCCACGAAGATGCCGAAACTCGCGATGAGATAGGCCCACGGACCACCATTCTTCGCCGCGGCACCCACGCCCTGATTCTTGGCGATGGCTTTCGAGAGATCGCGAATCTCGACGGTCAACGAATCAAGCGAGCTGGCGTACCGCTCGCCCTGATCGCGGATCGTCTGCAAGATGGCTTGAAACTGGACCGCGGTTTCGCCTCGCCCATTGCCCACGCCCCCACCCCCTCGACTGCGGATCATGGCCTACGTGAGTGCCGGCAGTAGCCGGAGCCACGCCACCCAGCCATCGAGACTACCATCGAGCCCTGCAGTTTTGCGAGCCCGGAGCCGGATCATGGGCACCGCCTCGCCCGCGGGCACGCCGGACGTAGCGAACAGATCGACGGGACCGAGCAGTCGCTTGGAACGTCCGGCCCCGCTGAACGTTGCCGCCCCCAAGACCACCACGCTTTCATCATCGCGTTCATAAATCAGCTCTACGATCGCATCGTTTCCGTCGCCGGGATCACACCATCCGGCCGCGTAGACCAGCCAGCGGGCATCCGGGAGGAGACGGCGAAAGACGGCCCGATCGACGGCGATGGCACCGAACGTCACGGGGCTGGTACCGAACGTGGGCATACGACGTGCCTATGATACGCGGCTCCTCTGCGCTGCAGTCCCCATCACCAGGACGCGTGCTCGTCTCGTAGCTCCCATACTGTGCTTGACCCGCAGGGCACCTGCCAGTAGTGCAGGAGCCGTTCCATCACAGCACGTTGCACGTATCTGCTTCTACCGGACAATCCGCACCGGTAGTACAGGGCTTGTAAATACAGACCTCCTCCGGATTGCAGTGTGCGTCTGTCGTGCACGTCGTCGTCTCGTAGCCCCCATTCGGGTTCCGGCAGTAGCGCTGCGGACGCTGCGCGATCGTCAGCGGATCCAGCGCGCAGGTGTTGAACCCCTGCGTGTACGTCCCGATGGCCTGGCCGATCAGAAAGCCGCCGAGGGTGTTGAAGTGCACGTTGTCGAGCGTGTGAAACGCGGCCGAGGGATACTCCGCCAGCGCTCCACGGGCATCCACCACGTACGGGAACTCCGCGATGGCGTGCCCAGACAATCGAGTGAGGTGATGATCGCGTGTCTGCTCAGAGCACGTGTAGATGTCGCTCGCGTCGTTGAACCGCGGCGGCGTAATCACGATCAGCAATGGCTCCGTCCCGTCCGGGAGCGCGTCGATCTGACCTTGCAGATCATGTAGGGCATTCAGGGCCCGCGTATGACCGAGGCCACCATAGAAGTCGCGCGTCATCTGCGTGACGCACTCCGTGGTCGTTTCGAGAGATGAAGGCCCCGTGCATTCGCACTGTCCCGCCACGCACGTGCCGCGGTAGGTGATCGTGTAGCCGTCACGATGGGCCACCGTCGTCCGGGCGCACTGCGCATCAGTTGTGCAGGAGAGTGCTGCCGACGGGACGGTGCAGTAGCCACGGCAGTAGCCGGTCACACCACCGGGACACGTCCCGCCACCGCACGTGGTATCGCAGGATCCGGACAACCCGCCGCAGCTCGCATCGGACGTGCAGCGCCGGTGACAAGTCGGTCCGACGATCACGCTGGCGTCCCGGGCACAGACAGAGACCGTGTTGCATTCGGCATCCGCATCGCAGGCGCAGAGGCCCGAGAGATCGCAGCTTGGTCCCGTCGTGTCATCGCAGACGGCGCCAGCGAGCGGGCACGCATCACCAGGACGGCACGCGGTGTTCGTCACGGTGCAGGGCAAGGGAAACTGCACACAGTACTGGTTCGGCGTCGCCGCTTGCACGAAGCCCAGGCAACGCGCATCGACATGGATGCCCGTGCAGTCGGCATCGTTCGAGCACAAGGTCGGTCCTGGGCTTGTGGGCACACCGCACGGGAACGTGTCGCTGGGAATGATCGCCCCGAGATTCCGGTGCATGATCCCACGGTCGCAATTCGGATTGTGCACATCGGGCAGCGGCACAGTCGCAGAGCCGAGGCCGTCGTTGTAGGCCTCCAGGACGTAGACATAATCCGGTTTCGGGAACACGCACGTTTCGGCGTCCGGGGTCTGATCGCAGTCGCTGTTCTGCGTACATTGATCTTCGATCGTATCGCTCGTCGAGCAGATCCCCGCGAGGCTGCAGTCACCGTTGGTGCCGCAGTCCGTGTCATCATCGCACGTACAATGCTTGGTCCCTACCAAGGCTGTCGAACACCCCCCCGTGCCGGCGAGGATGAACGGCGCGCGGTTACTCACCATCTGAGTCATGGTTTCACCCCCCTGCTCACACTGCAGCAGTACATCAAGGGGTGAGACGTAGTCCTGCAAGAACGCGACCCAGGTGTTGCGCGCCGAGGGGCACGACGCGCCACAGGTACAAACGCCACCCGTGCAGCTTTCCCCTGAGGCGCAGTCTCCAGCATCGACACACGCCGCGCACGGACAGGACGGCACGCACGCCGCGTTGTCGTCACAGGAGCCGAGCGCCGTATCGCCGCAATCCGCGTTGACGGTGCACGGAATGTTCGCGTTTGAGGTGCAAAAGCCGGCAGTGCAGGTGTCAGCCGAGCCGGTCTCTACCGCGCAGCAGAAATCTCCTGCACCGCAGACCCCGTCGCCGCCGAGATCGCAAAAGTATCCGGCACCGCCGTTGGTTTCTGCTCGTCGGAGCCCGTTGCATGTCGTGCATCGCGTGTCGTCCCCGGCGCACCCTCCGGCCGGCTTGTCTTTTTCCTCCGCGGCGTCCCAATCGCAGTAGTCGGGTTGGGTGCACCCTTGGCCGGCGTTCTCTCCTCCGACGCAGTCCACCGTCACTGTGCCGCCTGCCGTCGAATCTCCAACCCCAGCCGCCGTCACCAAGCCGTCGCCGTTGCGATCGACGAGAAAACTCGGCAAGGGCGTCGCCGCACGGTGCACGAAGCTGAACAGCACCGCTTCCATGATGTGCGTCCGTCGCCCACCGCAGCAATTGGGGCCTGCTTGAAAGACGAGGCCAGCATTGTTCACCTGCGTCCGTATCCAACCCGACGCACCGGCGACCGGCGGGAGCGCCGCGAGGTGCCAGAGCAGCGGGCGCGTGGTGGTGACCGGCTGCACAGAGACCTCGGGCGTGAACGCGGTCGAATTGCATGTCGTGCCATCACAGAGCAACGACGCGCCCTGAATCTTCCGAGCCGTTCCGCCAGCCGTAGAGCCCGCCTCGCCAATCAAGAGCATCTGCAATCCAGCAATCGTCGCCCCCGGCGGGAGCGGGTCGATCGCCGTCACCGTATCGAACTGCTCTGTCGCGAGCTTCGTGATGGTGTTGACGTTGTCGAGCGCGAGGGTGAAGGGGCTTTCCCCGTAATCGTTCACGCAGGTCCACGCATTTTCGTCTCCGCTCACGCACGGCGGGCTGGAGGATTTCGCCCATGCCGTCGGCGAGCCGTTCGACGTGACTACTTGGCGCGTCACGTAGCCGTGCCCAGCGTTGATGGCGCTGTTTAGGATCCAGGCATCCTCATAGTAGTCGAGCGCGACGCTCTCGGTTCCGAGTCCGCCGCCGCGGATGTTCGCGATCCGGAGACTCACGCGTCCGGCATACTGTTGCGGCGTCGTCGTGAGCACCGTCCGTCCGTCGAGACGCAGCGTGCAGGCCACCTGCGGGGTGGCTACCTCTTGCGTCAGCGTGACCCCGCCCCAATAGCGGCGCGTCGCCGAACAGTCCCCCGAGACGCAGTCGGTCGCCTGCGTCGCTTCGGTGCAGGCGGCTGGAGGTTCTGTTGCATCCGCCGCGATGGTCGTACATTTCCCGCTCGTGCAGACGCCGCCCGTGCCACAGTCAGCGCTTACGCTGCAGGCTGGCACGCATGCGAATTGTGTGAGGGTCAACGTCGTGTTTCCGAGCGACGTGCCGGCGGTCGGATCCGTGCCCCCGAAATAGCGCAGCTCCAGCGTGCGATCGCTGTTGAAGACGAGCCCGCAGCCGAGCGCCCCGTCCTCCTCGACGAACGCACGAAACGTCCGATCGCCGGTCGGCGCGGAAGGCAGATGCGCGGCGCCGTGCCAGGACACCGTAGAGGCCAGGAGCGGAAACGGGGAGTTGTCGCACGCCGAGCCATCCGTCGTGTCACATACCTCGTAGTAGGCTTGCTCACCCGAGGCGAGATTCACCCGCAAGGCCCACTGGCTCGTCGAGTCTCCGCCGGTCGTTTCATCCTGAACGATTGCCGTCTGAACGTGGATGTCCCCATCAACCGCGCCGCCACCCAAGACCTGCTCGAATCCGCAGGCGTCGTGATCAGCGCTACCGCTTGAGAACCCGCAGGCTGTCGTCGAGGTTGACGGCGTATCATCATCATTCACGGTATCGAAGCCGTGGATGAACAGGGGAATGGCGGCGACAGGCCGCGGCACGGACACCGCGACCAGCAGCCCGATCAGGACGGCGCGGCAGCGTTGCATGCGCTGATCGTGCCTCCGCTGATGCTGAGTCCGCGGCACGTGTTGGTCGTCGTGTCGCATCGTGCCGCAGGCGCCCCCCCGCCCGCTTGGCAATTGGCATCTGTCGTGCAGGGAAGAAACGCAGCGGGATCACTGGAGTCACATGCGCACCATTCCCCCGTCCAGTTGCAATGGGTGACGTAGAATTGCTCCGCGGCTGTCAAGGTCAACTGCACGAAGAAGCACTCATCGACACGGCCCTGAATGCCGGTGATGGGTGTCACCAGCGCGCCGATGCTGAACGAGACGGTGTTGTCGCAGCAGGCTCCGGTGTAGGACGCCGGCGACCCGCTGCCGACGCCATCGACAAAGGCCTCGAGCGTATCCGCCGTATCGTCAAACACGCATGCACCAAGAAACCACGTGGCGGCGCTGTACGACGGCCCTACGTCGAGCGGATCGGCTCCTGAGGGATTCGCAATGCCGCATCGCCAGGTGCCCCCGGTATCGAGAAAGCCGCGGTAGCCCTCCGTGTTGGTCGTATCGTACTTGCCCAGAACGTTGTTGGTCTGAGTACTGTCGGCGTACAGACGACACCCGAAGCTGAAATCCCCAGCAGGATCCAGGAGCGAACTACCGCCGCAGTTGGCGTCGGTACACTCCAGAAACTCCTTAATGAAGCTTCCGAGGGGATCGAAGCGCGCCGCGGCGGTGCCTTCCTGAAAGATCGTCGTATCCTTCTCGACATCATAGCCGATGCCGTTCTCGCTGAGCGTGCAGCAGCCGCTTCCAGAACAGTCGCCGCAGGAGGCTGCGGTGTTCAGGCGGTTGGCGCCGGTCGCTTCCTCCATCCGCCAGCGCCGGAGCCCGCTCGTGCCAGTCCAATCGGCAGCGGCCAACGGCGTGCGGGCGGGCGCACCGGCAATGTGTTGATAGCGCCAACCCAGCCCCACGAGCGCCAGGGCAATCAGCACCCACCTAGTCCGTAAGGGCATTGACGGGCAACTCCATCTTGACGCCGAGAATGTATGCATCGGTCACCTGCGTCGTCGTCGCGGTGGCATCCATGACCGCTCGCCAATAGAGTGAATCCCCCGCGGCGCATGATCCGTCGCAGGTGGTCGCGGCGGTCGTCGCGTGCTCCTCATCCCACTGCGTCGTGAACGTGATTGCCGCGTTCTGTGCCGTGCCCCACGTGCTGTTCACCGTGTCGCTGTCGCCCCGGCACTGGCACGAGAAGTCGAAATCGAGAACGCCGCTCGGCGAAGCATTGTCATTGGTCGCACGCAGCTCGAACGTCACCGTCCCGCCGCTGTAGCTATCGGGCAGATTCAGTGCACCATTCAGGATGGATCCGGCGTTGTCCGCACACAGAATGGTCCAGGCCTTGGGTCCACTGTTGAGCGTTACCTGCGCGGGCCCGCCGCACTGCGTGCCATCGGTCGTCAGCGCACCCGCTCCAAAATCCACACTCACCACGAGAGCCGGCGAGATCGTCGCGACAGCGAGGTCCACCGTACAGCCCGCTTGAAAGTCGTGCGTACCGCCACTTTCACAGGCCCAGGGGCCGTTGTAGCTAAAGGCATTCGCCCCCATGGTGCTGGTGGAGCAGAACTCTGCGGCCGTGTTGCCGATGCAGGCGCCAAGTTCCGTGGTGAGAGCGCCATTCTCCAATTCATCGGGAGTCGTGGCTGTGTTGATAACGAAATCACTGCTCAGTGCCACCTCACGCGCGAACGTGCCCCCGAGGGATATCAGGAGTAGATTGTCGGCGCTCGGCGTCGGCAACCCGCTCATGCCGATCCACTCGCCGGCTGTGTCGCACCCCCCCGCGGTCGGTTCGCACATATAGAGCGCGTTCGCGTCCTCCTCCCAGCAGAGCTCGCCAGCCAGACCATCGGTCAGGCTCGTGCAGTTGGTATCGTGTCGCGTGAGACGAATCTTCCCGAAGTTGCTTCGGGTCGTCCCGGTGCCAGCGTCGGTCCCATCCACCGTGATCGCATCCGACACCTGCGCATCGGTTGCACTGCCCGCGAGTTCCGAGAAGTTGACCGCGCCGCTGTCCACAGTTGCCACGCCGCCCGACCAGCTCACATCGCCATGATCGGCGTCGGCCATCTCGGCCGGAGCGACCACATCGATGGAGAGCGATCCGTCGGCCTCGAGATCCACCGCCGCCCCGAAGTCTCCCGACTCCGGCACGTCGTCATCCGGAGTGCAGCCCTCTGCGGCACCGACGGCATCGACACCGGCCGCCCACGACCCCGCGGCACAGTTGCCTCCGTTGGCCGACAGCGTGATCGCCGCCAACGCCGTGCCATCGGCGATCGCGAGCGCCGAGTTGCGGAGCACCGAGGTCGTGGCTCCATCGCACCACTGCACGGGTCCGGCATCCATCACTTGCATCTTGCCCTGCTGGCTGGCCCCGCACGTGAGATTTGCGGCACCCCCATCGGCCAAGAAGACCGCTTCGGTCGAGGCGGTGGCGACCGTCCCTGCGGAGACCGTGATGCCCGCTCCACCAGTCAGATTGCCGAAGTCGCCGGATTCCGGCACGTCATCATCGACCGTACAGCCTTCCGCAGCGCCGGAGGCATCGACACCGGCCGCCCAGGAGCCTCCGGCGCAGTTGGCACCGTTGGCGGCAAGCGCGACACAGGTCAACGCATCCCCGCTCGCGTTTCCGAAGGGGGCCTGGCGCAGGACGGAGGTGGTCGCCCCGTCGCACCACTGGAGCGGCCCGGCATCCATGACCTGGGCTTTCCCCGCCTGCGCAGCGCCGCAGGTCAGATCACTCGCACCTCCATCGGCGAGAAAGGCGGCTTCCGTCGTGGCCGTCGCGAGCACGTACGTACCGTTCCCCCCTCCGTCGGTGCCCGACAGGCCCGTCCCAGCGACAATGCGGCGTTCACCCGTGAGATCCGTCTCATCGCTCACCGTCAGGAAAGACGGCGCCACGCTCGCCACCTTCGTCCAGGTATTCGTGGCCGTGCAGAGGTGCCACTCCGTGCCGCCGCTGTCGGTATCCTGATGCGCTTGGCCCTCGGTGCAGGTCGCCGGCAGGCTGGTGCTCCGCGTCGCCGGAGAGGCGGCATCGGCCGCCCCGGCATCCAGCGTATCGCCAGCCGCTGCGGTCAGGGCGTTGCAGTTGCCTCCGGTGCAGCTCCACACGTCGGTCACGTCGCCCGCTCCGCCCTGATCGCCGCACCGCCAGGCGCCGTTCACCCGGAACGCCGGCGCTCCGGAGCCGCTGCCGGCACAGGGGCTCGAACCGTATAGACAATCCGTACAGTAGACCTGCGCGCCGTTTGGTGGCGTGCCGAGTCCACTGAACGCCACGCGGCCGGGATTGAAGAAGGTCTGCGCCCCAGCCGGGACGGCGAGCATGAGCGTGAGCATGAGCGCGGCGAGATTCATGTGTCGAACTCCACCTCGAGCGAGTCTGCGGCATCCTTACTGAAGCCCAAGGTCATTGCCGTCCCGCTGATCGTGTACTCGTTGAGACCCGGCGACGCACCCACCTGGCGGAGTCGCAGACGATTCCAGATGAGCCGCACCGAGCCGGCCAGCGGCGTGATGGGCACCGTGAAGCTCGTGCCAGTCCCGGAGAGCGCCACGTGATAGCTGTGGGCGTGCGTCGTATCCGTCGTGGTGTTGTAGGCGGCGACGAGGCTATCAGCGGAGTCCTTGAAGAACCCCAGCGTGATCGTCGTCCCGCTGATCGTGTACTCGTTCAGACTCGGGCTGCTCACGACTCGCCGCAACCGGATGCCATTCCAGTACACCCGCTCGCTGCCAGCGACGGGCGTTGCACCGAGGGTGAATCCGGTCCCGGCGCCCACCAACGCTTCGTGATAGGTGTGCGTGTGCGCAGTGTCGGTGTCCGTTTCGTAGTCCGCGACGAGATGGTCGGCACTGTCCTTTACCGTTCCGAGGGTGATCGCGGCGCCACTGATCATGTACTCGTTGAGCGCAGGCGCACTCCCGACGCGCTGGAGACGGAGGCCATTCATCCAGAGCCGATCGCTGCCCGTCATGGGGGTACTCGCCAGCATGAAGCTCGTCCCGCTCCCGCTCAGGGCCTCCTGGTAGACATGGGTGTGCTCCGTCGGCGAGGCGCCGATCGTGGCATCGCTCGTGAGCGGAAAGGCGAAGATCGCTTCGTCCGCCCGAATGCCATGGACGATCTCCTCGAGGACGGCCCGGAGTTCGGCCACCTGCTCGGCCAGGTCACGGTCCCCTGCGGGCTGGATCGGTCTGACCGGACGGAGCACACCGCGTCCCCCCTACACCCGCCGCCCGGCGGCCTTCCGAGCCAGCTTGAAGCCGCGGATGCGGACACGCCCAACGGTGGTCCGGAACCGGAACCGCTGAAAGCGTCCCCGCGGGACGGCCGTGAGGCCGAGCCGCGAGGCCCCATTCGTCAGCGTTCCGAGTACCGTGAAGCTCGGAGCGATGTCCCGCCCCAATGTCCCGAAGCCGACGGGTAGATCGTCTCGCGCGGCCACGCTGATCTCCACGGTCGTTGTCGGACTCACCAACGGCTCCCACTCCAGCAGTAGGTCGTCGTAATACGCCTGCTCGCCCTCCAGGCTGAAATCCTTCGTCTCGATGAAGGCGTTCGGAAACCCCGTCGTGTAGTCCTCGGTCCAGAGCTGCCGGTCATCATCGAGAAAGATCCAGCGCAGCCCGTTGCTGGTGCGGATGACCGCCTGGCGGGCGGGACGCGCCCCGACGCCGAGCACGTCGCCCAGCACCACCCGGCCCCAGGCATCGGAGCCGATCTCACCGAGCAGACATTCACCGTCCACCTCATCGAATCGGGGCAAGATGAGCTGGCGCCAGGCGCCGTGGTAGCAGATCGGCCGCAGCAAGCTCGGGAGCGCAATCGGGTTCAGCTTCCCGTGAGCGAAGAAGTAGTCGAGGATCGGCTGGCCGATGGGTCGCGCCTGCCCGCCCGAGAGCAGATAGATCCGATCACTCGCCACGACGACCGCACCGAAGGGCAGCGCGCCGTAGATCCCACTCCGGCGAGCGTCGATGCCCGTCGTCGCGCGGACCAGCGTGCATCCCACGCCCGGAATCAGCGTCGCGCGGGTGAAGGAAGGAATGCGGCCCGTCGGGATCAGCCCGTAGATGGTATCTCGAGTCAGTAGCCCGACCGCATCCGCCCCAAGTCGAACGACTCCCACCACGGGCGACTCCACGTCATCGAGCTGGAGGTCATCTGCATCGTTGGAGAGCGCCGGCAGCCAGAGGCTCTCGTTGTTTGCGGCACTCCAAGCCACCCGGCGCCACTCTGCGGTCACGGAGGTGCCGAACCGCATGGCGGGCGCCGCGATGAGGTGTGCACCGAAGCTCACGATGGCGCCCGCCTGGAGTTTCTCCCCAGCCGGCGGATCGATCGTGTCGTAGGTTGCCCCGCCCAGATACCGGATCAGGGACGACGTGGACCCGGCCCCGCCGGGTATCCCCGCCGCGAGCACTTGGTAGCCGTTGAGAAAGCCCGTCGTCAGCACGTCGGCGTTGTTCGCCACCGGATCGGCCGTCCCACCGGACCGCGTGATCGTGGTCGGCGTGCCGGTCGTGCTGTGGACACGGATCAGGAGCAACTCGCCAGAATCCTCGAAGCCGACGAGCATCTCCTGATCGTTGAAGGCGTCCGTGACGATCCCGAGCGGATCGTCCCCAGTCCCCGCGAGCGGGCTCCCGAGCGCGGTGAACGTTGGGAGCTGCTCGGCCGCCCCGTCGAGCGGGACGAAGCCGTTGCACCCGGTCCACATGTCGTCTCGAATGTGGGCCGGATGGAGGGCCAGGTTGAGCCCACCCCCGACGGCCGGTACGACCAGGACCGGGAAGCTCGAGGGCATCGCCTCACGTCCCGCGCGACCGCGGACCGCCGGAGGCCGCGAGCTGGCGGTCGTTCTTGATCGCCTGGCCGAGCAAGAGCGCAAAGCGGGCCTCGGCGATCCCGATCCGCTCATCCTCATGGAGAAAGGCCCAGGCTTCCGGCAGCGCGCCCCAGAGCAGCACGGTCGGGGTCACCACGGTGAAGAAGTTGCTCTCGTTGGTCGTGAGCGCCAGATCCGCCAGGCGGCGGTAGTAGTCCAGGGTCAGGTTGACGGCCTGGTTCGGGTTCGGATTGTAGAAGAGCTTCTGCTCCCAGAGGTAGTAGTACGGCCCATCATCGACTGCCGTGCTGCTCGCCGGAAAGCGCTGCTCGTTCGGCGGATGCGTCTTGAGCACGCGCTGCCACCAGTCCCGTCGGGCGGGCAGCTTGTCCACGGGCCGAAGCTTTCCCGAGGGATTCGATACGGAGGGCATCTGCCGCCAGAGCGCTTCCTCGGAGATGAAGTCGGCCGGCAGCGCGATCCCGTCGTCGGACGGCCCGTAGGTGACGGTGGTGAGTGAGAACTCCTGCCCGCGCCAGTTGTGCGCGTCCTGCATCCGCTCCATGGCGCGGTTCAGGTACCGCGTCCCGCGGGCGTCCGTCAGGTCCGTGCTCGTCGTTCGGGTGAGATCCCGGAGATCGCTGATGAGGGTCGGTAGCGTCGCCATCCCGGATCTGCCTGCTCTTGAAGCACGAAGGGCGCCGGGGCGCCTCGCGACGCCGCCGACGCCCTGTGCGTGCGGACGCTCCCAGCCTCACCACTCGTGCGTTGCCGAGACTTCCTCCCGCCTCACGAGCGCCGCAGCGGCGTATTCCGGTTGCCGTGACCGCTCTTCGGCATCATCGCGCCCCGACCACCCTCGCCGACGCCGGTCCTGCCCGTGGACGTGGCCGGCTTGGCGTTCTCGTTGGCGGTGAGCCCCTGCTTCTCCGGGGGACGCTTCCCCTGCCCCGTGCCATCTCCGACGCGCTTCTCCATCGCTACCTCCTCGCCGGCCCATGGACGGCCGTGAGGGCATTCTGACTGGGGATGCGGCTCGCGTCCATCCCGGTGCCATCACCAGGCGTGTGGCCCTTCTGCTTGCGACAGAAGTCCCCGAGCTGCCCCTTCGACATGCCGGTCCGCGTCTGCTGTCCCGCTTCGGCACGGCCAAGATCGGCGCAGGTCATCCGGCGCTGTTTCTCGCTCACTACCGGCATCACGGCCCCACGCCGATCACCACGACCCGGATGATGTCGCCGTCCACGATGTCCGTGTCGGGGTCCACCTGATCGAACGCCCCAACGGCGGCGGCATTCTCGCCGAACATGAGCTTGCCGTTGGTCACGTCCCAGCTCGGCAGCAGCAGCCGGTGGACGCCAGCCGAGGTCCGGATGCTCGCCTGGACGAAGAACAGAATCTTGGAGAGTCCCATCTGCGCGGCCAGCGCCGCGATGGAAAAGCCCCCCGAGTAGTCCACCGATACGTCCGAGCTCGTGATGTCCCGGACGGCCAGGATGAGCCCATGGCCGAGCTTGAAGCTCGCGTTGACCCCATCGATGATCGGGTTGACCGACAAGGCCATCGCTCACTCCAGCGTGCGACCACCGCGCATCCGCTCCTGCGGGCTCGGCTGCGCCTGCTTCGGGGGCTTCCAGTCGTCGTCCCCGGTGAGTCCCTGCGATGCAGGGATGTCCGCCGCGGTCCGCTCCTTCACCCCGGCGATCTTCTCCGCGCGGTGGCTGATCCGATCGCCGTCTGGATTCGCCATCCGCATCACCCGCCGAAGGTCTCGATCCCCTTGAGGCGCCCGTGCGCGGCCGGCCCCGGAATCGATGGCAGCCCGCTCGAGGAGTCGGGGGTCGCCCCGGAAAACTGGCACTCGAGGCCGGCTTCGGTGATGTACTCGTCCTTGGTAGCGTCGTCGCCTGGATTCTGGCGGTTCTTCTTGTACGTGGTGTCGAGGACGAAGCGGTAGCGGAGCTTGTCCACGTCCACGGCAATCAGGTCCTTCCGCCACGTGGGGTTCACGGACATGAGCGGATGCTGTTTCAGCATGAGGTTCCCGAAGGGTGTCACGAGCCGGAAGATCGCCATGCCGAAGGCCTGGTCGGTCGGCACGGCGGTGAGTTGCATCTTCCCCATCGCCATCTGCGTGATGACGTTCAAGGCCGTCGAGCCGATGAGGCCGAGCTTTTCGTTCGAGCCGTGGCGGAATACCTGCTCGGCCCAGGCGAGGAAGTTGAGGTACGTGAGCGAGCCGAGGTTGGCCGTGCCGATGTCATGATGCACCGTGTCGGGGTTGCCGGCGATGTCGATGGCAGGGAGCCAGTTCACCACCCCGCGGGTGAACCGCATCGGCTGATTCGCGCCGACGGCGGAGAGCTCGCTCGGGAGGCCGCCGGAGCCGGTGAGCGCCACCACCTCCTCGCGCTCGCCGAAGAGGAACGCGCGCTCCATCTCGATCGCGTGGAGCTGGAGGGCCTCCCGCTGCATCTCGATGTACGGGCCGCCGCTATCCCACCGCATGGTGGTCTGGCGCGCGGTCCGGGTGACGAACAGCGGCGTGCGGAAAATCTGCGTGAAGTTGAAGTGCTTGATGGGCTGGTACGAGACGGCGGAGCCGATACCCGCGCCCTCGGGAAACCCCGAGCCGATGATGGTCACGAAGTCGCCGTCGGCGGCTCCGCCAGTCACGGCGGGGTTGGAGGCGAACTTGTTGCCGATGTCCCGGCGCACGATGATGCGCTCGGCGCCGGAGGTCGTGACGACGTTGATGACGCCGTACGCCTCCTCCTTCTGCTCGTTGAAGAGCACGTGGCCGGGCTTGAGCCAGGATAGGTCGTCCTCGGCACCGCCATCGGGCTGGAGGGTGAGGGCGATCTCGGCCGTGGCGTCGGCGGCGGCGATGTCCGCGCCATCGGCCGGCTTCGAGCCAACGGTCGTGCTGGCACCGATGATCCTGCCCCGCTGGACCGGTAGCCCCTTCTCGAACCAGTTGTACTGCGCATCGCTGGTCGCTTCCTCGGACAGCATGGAGAGGATCGCGGTGAGCGGGGTGTCCCCGTTCGGGAAGAGGAACAGGATGCCTTGCCGGAAGTTCTTCGGCCGCTCGTCGGCGGTGAAGCCGCCGGAGCCCCGCATGCCCAGAATCGCCACCGCCATCGCCAGTCCCTCCGTGCCGGAGACGGATCAGCCTCAGTAGGCCGCCATCCGGAGCAGCATGCTCGTCGCGTCGTCGGGTTTCGCGGCTCCGTTCGGCATCTGCGCGCCGCCGGGGCCGCCCATCTCGGCCGTTGCTGGCCGGAAGTGCCCAGCGGGCGGCGGCATGTAGCCCTGGCCAGGTCCGGGATAGCCCGGCGTCGCAGCCGGCGCGGTGCCGGGTGCTGGCGCCGCGAGCCCGAGATGGACCCGGGTTCTCCGGGCCGCCTCGCTGAGGAGATTCTCCGGCGCCCGGATACCCTCGTTCCAGACCTGAGTGATGAACCACGAAAGCGTCTGGTGGTGTGGCTGGAGATCGGCGTTCGCACCCCAGAAGGAGGCCCGGAGGCGCTCCTCAGTGGCCTTGCCCTGCTCCTCGGTCCGCTCGACGTTCCGCTGGTAATGGTAGAGCGCCGTCGCGCGGGCGAGCACGAGACCGGCCACGTGGACTGCCATCTGCCGCAGCGCGGCATCGAGCATCTCCGCGCCTTTCTCGGGATCCTCGATCAAGAGCTGCACGTCCGACGGGCGGACGGCGAAGGGGAGCGCGTTCTGGACGCTGATGATCGTCTGCTCGAGGAGCTGCTGGATCTGGGGCGGCGTCGGTGGCGGCGTCGCAGCGGGCGCGATGCCGGAGGTGGCTGCCGGTGGGGCGGCGGTGCTGCCGGCGCGCAGGAACGCGAGCTCCCGCTGCTGGAGGCCGAGTTGATGCTGCGCCGCGGCGAGCTGCGCGCGGATCTCGGCCATCTCGTCGGCGCGTGTGCGCTTGCCTGGGGGAGGGCCACCTGCGGACGGGCCGGTAGCCGTCGTGAGAGGGCGGCCACTCGGGTGCCCCTCCTGGGCTGCTCCCTGTGGCCCGCCCGCAGGGGGTCCTACGGGGATGTCGGAGAGGCCGGGAATCCCGATGGTCGGCGCGGGTGGACCGGAGGGAACGAGGGTCTCGGTGGGCTCGGCCGCCGGGGCGGCAGCGGCGACGGTTTCGGGAAGGTCATTCTCGCCGGGCGGACGAACCGCCGGCTGGTTCGCGATGATCGAATCGAGTTCGGCTGGGATTCCTGAACGTGCCTTCCTCGCCATCCGTGCCTCGCCACCGGGACGAGACACCCGCTACCGCCCTCTCAATCCGGGCCCTTTATGTGTTTCGCTCGTCGGATGCAAGGGGTGGACGTTCTTGGGGGGTGGCCGGGAGCGGCCGGGAGAGGTCATCGAGGCGCTGGCGCACGATCTGCAACTCGGCCTTGGCCGCTTGCCAGGCTTGCAGCCGCGCGATCCCATCGGCCGTGTAGAGCGCCTGGTTCATCTGCCGGAGCTGCCGGAGCGTGATGGCGTCGATGCGATCGTCGAGGTCGGCCAAGAGCGCCCGGAGCTCCCCGCTCTGGCGGAGCCGCTGGCACACGAGCCGCATCGCCTCCTCGGTCACGCGGCGCTGCTCGCTCGGCAACGCGATGGCGTCGCGCTCCGGGGTCGCCCCGTTCCTCTTCATGCGCTCTGGTTGGCGATGGCGTTCAGCCCCGAGCCGTTCTGATTCGGCCCGGTCCCGAGAGGGAAGCCATCGGCGGGCACCAGGTTCCCCTCCCGGACGTTCTGTGTCACGGCCGCGTTGCTCGAGACCTGTGCCGGCCCCTGCCCAGGCATCTGTCCGAAGAAGTCGGCGAGATTTTTGACGCCCATGATCCGGAGCAGCCGGCGAAAGACGGTATCGAGCCGGAGGCCGAGCGCCATCGCCCCTTGCGGGTTCTGCATCCCGAGCGCCATCACCTCCCGCCAGATATTCGCCTCGAACTGCCGGTCGGTCGGCATGCCCGCCTCGAGGAACGGGAACCGGAACTGGCCCTGGAGGAGTTCCGGCGTCACTTGGACGACCTCCTCACCCATGATCTGCGCGTACTCAGGCCGCAGCCGCATCGTCATGGGCTCTTGGATGAAGGTCTGGTTGTTCAACGTCATCTGGTGGCACCAGGGCTCGAAGGCCTGGCTCGAGGCGAGGAGCGCTAGGAGCTTCATCCGGCCCGACGCGAGCGAGAGCTGCCCCTGGACCTCCGTCGCGGCCCGCCGGCCCGGATTCGAGACACCCATGATGAGCCGGTTCGCTCCAGTGATCTGCTCGATCAGGTCGGTGACGACCCGGGCGTCGGTATGGTGGCCGGCGGTCACGTCCACCACGGGGAGCGGCTGCACGACGGTCCGAAGATCCGTCTGCTGTCCCTGGGCGGCCTTCGAGAGCCGAAGGATGCCGGCGGGATTCGGCCGCATGTAGTCTTCGACCTCGAGCTGGGAGGGATCGAGCACGAGTTCGTTGTTGAGCGTTTTTCGCACGTTCCGCATCCGGCTGTTGAACAACCACGAGAGGATGTACTGCAATCCCCGGAACGTCTCGATCAGCCCCATGTTCGCCGGGCTGTGGATGTCGTAGTTCAGTTCCAACGCCGTGAACGGGAAGGCCCGACCCGGGAGCATGGCCGGCTCGGCGCGGATGACGCGGCGGCGGTTCGCGATCGTGAACACCCAGAGCTTTGGTGTGCCCTTCCGCACGGGCTCGGTCGATCGCCACTGGAGCGCCTCCGGCGCCTGGAGCAACTCAGGATCGAAGTACGACCAGAGTTCGTGCACCTGCACATAGGGCCGACCGTAGAAGTCGGATTGAAAGGCCAGGTTCGACATATCGAGCGTGCGGGCGAGGTCGCTCTGCGCGGAGGCACGAAGATCCGTGTCCGCGCTCTGCCCACGGGGAATGTGCTCGACGCCGGCATAGACGCCCTCGGCCTGTCGCTGCCGGAGCTCTGTCTCGCTCCGGAGCATCGTGTGCCCGCAGAATTCGCCCTCTTGAAAGGCGCCCATCGTCCGGCGGGGATCGGGAAACCAGTGGAACGGGAGCACGTTTTCGGTGACATTCCCCTCATACGCCGTGACGTTCTGCTCAACGAGTTCGTGGGTGAACCGGAGTTGCCCGGTCACGGGATTCAACACCGGCTGGACGATGCGGCGGACTTCCGGCCACTCCCGAATGCCCCAGGCGTTCTTGATGATCCCGACACCGTAGCGGCACGAGTCGAAGAGCTGCTGCAGCATCACGAGGACGCCCTTGCGGGGCATGAGATCGAATTGCTGCTGGAGCAACTCCTCGTGATAGATGCCCGCCCGCGGCGCGGTGGAACCATAGCCCTCGACCGGCACCAGGGGTTTCCGATCCGTGAACACCGTCATGAAGAACGCGAGCATGCTCTGCGTGACAGCGTAGGAGTACGGCACGACGATTTTCGTCACTCCCTCGGTATCGGGATCGGCGGCGGTCTGCTGATCGCTCTTGTCCGGCACCCGAAACGCCCGGTGGAGATTCTCGGACTCCCGCCACGCGGCATGGCGCTGCGTCCAGTAGCGCTCGGACGACTTGATCCGGGACATCGCGTAGTCGAGGAGCACGCGATGGAGGAGGGAGTCGGGGCGGGAGAGGGCCGCACGGATCTCGCCGAGCATCATGGGCGCCGCCGTTCTAGCATGCGTACCGCTGATGTCGAATCGGCGGCAGCGCCACCGCCTCGGCGAAGAGCGGCATCGTGACCGGGGCGATGGCGACCCGGACCGCATCCATCATGTGCTCGTACATCTTCCCGTCCTTGCAGGGCTGGCCGGTTTTCTCGTCCATGTAGTAGCCGCCGGAGAAGGCGTCCGAGGTGATCGGGCACTGTCGATCCACCTGGAGCATCGGCCGGCCGAGATGCAGCTTCTCGATCACGTAGCGGATCGACTCCACCGATCGATCGAGCGGGAGCTTCTTGTAGGCCGCGTGCACGCCCAGGTGCTTGAGAATCTGGATCGGCGTGACGTTGATCGAGTGCTTCTGCAAACCGGCGATGTCGATGTAGTCCTCGAACTTCGCTCGGGGAAACCGCTGGGCACTCTCCATGATCGCCCGGCGGGCGAAGGTCCGGAAATCCTCCTTCGTCCCGAGCAGCTCATGGAGGATGTTGATGTGGCCGCTCGGCATGATCTGCACCCAACAGCACGCGGCGTGTTGCCATCCCGGATCCCAGCCCCGGCGGATCACGATGTTGGGGGCGAAGCGGAGCGTGGTCCGATGCAGCTCCTCGCGGTATTCCTGATAGACCGGCTCACCCTCGGCAAGGAAACCCCACTGCCCGTAGAGATACTTCCGCTTCCATGCGGCGGGCATCGTCTCGAGCCGTTCGATGTACTCGGGCGGGAGGTTCTCCGCGTTGTCGTACGTCGAGAAATGATGGACGGAGTAGCCGGGGAGTGGCTTCTGCACGAAATGCTTGTAGAGCCAGTGGGATTCGTCCGGCGGGTTCGTGGCCAGAATCATCCGTCGCGGGCCGACCTTGCCCCGGAGCCGTCCACCGGAGACCATGAGGAAGTCCGCTTCATCGAACTCATAGGCTTCATCGAACACGGCGAGATCGAACGCCGTCGAGCCGAGCTTCTTCCAATCGTCGAGCGGTCGGAACCAGACCCGGGACCCGCCGAGGAGGTGGAGGGCCTCCCGGCTTTCGCTCTTGATCTCCTTCACGACGAGCTCGGGCGGGATCTCGTTCAGGAAATCGGCTTTCGTCGTGTCCCGGAGTGCCGGGGCGGTCTTCCGGAACACGCACGCGAGCATCCCCTTGTGCTCGAGGGCCAGCAGGATCGTCTCCCAGATGATCGCCTTCGTCTTGCCGGCACCGAAGGCGCCGAGGAGGAGCCGGATCTTCGCCGGGTCGGCGTGGAAGCCTTGCTGCTTCGGGGTCGGTCGATACGTCTCGACCGCCACGTCTTCAGTCAGTCCGAGACCCCTCGCCTGCATCTGATACCTGCACCCGGGTCTGTCCCGGCCGATCCACATGGTTGACGACGTTGATGTTCACCGCCGGTCCCTCACCGGGATACGGGTTGCCGCCGGGACCGAGCGGCAGGGGCATCAGGTACGTGAGGACCGTCTTCCACATCTCACACCGCGTCTTCACGTCGCGGTGCTTCAGCAACCGCCGGAGGCTCTGGATCATCACCGGCTCGGTGATGAGGTCGAACATCCGGGCGGCATAGGCCCGGCGGGTCTCCTCGATCTGCTCGCGCGTGGGGACCGGAGCGTTGGCCACGCGATCGGCCAGCTCCTCCGTTCGCGCCTCCATGGGGCCCTCGAGTTGCTTGGCCGGACCGGGGACCGTCTGCAGGCGGGGATCGCGCCGGAACGGCCGCCAGGGAACGGTGACGGAGGCTGTCGGCTCGTCGACCACGGACCGAATCATAGAGCGTTCAGGACGGCGGGTCTAGGTCTGGGTGGGGCTTGCGGGCATCGCCCGGATCCACTCCCGCAGTGCCGTGGCCGCGTGCGGACTGGTGCGTTCCCAGCCAGGGTCGAGGTGGTGCAGAAGAATACTCACGGCCAGGGCAACGACCCGATGGGTCTGACCGACCTGGCGCTGCTCATGGAGTAGCTGCGCGTTCTCGGCCTCCAGCTCCACGATGCGCGCCCTCGCCACATCCGCTTGCCCCCGCCAGATGTTCCGCGCCCACTGGACATTCTCGGCTGCTTGCTCCAACGCCTCGACGCGAGCGACGAGGGCGGGCACATCGGTGCGAGCATAGGCGATGAAGCGGGCGTCCCGTTCGAGTAGCACCGTGCCATCACGAAAGCCAGCGGTCTCGACGATCCATTCCTGATCACCGCGCCCTTCGCTTCGACACACCGATCGCCACGGCCCGGGCGTCGCCGCCTCCACATCCCGCTTGATGTCCGCCAGGGGGCGCAGGATCGGGGTGGTCATCGCTCCCGCTCCGGGTGCAGCCCTTGCCTGAGCATCGCCTGGGCCAGCCGCTTCACACGCTCCAACCCGCTCCGCGACCATCGCCGCCTGATGGCGGCGTTGATCGCCGACACCCAGGCACGCGGCAGGCGGCCGCACCCCTGTGCGTAGAGTCGTGCGACCTCCGCCGGATACGCGGCCGGGTCACTGACGGCGGCGAGAATGGCCGCGAGGAGCCTCTCGCGTTGCATGGGGTCGGTGTCGCTGCGTGGGGCGGCCATCAATCCTCCACGTCCTCCGCTAGGACTGCGTCAATCTTCGGCTGCAGCGCGTCGAGTCGTGCGCATGTTGTCACGATACGGCTGGCGATCTCGCTGCGTGTCATCACCCAGGCACCATCGAGGTGTTCGGTGGCCGCTTCGGCGACGTCATGCAGATCCCGGCGGATCTGCTCCACCACCGGCTCGGCCTCCGCCTGCTGCGTCACATGGAGCGGCTCAGTCATCGCCTGCCCTCCCTCTTGGGGCTGCGTGCAGCCGGGCACACTCGGCGCGCAGGGCGTCGCGCTCTGCTAGGTTCAACACTGAGATCGGCATCTCCGCGCTCGGCTTAAGCGCCCGTGCAAAACGCCCTCGTGATCCCCTGCGCCCGCTCGTACGCCTCGACCTGCTCTTCTAACCAGGTGATGCAGCCTCGACGCGACCAGCAATGGGCGCTGTGCAGATGGTCCACGACTTCGAGCACCGTGCCACGCCATCCATCACCCAACGGACAGTCGAACCGCGGCATGCGTCGTAGCTCGGGGAAGGCCACTAGAATCAGTTGGGTGGTCGAGTGAAATCCTATAAGGCCGTATCCGTTTTGCCGCACCCGCCGCCAGATGCCCGGTAGGCCCATCACCAACGTCCCGAGCGCGCACGCGTGGCAGCCGCCAGGTAGATTCGCAACGTACACCGACCGACTTTCTACTGTCCGCGCCGCTCCGTCTTGGTACGCCGCTTCGATCACCCACGCCGTTCGGCTCGGGAGCATCGCCTCCAGCTCGGCATCAGTGAGACGGGCATCACGCATCGGCTCCCTCCTCACGGACAATCACAGAACCGCTCGCTTTCGCCGCAGCGGAAGCAGGTCTTCCCCGTCCCGTCGCAGCGCGTGCATCGCCACGGGGCCTCAGCACGTGCGTACGGCGATATCCCACTCCCATCGCAATCGGGGCAGCGCGCCGGACGAAAGGCCATCAGCCCACCCACCACATCCACGTCACGGCCCGCGTCCCTCCGGCGCGGCGGCGCGCTTGCGGGCCTTCGTCGCCTTGAACGCCCGGAGAAACGCCTCGAGATCCGTGCGCTTGATGAGCGCCTTCCGCTTCGTCGGCAGGTAGTACGGCAGCCCCCGCTGGTGCATCCACTTGTGCACCGTGGAGATGCCGATGCCGAGGAGTTGGGCCACCTGCCGCACGGAGTAGTATTCTTGCTCGATCGTCTGTGTCGTCAGCACCATGCGTCATGCCATCGCCGGGAGACGACGGCCCCGCCATTGGGACCGCCGCCTCCCGATCGACTGCCTCACGGAGATCCACCACGTTGCCGCATCCACCACCACACTGCCGTCCCCGCACATCCTTTCGCATCCTGTCCCGTGAGGCCCATCTACCATTCGTGCTCGCCTACCTCATATGGATTCAGGACGTTGCCGGGCGCGAACGCGCCGTCGTCGTCATCGAAGAACCGATACCGCGGCCGGATGATGAGGTCCCGCTCGCCTGGCCGGCGGTACACGTAGGGATTCAGCGTGTGGCCAGGGGCGAACGCGCCGTCGTGCCGATCGAAGAAGGGATAGCGGGGACGGATCGTGCCGAGGTCATCGGCGAACGCCACCGCGGCCACGAGGGTACCGATGACCACGAGGATCACCCCCTCGATCAGGAGCCATACGTTCGGCTTCATGTGCCCTCCTCCAGCATCCGGCAGATCCGATCGCCCCGGGCGCCGACCTGGCGATACCAGCGCGACGCTTTCGCCGCCTGGGCCGCCAGCCCCCAGTCGCCCGTGCGGATGTGGGTCCACATCCGTCCGAATCGCCGGAGCTTCGTCTCGCCGAGGTTGAAGGCCATATTGACCAGCGCCCGCTGCCGGGGTTCGGCGCATCGGCGGTACGCGCTCCGGCCCATGATGCTCTGCACGGCCGCTTCGGCATCCTCGACCGCGATGTCGAGCAGCCGATCGATGATGACCGGCGGCAGGCCCCGGGCCGACAGGTTCCAGCCGACGCCGATCGTGAGGCTGCCCTGCAGCGGGTCGCCGGTTCGGAGCGTCGCCCCCGTCGCGTCGTCATAGGCATACTGGCGGCGCCCTTCGTCTCGGTAGAGATCGGCGCGGAGCTGCGCGGTGTCCATCAGGCCGCCCCCCGGAGCAGATGCCGCCCGTAGTCCGCGATCAGGAGCGCATCGGCGCGGCCGACATCTTTCTTTCTGCGGAGGTCCGCCGCCGGGAAGAGCTGCTGCGCCTTCAGCCGTGCCGCTTGCTTGTCCGTTCCGAGGAGCCGATGATGCCGCTTCCACGACTGCGGCGCGACGTAGTGGAGCGGCAGGCCCAACGTGCCGATGATGCCCTCCCACATGCCGACGCCCCGGCCCATCAGGAACGCGGCCCGGGTGGCGTTCTTCGGCTGGGCGTTCACCAGCTCGAGGAACACCTCCGCCCGGAGTGCGCGAAGCGCATCGGCGATGCGGGTGACTTCGTAGGCGCGCCGCGTCTTGCCGTGCTTCTCGAAGGTGATCGTCGGGGTATCGACGACACAGTACGTTCCATCCTCCACAAAGATTGCGAAGGCTCCTTCCAGCCCAGGGTCGATGCCGATCACGCTCATCGGAGGCCTCCTAACGAAACACGTCCGGCAGGTGACTGACGTGAATCACGTGTCCTTGAAAATCGTCTGCGAAGGTTTCCCCATTCTTCTCCCGCATCAGGGCAAGGTACTCCTCACCGGCTGGCGGCTCTTGATGGTGATGCTCCCTGCAGCACGTATAGGTCATCCCCGCCGTTCCTTCCCCCGAGCGATCCGTCGGGCGAACTGATCCCGGCGCCACGCCCGCTTGAGGCCCTGGAACGCCCGCCGCCGATCATCGGCCCGCCGCGTCGTGCCGCGTCCGGATCGCGCGCGGATTTTTTGATACCTCCGACACCGTGGACTCCCCTCCGACCCGTACACGATGCGGCGGATGGCCCGGGCACGGCGACCGTTCATCCCCGCACCGCACGCTCCGCGTGCGGCACATGTCCGTTCTCCTTCGGCACCATGATCCGCTCCCGCACGCTGGGACCAAAGCACCACCCACTCGCGCAGATCCCGTGCCGCTGCCAGGTCCACGGTGCCGGCACGATCGTCATGACGAGTGGCAGGCCGTGCTCGACGAGCACGTAGACCATCTCATCGCTCGCATGCCACGCGCTCGCCGAGAGCAGCACGCCCCAGCTCGTTTCCGAGTGCCGATAGATGCCGCGAAAGCCGAACGTGAACATCGCTCACTCCGGATCGGGTGCCAGCGAGAAGGACGCCGGCTCTGGGCGCGTGCGGGGATTGAACCGTTCACCTGCCTCCCGCACCGCCCGATTGATCGCGTCGAAGATCCGGACGAGCTCCTCGTCCGTGTAGCGGTAGCTCTGCCGATTCCCACACCGCCCGATCCGCTCGATCGCCCGGAGCGCCTTCTGCACCCGCGGCACGACGACCCGCTGGAATCGTTCGGCTTTCTTCTGATCGCTGTTTGCCATGCTCATCCCCCTGTTCCCGGAAGCACCTTCTGTTCCCGCTCGAGCCGGACCTCGACCGGCCCGCTCACATGCTGGAGCCGGGCGAGCGGCGCCAGCACCTTCACCTCGACCGCATCCGACACCAGTCGGATCGCCGTCACCAGCCGCGGCCCCGCCTCCTCGTTGTCCACCTCCCGCTGCGTCGTCTGCCGCTCGACGATTCCCCGGAACGCCACCCCCGTCTTTCCATCCCCGCGGATCTCGCAGCACACCGCCTCTCCGCTCCGCTGGAGCTGCCCGAGCTCCTCGGCCATCTCCGGCTCGAGCTCCTCCGCCCGGAGCATCACCGTCAGCACGAGCCGGACCCCTTCCCGCTTCTTCTCGACCTTCCGGGTCGTCGCCACCTTCGCCACGATCGCCGCGATTGCACAGCTGTCCTCGGTCATCGTCCAACCCCCCTGACCTCGAGTATCGTCATTTGCACTCTGGTCTAGTACACACGACTCCCCATGCTGTCAAGTCCGGGATGAAGCTCGAATGGAAGCGCGCCAGAAACGCGACAGGCGCCGAGGATCGAAACCCCCGGCGCCCGTCGCGCAGCGTGAGAGAAAAGAAGAGAACCAATGCCGGCGCTCCTCATCCCCGATCCGGTCGCGATTGTCAACGGCTGACCCCCCGCGTGCAGCACTGCCGCTCCCACCACGATCTCAGGGGCGTGGCTGCCCCGCTGTTCCGCTGACGTCCTCCTCCGACCGACTCCTTCCGTCTGGCCGGGCGTGCCTCGTCCCGACCCGGCGACCGTCCTGCCTCCGGACTATTCCGTCGCTCCCCATCCGCTGTCCACCGATACGCCCCCAGCCGCACCCGCTTCGCCTTTCCCATGCGCACCAGCCGAGCGAGATATGTCTTCGGCGTCGCACAAGGCCATCCGGTCAACTCCGCAATCTCCGCGGGCGTCCACCCCGTCTCCGGATCCCCCCGATGCCCCCAGAGCCAGCCGTACACCCGGTCGATTCAACCGCCCCCCATTCGGATCGATCTCCGGCGCCCAGGTCATTCGTCGCTCCCCACGATCCGGCCGGCGACGATCCGCTTCCCGAGCACCTCGAGCATGCACCGGCACATGAAGAACACCACCTTCACGGTCTACGTCTCCGGATCCCAGCCCCGGAGCTCCGGTCCCGGCATCCACGTTCCGCAGCGATTGCCGTACGTTCGCTCCGTGATTCCGGTCATCCCATCGACCTCACGACCGCACACCCGCCATCGCCTCGATCTCTTCCCGCCTCACCATCGGCTGATGCTCCGCTCATGTCTCCTTCGGTGTCGTGAATCCGCCTCCACAAGATGCCCCACGCGAGCGCCGCCTGCTGCGGGACGACGGCGTTGCCGAGGCAGCGGAGTCGATCGATCCGCCAAGCGGCAGCGTCCAGCCGGCGGGGAAGCCCATCAGCGCCTCGACGAACGCCGGACTCAACTGGCGCGGGCCATCCGGCGGCGAGCCATCGCCGCCAGCCGCCGGGGTCGTGGGGGCCGGGAGGAAAACCAACCCATCCCCGAAGCGCGCCATCGTCTCCAGGCTCGGGCGGATCGGCCCCACCCGGCTCATGCCGCCACTCTGGTTCGTCCCGTCGGGTGTCGCCGATGGGGTGGGCCACATGGCCGCTTGATTCGCCAATTGGATGCCGTGATCCACCTGACGAGGCGTGTGAGTGCGCGCGTGCGAGGTCGGTGTCGCCCACGCCATCACCTGCCGCGGCAGATCGCTGCTGTTGTTGCTCACGCCCATCCAGTCGCGCGCCAGCGACGTCGCCCAGCCCCGCCCCTTCGCGTCCGTCGCCGTGGCCGTCTGCCAGTGCGGCGAGGAGGAAGATCCGCTCGCGACGATGCGGGGCACCGACATCGACCGCTCGGCAATGCGTCCAGCACGCATCGTACCCGAGCGTGGCCAAGGACCGGAGCACGTCACCGAAGGCGCGACCAGCAGACGCGGTGAGCAGGCCGGGCACATTCTCGAGAAACACATGACGGGGAAGGACGGCGGCAACGATGCGGGCGAT
>Ga0187892_10001941_pt1 | contig 44430 bp, 35 predicted proteins | sample MA1701073metaG_FD_139345 | JGI IMG/M metagenome (GOLD analysis project Ga0187892, IMG submission 139345) | Bio-ooze microbial communities from a basaltic lava cave in the Kipuka Kanohina Cave System on the Island of Hawaii, USA - MA170107-3 metaG ... | reverse complement strand
CGAGGCCGACAGCGTGCTGATCGACGAGGCGCGCACGCCGCTGGTGATCTCGGGCGCGGGCGACAGCGCGCCCGAGCGCGAGATGTACGACACCGCGCTCGAAGTCGCACGCCGTCTGGACGCGGATGTCGATTTTCGTGTCGACCCGAGGGACCGCCGTCTGCAACTGACCGACGCGGGCCACGCGCGTCTGGACGAATGGGCGCCGTCGTTGCCGCCGCTGTTCCAGGGCCAACGCCGGCGCGAGGAGTTGGTCAGCCAGGCGCTGCTGGCCTTGCATCTGTTCCACCGAGACACGCACTACCTGGTGCGCGACGAGAAGGTGCACATCATCGACGAGTTCACCGGCCGCGTGCTCGCTGACCGCACCTGGGAGCAGGGCTTGCACCAGATGGTCGAAGCGAAGGAGGAACTGCCGCTGTCGAGCCGCCAGAGCTCGGTTGCGCGGATCACCTATCAGAGCTTTTTCCGGCGCTATCTGTGGCTTGCCGGCATGACGGGGACCGCGCACGAGGTAGGCGGAGAGTTGTGGTCGGTGTACGGCCTGCCGGTGGTACGCGTGCCGACGCACCGCCCCGTCCGGCGTTGCTCTACCGGCGACCGTGTGTTCACCACCGAGGCCGAGAAATGGGCGGCGATCGTCGCGCGCGTGAAGGCGCTGCACGAGATCGGCCGCCCGGTGCTGATCGGTACACGCTCGGTGGCGGCATCGGAGAAGCTCAGTGCGCACCTGCACGCGGCCGGCCTCGAACACCGGCTCCTGAACGCCCGCCAGGACGAGCAGGAAGCCCAGATCGTGGCCGAGGCCGGCCAGCACGGCCGCATCACGGTCGCCACCAACATGGCCGGCCGCGGCACCGACATCAAGCTGGAGCCGCGTGTGGCCGAGCTGGGCGGCCTGCACGTCATCGCCACCGAGCTGCACGAGGCCCGCCGCATCGACCGCCAGCTCTTCGGCCGCGGCGGCCGTCAGGGCGACCCCGGCACGCTGGAGGCGATGATCTCGCTCGAAGACGAGCTGATCCGGGTCTATCTGCAGGGACTGGGCGACCTACTCGGGCGCCTGCGGAGCCGGCGCTTGCGGCGCTTCCTCTTCACGCTTGCCCAGAAGCGCGCCGAGGCCGCAAACGCCGGCATCCGCAAGCAGCTGCTGGCCTTCGAGGATCAGCTCGGGGACATGCTGGCGTTCACTGGCCGCCGTGACTGATTCGGTCTCCCTCTCCCCTTGCGGGAGAGGGCCGGGGTGAGGGGAAGCCCTACTTAAGAAAATGCACGCTGCACTTCGCCCCAGCGGGAATTACGCCGTTCGGATTGCGCAGGTCGAGCCGCACCCCAAAGGTGCCGCTCGCCCCGTCGATCACACGATCCACCACCGAGACCCTGGCCGGATAGCGCTGGTCCCCTGTCTCGGGTAGGACCTCGGCCCGATCTCCGCGCTTGATGCGCCCGAATTGCTCGGCGGGCAGCACGACTTCCACGTTCAAGGGGTCGATCTCGGCCAGTCTGAGGATGGGGTCCTTGATGTTGGTGGTGGCGAACTCGCCGGGGTCGAGGATACGTTCTACCACCACGCCTTGAAAGGGGCTGCGAATGACCCGCATGGCGAGCAGCTCTTCGGCGCGCGTGACCTCGAGCTGAGCGAGCTTCTGGTTCTCGAGCGCGACGCGCAACTCCGATTCGGCCAGTTTGCGCTCGGTGCGCGCCTCGTCGAGCGCGCTGGAGGACACGAACTTCTGCTCGAACAGCTCTTCCTGGCGCTTCTCCTTGCTCTTGGCGAACTCCACGCGCGCCTGCGCCGCCTCGACCGGTCCCGTCATCGCCGCCCGCGAGCGCGCAATGGCGAGCGCCGCGCGCTCCGGCCCCGACTCCAACGTGACGATTACCTGACCCTTCTTCACCAGTTCGCCGCGATCGACCGTCACGGTCTCCAACAGCCCCTCGACGGGGCTGCGGATCTCCACGGTCTGGCGCGCTTCGATCAGGCAGTCATAGTTCTGCCCCAGGGCCAATACCGGCGCGGCGGCCAGCATGAGAAAGGCGAGGCGGGAGTTCATTGTGGGCGCAGCGGCTCGCATGAGGGATGCGCGATTCTGAATTCCAACACCCGGGTTGTAAAGAAAGGCAGGAGTAGAATACCCCGCGCCCGGATGGTGAAACTGGTAGACACAAGGGACTTAAAATCCCTGGCCGCAAGGCATGCGGGTTCGACTCCCGCTCCGGGCACATGGAGCGGTCATGGGCAGACCGCATCGATGAACGCGTCGCCCGACGGCTCGACGTCGTTAGCCGCTCTCGGGTGTCTGCAGCATTGCTCTTCGTTGCCGAACCGCTACGGTGCGCTCGCGAAGGAAAGCCGCCTCTTGCTTAGCGCTTGGCGCGAAGTGCGTCGCGCACCTCACGAAGTTGCAAGGCCAGGACGAAGAGCAGGAGCACGGCGGAAAAGTCTAATAGCCGCCCGGCAGTGTATGCCCCAGCGAGGATCGTGTAGCCATAACTGTTGGCAACGCGCTCGATCACGGCGAGTCCGAGCAGGATGAACGCGAGGACGAAAAAGGTTCGGCTGACAATCGAGATGATCTTTTCCAACCACATCGCAGCCTCCCTCGGGTTGGCGGACTCTATCGACGCGGGATGGCCAGAGCTAGGGGCACGATAGTGCCGCGCTTGCCGTCCACTCCTACAGCCACGATGGTCTTGTCCGGCTTCACGAACCAAAGGACCCATGAGGTGCCGTCGGGGTGCAGCGTGACGGAGACGAGCTCACCGTACTCAAGCGAGATCGCGTTGTCGAAGGCAACGGTCTCCAATTCAAGCGGCCCCTTGGCCGCTACTCCACTCCCGATCTTCTGGCAAGAGACCGTCAGGAGGGCGACGAGGAGCAAGGACACAAGAGTCCTCCACGGTATAGGCATGGCGGCTCCTTCATTCGTTCGGCGTCTATTCGACGGTACCAAGCCCGCATGCCAAAGTCAAGCCGAATTCCGGCATGGTATCGTCGCATGCCGAAAGCCGGTGACCGTATGCGCGATGCTACTTGCGCTCGAACAAGCGTGAGAGCAAGCGCCCTGCAGCTGAGCTGATTGGCGCTTTCCCAACTGCGGCGCCGAATCGCAAACTTTTCTTCAACTGGTACCTACCGGCCGGCGATGGGAGTAGTCTTGGCTCCCTGCTGATCCAGCTTTCAGTCATGCGTCGTCGTATTGACGAGCGCCGCAGGTCGATGACCAACATAGGGGCAGTCAGTTACGCAATAGGCGGTTGCGCCTTTCTGGTCTTGACTATCTTGCTTGCGACCAGCTGGCGTGGCCGTTTCCAGGGCGCGATGTTCGTCTCGGCTGGTTGCGCCAGCGTCATCTGGTGCTTCTCGCTCGCCTACCAAGCGCGTGTGTCCAGTCCGTACTCCACCATGACTTTCGCGCTCGAGGTGGCTCGCAGTGGGCTCTGGCTAAGTCTACTGCTGGCACTGCTCCGCGGTTACAACTGGAGACAGGTGCTCCCGCGATCTCTCTTGTACGGGATACACGGACTTTGGGTGCTGGCACTGTTGTATGGCATTTCCATCGCGCTCGGCGTGCACGCGGGCTTCTCCGTATCGGTTCTCGCGCTCCTCGCCATGGCGCTCGCAGGCTTAGCTCTGCTGGAGCTGATCTACCGCAACACTCGTCCAGAGAATCGGTGGACCATCAAGTTCCTGATCCTTGGGGTTGGAGGCATATTCGTCTACGACCTATTCCTCTACTCCCAAGCTTTGCTGTTTCGCGAGATCGATGCCGATTTTTGGGGCGCGCGGGGTGCTGTCAACGCGCTTGCGGTGCCGCTGATCGCTGTAGCCGGCGCGCGCAACCCGCAATGGTCCGTGGATGTCTTTGTCTCGCGTCACGCGGTTTTCTACACGACAGCCCTCCTTGGCGGCGGCATCTACCTGCTCGCGATGGCGGCTGGTGGTTACTACATCCGGCTGTACGGGGGCACCTGGGGTGCGTTCGCGCAAGTAGTGTTTCTCGTTGCCGCCGCCCTCACGCTGGCGGTGGTCCTGCTCTCGACCGAGGTGCGGGGCAGGGTGAAAGTTTTTCTCGTAAAACACTTCTACAAGAGCAAGTACGACTACCGCTTGGAGTGGTTGCGCCTCACCCGCGCGCTGGCAACGCCAGACGAGGCGATGCCGTTGCGCGAGCGCGCCGTGCGGGCGCTGGCACAGCTCGTGGAAAGCCCGGGTGGGGGATTGTGGCTGCAGGACGAGGACGGAGGCGATTTCAGGTTGGTGGCTCAGTGGAACACCGGCATGCCGGATAATACCGTCGAAGCGGCGAACAGCCCGTTCGTGAGCTTCCTGCGACAGCGGGAATGTGTTATCGACCTGATGCAATGGCGCAGCGACCCTGCCCGCTACGGCAACCTGGCGCTGCCGTACTGGCTTGATTCGAAGTGCGCTGGCTGGCTGATCATCCCGCTCACGCAGGAGGGGCGAGTATTCGGCTTCGTTCTGCTCACGGCCGCGCAGATCCGCAGGAACCTGGCCTGGGAGGACATCGAACTGCTGAAGACGGCGGGATGCCAAGTGGCGAGCTATCTTGTCCAGCAGCAGTCGGCGCAAGCCCTCGCACAGGCACGGCAATTCGATGCCTACCATCGGCTCACCGCCTTCATCATGCACGATCTCAAGAATCTCATCGCGCAGCAGTCGCTGGTAGTGACGAACGCTGCCCGGCACAAGAACAATCCAGCCTTCATCGAGGACGTGATCCGCACCGTCGACAATTCCGTCATCCGTATGAACCAGTTGCTCGATCAACTGAAGCGCGGCGAGTCGCCGAAACAACGGAAACGCACTGCACTGCAGGATCTCCTGGTGGAGTTGATCGCGAAGCATGAGTCGGTGCAGCCGGCACCACGGCTGCACGCAGAGAGGGAGAAGCTCGAAGTGCTGGCCGATCCCCAGCGCTTGGCCACTGTCCTTGGACACGTGATCCGCAACGCGCAGGAAGCGACCGCGCGGGACGGCCGTGTGGACGTGCGCCTCGCGCGAGACGGTCAAAACGCGATCATAGAGATTGAAGACAGCGGGATGGGGATGGAACCGGCATTTGTTGCCGAACGCTTGTTCCGCCCCTTCGACAGCACCAAGGGCAGCAAGGGGATGGGGATCGGTGCGTATCAGGTGCGTGAGTTCGTGCGCGAGGCAGGAGGTGACATGCAGGTGCTCAGCGCCCCCGGCAAGGGTACGACCTTTCGCATCGCTCTGCCGGCGCTAAGCCCTGAACCGGAAAGTCAGCTGGGCCCGGAGACCGAGTTGCACAAGTGAACGGAAACGCACGGAAGCTGTTGATCGTCGAGGATGACCTCGGCTTGCAAAGCCAGCTGCGCTGGTGCTTCGAGCAGTACGAAGTGCTCGTCGCCGTGGATCGGCCAAGCGCACTCGCTCAGATGCGCAGGCACGAAGCGCCGGTGATCCTCCAAGACCTCGGGCTGCCCCCGGATCCCACCGGCGTCAGCGAAGGTTTGGCTTCGCTGGCCCAGATTCTGGAAATCGCACCGCATGCCAATGTGATCGTCATGACCGGCAATGGGGACCGGGAAATCGCAGTCAAAGGGGTTGGCATCGGTGCCCACGATTTCTATCAGAAACCGCTCGACACGGACATCCTGACGCTGATCGTAGAGCGCGCGTATCGCATGTACGAGCTCGAGGAAGAGAACCGGCGGCTTGGGCTGCGCCGGAACGCTTCCCCCTTGGAGAACTTGGTCGCCACAAGCGAGAGGATGCTGCGGATCTGCAGGTTGGTGGAGAAGGTGGCGCCGACCAACGCCACGGTGCTGCTCTCGGGCGAGAGCGGGACGGGCAAGGAACTGCTCGCACGAGCCTTGCACCGCCTGAGCACGAGAGCGAGAAAGAGCTTTGTCGCGATCAATTGCGCTGCGATCCCCGAAGCCCTGCTCGAGAGCGAGCTCTTTGGATACGAGAGAGGCGCATTCACGGGGGCAGTCAAGCAGACCCGGGGAAGGATCGAACACGCTCACGAAGGCACCCTGTTTCTGGACGAAGTTGGTGATATGCCGCTTGCGCTGCAGGCCAAGCTGTTGCGTTTTCTGCAACAGCGGGTGGTCGAGCGCGTCGGAGGGCATCAGGAGATCCCGGTCGACGTTCGCGTGGTGTGCGCAACCAACCAGGATCTCCCGGAGCTGATCAGGCAAGGCCAGTTCCGTCAAGACTTGTACTATCGGATCAACGAGGTAAACGTGCGGATTCCGCCGCTGCGAGAGCGCGAAGGCGATGTGGTATTGCTCGCGAGGGCTCTGCTGGACAAGCAAGCGCAACAGCACAAGCGAGCGCTGCGCGGCTTCAGTGCGGATGCGATCCAAGCGATCCAGACTTACGCTTGGCCGGGCAACGTGCGCGAGCTGGAGAACAAGATCAACGGCGCGGTCATTCTGGCGGAGGGCAGCCGGGTGACCGCGAAAGACCTTGAACTCGATCCGAAAAACGTCGAAATCCCCGTCAATCTCCGCCAGGTGCGCGATCAAGCGGAGCGCCAGGCAATTCAGCGTGCGCTCAGCATTGACAGGGGAAATATCTCGGCAGCGGCGGAACTGCTGGGTATCAGCCGGCCGACGCTTTACGATCTGATGAGCAAGCATGGGCTCAAGTAGACCCGATCTGCAGTCGCAAGTGTCGATGTTGCGAAGCCCGGCGTGCGCATTTTTTGCGCTCGCCCTGATCACGGTCATCCTCTACCACGATACCGTGTTCAGGCTCGTGCAACAGTGGACCCATCATCAGGATCCAACTTATCAGCATGGCCTCCTCCTAGTCGGCATCAGTGCGTTCCTGTTCTGCCGCAGATGGGCTGAGGTCAAGAAGTCTGTCGCGGTGCGGCCCAGCCTGAGTGCCGCGGCGCTGCTGCTGCTCACGTCTTGCACTTGGCTGCTCGCGGACCTCGCGCATGTCGTGATCGTGGAGGAGCTGAGTCTGGTTCTGCTGCTTGGCTTGCTCGTGGTGAGCGCGGTGGGGTATCGCAGCGGCCGGCTGTTGCTCTTTCCGGTGGTGCTTCTTATCTTCGCAGTACCCTCAATCTGGGAACCCCTGCGACCAATGATGCAGCGGTTGACGGCGCATGCCGCCAGCTTTCTGGTGAACCTGACACCAATCCCGGCATTGCTCGAGGGAACCCAGATTTCGGTTCCCGCCGGCACCTTCGAGGTGGCGCCGTTCTGCAGTGGCCTGGTCAATCTGATCGTGGGAACGCTGGCGGGAGCGCTGTTTGCCTACATCAACCGCCTGAGGTTTCGGGCGGCCATCTGGACCTTGGTCGGAGCGGTGGGTGTTTCCTTCCTCGCCAACGCCCTGCGGATCGGCGCCATCGTGGTAACCGGCGAGCTCACGGGAATGCAACACTATTTTGTCATGACCGACCATGGCGCTCTGGGCTGGGCGTTCTTCGGTGCCTGCATCATGGTCTTCCTGGTGGTCGCCAGCCGACTGATCGGTCCAACGGAGAGGGCCCCAAGCAGGATGGGCAGGCAGATGGAGGCGCTCCCGGTCTCCGCGACCAGCAATGCAAGCTTGGCTCACAGCGTCCTTCTTAGCCTTGGTGCGCTGGTGTTCGGACCGGCGCTGGCCTATGCCAGCCAGTCTGATCGTAGCGTGAGTGCAGAACTGACACTGGATCTCCCGGCACAAATCAGGGGCTGGCAGGGTGGGTCGGCGCCGCACGGGGGATATCGCCCCGGATTCGGGACCCCCGACTTCGAGTACGAGACATTCTACCACGACACGGAGGGCCGCCGGGTTTACCTCTACGTTGGCGAGTTCGCCTACCAGGAGCAAGGCAAGGAGGCCGTCTCCAATGCCAACAAGGTCTACGACGGCCTGACCTGGCAGCCGATGCTCACTAGGACGCGGCATTTAGCTGACAGCAGCACAGTCCGGGAAACTTGGCTCCGATCGCGAACTGGGACGGAAAAGCTGGTCTGGCAATGGTATTACGTGCATGGGGTCGCGGTGAGCAGTCCCTACATGGCGAAGCTCGTGACCGCATGGAGCACTCTCAACAAGGATCCCGCTGCTGCAGTCGTGGTCGTTGCCACCGACTTCGAGGGCAATGCTGAGGGCGCCGAGGCGTTACTGCTGCGCTTCGTGGCAGACACCAAGCACACGGTCGAGGCTGCGATCGACCGTACACGACTGCGCTCAGCGACGCGCACCTAACCACGAGGAACACGACGCATGCATGACAGCTCTCTAGGGCTGCTTCGGATCAGCCTCGCCGCGAGTGCATTTCTCGCGTTGGGGGGATGTGACTTCTACGTCTCCAGCGCGTCTCGCATGGAGAAGGCGGCTCACCTACGCACGCAAGGCGAGTACCGGGCCGCGGCGATCCAGTTGAAGAAAGTGCTTCAGAGCAACCCGGAGAATCGCGAGGCGCGGGTCCTGCTCGGCGAAATTTCGCTCCTCGTGGGCGAACCTGCGGGCGCGGAAAAGGAGTTCCGCCGTGCACAGGAGCTTGGGGTACCGAGAGATAACATCATTGTCCCGCTAGGACGCGCAATACTCGCCCAGGGAGAGCTCGACCGTGCCCTAAAGGAGATAAACCCGAAGGGAGTAATTGACGATGAGATCAGGGTCGGTGTCCTCATGCTTCGTGGCGATGCTTATCTGTCGCTCGGAAGGCTCAACGACGCAGAGCGCGCGTTCCGAGAAGTGCTGACTCTGCGAGCAGACTCACTCGACGCGCGGATCGGGCTGGCCTCGGTGGAGCAGGGTAAAGGAAACCTCGGCGTCGCTGAAGCTTACATCGTCGATGCGCTGTCAAAGAACCCCGCCTACGTTCGTGGCTGGCTTGCGAGCGGCCACCTCGAGCTGCGGCGGGGTGAACATGCTCAAGCGGCGAGTGCGTTCACGCGAGCACTGGAGCTTGCACCCCTGTCGGTCGAAGAGGAGTTCATCGCGGGCAACGGCCTCGCGGAAAGTCAGTGGCATCAAGGAAGATCCGCAGAGGCGCTGCAGAGCGTGCAACGAATCTTGGCGCTGGGGGTGTCCCATCCATGGCCCAAGTACTTTCGGGCGGTGATCGCATATGGTGCTGGCGACTACGAGACCGCCAAACATTACTTGCAGGAAGTGGTGCGCGACTTTCCCACCTACCAACCTGCCGTGATGCTGCTCGGCGCCACCCATTTCGCCGAGGGCGACCTCGAGCAGGCGGGAATGTACCTCAGCAGTGCGCTTACCACCGACCCCTCGAGCGTCCAAACGCGCAAACTCCTCGCCGCCACGCGTCTGCGCCAGCACAAGCCGCGGGAGGCGATGGCAGTGCTGACCCCGGCGATCGCGCAGGACAGCAACGATAGCCAACTCCTCGCCCTGATGGGCAAAGCGAGCTTGGATGCCGGGAATACCGACATCGGCATTCTCTACCTGGAACGTGGCGCCAGATCCGATCCCGAAAACCGGGTCTTGCAGAAAGAACTGGCGGCCGGCTACGCAACGGCTGGAGACCTGGGGCGCGCGATCGACCTCCTCGAGCAGATGCCCGAGACCGAGCACGACGACTACGAGCGCGAGGGCTTGTTGATCATGACTCGGTTGCGCAAAGGCGAAAGCCAGAGCGCACTGAGCCAAGTGCGCGAGCTCATCGACAGACGGCCCAACGATCCTGCGGCGCACAACCTCGCGGGCAGCGCGTACCACGCGCTCGGAGAGTTGTCCCGCGCGCGCGAGCATTTTGAACGGGCACTGCAGCTGGAGCCGAACGATCCCGTGACGCTGATGAATCTGGCGCGTCTCGATCTCCAAGAGGGTGAGCAGGATGGCGCCCGTGTACGGTTCGAGCAGATGCTCGCGGTGAACCCCTCCGATCTCGACGCCGCCCTCGCGCTCGCGCAGCTCGCTGGACTGCGTGGTGATCAGGCCGGCGCTAGGCAATGGTTGGAGCGTGCGGTGAACGCGAACCCGGGTGCGATCGAACCGAGACTGCTGTTGGTGCGACACGATCTGGAGGTCGGTGATCTCGATCGAGCTCGAGAGGGTGCTGCCGAACTCGCAAGGGCCGAACCGGACAATGCCGACGCGCAGAACGCACTCGGCGTCGTGCAAATGGCTGATCGAAGGTATGAAGACGCCATAGCCAGTTTTCGCAGAGCAGTAGCAGCTGTACCGACCTCGCCAAATTTCACCTACAACCTCGCGCGAGCGCAGATGATGCGTGAGGACTTTACGGATGCGAAAAGGCTGCTGGCTAGGACGCTCGAGTTGCAGCCCGATAATGTCCAGGCGGTTTCGACGCTGGCGGTCATCGAGATGCGTGAGGGTAATGCGAAGCAAGCTTTGCTACGCGCCCATGCCCTGCAGCAAGATCAGGACAGGGATACCGCGGCTGCCGGCTATCTGCTGGCGGGCGATTTGAGCATGATGCAGGGTAAGTTCGACCGCGCGGCCCAGGCCTATGACGCCGCATCGAGGCAGCATCAGAACGGCGTGCTGGCGATTAGGTCGTATCGCGCACGCAAGCTCGCCGGGATGGCGGATCCCGCTAGGCCGCTCGAGGACTGGTTGAGGAGAAAACCAGACGACGTGAGCGTGCGTCTCGCGTTGGCACAGCGATATCAGGAGGACGGCCGAGTCCAGGAAGCGGCCGCAGCGTACGAGGCTGTACTGGACGTTTACCCGGACGAGGCGGTCGCGCTCAACAATCTCGCCTGGATCTTTTACGAGGCAAAGGATCCGCGCGCAGTGCACTTGGCTGAGCGAGCCCACAAGCTGCAACCGGATGCGGGCGCCATCACGGACACGCTCGGCTGGCTCTTGGTGCATGCAGGCCAGAGGCAGCGGGGCATTGAGCTCTTGCGGAACGCAGCAAGACAGGCGCCAGATGTTCCGGACATTCGATATCACCTGGCGGTTGCGCTGGCGAAGACCGGCGCAGTCGAGGAGGCCCACCGTATCCTCGTTGAGCTGCTGGACTCGGGCCAACCTTTCAAGGAGATAGCACAGGCGGAGCAGCTGCTGCGAGAGCTATGAAGCAAATCAAGTGGTCGTTGTCGATACTCCTTACACCCGAGCCTGATGGATAACCACTTGATAAGCAGAGGAATGAATGGCTGGGCCCTCATCCGCTGGTTATGTGAGTGTCGGGGGAACTTACACTTGCCTTCCGGGCACGCGCATTAAGCCTTTGTCGTGGAAGGCAATAACCTTTCTGGCACCGACATTGCACTGCGCCTTGTGCATGCCACATACGTTGCAGAGAGGGAGACCACGGATGAATAGAATCGCAAGGAAAGCGCTGCTGGGATTCGCGACCTTGGTGCTTGGTGCCGTGTTCGCTGTGAGCACGGCGAGCGCCACCGTCGTTTTTGAGGTGAGTATCTACGACAAGGACAAGCAGCTATTTGGGACCGGGACCGGGAGCTTCGAGGAAGGGGACATCCTAGACACCCTCCAGATCCATGACTTCCTCGTGCTCAACCACCCAGGGACCTTCGGCGGTAGCCTAGAACTGAAGGAGGGGGTGGGGTTCAAGTTTAACTACCTCGTCCAGGGACAGGACAAACCGATTGAGCTCTTCTTCATCAAGGGAGAGGGTTTCTCAGGTGAGTGGGGCGGCACCGCAGTCGCGAATCTCGGCACTTGGGAGATTAGAAGGGTGCCGGAGCCTGGCAGCTTGGCCCTATTAGGTACAGCCTTGTTGGGCGTCGGACTCGCACGGTATCGTCGAAAAAAGGGCTAAGCCCCTAGAGAGCTGAGTTCTGGAAGGGCTGGCGGCTTGACGTCGCCAGCCTTCTTTTTTCCGCGCAACACGTACGTACCTAGCCCACCCCGAAGTCTTGGCCATTCGCACTCCTGTCGATTCGGCTTCCTCCAGTCCTCCCGTTAGGAGCACGCAGAATCGCTGAATCGCTCATCCGTCTCTCGGGAGCTCCGCGACCGAAAGTCCAAGCATTGTTAGAGCGTGCGATTGGCTCCAATGAGTGCTCGTTTGCGGTTGACCGAAGCATGTAAGGTCGTGTTTCTTCGGCTGATGCCATGTAGTAGGATACACGCTCGAAGGCACCAAGGAGGCGATGGAGACGATGAGGCGTGAGGGGTGTTCGTCAGCCAACCGGTCGCAAGGGCTCTGCACGGCTTGCCTCTTCGTCGCTGCACTGTTGGCAGTTGCGTGCGCTAGGCAGCCCTCGGCTCCTCCTGCTCCGACGGCTGTTGCCGTGGCCGAGTACAAGTACCTCATCGGTGCCGGCGATACGCTCTCGGTAATCGTCTGGCGCAACCCCGATCTCTCCATGTCCGTGCCCGTGCGCCCGGATGGCAAGATCAGCTTGCCGCTGGTCGAGGATCTGCCGGTCGCCGGGAAAGATCCGATCATGGTGGCCCGGGAGGTTGAACGGGCGCTTGCCAAGTACATCCGGGACCCCGTCGTGACGGTCATCGTGACGGCATTCGCTGGTCCTTATAGCGAGCAGATCCGAGTCATTGGACAAGCGACCAAGCCGCAAGCCCTCTCGTACCGTGAGAACATGACGCTGCTGGATGTAATGATCGCAGTAGGCGGCATGACCGACTTCGCCGATGGCAACCGGGCCAACATCCTGCGCACTTCAGAGGGAAACAAGCTCTATCGGGTTCGGCTCGACGATCTCTTGCGCGGCGGGGACATTTCCGCCAATGTCGCCGTCAAGCCGGGCGACGTGCTGATCATTCCCGAGAGCTGGTTCTAAGGCGGGATCTCGTATGGAACAGCTGCTCGATCAGCTACTTCAACACCTTCGCCAGATATGGCTCCGGCGCTTCTGGGGGCTTGTGGCGGCATGGCTGGTCGCCGCCGTCGGGACCCCCGTTGCGATGTTCATCCCAGCACAGTACGAGGCAACCGCGCGGGTTTTCGTAGACACCGACTCGGTCCTCAAACCGTTGCTGGCCGGGCTCACGGTTCAACCGGACACCCAGCAGCAGGTCAAGATTCTGGCAGACACGTTGTTGAGTCGCCCCAATGTCGACAAGCTCATCCTGCTCGCCGATCTAGACCACAGCGTCGCGACCGAGAGAGACCGAAACGCATTGGCCGAGCAGCTCACTGCTGGCATCTGGCTTACGAGCCCGACGAGGGACCGTAGAGACAATCTCTATACACTCTCCTACCGAGACACTGACCCGGTACGGGCGAAACGCGTCGTCGATTCGCTTCTGTCGATCTTCGTTGAGTCCGGACTCAACAACAAACGGCTGGACACGGAAAAGGCGAGAGCCTTCCTCGACGCGCAGATCAAGGAATACGAAGCGGTATTGAGTCAGGCCGAGGAGCGTCTCAAGCAGTTCAAGCTGCAGAATCTGGATAGCCTTGCGACCGGGCAAGACGTCGTCGGTACGATGCTGACGCTTGACGGCGATATCGAGAAAGCGCGCACCGAGTTGCGGGCAGCTGAGCAGCGTCGCGATGCGCTGCGCCGACAACTTGCGGGTGAGGACCCGACGCTTCTTTCGGGTCGGGCAGACAGTGCCACTGGCTCGGACGCGGGCAGGGACGCTCTCGCCGAGATCGACTCTCGCGCTGACGCGCTGCGTCGGAACTTAGACGAGCTGTTGCGCAAATACACAGACCAGCATCCGGACGTCGTCGGTACCCGCCGCATACTTGCCGATCTCGAACGAGAGCGCGAGGTGCTGCTCGAGGAGATCAAGCGCAGCGGAGGAGCGTCATCCCGCGACGTCGGGCGCCGAGAGCCGAATCTGGTGTACCAACAGCTCAAGGTGGCGCTTGCGGAAGCAGAGGCCAACGTAGCCGCCCTAGCGGCCCGGATGGTGGAACTGGAGAGTCGCTATAACCGAGTCCGTGCGGCGGCGAAGGCCAGACCGGAGTTCGAGGAAGAACTAGCACAGCTCAACCGAGACTACCAGGTCCAGAAGACCAACTTCGAGAAACTCGTGGAACGGCGCGAACAAGCGAAGCTGACCGGAGAAATGGGCGAAAGCGGCGGCGTAGACTTTCGCGTGATCGATCCCCCAAGGGTCTCACATGAGCCGGTAGCACCGAATCGGCTGAAGCTGATCGCGGCTGCGCTCGTTCTGTCGTTGGGCGCTGGGGTGACAGTGAGCTTCCTGGTGAGCCAGGCGTTTCCAACCGTTTCCTCTGCGAGAGAGCTGCGCGGGATCGCACAGACATCTGTTCTCGGTTCTGTGTCCCTTCGACCCACGCCAGCATCGCTTCGCCGCCGCAAGAGGAGCAATTATGTGTTCGCCGCGGGGGTGGCGGGCTTGTGTGCGTTGTTCAGCGTCGCGCTGACCCTGCTATTCGTCGCCACAAGGGCAGGTTAGAAAGAGCTTGACCATGAGTCTTGTTGAGCGCGCGGCAAAGCGTCTGGAGGAGCTTGGTAAGTTGGGTTCTCAACGGTCGTTGGGTCCTCGCGCCTCGTCACCTGACAAAGCGCAAGAGACTCTGATCGAGCGTGCAATAGAGGATATCCACGCTACAGATGCGCGGCGCGCAGCCTCACAAGGGGCACTTCCACCCCTTCTCGAGCGGGATACGCGGCGCGTTCTGCGCGATGGCGGCGCCAGCGCTGCTGCGCGGGCTCGCCGGGAGCCCAAGCTCGGCGATGAGACAGCTGAAGGAGCGCCGCCGATGGTGCCGCCGCTCCACCACTCCAATGGTGCGCCGAGACAAGCGCAGAGAGTGGAGCTAGACCTGCCGGGGCTTGCTGCCCTCGGTTACCTCGAGCCCGAAGATCCTGATGCCCTCATAGCCAACGAATTTCGCAGGATCAAGCGACCGCTCATTCAAGCATGCCAGGGGAAGCTGGCGGTGCCCGCCGCACATGCCAACCGCATCATGGTGACCAGCTCGCTGCAGGGGGAAGGAAAGACATTTGTCTCGTTGAATCTTGCTCTGAGCGTGGCGATGGAGCGGGACAGCACGGTCCTGTTGATCGACACGGATACGACACGCCGCAGTCTGTCTAGATTGCTCAAAGTTGGCTCAAATTCCGGGCTCTTAGACTTGCTCGGCGGTAATCCTCTCGAGGTCGGCGATGTCCTGCTCCGAACCAACGTCGAGCGGCTGAGTGTAATCCCGGCAGGCCAGCCCCGGCGGCATGCCACCGAACTGCTCGCGAGCGAAAGCATGGAGCATCTGGTCGAGGAGTTGGCATCACGCTACACGGACCGGATTCTGATCTTCGATACGCCGCCTTTGCTGGGAACGACGGAACCTGCCGTCCTGGCCACGCACATGGGCCAGATCATCGTAGTAGTCGAGGCGGACAAGACACCTCAGAAGGTTCTCACGAATGCGCTGGCGGCCATACAGTCCTGCCCGCTCGTTACAACGATCCTCAACAAGACCTCCGGGGCCGAGTCAGGTTACTACTACTACGCAGCCTAGGCTTCGCCGGCTGCCCGTGAGGCCTGCGGCCTGGCACACGCTTCGCCACGCCGGGCCATTTCACTCCCAACATGGAAAGCCTTCGAGCCAGGCGATTGGCGGTTGCAGCATGCGTCGGGCTGATGACCATCGGGCAGCCCGGAGGGGCTGGAGGGGCCGATCGGTCTTCCTCGCCCGAACCCGCGGCAATGGTGCTGCCCGGGGGCGCAACCCCGATGTCCTCGGAATACGACCTAAGTCCGACCACGCCGGGAGACGGGACTGCGCTAACTGGAGAGCGTGCGCGCGCTAGGCAATGGAACTTCTCGGTCCGTGCTAGCGGAGCACTGACCTTGACCGACAACGTGGACCTGGCTCCATCCGGACAAGAGGAGGCCGACTTGGTGCTTGGATTGTCGTTGCCTCTCGGCGTCCGCCGGGAAGGGTCCCGCGTGAAGCTGAAGGCGGACTATATTCCCACGGTGTACCTTTACGCCCGGAACGACGAATCCGACGAGTTGCAGAACAACTTGCGCTCTCTGTTGACCTTGGAGGCTGTCGAGGACTTCTTCTTCATTGACGCGAGCGCGAACAGCTATCCTACCTACGTCTCACCTTTCCTGGCGCGGCCGGAGAGCGGAGCGAGCATCACGCAGAACCGAGTGCAGCAGACGACCCTGGGGCTCAGTCCGTACTTGCGACATCAGACCGAGACGGGCTGGAGGTATCTTGTCAGGAACGAGAACTACTGGAACACCTACAGCGAATCGGAGCTGTCCGAAAGCGCCACTAGTCGCATCTTCACCGAAGTCGAAACGCCTCCTGCCAGGCTCAACTATGCGTTCGACTACACTTACCTTTACACCCGGGACCAGTCCCAGCCCGTCGGCTACTACCAGCAGGTGGGACGGTTCAGGCCAATCTTCAGAGCCACGCGCAAGCTCGAGCTGAGTGGCCGCTTGGGTTACGAGAGCAACGACTATCTTACCGAGTACTCGGGCTCGATTTACGGCGCCGGTATCGACTGGACGCCCAATCCGCGGACCAGGCTGGATGGATTCGTCGAGCACAGATTCTTCGGGACATCGTACGGCCTGGACTTCAACTACCGCACGAGGCGGACCACCTGGCGATTGAAAGGCACGCGGGATACCTATACGACGATCGATCAACCGATCGCGCTCAGACCCGGGACCACGGCGGAAGTGGTGGACGAAGCGTTTCGCTCGAAGATCTCCGACCCCGTGCAGCGGGAGCAGGCGGTGAAACAGTTCCTCGCGCGCGCCGGTCTTCCTCCGACGCTGACCGAGCCGACCAGCTTCTATACAAACCAGATCTACCTGGCCGAGCAGGTCAGCGGCTCGGTTGCCTTGTTGGGGAGGCGAAACACGATCGACCTCACCGTCTTCTGGCAGGAGAACCAGCCGGTCACGGCCAGCGGCGACATTCTCAGTGGGGTTTTCGTCACTTCCGAACGGTTGCGCCAGTGGGGCGTCACGCTGAATGCCAGCCACCGCCTAACCGCGTTCTCAACCGTGACGCTTCACGCTACGCGGCTCTACGCGCTGTCCGTGAATCCCGATGTGACGTTCGCTGACGCCGAGATCGACTCCACCCAGGACACGGTGCGCTTGAGCCTGACCCGCCAGCTCAGCCCGAAGACGGATGCCTCGATCGGGCTGCGCTGGTCGGACTTCGACTCGACCGTGAATCCGTATCGCGAACTGGCGGCCCTCGCTGTGCTCGGCCACAACTTCTAGGGCCTCCATGTACGAGCCCTTCTATCGTCTTTCGGGCAAGCCGTTCCAGCTCAGCCCGGATGCCACCTTCTTCTACCAGAGCCGCGTGCACAAGCGTGCCTATGCATACCTCGAGTACGGCCTGTACCAAGGGGAAGGCTTCATCGTCATCACCGGGGAGGTGGGAGCCGGCAAGACGATCCTCGTCCACAACTTGCTGGCTCACCTGAACGCCGATCAAGTTGTCGCGGCACATTTGGTCAGCACGCAGCTCGATGCTGACGACTTGTTGCGCGCGGTCGCAGCCGCCGTGGGCCTTGCCGCCAGGGGCACGGACAAGGGCTCGCTCCTGGCGGAGCTTGAGCAGTTCCTGCACCGGCTCGCCGCGTCGGGCAAGCGTGCCCTGCTGATCGTCGACGAGGCCCAGAATCTCACACCCCGCGCCGTGGAGGAGTTGCGCATGCTGTCCAACTTCCAGATGGGGGGTAGGGCGCTGCTGCAGAGCTTTCTGATCGGCCAACCCGAGCTGCGCCGCGTCCTGCAGGGCCCGGACATGCAGCAGTTCCGGCAACGGGTCATCGCTTCATATCATCTGAGTCCCCTGGATCAGTCCGAGACGCAAGCCTATATCGAGCATCGGCTCAAGCAGGTCGGGTGGATGGAGGATCCGCAGATCGAGGATAGTGCGTACCGCGCGATCTTCGCGTTCAGCGGGGGAATCCCTCGCCGCATCAATCTGGTGTGCAACCGGCTCTTGCTCGCGGGGTTCCTGAACGAGACGCACGTGCTCCAGGCCGAAGACGTCGAGGCGGTTGCGAAGGAGATTCGAGAGGAACTCGGAAGCGTGGGACAGCCCGGCGCCATCGGCGCAGACGTCCAAGGTTCGGTGCGCGACGATCGTACAGGGGCCGACCTGGAGAGATTACGCGAGGAAGAGGGGGGGCAGCAGTCGAGCCGGCATGCTCTCGATCCCACTCAGCTGCTCGCTCGCGTGCATCGATTAGAGAAAGCCGTCTCTCGGGTGCTCGAGATGCTGCGGCGGCGCGCCGGTTGAAGCCGGCGGGGCTGGAATGTGAAACCGCCTCTGACTATTCTTGAGTCGCCTTGCGACAACATGGCATCGTCGGGCCCCGTCCAGGCACAACAAAACGGAGACCACGACGATGAACACAAGAGCCATCACTGCCGGAACAGAGTGTCGCCTTAGGGCGACGCACCGCGTGGGACGGTAGCTTCACCCCGGGTCGGCCCCCCCCGGTCGATCGGCAGGAGGCTACTGCGCGTTTCGCGCCTCGCCCGACACCCCCAAAGCCAGCCATCATGCCCATCCTTGAGAACGTCATTCTCGGCAAGGACGTCAGGATCTTCCATCCTTCTCTGGTCAATCTGTATGGCTGCGCCGTTGGCGACGAGACGAAGATCGGCACGTTCGTCGAGGTGCAAAAAGGGGCTCGAATCGGCGCGCGCTGCAAGATCTCCTCGCACGCCTTCATCTGCGAGGGCGTGGTGATCGAGGATGAGGTCTTCGTCGGACATGGTGTGATGTTCATCAACGATCGCTACCCTCGGGCCACCAACGTCGACGGGGGCCTGCAGACCGAGGCGGACTGGAAAGTCGAAGGGACCTTGGTGAAACGGGGCGCCTCGATCGGATCGAACGCTACGATCGTCTCCGGTGTGACCATCGGCGCCGGCGCGATCGTCGGTGCTGGGGCGGTAGTGACAAAGGACGTCGCCGACTTCGCCATCGTCACGGGAGTTCCGGCGCGGGTGATCGGGGACGCCCGTGAGCACGCATGAGCCCTGCGATGAATGTGATCTCGTTAGCGGATAGGACCTCTCAGAACATGATCAACATCGGCGTCCTCGGCTACGGTTACTGGGGGCCCAACCTCGTCAGGAACTTTGCCGAGACCCCTGGCACCGCAGTGGTGGGTGTCGCCGATCTGGACAGCAAGAAGCTCGAGCTGGTACAGCGACGCTATCCAGGGGTGAAGACGACTACCCGCTTCCAGGACCTGATTCAGGATCCCGCGATCGACGCGATCGCCGTGGCCACTCCCGTGGCCACGCATTTCGAGCTGGGCATGGCGGCGCTAAGAGCGGGCAAGCATCTGTGGATCGAGAAGCCGATGACCGAAACGCTGCACCAAGCGCGCAAGCTGCTCGACGAGGCGGACCGCCGGCAGCGACTGGTGTTCGTCGATCACACGTTCATCTATACCGGCGCTGTTCGCAAGATGGGAGAGCTGATCCAGAGCGGAGAGCTCGGCAGCGTGTACTACTATGACTCCACCCGCGTGAATCTCGGATTGTTTCAGCGCGATGTCAACGTGATCTCGGACCTCGCGGTGCACGACTTCTCGATCCTCGACTATCTTCTGGGCGAGCACCCCGCGGCCGTGTCCGCGAGCGGGATCAATCACTTCCCGGGAACCCCGGAGAACTTGGCGTACATCACGCTGTTCTACGACTCGGGTGTCATCGCCCACACCAATGTGAGCTGGCTTGCCCCGGTGAAGGTGCGACAGATCCTCGTCGGCGGCAGCAAGAGAATGATCATCTACGATGACGTCGAGCCCAGCGAGAAGGTCAAGATCTACGACAAGGGCATCAGCTTCACCGAAGACCCGAAGCAGATCTACGAAATGCGGGTCGGCTACCGCACCGGCGACATGTGGGCGCCGAAGCTCGACACCACCGAAGCGCTCCGGGTGGGAAGCGAGCATTTCGTCGATTGCCTGCAGCAAGGCAAGACTCCCCAGACCGACGGGCAGCTGGGGATACGCGTCGTCGAGTTGATCGAGGCGGCGACTAGCTCCATGCGGGGCAGGGGTGAGACGGTCTATCTGCCGCGCCAGAGGAAGGTCGCGTGATTCCGTTCGTCGATCTCAAGGCCCAGTACGCGTCGATAAAGGACGAGGTGAACGCTGCGATTCAGCGCGTCCTGGACTCGTGTCAGTTCACCTTGGGCAACGAGGTAGCCGCATTCGAGCAGGAGTTTGCGGCGTACTGCCAGACCGACCACGGCGTGGGCGTGAACACGGGCACCAGCGCGCTGCACCTCGCGCTCCTAGCGGCGAGAGTCGGGCCAGGCGACGAGGTTGTGACCGTCCCGTTCACTTTCGTGGCGACGGTGGCGGCGATCCAATACACGGGTGCACGGCCGGTCTTCGTGGACATCGACCCGACCTCGTTCACTCTGGATGCGACCGCGCTGGAAGCGGCGATCACGGACAAGACCAAGGCCATCCTTCCGGTGCATCTGTACGGACAACCGGCGGACATGGATCCGATCCTGCGGGTCGCAAGGCGACGAAACCTCATCGTCATCGAGGATGCGGCACAGGCGCATGGGGCCGAGTACAAGGGCCGTCGAGCAGGCAGTCTCGGCCACATGGGTTGCTTCAGCTTCTACCCGGGCAAGAACCTGGGCGCGTACGGCGAGGGTGGCATGGTCGTCACCAATAACACCGAGTACGCGCGCACCATCCGGATGCTGCGCGATTGGGGCGCGGAACGAAAATACGAGCACGTGCTCAAGGGCTACAACTTCCGGCTGGAAGGCATCCAGGGCGCGGTGCTGCGAGTGAAGCTGCGACACCTGGAGGCGTGGACGGAAGCGCGGCGCTCCCTTGCCATGCGCTACGACCGCCAGCTGGCCGGCAGTGGCGTCCCGACGCCTGCCGCGATGCCATACGGCAGGCACGTCTATCACATCTATGCGATCCGCACCCCACGCAGAACGGCCTGGCAGCGGGCGCTTCAGGAGCAGGGGATCCAGACGGGGATTCACTACCCGATCCCCGTCCATCTGCTCCCCGCATACGCGGACCTCGGCTACGGGAAGGGGCAGTTTCCGCAAGCGGAGAAAGCGGCGGCCGAGGTCCTTTCGCTGCCGATGTTCCCGGAGCTCACTGCTGGTCAATGCGAAACGGTGTGCGGCGCAATCTGGAAGCTTGCCGGCGCCCGGGAAGGGACCGCCGTCGGGCCGATGGCGGGCACGTTGGCGATCGATTCGGAGCGCCGTTGAAGAATCCTATGACATTCGGTGACAACCATTGGAACGCTAACTAGCATACCGGAATGCCAGCCGAAACAAGAAGCTGGCAAAACTGCAAAGCAGTCGGCGAGTCGGTCCGACTGTGCGCGCAACAAACAGCAGGTAGCAGGAGCGATGTCGGCTCCGCTCGCAGATCTCGCGTTAGCGCCCACCTTGTTGGGCGTCCTTAGGGAGGGTTCCTGAGTGTTCATGTGCATCCCGCACTGCGCGGCCAGCCGGCCAACTGCAGCACGGGTGCAATGACACGCCCCGAGAATGTACGGGCGTCAATGCCGTGCGCGACGCGATCACGTCTGAGGCACTCATTCGGAACGAGCATAGGATGAATCTGTCGCTAAGAATACCTGGCCGGCGACCGGCACGAATCGCGACCGACCGTTGGAGCAACAGCACGTCTGGCATCAGACAAGACTCGTCCGACGTGGGTCAGGCGGTTCGCGGAGCGCTGAAGATGGCGGCACTGGAGCAGAGCATCCCCTTCGAGCTGGCGAGGCTGCAAGCCAGTGATCACCTGCCCTTGAGCGATGTTCTCCCCAAGCATTATTTCCTGCAGCAGCTTCAACGCGAGCGGTCGCGGACGGATCGCTCCAAGGCGCCGCTGTCCATCGCGCTCTTCCGTTCCGAGAATCATGACGGCAACGTCGCGGGGCTCTTGGATGTGCTGCGCACGACCAAGCGCGAAACGGACATCTTGGGTTACCTGGGCGAGGATCGCATCGCGGTCCTCCTTCTGGACACGAATGAGCAAGGGGCGCGACGACTCACCGAAAAGGTCGTGACCCGTGCAGACAACCTGCCGGTGTCCGCAACGAGTCGGACCTATCCCGATCAGCTCTTCGACAGCCTCATGATGGAGCACCACGGGCAACCGGATCTCTATCCGTTCGTTCCAGGCGAAGCGGCAGAGCGCGAGGAGGCGGGGTACCCGTTGAAGAGAACCCTGGATATCGTAGGGGCCTTGAGCGGACTGATGCTCCTGTCGCCGTTGATGCTGTTGATCGCGCTGGCCGTCGCGATGACTTCACCGGGGCCGGTCATCTTCCGGCAGATCCGGCTAGGGAGGAGAGGTGTCCCTTTCTTCTTCTACAAGTTTCGGTCGATGCACTGCGATGTGGACGATCGAGTGCACCGGGAGTACGTCGCAAGCCTGATCAAGGGGGATCTCGAGGCCGTCAATCAAGGGGACGCCTCGAATCCGCTCTACAAACTCTGCGCCGATCCGAGAGTGACGCCCATCGGCCGGATCATCCGCAAGACCAGCCTGGACGAGTTGCCACAGCTGTTCAACGTGCTCCGCGGGGATATGAGCCTGGTGGGCCCCCGCCCGCCGGTTCCCTACGAAGTCGAGAAGTACCAGTCATGGCACCTCAGGCGCATGCTGGAAGGACGGCCGGGCATCACCGGGCTGTGGCAGGTCGAGGGGCGGAGCAAGACATCCTTCGATGACATGGTACGGCTGGATCTACGCTATCTCCGGAACTGCTCGCTGCTGCTTGACCTCAAGATCCTCCTCAAGACCGTCAAGGTTGTACTCGGGGGTGACGGCGCGAGGTAGCGCTCGCGATGGGCCGTCGCGCAGCGGCCCGAAACGGCCGGAGCGTTATGGCTGGGCTACCGGTTCAGCCACTGGCCGAAAACCCAGATGCCAATGAACGATTCGAGGTGACACTGGAATGAAGGTGGCTATACTCGCGGGCGGCGCCGGTACGCGGCTCGCGGAAGAGACCGAAGTCAGGCCGAAGCCGATGGTCGAGATCGGGGGACAGCCGATCCTGTGGCATATCATGAAGCATTACTCCCACTATGGGTTCAACGACTTCGTCGTGGCGCTGGGGTACAAGGGCAACTACATCAAAGTCTGGGCCCGGGACTATTCCACGCTGGCGAGCAATATGACCGTCGACCTGGGCTCGGGCCAAGTCCAGTCGCACGGCAACGAGCGACCCAACTGGCGCATCGACCTGGTCGACACTGGGGAAGCGACACTGACGGGTGGGCGCATCAAACGCCTGCGCTCTTATCTGGGCGAGGGGACGTTCATGCTCACCTGGGGCGACGGCGTCTCGGATGTCGACCTGAAGGCACTGCTCGCGTTCCATCGCGCACACGGAAAGCTCGCAACGGTCACCGCGGTGCGGCCGCCGGCGCGCTATGGCTACATGGAGTTTTCCGGCGACCGCATCTCGCGGTTCACCGAGAAGCCGCAGACGGCGGAAGGTTGGATCAACGGGGCCTTCTTCGTCCTGGAGCCGCCAGTGCTCGAGTACATCGATGGCGACGACACCATGTGGGAGCACGCACCCCTCGAGCGTCTCGCGACGGACGGTCAGCTCATGGCCTACAAGCACACTTCGTTCTGGCAATGCATGGACACGCTGCGCGACAAGCACGTGCTGCAAAAGCTGTGGGACAGCGGCAATCCGCCGTGGCGAATCTGGAGATGAGCGATATGCGCGTTCTGGTCACCGGTCACAAGGGCTACATCGGCTCGTGCCTCGTGCCGATGCTCCTCGCCGAGGGCTTCGAGGTTAGCGGACTGGACAGCGATCTATTCCGCGAGTGCACCTTCGACGGTAAGCTCAGCGAGATCCCCGAGCTCATCAAGGACGTCCGCGACGTTGCCGAGGCGGACATTGACGGCTGCGATGCGATCATCCACCTGGCGGCGCTCTCCAACGATCCGCTGGGCGATTACGACCCGTCGCTGACCGACGAGATAAACGCTCAGGCTTCGATACGCGTCGCTCGCCTCGCGCGCAAAGTCGGTGTGCGGCGATTCGTGTTCGCCTCCTCCTGCAGCAACTACGGTGCGGCCGGCGACAACTTTCTGGACGAGACCGCGGCGTTCAACCCGGTGACGCCGTACGGCGAATCGAAGGTCAACGTCGAGCGGGCGGTCTCCGCGCTCGCCGGTGCGGATTTCAGCCCCACGTTCCTGCGCGCATCCACGGCCTACGGCCTGTCGCCGAGAATCCGCTTCGATCTGGTGGTGAACAACCTCACTGCATGGGCGTTCACGACCGGCCGCGTGTATCTCAAGAGCGACGGCACACCCTGGCGTCCGATCGTACACGTCGAGGACATCGCACGGGCCTACATCGCCGTATTGAAGGCCCCCGAGGAGCTTGTCCATAACCAGGCGTTCAATGTGGGCACGACTACGGAGAACTACCAGATCCGGGAACTCGCCGCGATGGTCGAGAGCATCGTGCCCGGGTGCCGCGTGGAGTTCGCACCCGACGCCGGGCCGGACAGGCGCTGCTACCGCGTGGACTGCAACCGGATTGCGCGGACCCTGCACGGTTTCAAACCGCAGTGGACGGCGCGGCGGGGCGTCGAGCAACTCTACGAATCCTTCAAGCGCGTAGGACTGAAGCTGGAGGACTTCGAAGGCGAGCGCTTCAAGCGCATTGCACACATCAAGAAGCTGATCACCGCGGAGGCGCTCGACCGCAAGCTGCGTTGGCGAGTGGCGTGCGCGGCGTGAGCGACCCGGTGCCCAGGCTGTCTCGCGAGCGTTGATCAACCATATGGGAAAGATATCGCAGTGCCGGTCATGCGCCTCGCCGCACCTCGAGTTGGTGCTCGACCTGGGCAACAGCCCTCTGGCCGACCGCCTGCTCACCGAACGCGACCTCGCCACGAGGGAGCCGAGCTATCCGCTGGAGCTGCTGTTCTGCCACGGCTGCGGGCTTGCACAGATCAGCTACACGGTGGCGCCGGCGGAGCTGTTCTGCAACGACTATCCGTACTTCTCCTCGGTCTCCGACGCGCTGCGTGCCCACACCGTGGCAAACGTTCTGGAGATCGTCGACCGCCGGGCCTTGGGGCCGGACAGCCTGGTCGTCGAGTTGGCCAGCAATGACGGATACCTGCTCAGGCACTACATGGAGAAGGGTATCCGCGTTCTGGGGATCGACCCGGCGGAACCGCCGGCCAAGGCCGCAATCGCGATCGGAGTGGAGACGCTCGTCGATTTCTTTACCGTCGACTTGGCCAAGACGCTCGCCGAAAGGGGCGTCTCGGCAGACGTGATGCACGCAAACAACGTTCTCGCGCACGTCGCCGATACCAACGGTTTCGTGGCGGGGATCGCGACGCTGTTGAAGCGCACCGGCATGGCCGTGCTGGAGTTCCCCTACGTGCGCGATCTCGTCGATCACTGCGAGTTCGACACCATCTATCACCAGCACCTGTGCTACTTTTCGGTCGCTTCCGTGGACGCGTTGTTCCGCCGGCACGGCATGTTCGTGAACGACGTGCGCCGGATCCCCATCCATGGCGGGTCGCTGCGGCTGTATGTGGAACCAGTGGAGAACGTCCAGCAATCGGTACGCTCATTGCTCGACGAGGAGCGCAGCATCGGCTTGAATTCGGTGGAGTACTACAAGGACTTCGGCGTGCGGGTCGGCGGGCTGAAGAGCAAGCTGCTGGAAACGATCCAGAAGTTGGCGCGGGGCGGCAAGCGCATCGCCGGCTACGGTGCCCCGGCTAAGGGATGCACGCTGGTGAACTACTTCGGCATCGATACTTCGCTGGTGCCGTACACCGTCGATCGCAACCGGTTCAAGCAGGGTCGCTACATGCCCGGAACACGCCAACGGATCTTCGCGCCGGAAAAGCTTCTCGAAGAGCAGCCTGACTATGTTCTGCTCTTGCCGTGGAACTTCGCCGACGAGATTCTCGCTCAGCAATTCGAGTATCGGGCTAGGGGAGGCCAGTTCATCATCCCGATTCCAGAAGTTCGCGTGGTGTAATGGATGGCGACCCTGACGACTAGCGGTGCAGGCACCGCGCGTAGCTCGCTCCGGGTTGGCACGTGCGCCGCCTGCGGCGGCACCGAATTGCACGTCTTCCACGAAGCGTCTGGGGTGCCGGCCAATAGCTGCATCCTGCTCGAAAGCCGCGAGACGGCGGTACGCTACCCTCGCGGAGATGTCCGCCTCGCATTCTGCGCAGTCTGCGGCTTCATCTCGAATGTGGCATTCGATCCGGTCCTAACCGAGTATTCGGGACGCTACGAGGAAACACAAGGTTTCTCACCAACCTTCCAGGGATTCCACCACCAGCTCGCCTCCGCGCTGGTCGAGCGGCATAGTCTGCGCGGCAAGGACATCATCGAGATCGGCTGCGGCAAGGGCGAGTTCCTGAAGCTGCTGTGCGATCTGGGCGAGAACCGAGGGCTCGGGTTCGATCCCGGATACTCCGAGGAGCGGGGCGAAGCGCTGGGCGCGTCGCGGTTCGAGGTTGTGCGCGATTTCTTCTCCGATCGGTACACCGACCGCGAGGCCGACTTTGTCGCCTGCAAGATGACGCTGGAGCACATCGCGCGGCCCTATGCGTTCCTGGATGCCGCAATCCGGACGGTGCGCGCCCCGAACGGCGTCGTCTTCATCCAGGTCCCTGAGTCGCGGCGCATCCTGGCTGAATGTGCCTTCGAGGACATCTACTACGAGCATTGCTCCTATTTCACCGCAGGCTCCCTGGGACGTCTGGTCGAGCGCTTGGGGTTTGCCGTGACGCGGGCGGAAACGGAGTACGGAGATCAGTATCTGACGGTCGAAGCGACGCCGAGAGGATCGGCGACAGCGGGCTGCATGACTGCTCCAGCCGATCGGGACGAGGTCGCGGCGCTGGTCGTCACGTTCCCGCCCCGGATGAAGGAAACGCTTGCCGGGTGGGGCGACCGGCTCTCGGCCTGGCGCAAGGCCGGCAAGCGTGCCGTCGTGTGGGGATCCGGATCGAAAGGCGTGTCGTTCCTCACGACCGTACCGGACGCTACCGGCCTGGTGGACTACGTCGTGGACATCAACCCGTACAGGCAAGGCTATTTCATGGCCGGTACGGGTCAACAGATCGTTGCGCCGAAGGCTCTCGGCGACATCCGACCCGATGTGGTCGTCGTCATGAACCGCGTCTACGTTCCGGAGATCTCTCGGACGCTGGACGGGCTCGGCCTGACGCCAGAACTGGTCGCACTATAGGCGGGCTACGTGCGCGGCTGTCCGATCTGCGGCTCCGACAACCTGCACCCGCTGCTCGAGGCGGAGGGCGTGCCGGTGTTCTGCAACGTTCAATGGGCGAGCCGGGACGAGGCGCGCGCCGCGTCGAAGGCGCGCCTCGACATCCAGTTGTGTGCCGATTGCGGGCACGCGCACAACGCGGCGTTCGATGGCGCCGCCGTCGCCTATTCACCGGCCTACGACAACTCGCAGCACTTTTCGGAAACGTTCCGATCCTACGCCCGAGATCTGGTGGACCGGCTGATCTCCGCGTACGAGCTGCGCAATAGCGCGATCGTCGACATTGGCTGCGGGCGCGGCGACCTGCTCGTCATGTTGGCCGAGCGCGGCCACAACCGGGGATACGGGTTCGACCCCAGCTTCGCAGCTTCCTCGGACGGGCCGCTTCCGGGCAATGTGACCATCGAACGAAGCGTCTTCGCGCGCGAGCACGCAGCAGAGCTGCGGCCGTCTCTGGTGTGCTGCCGCCATGTGCTCGAACACGTCAGCGAACCGGTCGCGTTTCTCGAGGAGATCTGGCGCGCCATCGCACCAGCAGGTTTCCCGGTCCTGTACGTCGAGGTGCCGAACGGCGAGCAGCTCCTGCGCGACCAAGCCGTGTGGGACTACATCTACGAGCACTATTCGTATTTTTCCAAGCGCTCGCTACAGATAGCTCTCTCGGCGGCCGGCTTCGACATACTTCGGCTGGAGGAGGACTTCGGAAGCCAGTTCCTGTGCGCTGAGGCCCGGCCCCGGGAGCGCGTTTGCGGGCGTCGCGATCGCTCGGTTGGGAATTGGGGGTCGGCGGACGTGGCAGGGGCGGCAGCCGCGTTGCAGGGAAAGCTCGCGCACTGGCGCGCGTGGGCCGAGGAGATAACGCGTGACGCTCACCCTACGACCGTCTGGGGGGCAGGTTCGAAGGGCGTCATGTTCCTGAATCTGCTGAGGCTATCGGCGCCGAGCCCGATCGATTTCGCGATCGACCAGAACCCGAACAAGACGAACCGGTTCCTGGCAGTCAGCGGACAGGTGGTGAAGGCGCCAGAGCACCTGTCCAACGTTCCGGTGGAAGAGGTCGTGGTGATGAACCCAATCTACAACGACGAGATCCGGAGCAGTCTGTCGGTGCTGGGTTCCCGCGCCAGAATGGTAACCGCATGAAATAGCTCAATAGAGAAAGGCAGACAGCATGGCGACTCATCTCATCACCGGCGGGGCCGGATTCATCGGCTCACACTTGGCGGACTACCTCCTGGAGCGGGGAGAGCAGGTCGTCATCATCGACAACCTCACGACCGGCAACTTCGGCAACATCGAGCACCTGGAAGGGCGGGCGGGGCTACGCGTATACATCGAGGACGTTCGTCACGAGTCGCTGATCGACGAGCTGATCCGCAACTGCGATCGCGTCTATCACCTCGCCGCCTCTGTCGGGGTGCGGTTGATCATCGAAAAGCCGACGGAATCGCTCATCAACAACATCGTCGGCACGGAGCGTGTCCTGCGCAGCGCATCACGTTACCGGAAGCCGGTGCTGGTGACCTCCACGTCCGAGGTTTACGGCAAGAGCAAGGAAAGCGCTTTCTCGGAGAGCGACGACCGGGTCATGGGAGCCACCGACAAGTCTCGATGGGGCTATGCCAACTCGAAGGCGACGGACGAGTTCCTGGCCATGGCGTACTATCAAGAGACCAAGCTACCCGTGGTCATCGTCCGGCTGTTCAACACCGTCGGGCCGCGACAGACCGGACAGTATGGCATGGTGATCCCGAACTTCGTGTCGCAAGCGCTTCGGGGGCTGCCGATCACCGTGTACGGCGACGGCACGCAAACCCGCTGCTTCTGCCACGTGAGGGACGTCGTCCCCGCGCTGGCCGAGCTGATGACTCGCCAGGCGGCCTTCGGCAAGGTATTCAACGTCGGATCCAATCATGAGATCTCCATCCGCGAGCTGGCCAACCTCGTGCTCAGGAAGACGGAGTCCAAGTCCGAAGTGCGGTTCATCCCCTACCAGGAGGCGTATCCGGAAGGGTTTGAAGATATGCAGCGCCGAGTGCCCGATCTTACTAGAGTCTCGTCGCTGATCGGCTTCCGTCCAACCCGCAGTCTGGACGACATCCTAGCTGATGTCATTCAGGAGCAGCGGCGACGGCTCGAAGCAGGTCAGACGAACAAGCGCAGCCGGGTCGGATAGCCGATGAGAGGCGGGCGAGGGGAATCTCGGTAGGCGTGCCCTGAGCCTGTTCGACAGTGAATCCAAGCGTGGGTCGGAATATCCAGCTCGACGTGCTCCGAGGCGTCGCGATCCTGCTCGTGATGGGCCGCCATCTCGAGTTGCCGAGGCCGACGGGGCCGATGGGACTGCTCGTCGAAGCTTGGTTCAGGATTGGCTGGTTGGGCGTGGATCTGTTCTTCGTCCTGAGCGGATTTCTGATCGGGGGCCTGCTTCTCGCGGAAGCGCGCCGGTACGGCACGATCAGCATCACCCGATTCCTCGTTCGCCGAGGATTCAAGATTTACCCAGCGTACTTCGTCTTCATCGCGTACCTGATCGCGATGCCGGCGATGAAGGCGGCACTCAAGGGTGCGGACCCATGGGTAGTCATCGAAACCCAGTGGCGCTTGTACTGGCCGAACCTGATCTTCCTGCAAAACTACGTCGGATCCAATCCTGCCGGGCACACCTGGACGTTGGCGGTGGAGGAGCATTTCTACCTGCTCTTACCGTTCCTGCTGGCCATGCTTGTTGCGGTAGGACGAATCCGGATGCTGCTTCCCATCTGCATAGCATGCGGACTGACATGCCTGGCGTTGCGGGGACTGTCGGTCTGGACCAGCGATCAATTCTACGTGAGGATGGCCGCCACGCATCTGCGGATCGATGCGTTGATGTGCGGAGTCGGCATCCGTGCCGTCGCAGAGCATCTCCCGGACTGGTTCCGCGCGATGCGTGGCTACCGCACGGTCCTGATCTGTGCCGGGGCAGCGTGCTGGTCGCTGAACCTTTTCATCGAGCCGAGTACGCCTTTCATTCGCACGATCGGTCTGACCGGCACCTATGTCGGGTCGGCGGCCTTCCTGGTGGCTGCATATAACACGACCGCAGGAGACTTTAGCCGCTGGAAGCGCTTGGCGGTACCGCTCGCCAGTCTTATCGCGTGGATCGGAGTGTACTCGTATGGGATCTACCTCTGGCATGTCACGGCGATGGGTATGCTGGAGCGTGAAGTCGCGGGCCGATTGCTCACAGACGCAAGTGTCGCCCCGGCGGGCATCTGGCTGATCAGTGCCATCGTCGCATGTGGAGGAGCTGTTATTGTCGGTGTAGTGACAAGCAAACTGGTTGAGTGGCCACTGCTACGCTTGCGCGAACGGATCTTTCCATCGCGACTGACTCCCTTGCCGACGAGCGCCAGGCGCGCAAGCACTTCAGAAACCACCCCAGTAACGGTTGGTGTGAACAACCTGCCCCTCATCGACAACAGCCTCGACGCATCGCGGCAAAAGGCCTGACCGATGACTGTCACGTGCGTGAGCGACCAGCTTCTCCCGCAGCACGAGCCGGAACGGTCACCGGAGCGTGTGCCAGGGAGACCATCAATCCTCGTCGCGGTGGCGAGCTACGGATCTGGGCAGGAGCATTTTCTGAAGAGGGTGATTGCCGAGTATCAGAGACTCGACACTCCGTGCAGGATCGTCGTGCTGTCCAACGTCGACAAGCCGGTACAGGGGGCCGAGGTAATCGTCGGACTTCCGTCCCGCGATTCCTACTCGCTGCCTTTCGCGCACCGCAAGGTCTTTAGAGAGAACGTCAACAACTACGACCTCTTCATTTACACCGAGGATGACACGCTGCTCACGGCGAGGAATATTCGCGCATTCCTTGAGATTCAACAGTATCTCGAGGATGATGAGATTCTCGGGTTTGTGCGGTCCGAGACGGACCCGTCCGGAGCTTGTTACATCGTCAGCGCGAATTGTCACTTTCGGTGGCTGCCGGATACCGTCATCACACGCGGCCCGCATCGGTTCGCGCAGTTCTCGAATCAGCACTCGGGGTGCTACATCGCGAGCCGAAAGCAGCTGGCGAACGCCATCGCCTCGGGAGGGTTTACCTTGACCCCGCGCACAGGTCGGTACGGCATGCTGGAAACTGCCGCGAGCGACATCTACACGCAATGTGGGCTGACGCGTGTCGTTTGCCTGACGCAGATCGAGGATTTCATCGTACCCCACCTAGCGAACAAGTATCACGGGCGAATGGGAGTTCCGCAGCGCGATTTCGATGCACAGGTGAAGTGCGCTCTCAGGCTTGCGGACTCGAAAGAATCCGTCGGGTCGCTGTTCGATCCGGAAACGCGCGTTCCGGGATTCCGATGGTCGAAGCACTTGTATTGGGGACCGGACAAGGAGCTGCTCGGGCTGGTGCCTTTTGCGGCACGTCGCATTCTGTCGATCGGCGCCGCGTCCGGAGCCGACGAGATCGAGTTGCTTCAACGAGGCCATGAGGTAAGTGCGGTGCCGGTTGACCCGATTTTCGGTGACGGACTCGAGAGAAGGGGGGTGCGCGTGTACCCTCTTCCGCTGGAGCAAGCTGTGCGGGCGCTCGGGCCAGTGAAGTTTGAGGTCGTCCTGGTGACGGACGTCCTGCATCTGCTCGCGGACCCTCTGGCGTGGCTACGCACCATGGCCGAGATGCTCGTCCCGGACGGGAAGATCGTGGGGAGCGTGAGCAACACGACGAGCCTGTTGTGGGCGTTTAAGGACTGGCGTCGCGGGCAGCGGCGATGGGTTCGCCCAAACTTCGACAAGAACGGAGTGCAGCCAATGAGCGAGCGCCGGCTCGCCGGCTTGTGTCGGGCGAGCGGATTGGAGTCCGTGGAGGTGATTCCCTCAGGGGAGGGACCGCCTGCGCTCTGCCGGTTCCCGGCAAATCTGCTACGGAGCAAGCTCGCACCTTGGTTGTTGTTCCGCGCCGGCCGCAAGGGCTGAGACAGGCCATTGATACGAACAAGTCGCCAAGGCGCGCAAGGGCTCCTGCCATCTCATACGCGCTTCCGGTTACGTCAGACCATGAGTATGCGGGGTGCCTCGAAATGAAGCGGATCGCGGTGACGGGAGGAGCCGGGTTCATCGGAAGTCATCTCTGTGCAAGATTGCTTCAGGAGAAGTGCGAGGTGATCTGCATCGATAACTTCTACACGGGCAGGAAGGATAACATTCTGCCTTTGCTCGCCAATCCCTATTTCGAAGTGTTGCGGCACGACATCACGTTCCCGCTGTACATCGAGGTAGACGAGATTTACAACCTGGCATGTCCCGCTTCGCCCATTCACTACCAGTTCGACCCGGTGCAGACCACGAAGACGAGCGTGCACGGGGCAATCAACATGCTGGGTCTGGCGAAGAGAGTGAAAGCAAAGATTCTCCAGGCGTCGACCTCTGAAATCTACGGGGACCCGCTGGTTCATCCTCAGGTGGAGAGCTACTGGGGAAACGTCAACACGTTGGGGCCGCGGGCCTGTTACGACGAAGGCAAGCGCTGCGCCGAGACGCTGTTCATGGACTACAACCGCCAGCACCGCCTGCGCACCAAGGTCGTGCGGATCTTCAACACCTACGGTCCCAACATGCTACCGAATGACGGGAGGGTGGTGTCCAACTTCATCGTGCAATGCCTGCGAGGGGAGGACTTGACCATCTACGGCGAAGGCAGCCAGACACGGTCATTCTGCTACGTTTCGGACCTCGTAGACGGTCTGATCCGGATGATGAACACGTCCGACGAGGTGACTGGGCCTATCAATCTCGGCAATCCCGAGGAGCGCACCATTCTGCAGCTGGCGGAGGAGATCCGAAGGCTTTCCGGGTCTGGCTCGCACGTCGTGTATCGCGAACTGCCCCAGGACGATCCCATTCGCCGGCGACCGGACATCCGCCAGGCCAGTGCCGTGCTCGGATGGGCGCCGAAGGTGGGACTGGAAGAGGGGCTCAGCGCCACCATCGGGTACTTCCGACAGCTGATGTCGGGCGACGGTGCTTGATGGGTTCAGGGGATTCCGCCCTCTCAGGACGGACGGCTGCAACGGCTACGCGAATCATGTCCAGCGCAACGAGGCGCGGCAGTGTTCTGAGCAATGCCGGATGGAATACGTTCGGCACGCTGTTCAGCATGATCATCGCCTTCGTGCTGGCGCCACTTCTCATTCACCGCTTGGGGGTCGACCAATGGGGGCTCTTGCTGCTGGTATGGTCGGTCGCGGGGGTGCTCGGTCTTGCCAACTTTGGGATGGGGGAAGCGACGCTGCGATACGTTGCGCACTACTACGCCGATGGGGATTTCGCCGGAGTCAACCGTGTTCTGGGTGCGACGCTGACGTTCTACTTGTTGGTGTGCGGGCTGATTTCCGGTGTCGTGTGGGCTGCCACGCCGATCGTCGCACAGTGGATGAAGGTACCCGAGCATGGCCACTATCCGGTGGAGGCGCTGCTCCGGATGACTACGCTGCTGTTCTCGGCGGGGATGATCGCCAATGCATTTCGTGCTATTCCGATGGCACTGCACCGATACGATATCAGCAGCGGCATTGGATTGATCGAAGGCATCGTGCGCTCGAGCGGATTGGTGCTGCTGGTGGTGGCCGGATTGGGAGTCGTAGACCTGGTCGCCTGGGAGGTGCTGGTAGCGATCGCCGGGCTTGTTGTGCACGTCATCATCGCGCGCCGATTGGTACCCGGCATCCGATGGTTACCCAGCATGTCGCTGGCGGGCATCCGCGAGATCATCGGCTACAGCATGTTCACTTTCATGACCCACATGTTTCTTGTGGTCTATCGTGAAGCGGGCAGGCTTCTCTTGGGCAACCGTCTTGGCACTGCCAGCGTCGCCTATCTGGGGACACCCGACAGCATCGCTTACCGCCTCCATATGATCGTCGTGAGCGGAATCGAGACCCTCGTACCTCGTTTCAGTGCTAGCCGGGATCCGGAGAACACCAAGGTGCTTCTCATCACGTCGACATGGGCCGTGTTCGCCTCTGCAGTAGTGCTGTACCTGCCGCTTGCGGTTCTCATGCCGGATCTCTTGAGACTGTGGATTAGTCCCGAATTCGCACACGAAAGCGGTGAGGTGGGACGGCTGCTGACCCTCGGGCTCGCCGGGGCAGTAGCCTTTGCGCCGATTGCGACACTGTTCCGAGGCCTGGGCAAGCCCGGTTTCGTCACCGGGGTCATGGCTGTTGCCGGCATGGTTGTCCTGACCGGTAGCGTCCTCCTGATTCCTTCTCTGGGGGTGCTGGGAGTCGGTTACGCGTACCTACTGGCTACAATAGCGTGGTTCGGAGGGCTGTGGGTCGGCTGGGTGCATCTCTACCGCCGCGGTGCACTAGCCGTGCTGTCGCGCGTTGCCTTGCTGCCGCTCGCCCTGGGGTGCTGCCTGGGTTTCGTGGAAGTGGGCTTGAGAAACTGGTGCGGAGAACTGGGCTGGATCGGACTCCTGCTGATGGGTGCGGTGTACGCGGTGGCTGGTGCCCTGGCGGTCGTAGGTGCGGATCTTGCCGTGGGTGGTGCATCGCCCGCACGGCTCGTTCTCGGGCGCCTGCTGGGCGCCGGGCGAGTGGCTGGATGGCGGGAACGCATCGGCGTCGGGCGTTTCCTGTGACCGCGTAGGCATGTCTATCTCCGCCCCCAGTGTCGCACCGGGGCTTCCCCTACCTGCTGCCGCTGGTACGATCATGAACGGGCCCGGGCATTTCGTCGACCGGTTCGAGCTAGATCTTCCGGCCGGCCGGGTGGTGGGCAGCCATACCGCAGAGGGAATCCTCCGTCGGGGGATCGATCGAGAGAAGATCATCGGCATCGACCACGGGGCCCTGCGCATCCAACCGTTGATCAAGCCGGGATGGGGCAGATCGGGGATCGCCTATGGTCCTTTCCGGCGCGAGCCCGGTCTGGCCTTCCATGTGCTGCTTCTGAACGGACACAACATCTCGCGGACGGAACCGCTTCCCGACGGTTTCAGGATGCGCTTGTGGCGGTGGGTCATCGGCACGGAGACGGAACCACCGTTGCGCCGCGTGTTGCAATGGTTGAGAGGGGGCCAGAAAAGGCAGATGTGGCGGCGCCTGCGCCAGTGGTTCCGAAGCGGTACAGGGTTCTTGCATTGGCCGTGGCTCGAGGAGAATCTGGCCGTAGGGTGGTTTCCCGTCAAGGCGCCGTCTCAACCGCTCCGCCAGGGCTGCGGCTTGGCCATCCACGCTATCGTGCCAGAGGGCGGCGAGCTTTGGGCCCATGTCGGAGCAAATGCTGCGCCGACGGTTCGTGGCCTGCAGAATCTGCCGATGTACTACACGGTCGTGCTACGCGAACAGGGCGCGGCGTACTACGCATCGTCGCCGGCAGCCGTGCCCGGCGTCGGAGAGTTCCCTGAAATGCGCCTGGTGGCCATCGACGCCTTCAATAGGGACGACACGCTGTACGCAGGGATCCATCAGAGTGTTCTGGGGGAGATCGGCTTTCGGGTGGATACTCGAGTGTACGGCGCGCAAGTGGTCAAGGTCCCCGAGTTGAGCGCCTGGTACGGCTCGGCACATGGCGCGGACTCGCTGACCGGCGACGGCCCGCTGGCGTCGCTCGCCGCCGAGATCGGTGGAAACTGGTCCGTATCCGAAGGTCGGCTCCTGCGCATCGATCGCGGGACCGTCGGCCTGGACGAAAGCAACATGGCGCTGCTGTCGCTGTCTTCTCCTGCCGGGCTCGTCCATATGTTGATCGACTGCGACGACCATCCGGTCGACAGCGTGGCGCTGATCTGGCGTGCGGCAAACGAGCGCAATTTCTGGTCCCTCGAAGTCGGCAGCGGACACGCGCAACTCGCCGTGGTCGAGGAGGGCCGCTGGCAGCGGCACGTGCGTATTGCCGGACGGCACCTGGCCCCAAACACGGTCAGTTCGCTTCAGGTCTACGACGACGGCGAAGCCATTCGCGTTTACCTGAACGGGAGTCTCGTGTACGGGACGACCGTTCACGATACGCGATTGCAGGCGGCTACAGGTGTAGGCCTGCGCATCGCGGGCCTCCGGAGCAATGTCGCCGTTCGCTCGTTCGAGGCGCATCCCCGGGGTATCCGCATGCCCGGCCTCCTAGAGCTCGGGCGGCCGCGCTTTGTGCTCGGGGAGCAGATCGTCGCCACAGACGATTTCGCCGGGCCGCCTGGAGATCTTGCTGGCCATCCGACTACGCGGGGTGATCTGCAATGGGATCGGCTGATTGGGATCGGGGTCATCGAGTTGACGGGTAGCAACTCGGCGAAGGTCAAGGCATCCGCGCGCGAGCCCTGTCCGGGTCGCACGGCGTACGTGGTGCGTTGGCCGAATCCGCGGTTCGCCGATCTGCAGGTGACCATCACGCCAGCCGGTAGAGCAAGGGGGACGGGCGAGAAAGGTCGCGCCGGTCTGATCTTTTGGCAGGACCCTGGGAACTATCTGATCCTGAGCGCGTTCGTCGAGGACTGGCCGGCGATGTCGATTGCCGCTTTCTTTAAGGTGGCGGGCTTCGAGGAATTGTTCGACGCCGTGTGGAGCAATGTGGGCGGCCGGTTGCACTGGGGTGAGCCGCATGACTTCCGCGTGGCGTTCGACGGGCGGGAGTTTGCCGCCTATATCAACGGGGAACCGATACTCTATCGCGCGCTCACCGACGTCTATCCAGACTGCGAGGAATTCGCGATCAATCGGGTCGGCATCGTCGCCAACTGGGAGTGGGGGAACGACACCGGCAGCGCGTTTCAGAATTTCGTGGGAAGAACTCGGCGATGACCTATCAGGGATTGCTCACACGGTTGTGGTCGTTGCCGGCGCTGCGCATACCCGGGCGGACGTTGCTGCACCGACGTCTGTGGACCGTGGAGCAGGGGCCGGGAGCGGGACTTAAACTGCGCTTCCCGCAAAACTCGGATTACATATCGGGTACCAGTGAGCTCCCGGTGCAGCGGGAGATCGCCCGGCGACTTCAGCGGGGAGGCGTTTTCTACGACGTCGGTGCCAACGTCGGGTTCTTCTCTCTGATCGCCGGCAGGTTGGTGGGCGACCAAGGACACGTGTGCGCGTTCGAGCCGCAGCCCCGGAACGCCGCCGCGGTAGCCGAGAATGCCCGACTCAACGACATGGCCCACGTCAAAGTTTTCGACGTCGCGGTGGGAAGCGACACGTGCCGGGACGAGCTGGTGATGACTGAATGGGACGGCGGGGCCACGCTTTCGAAGTTTCCTAGCGGACCGGCGGCACCGATCGATCGAATCGAGGTACAGGTGGTGTCGCTGGACGAGTTCATCCCGTCCCGACGTCTACCCCCGCCCACGTTCGTGAAGATCGACGTGGAAGGCGCCGAACTCGAGGTCATCGAAGGCATGAGGCGGACCATCGCGCGGTGCAGACCCGTGTTGCTCTATGAGATCGACGACGGCGATCGAGCCGAGCTTGGTCGCCGCTGGGCCGAGCTGGACGCCCGTGTATCTTCCCTGGGCTACGAGATCGTACATCTCGAGAACGCCTATCCAGGACTGAACTGGAACGTCGGCCATTCGATAGGACTGCCCGCAGAGGCAGCCCCGTCCGTATGAAAGCGGTTCCCGCGGACTTCCTCGCTCTTCTCCACTGCCCCTATTGTGGATTCGGGCTGGAGACCGAGTCGATGGACGCGATCGCCGGCGCGGTCCGCTACGGGATCCTTCGCTGCGCCTGTCATGAATACCCCGTTGTCGAGGGGATACCGATCCTGCAGCAGATCGACGGGCTGCAGCGGGTGGTGCAGTTGATTCGAAGCATGGACCGAAGCCGTGCACTCTCGCGAGCATTGGACCTGTTCAGGGTCCAGTGGGCGCACCGCAGCAGACTGCATCGCCTGAAATACTACTGGAACTGCAAGCGGCTTGTTTCTCGGTCGGACGAATCGTTCCGCGACGCGGTCCACCTGGTCAGACGGCCCGGGGTGTTCGCCGACTACCTGATGCACCGCTATGCCAACCCGAGCTTTCTGGCCGCGATCGGACTGCTCCCGGTCCTGGCTCGGCTCGCCAGACCGTCCGCCGCACCCGCCTCGGCAGCCCGTGTCCTGGATCTGGCGTGCGGAGCGGGTCACGCCAGCTACCTCATGCAGTTGCTTGGGCCGACGCTCTCGATCGTTTCGGCGGATCAGGACTTCGTCAACGTTTACCTGGCTCGCCGCTTCCTGGTACCGGAGGGCTTGCACTTGTGCATTGACGCCCAAGCGCCCAATCCGCTCCCCGACCGGTATTTCGATGCGGTGTATTGCCAGGATGCGTTCCACTACGTGCATTCCAAGAAGGCGGCCGTCGCGGAGTTGAAGCGGGTTGTGCATCCCGACGCACTCTGGATCTTTCCACATCTTCACAATCGCCTGTGCCACAACCTCGTCCCCGGCCTTCCGCTTTCACCGGATGCGTACTTGGAATGCTTCGCGCTTCCCGGGGGCAGGCTCTTTTCGGAGAGCGATCTGCTCCGAGGGCTTTCGGCCGAGCGGCTGGTGGATCTCAGCGCATGGGTACCGGCTGCTACGCTGAACAATGCGCCGAATCTGACGTTCGTCAGAGGGGGCGACGAGACGTGGGGTATTCATCGGGACTTCCCGAGCGCCTTCTGCCGCCAGGCGTCGGCATTGCAGGCAAATCCGATCTACGACGTCCGCCCCGAAGGCAACGGATTGCGGCTGGAGCGACGCTGGCCGAATACGGTCATGGCACAGGAGTGCAGTGAAGCCGATAGCGTCGTTCCGCAGTCGTGTCACCTGAGCGGGGAGCAGATGTTGCAACTGAGGACGGGCTGGACCGGCACTGCCCCGAGCTGGCTCGAAGACCTGGTGGCCAGCTTCGTTCTGGTCCCACTGCCCGATGGCTACTCGCGCGATCCGGCGATCAGAGTTGGAGACCTACGGCTCGACGCGTTGGCCGGCCAGGCCCGCGCCTGAGACGGAGCGAGAAGTGATCAGGAAATTGGCGCGGCGGGTCGGTTGGTCCCTCTTAGAACTCCAGGCGCCCGAGTGGGTCCCGCAGGATGTCGCAGGGTTATCGATCGTCTTCTCGCCCCACTACGACGATGAAACGCTGGGCGCCGGGGCCGCGATCTTGAAGCTTCGCCAGCTGGGCGCACCGGTGCAAATCGTGTACATGACAGACGGAAGCCGCTCTCATGCAGGAGTGATACCCGGCGTCGAGCTGTCGGCCCTCCGGCGCCAGGAGGGCCTTCGGGCGGCCGCAAGTCTCGGGGTAGATGCGACGCGTGTCACTTTTCTGGAGTTTCCGGAGACGCAGCTCGCGTCGCACCGCGACGAAGCCGTGCGCCGCGTCGTCGCGCTGCTCGCCCAAAGCGACTGGCAGCGGGTGTTCGTGCCCAGCACCTTCGAGCCGGACGTTTGGTCCGCCGATCACCGCGCCACCACGGAGATCGTGTTCTCCGCGCTGGCGCAGGCCGGCCGGAAGTGCGAAGTCCTGGAGTACCTCGTCTGGTTCTGGTATCACTGGCCCTGGGTGCCGGTCCTGGGGGCCGGGGACACACGCCAACTTCTCAAGCTGAGCTGGCAGAATGCTTTCGGCCTGAGGGCGCAGCGCGCTGTGAATCTATCGGTGAGCCTCGCCGCTGTCCGGTCGCGAAAGCGCGAGGCCCTCGAGCAACATCGGACGCAGATGACACGCCTTACGGCGGACAAGCCCTGGCCGGTCCTGGCCGACGTTGCCCGGGGAGAATTCCTGGACAACTTCTTCCTATCCCGAGAATGGCTGAGGGGGAGCGTCTGGGAGAGCGAAACCGATGCAGCCTGAGACTCCGGCCATCCGGCCGCGGGTGGCCATCATCTCGCAGGGTCTGGGCAGGATCGAGCCGCCGCGGGCGTACGGCTCCATTTCGATCTGGACATATGAGACCGCACGCCACCTTGCGGCGCGCTATTCCGTGCTGCTCATCGAGTTCGGTACCCAGGCCTTCGGCGCGAGGAGCTTGGAGCGCGAGAACATCCTCTACGTCTATCTGCCCACCGCAGTCAACAGAATTCTCAACGGCGTGCATCGCAGGATCGCAAGGGTTACGCGCATGTTGAGCAGTCCGGCACGCCGCACGCTGCGTCCGGACTACGCGTCCGGGTTTCACAACCTCGCCTACATCGTCCTGGGGGCATGGACGGCGCGGCGACGGCGAAGCGATATCGTGCACGTTCACAACTTCTCGCAATTCGTCCCGATCGTCCGTGCCCTCAACCCCAAAGCTCGCATCGTCCTGCACATGAACTGCGAGTGGTTGTCTCAGCACGATCCGGCGATGATCTCCCGTCGGGTTGCGAAAGCGGATGCAGTCGTGTGCTGCAGCGGTCACGTTCGTCGCAGGTTGCTCGAGGTGTTTCCTGGCCTTCGAGACAGGTCGCACGTCGTCTTCAACGGCACCAACGTGGAGCGATTCCTTCCTTCGGAGAATGTGGCTGCCACGGGGCCATCACAGGAGTTGCGCCTCCTGTTTGTCGGCCGGATCTCGCCGGAGAAAGGCGTGCATGTCCTGATCGATGCGTTTGCCAAGGTTGCGGCCTCGATCTCTCGGGTTTCGCTCGAACTGGTAGGCGGTGCGGGAAGCCTGCCACCGGAGTTCCTAGTGGGACTCAGTCGCGATCCATTGGTGCGAGAGCTGGAGCGCTTCTACCGGACCGACTATCTCTCCGAGGTCATGAGCCGTATTCCGGCAGAGCTGCACGATCGGATCGTTTTCCACGGCAATCTCACGCACGAGGAGCTGGCTGCACACTACCGCAGAGCCACGATCTTCGTGAGTCCCTCGTTTTCCGATGCGTTCCCGCTGACCGTCGTCGAGGCCATGGCTGCGGGATTACCTGTGGTGGCGAGTGCCGTCGGCGGCATCCCCGAGGCTGTTGTCGACGGAGAGACGGGGTTGCTGGTCGAACCAGATGATGTGGAAGCGCTTGGCGCAGCCCTGATGCGGATACTGCAAGAGGGGGAGCTGCGCCGGCGAATGGCGGCCGCGAGCCGGGCCCGGGCACTCAGGCTATTTTCCTGGGGCGCAATCAGCGAAGAGATTGCCCGAGTGTACTCGGGCGAGCCAGCCGGGGAGCTGCTGCGGCCGCTTGGCTCTCCCGTCCCCAACGACAATTGAACCGGTCGATCTCGGCAGTCACGACTTGGTGCGCATGATCAACCAGTCCTGCACCGCCGGCCGGCGCTCCGCGAGCGCCTGAGCCCAATGCCTCTGCGGAAGCGCTCGCAGACCGGGATACCGTTCCGCGCTGGGTTCCCGCAACCGGCTCGAGATCTTCTCGATCGAGTGGGAATCCTTGAATCGTGCCATCAACGTTGGCGTGATCCGCGGATCGAGATAGTCGTGGCATTCCACAATGATGTCGGCCCGATGCAGACCAGGGGTCACGCCCGGATCCAGAAGCCCGTACTCCGGTCCGTCTACATCCATGAACACGAGAGTCCGGCCGCTGATAAGACTCTCGAGGTCCCCGGGAGCGCAGAGCCCGAGCAGCTTGACCTGCGACTGAATGCCGTTCAGCGCGAGCAATTCTGCACAGCGGGTCCGGGCCTCATGATCACCTTCAAAACCGAAGCACTCGGCGCTGGGCATTCTCAGCGCAACGCCGGCCAGCCAGTAACCCGAGGCACAACCGACGTCGATGAAGCGGCCGAATCCCCTCCGCAGAAAGCTCTCGATGGTCGGTGTCAACTCCTCTTCGTAGCAGCCAAGGAGTTTCGGTACGAGGCACCCCTCGTTCGCATCCCGGATGCAGATCAGACCCTTGAAAGGGCCGTCCTGGGTAGCTGGGCCATGCTCCCTGAGGACACGATCGGCGAGACACTGTTGATAGGCCAGCGACTTCGGCCAAGGGTCCATCGGCAGCAGGCGCTTGATTGCCCAGGCCTGGACTCCCAGCGGCAGCGGCGCTCCAACGATCGCCAACCTCATGCCGGAACCCACCCGCCGCTTGATACTTCTGAGTACACTTCGCACAGTCATGGCGCAAGTCCTTCGCGTGGCTGCCTTATCTATTGGCGTTGCCGGGAAGGGAAGGATGCCGATACCAAGCCATTGTCGTTTCAAGCCCTTGATCGAGCGTCACGCGCGGGGCGAACTGCAAACGCTCGCGCGCGAGATCGATCGAGGATCTCGAATGCAGGACTTCTCCGGCTCGCGGCGCCGCGTGCAGCGGTGCGACGTTCGTGCGAGACAGGGTTGCGATTCTGTCCCACAGGGCGTTGATCGTGACCGATTCGCCGGTACCGACGTTGAAGACCCTTCCGGGGGCGGAGGGCGACGTCCCCGCCAGAGTCAAAGCCTGAACCACATCCCCGACGAACACGAAATCCCGGGTTTGCAGTCCGTCGCCATAGATCACCGGCTGCTCGCCGCTCAAAGCTTTGAGCATGAAGATGGAGATCACACCGGAGTAGGGTGAAGAAGGATCCTGTCTAGGCCCGAACACATTGAAGAATCGCAGGCTCACGGTCTCCAGTCCGTAGAGGGACTGATACACGCGCAGGTGGTACTCGACCGCCAGTTTCTGTGCAGCGTAGGGAGTGAGGGGATTCGGAGGCATGTCCTCGCGTTTGGGCAGGGCCGGGTCGTCGCCGTACACAGCGCAGGAACTGGCGAACACGACTCGTCTGACTCCAGCGGACCGCGCCGCCTCGAGTACCTGGAGGGATCCGGTCTCGTTGATGGCGGCCGAGCCGATCGGGTCCTCCGTGGTCTGGACCACGGAGACCATCGCGGCAAGGTGAAAGACGACTTCACATCGCGTGACCGCTTGATCCAGAGCATGCCGATCTCGAACGTCCCCACGAGTAAACTCGAGCTTCTCTCGGCTCGATGCGAGATTGATTTCCTTGCCGGTAAGGAGATTGTCTAACACGGTCACCTGGCATCCTTGCCTCGTCAAGGCGTCCACCAGGTGAGAGCCGATGAAGCCGGCACCGCCAGTGACGAGCGCACTCTTGAAATCAATCGACATAATCGACATCGCAACTCCTGGGTATTCGCGGTGGCCCCCGAAGGGGCGGGGCCAGAGTGGCTGTTCAACGAAAGGCGTGCTTCAAGCGCGCCTTGTATTTGCCCCCGAGATTCCGGAGCTCGCGTTCGTACCACACCGACAGGGCAGCGACACGGCAACGCAGACGCTCGCGCCTATCGAGTGGCAGACGACCGACAGAGCGCAGGTACTCTCCGCCCAGCGCCATCATGGGCGAGAGCAACGACTTGGCCGACTGCTTCGAAGGGTCGTACCATCGCAACAGGTCTCTTGGATTGCGGTTCGCGTATGTGGATATATTCGGATGCACGCGTCGTTGGAACAGCGTCTCGGGGACTTCCCAGATCTCGCCCAGCATCGCGAGTTCCGCGAGAAGCACGTAATCCGAGGCGACAAACTGATCGATGAGCCGTGTCTTGCGCAGGGCGCTCGATCGCATCACACCGAACACTGGGCAAGCCATGTTGAGATTTCTAAGCACGGCCGCCAGCCGTCGATGCGGGACGGGATCGCGCGTCTCCAGACTCTCGGGCTGAAACCGCCGGTCCGGTTTGCTGTCGAAGTCGATGACTTCCGCTCGCGGATAGACGAGCACAACCGTCGACGGCGCTCGGTCGAATGTTTCCACGCAACGCGACAGAAATGAGGGGAGGCAGACGTCATCGTGTGCCTGCCACTTGAACAGCGGTCCGGACGACAACTGGAAAACTCGATTGTAGTTCCAAGAGGCGCCGCGATTCGTGTCGGCCCGGTAGTATCGGACGCGAGCGTCCCGTCTGCAGAACCGCTCGCAGATCGAGGGCGTGCGGTCCTGCGATGCATTGTCGGAGATGACGAGCTCGAGATCCTTGTAGCTCTGCGCGAGGATCGATTGGATCGACGCTTCCAGAAAGTCTTCACCGTTGTACACGGGGAGCCCTATGCTGACCCTTGCACTGCCCACTCGTACTCTCCGCATCTCTTCAAACGGACTTACGGCTGCCGCAACTGCGTGGCCTCCACAAGCGTTGCAAGCCTACCCGAAAGGTCCTTCCGCGGGAATGGCCGGAGTTGTCAAATGTTGTCACATTGAAGGCGGCTCCAAAATTGCCCGCGCTTGGCTATCCAGGCTAGGCCGAAGTTCCCGGTGGTTTTGCTCCTGAAGGCAGTCTACCCGTTTGGTTTTCTGAAGGAATTGCTGTCCTGTGGGTTCGGATGTGTTCCCATGTATACGGCTTGACTGCAGCGTAGAT
>Ga0187892_10001940_pt1 | contig 44446 bp, 37 predicted proteins | sample MA1701073metaG_FD_139345 | JGI IMG/M metagenome (GOLD analysis project Ga0187892, IMG submission 139345) | Bio-ooze microbial communities from a basaltic lava cave in the Kipuka Kanohina Cave System on the Island of Hawaii, USA - MA170107-3 metaG ... | reverse complement strand
GTAGATCATCTGGTAGGCGACCCTGCCCGAGCCGAGCATCACGAATCGGCCTGACTTGATTGCCCGGAAGAGCTTGAGGAATCGCAGGTCGCGGGGGCCATAGATGCCGCCCGGCCGGAACACGACGATCGGCATTTTGGCGTCGCGCATGTACCGCACGACCACCCGCTCCCCCTCGGTCTTCGATTCCTGATAGCGGTCGCCGGGCGCATAGGGCGCGTCCTCGGTGGCGGGGGGGGTCCGGATGTCGCCGTGCACTCCCACCGTGCTGCAGTGCACGAAGCGACGCACGCCGGCGGCGAGCGCGGCCTCCAGCAGGGCCCGCGTCCCATCCACGTTGGTCTGCCACATCTCGCGGTGTGACACGTTCTCGGGGCGAAACAGCGCGCCGATGTGATAGACCACGTCGACGTCCCGGGTCGCCGCTCGCAGTGATTCGGGGTCGCGCAGATCGCCGGGCGCGATCTCGACGCCCCACCGCTCGAGTTCCGCGCGCGAGCGGCCGTTGCGAACGAGCGCACGCACGGCGTACCCCTGGCCCGCCAGGCGCTCGCACAAATGTCCGCCGGTGAATCCGGTGGCGCCCGTGATGAGGACTCGAGTGTTGCCCATAGGTTGGTGGCTAATCAGGACTGCCGCCTCGTGGCCGGGGCTGGATCGGGCCGCTCCTGGAGTGGCCCGGCTGACTAGGCTGGGGTAGCAAGGCCCGTACCCGTTGAGGCGTGGCGGACTTCAGGGCTGGCCCGCGGTTACAGGCCCGTTTTGGGCCAGCCCCGGGCGCGCCCGGCCGCACACTCGTGGTGTGGCGTGCGCGCAACGCCGTCGCGATCATCCCCCGCCGGCCCCCGCAGCCCCGGCTGGCATGACACCCGTGGCCGTGGGACGGCGCGCGGATTCTTCAAGCGCGCCGGTGCGCTCTGAGCCAGGCGACGAGTCCGACGAGGAACACCACGGCGCCGAGGATTACGCCGGTTGTTTGCCTCGGCCCGAATCCCACATGCTGACCTAGACCCATCACATCGGCCAGCCCGGACGCCAGTCCGACCAACAGGCCGGCTGCAGTGAGGATCAGTGCGGTTCTTCCTGACATCGAACCAATCACCTCCCCCGTGGCCCGTCCTTAGGGCCTTGGTCACGCATGCCCCGCTCCGCCGACAGGATCGTCGCGCCAGCGAGGAGCTTGCCGCCGCTCCACAGCCGCTCGTATCGCCCCCGGACGGCCGCATTGGCGAAGCCGGCGGCCTTGAGGAAGGCGAGGACCTCGCGTGTCTCGTAGTAGCGGACGTGACGCGTGTTGGTGAGCCGAAAGACGTGATCCCACAGCGTGTACAGGCCGTGGAAGGCTCGGCGGTCGACTTCGAGGACGAGCAGCCGGCCGCCCGGGCGCAGGATCCCGTTGACCTGCTTCAAGAGGTCGACCGGATGGTCGTGGAGGTTGAGGGCGAAGCTAAGAAGCGCGCAGTCGAATGACTGGTTGGGAAATGCCAGGGTGCGCCCATCCCAGACGCCGAACTCGAGCTGGTCGGGGACGGCGCGGAGGCGCTGGGCTTGTCGGACCTTCTTGGCCGACAGGTCCAGTCCGCACACGGAGCCGCGGCCGAGCCGCCGGCGGATCTCTTCGGCCGCCCACCCGTCGCCGCACTGGAGGACGAGGACGCGGCTCCAGGCCCGCGGTGCCAGCTCGTCCAGGAGCAGCCAATGGACGTGGCGCTCGAACGGAGCGAGACGGTCGACCTCGCCGTCGCGACGCCACGAGAACGGGCTCGCGGGTGAAGTCCGGTTTGTGACTGCCTGTTCCAGCTTCGCACGGCTCATTGCCGGACGCCTCCCACAGCGGGAGGGGCAAGGCACGTGCCCAGCGTGGCCGATGGGTGTGGGCTGAGGCCGCGGGCTCGGTGGGTGAGGTGATGTGGCGAGCCTGCAACAAACCGGATCACCGGTGGCGAGTATCAGGCGGCTCCGCTGGTCGGGGAGGGCCGTCGCATGAGTCGTCGCGCCAGCTCGGCAGGCAGCGTCAGCGCGAGCGGCATCAGCGCCAGCGACTCCAGTCCGACGGGCACATGCGTCACTCGCAACGCGAGCCATCCCACGGCGCCGGTCATCGCACAGAGCAGGACCGTCAGTCCGGTACCACCCCCGCGGCCTGCGAACGCCCCGCCCGTCAGCGCTCCGCAGGGACCAAGGAGCAGAGTCCAGAAGGCGAGCGCGAGCGGAAGCTCCCAGTTGCTGGACCGCCATTCGTACCCGGCAACTAGGAGCAACCACCACTGCCGCTCGACCCGATGCTGGTGGACGAGCGCGTGCTCACCCGCCCTCACCTCGGTCGAGTCGCTGCCGGCCTCCACGACGATCCGGACCGGCTTGTCGGCCTGGAACACGTTGGCGAGACGATAGTAGGGGCGCACGCCGTTCGATCCTGACCACCAGCGCCGGACTCGGACGACGAGGTCTGGTCCGTCCTGGCCCACAGTGAGGTTGCGGGTGTCAGGGTCCCGAGAGATCGACACGATTCGTGCTGGTCCGTGCTGATCGAGGCGACTTGGCCGAGCCCACAGTTCGACGCGTACGCGGCCCGAGCGGCGGATGGCCTCGACGAGATCAACCGGTGGGACGGCCGTCTGTCGCCATGTGGTACAAGGATCTCCCCCTTCTGCGTGCCGTGGCATCCAGGTGAAAGCGCTCTCGGTCCATGTCCGCCCGCCCGCGGTGAGCACCAATCCACCGACCTCACCACACCACAGGCGATCTCCTGTCGCCTCGTTCCCCAGCTGCAACCGGTACTCGAGAGACCAGCTATCCACGGCCCCAAACCGCTGCTGCAGCCACGCGAACAGCCCGGCGGCGATCGTCATACCCCCGATGAGCAGCAAGCCGGGATGCACCGCTGCATGCCGCACGCGTTTGAGGCTGGCAAGCCCGAGTCTCAGAGACAGGGCGCCCCCGACCGCGCCAAGTCCGTTGACGAGGACGTCGAGCGGGGAAATGATGCGCGAGAACTGGAAGATCTGACTGCTCTCGAGAACCGTGCTGAGAACTACGGCGAGGAGCCCGGTTCGCAGGAGCGGTCGCGTCGCGACGGTCTCTGCGGCGCATCCGAGCGGCGCGAACACCAACAGGTTCACGACGACGTCCCGGACGTCCTGTATCAGCGGTGCGCCGAGGCCTGCGGTGCGGTCGGGGAGAGACTGGAGCGCGGAGAGGGACCAGTCATAGGGCCACGCGACGGCCAGCCAGATGCCGAGGGCGGCCAGAAGCACGGGCGCCGAAGCGGTGAGACGTTGTGCGCGCGACGCGGGATGGGGCGTGGGGCCCTCGGTTTCTCGTGTCAGGGAGGAATACCGCCGGTGATCCGGTCGCAGGGCCCAGGCCCCGGCGCGCACCTGACAGGTGGCAACCCCCGTACCAGTCGCGCGAGTCGTCGGGTGCGGCCGACAGCTACTGGTGCGGAACCCCGCGCCCGACTGTTGCGCCGGAGCAACACGCCCCGACCAGGCCGCACGGGGGACAGCCGCGGTCGGCGGGTGGGAAAGCGTGGCATGGCCTTCTCAGGGTCGGTGGGCATGATCCCATGAAACGCGCGCTGCGGAGCATCTTCAGCTCGAGAATCCTGGCCCGGGCTTGGGCGCCTCTGACGCGGGGCCGAGCGAGCATCTTCACGTTACACCGCTTTGCGGTGCCCGACCTCGACGTGGTGGGTCGCGACCCCGCCGTCTTGCGCCTGGTGCTGGCCCGACTGCGGCGCGAGGGCTACCGTCTGGCGGGTCTGGCCGAGATGCTCCAGCTTGTGCGGGAGCCGGGCGGGCGATCGGAGCGGGTGGTCGCGTTCACGGTGGACGACGGCTATGCGGACTTCGCCCTGGCCGGCGCGGACGCGTTCCTCGCCTTCGATTGCCCCGTCACGGTGTTCGTCGTCACGGGATTCGTGGACGGCGGGTTGTGGCTGTGGTGGGACCAGATCGAGCACGTGTGCCTCACGACCGCGAAGCCGGAGCTCCATGTGGCCGTCGCCGGCGGCGTGGAGTGGTTGGACCTGCGGGAGTCAGGCCGACGGCGGAGCGAGGCGCAGCGGCTGGTGGAGCGGTTGAAGGCGGTGCCGGAGGAAGAGAAAGGGGCGGTGATCTCGCGGCTCGCGGCGGCGGCGGAGGTCGAGCTGCCGGCGCGCGCGCCACCGCGCTACCGCGGACTGACGTGGGACGAGGTGCGCGCACTCGAGTCGCGTGGCGTGCGGTTCGGGCCACACACGGTGTCTCACCCGCACCGTTTTCCACATATCGCTCAAATGACGCGCGCATCTCAGCGGACCAGTATTCGCTGTGCACATGGAAAATGATGACGCGCGCGCGTTGCAGTTGCGGTTCGAAGGCGAGATCGTAGTCGCCGTAGACACCGTGCGCGATGCCGTTCGCCTCGAGGAACGCTACCAGAGACCACTCTGCTCTGATGAGATGCGAAAAGTGCGCCGCCGTAGGATGAGTGACCCCGTTCAGTTCGCGCGTGAATGCCAGCGGTCGATTCGCGGGGAGGAATACACGCGACGCTCGCCCGGGACCATCCGCAGACGCTGGTTGCCCGAAGGCGTCGGGCTCGGAGAAGGGCCTCCGGGATCTAAACGAATGGTAGGCGCGCAGCACCGTCCGGAGCACGAAAGGAGTCACGGAGTCCACGTAATTCGAGCGGCCCCCGAAGGCGTTATAAGCCTTCCACGTGTTAGTGTTCGCAACGACGGCGACGGCAACGGGTTCCTTAGGCCGCACAATGAGGGGCACGCTTGTGCTGTCTGACTGAGTGTCATCATGGGACACGACCTTCAGGACGTAATAGCCGCTTGGGAGCGCTTCGGTGCCGGTCAGTAGCATCGGCTGCCAGTCGTACCCGCGCGTGGGGTGATAATCGGCCGACTGGACGGAAGACGGCGTTGCGAAGGTCAGGCCAGTGGGCTCGAGGACCCGGCCTAGACGGTACAGGCGTGCCACAGCGGGGCGCACGCTGTGCAAATACAGAGGGATCGGTTCGCCGGGAAGGTATGAGTCTCGGGTCACGTACGCGGCGAGATCCCCAGGCGGAACGGCTCTCAGACCAGCTATCCGCAGGTACTGGATTCCCGCCACGACGACCACGCAGGCCGTGGCAACGCCGCCGGCAAGCAGCGTCCTGAGAAACACATACCTTGCATGCCGTGTGAGGTCACCGATGATTGAGCGCCACCGTGCCACTGTCGGTTACCGCTGAGATGGGGTTTGCAGCGCCTGGTTCCCAGCGCCGGATCGTTCACCTTGCCGGTTACCGGGTCTCCACGAACTCCGGGCGCTGTCCCCCCGTCGCTGGCGTCGTCGACGCTGCGTGGCATACACGCCGCGCGCGGTCCGGTCCCGCGTCGGAACGGTGTATAGACGCACGCCACCCGCGGCGCTGGTCATCGACAGCACGTTGACGTACTGCAGACGTGGCGGGAACGCCGACTGGCGATCTGGCCGTACGCCCAGGGACCAATCCGGTTGGCGAGCGGAGCGTAGAAAAGGGGGAGCACCGGCCAGAGCAGCGGGACGGCGCGCGCGACGGCGCGGAACGCGAAGAAGCCGCTGTGGACTCGGCCATCAGGGGTCACGACGAGCATCGCGTGCCGCGCCCGTTCCATGGTCAGGTCGGGAATCAGCGCTGCCGCCGTGCCCCAGTTACGCTCGAAGTCCACGCTCCTCAACCGCCGTTTGAGGTCCAGGTAGTCGAGGATAACCATGCTCCGGACGCACAGTCCGCAGAGCCCGTCATAAACCACCGTCCAGTGACGTTGTGAGGCAGGGGTGGCCAACCGCACCGGCGTACGGGTGCGCAGCGTTTCGACGAAAGCGACGTAAACGAAGATATACTGAAAGAAGTTTGCTTGCATCGTGAACCAGATGCCCAGGTGCAACACCGCACCCAGCGCCACGTAGCCCCACGTGAGCCTAGGCACGAGGATCGCGAATGCGAAGCTGAGCTCGAAGGCGAGAGCAACCACGGAGAGGCCACGTACCGCCATCGGGTGTTCCGCGAGCCACAGCCCGAGCGGCACACCCTTGTTGAGTCCGTCCTGGACCAGGTAATAGGTGAGCGTGTGCCCATTGAGCCAATCCGGCCCCGCGCTCACGAGCTTCGAAAGGCCGGCCGAGAAGTACACCAGCACTAGGAGCCACTGGATCACGCGCAGCGGCCACCGCGCCAGTTCGCTCATGGCATCAGTCCCGAGCGGTGGGGCGAACTGCCCGGTACGCACGCTGGCGCGTACGCGCGACCGTATCTCGTCCCACGACCAGCGCGCACCAACCGGGGCCAGGGCCAGTACCCAGAGGGCCATGACCATGACGGCTTCAGGATGATGACGCTGGCCGTAGGAGTACGCGTGCGCGATGAGCAGTGTGTTCGTAGCTGCGAAACCGAGGAGGCTCAGCCTCGTGAAGGTGCCGAGGAGTGCGGCGATACCGGTGAGCACACCGAGATACCAGAGTGCCGTAAGCACCGCGGCATCCGGACGGATTCCCCAGCCGCCGAACGGCAGCAGCATCACCTTGAGGGTGGGGATCGGCACATAGAGGCTGGGATCGGTCCCCAGCAACCACAGTTGTCGATCGAGACTGGGGAGGAACACGAAAAGCTGTGCACCAACCAGAACAATCCGAACTATCGCCAGGTCGTCCAGTGAGGCCGGCGCGAACCAGTGCCGCTCGAGAGCCCGCCAGGCCGTGGTCATCGCTCCGGTCGCTGCGGGATCGGCCAGGTGTGTATCACCTGCCACAGTGGATCGACAGGCACGGGTCCTGGTGCGCCGATGACGACTCCTCGCTGCCACAACTGCGCCGTGCAGTACGAGCCGGGCCAGCGATTCGAAACCAGGTGCCCGAGCAAGGTCTCTGCGCTGTCGCGCGTGAGCCGCCGATGCGCCGCTGCCGTGTCCAGATCACGCAGCAGACCGATCATCATGAACGGCTCCACGCCCAGCTGCCACGCTTGCACCCGCTCCCGTCCGGACCCCCCGCGACACGGCACGAGCCGCAGGTCATGCTGGCGGAAGGTCTCGCCGGCGAAATGAGGCCGGGAGTACATCGGGTAGTCCATGAATGGCCAGTACCAGTCCATCGCGTGCCCGCGAGGCACGATGGCCCACAGCTGCAGACCCAGCACCAGGGCGCTCACGACCACAGCACCGGCTTTTTGGAGCGCCTTGGAGTTGCGCATGTTAAGTGGCCGTCGTTCGGGGTCTCGCGGCCGCTCCGTTCCAGTTCCGTGCCGGGCACGTGTGTTCGTTCGTGGCCGGACTGTGGTCGCTGGGAGGCCTCCGACGCGTGGCCTGTTGCGCGGGCGCAACACCACGCACCTTTTCGCGCGCGGTATACGCAGCGGCAGGGCACCGACCTTGCCCTTCAGGGCGTCACGCTTGCGCCGAGGCTTGACAGTCATTGATCACCCACCACTTCACGATCGACGTGGAGGAGTACTTCCAGGTCTCGGCGTTCGAGCCCTATGTGCCGCGCGAGCGGTGGCCCGGATTCGAGAGCCGCGTCGCCGCCAGCGTTTCCCAGCTCCTGGAGACGCTGGGCGAGTTCGGAGTGCGTGCGACGTTCTTTGTCCTGGGGTGGCTTGGCGAACGGCAACCGGGGGTCGTGCGGGACATCGCGGCCGCCGGCCACGAGTTGGCATCCCACGGCTATACCCACGAGCGCGTGACCGAACAGGGTCTTCCGGAATTCCGCGACAGCGCTCGACGCTCCAAGGCGATTCTCGAGGATGTCGGGGGCGTGGCGGTGATCGGATTCCGCGCACCCAGCTTCTCGATCGTACCGGGCTGCGAATGGGCGCTCGATGTCCTGCTCGAGGAGGGGTACCGCTACGACTCGAGCCTTTTCCCCGTCAGGCGACGCGGTTATGGGTACCCCAATGGTCGGCGGGATCCGCACTGGATCGTCCGTCCCGATGGGGGCCGCCTGGCCGAGGTCCCACCCGCCACGCTCAGGTGGCTCGGCCTGAACCTCCCGGCTGGTGGTGGCGCCTACTTCCGACTCCTGCCCTACGGTCTGGTCCGTGCTGCACTGCGCGACGCCGAGAGCCGCGGCGTGCCCGCCACGTTCTACATGCATCCATGGGAGCTCGATCCTGGCCAGCCGCGACTCGACGTGCCATGGTTGACCCGGATGCGCCACTACGGTGGCCTGCGGGGGACGCTGCCGCGGGTGCGGCGCCTCCTGGGTGAGTTTCAGTTCCGCCCGGTGGTCGAAACCGTGTCGGAGCTGTGACCTCGCCCGGTGATTTCTCGATTTCGCCGTTCGACGGGGATTCGGCGAGCTGGGACCGGTGCGCGGCCGCGGCCGTGTACGGCACATTTTGCCACCTCGCGGGCTGGCGCCGTATTATGGCCGACGTGCTGGGACATGAGTGTGTGTACCTGGTCGCGCTCGATCGCGACGGCACCTGGGCGGGTCTGCTGCCGCTCGTACGGGTCCGCAGCAGGTTGTTCGGCCACTACCTCGTGTCGCTCCCATTCCTTTCCTACGGGGGGCCCATCGGCGAGGCGGGGGCGCAGGAGCGCCTCGCAGCGGAAGCGCTAGCCATCGCCGCGCGATCCGACGCCGACCTGCTCGAGCTGCGTACGAGACACGCCATCACCGGCGATCTTCGTCCTTCACTGCGCAAGATCGCCGTTGTCCTGGAGCTTCCGGATTCGGCGGCGGCCTTGTGGACGTCCTTCCCATCGAAGCTGCGGAGTCAGATCCGAAGGCCGCTCAAGGAGGAGATGGACGTGCGGTTTGGCCGCGAGCAGCTCCACGCCTTCTACGACGTGTATGCGCGCACCATGCATGGATTGGGTACGCCGGCGCTGCCCGGCAGGTTTTTCGAGGACGTGGCAGCGACATTCGGGGCGTACGTGGACCTCGGGGCCGTGTACCTTGAAGGGCTGCCGGTCGCAGCCGGATTCGGATTCCACTGGCGTGACGAGTTCGAGTTGACCTGGGCGGGCTCGCTGCGGGCCCTCCGCCCGCGCGCACCCAACATGCTCCTCTACTGGGCGTTCATGGAGCGCATGATCGGCCGGGGCACGCGCCGGTTCAATTTCGGTCGGTCGACGCCGGGTGGTGGCGCGCATCGCTTCAAAGAGCAGTGGGGCGGAGTGAACCTGACCCTGCCGTGGCTGCAGTGGTCGCCGCGCCGCATCGACCAGACGCCCTCACCCGAGCGACCCGTGTACCGGATGGCCCGCGCTGCGTGGCGACGACTACCACTATCGGTCGCGAATCGCTTGGGGCCCCGGCTGGCTCGCCAGCTCCCCTGACTCCGCCAGACCCGCGCCAGGCGATGATGCGCCGACGCCAGCTTCCGGTTCATTCGCCGATCACCCTGGGCGCGCTGTGTGGAGCGGCGGCCGCCGGGCTGAGCCTGAAAGCGGACCCCCGGCAGGCGCTGAGAGCCTCGCTGTTGCGCGACTATCGCGCCGACGACGTGGTGTTGTGTCGCAGCGGCACAGAGGCCCTCCAGCTCGGGATCCGCGCGGCGCTGCGACAGGCGCGCGCGTCCGCGGTCGCCCTCCCGGCATTCACTTGCTTCGACGTCGGCGCCGCAGCGGTCGGCGTCGGGGCCGCCATCGAGCTGTACGACGTGCAACCGACGACACTCGCGCCCGATCTGGATAGTCTCGAGCGGGTGCTGCGACGCGGTGCCCGCGTGGTTGTCGTGGCGCCGCTCTACGGCGTACCGGTCAACTGGGACGCCATGACCGCCGTCCTCGAGCCACACGGAGCCGTGGCGGTTGAGGACGCTGCGCAGGGGCACGGCGCGTCGTGGCGTGACGACCGCCTCGGCTCACTTGGCCCGATCAGCGTGCTGAGCTTCGGTCGCGGCAAGGGCTGGACCGGTGGTGGCGGTGGGGCCTTGCTGTTGCGCGGCGTCGACGGAGGGAACAGCGTCGGCGATTTGATCCCGGTTGCCCGCGTCGTTGACGAGGTGGCGACGCTTCATCGCGCGACGGCGCACTGGGCGTTCGGTCGGCCGGCGCTCTACGCCATTCCCGCTGCGCTTCCCTGGCTGCGGCTCGGTGAAACCGTGTATCGCACCGCCACGCCGCCCCGGTTGATGTCTCGCACCGCGGCTGCGGTCGCGCACGCCATGGCGGAGGAAGCGCAGCGTGAAGCCGTGAATCGTCGAAACAATGCAGGATGCTTGCTCGACGCCGTGCGCGACGCCGCTACCGGGATATGGGCGATCCAGGTGCACCCACAGGCGACGCCGAGCTTTTTGCGCCTACCAGTCCGGTGTCGTCACGGACTTGGGGGATTCCCGTCACCGGCCGAGGCGAGTCGCCTCGGCATAGCGGCGAGCTACCCATCTTCGCTCGCGGCTCTGCCGCCTATCCGACGAGCACTCCTGCAGACGGGGTCGTGGCCGGGGGCCGACGAGTTGGCCAGGCAGCTCTGCACTCTGCCCACGCACACGCGACTATCGCCGGCCGAGCGGAAGGCCATCGTTGCGCAGGTGCGGGGTTATGCGTGTCTCGAATAGCCACTGTTGCGCGCGCGCGGCAGTGCCCGGCGGCCGGGCCATCAGAGCCGTGCTCCCGTCGCCTACGTCACTGTATCGCCATATACGACAACGCATTACAAGCACCGGAGTGACCGGGCTCCGGGCACGGGCGTTGCCCCGTGCGGTGCTGCGATGAGCGCGCGCCCTGGGATCACCGTTGTGGTTCCCGTCTTTAACGAGCAATCGAACGTCACCCCGCTCGTCGATGCGGCCGCCCGGGCGCTCGCCGGGATGTCCTGGGAGCTGATCTTGGTTGATGACGGGAGTGACGACGGGACCGCAACGGAGGCAGCGCGTATTGCCCGCGGCGACCGCCGTGTTCGGGTGATTCGCCTGGCCCGCAATTTCGGGCAGACTGCCGCGACACAGGCGGGTTTCGATCACGCTCGAGGGAACGTCGTCGTGACCATGGACGGCGACCTGCAGAACGACCCGGCGGATATCCCACGGTTGGTCGCAAAGCTCAACGAGGGCTACGATCTCGTCGCGGGGTGGAGGGAGCGTCGCCACGACACGCTGTTGACGCGCCGAGTGCCGTCATGGCTCGCGAATCGTCTGATTCGCTGGCTGACCGGTGTGCCGATTCGCGATAACGGTTGTTCGCTCCGGGCGTATCGCAGCGAGCTGCTGGAGCGCGTCCGGTTGTACTCCGACCAACACCGCTTCATTGCCGCTGTGGCGGCAGCCCTGGGCGCTGCGCGGGTGGCGGAGATTCCCGTGCGGCACCACGCGCGGCGTTGGGGCCGAAGCAAGTATGGCTTGGCTCGGGCTCCCAGGGTGCTGGCCGATCTGCTCACGATTCACATGATCCGTTCGTTCCGCGAGCGACCGCTGGCGCTCTTCGGCCTCGGGGCGCTCGCCGCGGCCGCGCTCGGTTTCGCATTCGCTACCGCCGCTGTGATCTCGCTGACGTCCTTTGGCGTCGCGAAGGCCAACGCGGTGGTTCTGCCCGGCGCCGCCCTGTTGTGCTGGGGGCTCGCCTGTTATCTGGTGTTGCTGGGACTGTTGGCGGAGGTCGCCTTGCGCGAAGAGCGGGAGGCCAACCCGGGCGTGCTGCCGGTCGCGCATCAGGAGGGCGTGTGACGGCTCAGACTCGACCGGCTCCCGGTGCCTCGCTCATGACGGTGCGCCCCGGTGGACGAGCTTTCTCCATCGCCGTGATCGTCCCCGTCAGCCACGGTGCAGACTCGTTGGTGGAGCTGTACCGGGACTATTCCGAGCCGCTGCGCGCTCAATCCGGCTGGTCGTTCGAGTTCGTTGTCGTGGCGGAGCCGTGGTATCGCGACCTGACGAGCCCACTCGTCGCATTGGCTGCCCGGGGCGAGCGGATCAGGGTCTTCCATGTGGGTCAGTCTGTGGGGGAGACGACGTTACTGCGCGTCGGATTGGCCAACACGGATGCGGAGATCGTCGTCGTCCTGCCGGCGTACCGTCGGGTGGAGCCGGCCGCTCTGCGCGAGCTCGTGCAACGCGTGAGTGACGGAGCGGATCTCGCCGTGGCGCGCCGCTGGCCCCGGCGGGATCCGTGGATCAACCGGCTGCAGACGCGCGCCTTCCACGCCCTTATCGGTGGATTGGCGGACGGCCGTCTCCATGATGTCGCGTGCGGTGTGAGCGCGATGCGACGCGAGGTACTCGAGCGTGCTCCCCTTTACGGAGACCTGCTGCGGTTTCTTCCGGTGTTCGCGATCCGACAGGGATACCAGCTCGAGGAGATTGCGGCGGCCCAGCATGCTGCGGACGGGCGCGCCCGGGTACACGGGCCGGGGACGTACCTCCGGCGCCTGGTCGACCTGCTCGGCCTCGTTTTCCTGCTCCGCTTCACGGAGAAGCCGCTGCGGTTCTTCGGCCTGATCGGCGGTTTGCTGACCTCGGGCGGCGGCGCGGTCCTGACGCTTCTGCTGCTCCAGCGGCTCGCGGGCCGGGGAATTGCCGATCGGCCCCTTCTTCTCCTTGGTGTGTTGTTGGTCGTCCTCGGTGTGCAGGCCATCGCACTCGGCCTGATCGGGGAGATCGTCGTTCATCTCCACGCCGGGCACCAGCGAGGCTATCGACTGCGCGACGCCGCGAGCCGCACGGACCGCCCTGCATAGCCCCCTCACGATGCTGAGCACCGGCGCGGTCGAATTGACCTCACGCGCCCCGTCCGGCTGGGGATCCTGACGGTGGAGCGGCAGTCGTTCTGGACGGACAGCGCGCTGCTGACGGGCGCGCGCTGGGCTGGCAGCATGATCGGTGTCGGTGTCCCCCTGGTGCTGGTGCGCGTCCTTACGCCCGAGGCATTCGGAGTCTACAAACAGATCTTCCTGCTGCTCGCGACGTTGCTGGTGTTGTGTCGGCTCGGGCTCCCCGCCAGCCTGCTCTATTTCGTTCCTCGCAGCCGCAACCGCGCTGGCCAGCTCATCGTACAATCGGCGCTGATTCTCGGCGTGCTCGGCTTGTTCGCCGCGGCCCTCATCCTTGTGGGTCGCGATTCGCTCGGCGGCATCCTCGCGCACGGAGCCCTGCGTAGCTATCTGCCGGCGCTGGCGTTGATCGTCGTCCTCGCCATTCCAGGCTCACTGACAGACACCCTGTTTCTCGCGGCCACGGGGGCGCGCGTGGCGTCGCTCGCCGTCGTGGCGTTCGACCTGTGCCGCAGCGTGCTGGTCATTGCGGCCGCCGTGGCGCTACGCACGCTGGAGGGTGTGCTCGGCGCCGTGGTGGTGTTCGAAGCCGTGAGGTTGGGCGCCGTCGTCGCCTACGTTGCGCGGGTCCGGTCGGCGGGAGAGGCTGAGCGACCGACTCGGGAGTCACTGCGGGCGCAGCTCGCATATGCGTTGCCGTTCGCGGCCGCCAGCCTCGTCGGCATGGTGCGCGATCAGGCGCACGCGTACTACGTGGCCGGCTCGGCGACCGCCGCCGTGTTCGCCATCTACGCGATCGGCACGCTCAACGTGCCGGCGACGGGCCAGCTTGTGCAGTCGGTGAGTGAGGTGATGCTCGTGCGGGCGTCGCGCGCGCCAGACGCGCAGCGGCAGGCCACGCTCACGGCGGCGTGGGATGACGCGGTCCTGGGTCTGGCGCACCTGCTCCTGCCGGTGTGGGCGTTCGTCCTGGTCCTGGCTCCCTTGATCGTGGAGACGCTCTTCGGCGCGGCGTATGGCCCGGCGTCGGCGATCCTGCGGGTCTACATCACGTTGGTGCCGTTGCGGATGCTTCCCCTCCCGGGCCTGCTGAGGGCCACCGCGGACACCCGCGCATTGCTGCGTTCCGATCTCCTCTCCGTCGCGGCGGTTGCGGCCGTGCTCGGGCTCGCGGGGCCGCGGTGGGGGACGCTGGCCGCCGCCAGTAGCGTCGTCGCGGGCTACGGGCTCTTCGCAGCTGCTACGTCGGTGGTTGCGGCACGTCGCCTCGGGCGGCCGCTGCGGCGCCTGTATCCGGTGCGCCGGCTCGTGTTATGCGCCGCGATCGCGCTCGCGGCGGCCTCGGTCGCCGCCTTCCTATCCGCCCTCGTCCCAGGGTTGTTACGTCTTCCTGTGGCCGCCCTCGTGATGGGTGTTGCCGTGATCGCGGCGTACGTCGGCTTCGGCCTCATCCAGCCGAGCGCGCTGGCTGGCGCCCGCGATCGCCTGCTGGCGTTCCTGGGCCGCGTGCGAGCACCGGTGGTGACGCAACCACGGACTGTCCCTGGCCCGCGCCCGCCAGAAGTTGGGGAAGCGTAGAGTTCCGTGCGCGTCCTTGCCCTCAGCTTGCTGCGCCCCTGGCCGATACGCGATGGCACGTCGCTGCGCCGGGCGTCGATCGCGCGTGCGCTGAGCCGCCTGGTCGACCTCACCGTCATCTGCCCCGCCCCCGCAGCGGAGGAACCGGATGGCGCCGTGCCTCCAGGTATCACGGTGCATCCATTCGCGGCCCGGCCGGTCGGGCGGCCCAGTCCGCTGACGTATTGGCGCAAGGATGTCTGGCCGTTCCACCTCGACCCGCAGCCTCTCACTGATGCCGCCGAGCAGGTGGCGGGCAGGCACCGGTTCCAGGCGGTGATCTGTTGGGCGGGCGCGGAGTTGAGCGCCTGGAGCGCGTTTGGATCTGCCGCCTGCTTCGACGTCACCGATTGTCGGAGCCTCACGCAGTGGCGGCAGGCGCGCTACGGTCGTACCTGGCGGGAACGCCTCGCCGGTGTCAAGGACGCGATGCTCCTCAGCGCCTATGAGCGCTTGGTAATGCCGCGACACCGGGTGATCCTGGTCGCGGGCTCCGATGATGCGCGAGTCATCAAGCGGATCGCGCGAGGACGCAGGATAGAGGTGCTGGCGAACGGCGTCGATACGGGTTTCTTCGCGCCGCGTGCCGGCACCCGGTCGGCCCGCCCGACCGTGGTGTTCAGCGGCACGCTCGACTACGCGCCCAACGTCGATGCGGCATGTTTCCTGGCCGATCGGATCTGGCCCGCCGTGCGCGCCGTCGTTCCCGATGCACGGCTCATGATCGTGGGGGAGCGCCCGGCGGCTCCCGTTCGCGCGTTGACCCGCCATCCAGGTATCGAGGTGGTGGGCTCGGTGCCCGACATCCGGGAACCGCTGGGGGCGGCGTGGGTTGGGGTCGCGCCCATGCGGAGCGGGGCGGGCGTCAAGAACAAGGTGCTCGAAGCGTGGGCGATGGGTCTTCCCGTGGTGATGACGTCTCGGGCGGCCAGCGGTCTCGAGGCCTCGGCGGCCACGGCCGCCGTGGTCACTGACGACCCCCGCGGGTTCGCTGAAGCCGTCGCCACGCTGCTCCGGGCGCCCGAGCAGCGACGGCGACTCGGTCAGGCCGCCCGAGACACCGTGGTGAGCAGGCACACCTGGGACGAGGTCGGTGCCCGCCTGCGGGACATCTTGATCCACGATTGCGGGGAGGGCTGATGCCGGGCGTGCCTTTCGGGTCGCTCCGGCGGGCGGTGCCCGGGCGTGCGGCCCTGATGGCTCTGGCGAGCGGTCTGAGTGGGACGTGTGACGAGGCCTCCTCGGTGACGGGTGAGTGCGGCGCCGCGCGGCCCGGTTGGATCTGGTGCGACGATTTCGAGGAGGACCGGCAGGACAGGTACTTCGAGTATGACAGCGCCGCGGGGAGCTTCACGCGCCAGCCCGGCGTGGGCCGCGACGGCTCGTTCGGCATGTGGGTGCGCTTCGCGGCCGGCCAGGTCTCGGCGGGATCGCTCCACCTCGCCTTCGGCCGCACGCCGCAATCATACTTTCGTCCGGTTGACGCCGGGACGATGAACTACCGGGAGATCTACTGGCGGATATACGTCCGCCATGAACGCGGGTGGGTCGGGGGCGGCGGCGACAAGTTGTCCCGGGCGACCAGCTTCGCGTCGAGCACGTCCTGGGCACAAGCGATGTTCGCGCACGTGTGGAGCGGGAGCCCGCCGGACGAGGCCTATCTGGTGTTGGACCCGGCCTCAGGCACCGACGGCGCCGGCACCCTGGTGACGACGCGATACAACGACTTCGCGAACATGCGCTGGTTGGGGATCGCGCGCAGCGTGACGCCGCTGTTCGATGCGGCGAGCGTGGGTCATTGGTTCTGCGTCGAGGCGCGCGCCCGGCTGAACGACGCGGGACAGTCGAACGGCGTGTTCCAGCTCTGGATCGACGGCCGGCTGGAGGCCGAGCGCGCAGGGCTGAACTGGGTGGGCGCGTTCGACGCCTACGGGATCAACGCCGTCTTCTTCGAGAACTACTGGAATGCCGGCGCGCCGCGGGCCCAGGAGCGGTACTTCGACAGTATCGTCGTCGCCAGCCAGCCGATCGGGTGCTGACGGTGGTCCCGGAGAGCGCCGGCCGGCCGATTCGGGGCAGCGGGTGATGACGGTCGTCGAAACCCCGGTGTCGGGCCCCCCGACGAGCGGCACATCCCCTCACCTGCGCCTCCTGGTGGCCATGCTGGCCGGAGCCTCGCTCATTCGCATCGCCGCACTCGGTGCGTTCCCCGAGATCACCGCGGACGAGGGTCTGTGGACGAACTCCAGCAAGAATCGTGTTGTTTTCGGCGACTGGTTCATGGACCTGCGCACGCATCTCTTCCTCTCCCCGGTGTTTCACGGCGCGACGGTGGCGGTCTTCGGCGTGCTGGGCCCCAGCATCGCCGCGGCGCGTCTGCTGAGTGCCGTGGCCGGTTCAGTCTCCGTGTTTCTGCTATATGTGCTCGTCACGCGGGTCACCGGCCGGCGGGACCTGGGCCTCACGACCGCTCTCGTGTTCGCCTTCGACGCGCTGGGAGTGATGCTGTCACGGCGAGCGCTGGTGGAGTCGTTCCAGTTGTGCATCATGCTGTTGAGCGTCACCATTCTTGTGCGCGGTCGCGCCCGGGACGTATTGGGGGGCGGGCTGGCACTCGGCGTGGCGATGCTGACCAAACTCAACACGGTGTTCCTGCTGCCCGTGCTCGGTCTATTCCTGCTTGCGAGATCGGCCGGGCCGGCGCGGCGCCCGACCGGGGTCGGGTGGCGCGACAGCCTGTTTCTCGCCGCCACGAGCATCGCTCTGGCCGGGATGGTCTACTGGGGCCTGTACGCCTGGCACCCGCAGGAATTCGTGCAGGCATTTGGGTTCGAGCTCGACGGCGTCCACTTTGAGAGCCGTTCGAACCCCGTCGTCCGCTTGGGTAGGTTCGGGCTCGATCCGATTCAGCTCTCGCGCACGATTCTGGGGTTGTTTCGGGAGTCCCCGTTCCCGATGGTCCTCGCCACGTGCGGTGCCGCGATCGCCGTCGTGGTGCGACCCCGCGGGGCCGCCTTGTTCGGTCCCTGGCTGATCGTGGGCATGGCATTCTTTCTCGCCCAGATGTTCCAGCCGGTGCGCTATTTCCATCTGGTGAGTCCGGCGGTGGCATTCTTCGCGGCGGTAGCCGTGAATCAGGGCGGCGGGGAGGGTGCGACCGACACCCGGCGCAGCGCCCTCACCCGTCGGGCTGTGCTCGGCGCCTATCTCGTTTTTAGTCTGGGATACGTTGGGGTCGGGGCGGTCGCGAACCGAGCGACCAAACTCGAGCAGGTCGTCACCTGGGTGCGCGCGAACACGGACCCCGCCGCCAGAATCATGGCTGCGGGGTACTTCTGCACCGACCTCCCGAACCGCGCCTACGCGCACTACCACCTCGCCCGAGACACCGCACAACTGGTTCAAAGCCTCCGTTCCTACCGCATCAACTACGTCGTGTACGACTCCGCGGAGTGGCGGCCGGCTCTGGGCACTGCGCTCGCGGCACGTTTCCCTGTCGTGAAAGCGTGGAGCTTCGGGGTCGTGTATCAGGTGATGGCGATTGGCGACTCGGCGCCCGCGAGTCCTCGCTGGCTGGACTCGATGGCCCCGTCCGCGGCCCAGCGCTGACTGTCCCGAGGCGCTGCGACGCGCCAACTCGGCTCCCAGCAGTTGCACTCCTGACGTGCAGACGGTTGCACGGTCGCGAGTCGGCGACACAGCCTGCCACTTCTTGTATCATGTTGTCCAATCATGCGTTACGTGTATCTGCCGTAGCGGGCCCGTTCCTTGCCCGTTCCCGCCCGTGTAGCACGGACAACCCCACCGCTGCTCAGAGCAAAGCCGTCGAAAGACGGTGACGCAGAGCCACGGAGCTACCGCGACGATCGTCGCCACGCTCGCCGGGCCGCCAGCGATTCGCCCTGAACCGCAACTGGCGGCCCATTTCATTGTCAGCCGCCCGGAGCCAGCGCCGGATGATCCGACTCTCGAAGGCGGGCGTCTGCCTCGTCGTCCTCGCGGGCACGATGTCGTGTACGCTGACACGCGACCTTGCGACGGATCCGACCCTTCGGGTCGTTAGCCTCAGCGTCCTCCCCGAGAGTCTCACCCTCGACGCCGATCAGCGAGTGCGATTCACAGCCTGGGGGCGCCGGCCCAACGGCGACAGTGTACCGGGGGCCGTATCGTGGGACGCGACGGGGGGGCGAATCACGTCCGACGGCTGGTTCACGGCCGACACGACGGAGGGCGACTTCCAAGTGGTTGCACGCAGCACCGAGTGGCAGCTGACGGGCGCGTCGCAGGTCCGCCTGCGCGGGCGCCAGCACAAGCTGGTTGAGGTCGTGCTGACACCGGCCACCGCGACACTCACCGCGGGGGCGACGCAGCAGTTCGTAGCTCAGGGCCGCCTGGGGAATGGCAACCTCGTTGCCGTCAGCGTGAGCTATTCGGCCACCGGCGGGTTGATCACGTCTGGCGGCCTTTATGCGGCAGGTTCGACAGCCGGCAGCTACCGCGTGATCGCGAGTGAGAGCGGAGGTCTGGCGGACACGGCCGCGGTGACGATTGCGAGCGTGCCGCCACCTCCTCCACCGCCACCACCCCCGCCGCCGCCGGCACCCGTGGCGTCGGTGACCGTGACGCCGTCCATGGCGAGCGTGCAGGTGGGCGGCACGGTGCAGCTGACCGCCACGCCTCGAGACGCGGGCGGGAACGTCCTGAGCGGTCGTGTTGTGACGTGGGTCAGCAGAGCGCCGGCCGTGGCGACGGTCTCCAGCGCGGGGCTGGTCACGGGCGTGGCGGCGGGGAGCGACACGATCGTTGCCACGAGCGAGGGGATCAGCGGCGCCGCCGTTGTAGCGGTGACGCCCGTTTCCACGACGGGCGAGTGCGGAGCGCCCAAAGCGGGCTGGATCTGGTGTGACGACTTCGAGCAAAACCGCCTCACCAGTTACTTCGAGTACGACCATGCGAATGGCGCCTTCACGCGGGTCACCGGAGTCGGTCACAACGGATCGTATGGCATGCGCGTGCGATTCGCAGCCGGGCAGGTGAGCGCCGGCTCACTGCATCTCGCGTTCGGCCGCACCCCGCAGCCGTATTTCCGGCCTGTGGACGCTGGCACGGCGAACTACCGCGAGATCTACTGGCGGATGTTCGTGAAGTATCAGGCGGGATGGGTGGGTGGTGGCGGTGACAAGCTGTCTCGGGCAACGATCTTCGCCTCGAGCACCAGCTGGGCCCAGGCGATGTTCGCGCATGTGTGGAGCGGGAGCGGGGCGAGCCGCGACTACCTCCTGCTCGATCCGGCATCGGGAACCGATGAGACCGGGAACCTCCGGACGACGAAGTACAACGACTTCGCCAACATGCGGTGGCTTGGCATCGCGCGCAGCACGACGCCGGTATTCGATGCCAGCCACGTTGGACAATGGTACTGCGTGGAAGCTAGAGCGCGGTTGAACGACGCCGGGCAGGCCAACGGCGTGTTTCAACTGTGGATCAACGGCGTGCTGGAGGCGGAGCGCACCGGGTTGAACTGGGTCGGAGGCTTTGCGGCGTACGGGCTCAACGCGGTGTTCTTCGAGAACTACTGGAACGCCGGCTCGCCGCAGGCCCAGGAACGCTACTTCGACAATCTCGTGGTGAGCACTCAGCGCATCGGGTGCTAGGCAGGGCGGTAACCGCCGGCCGCGGCGCGGCCCGGCGGGATGCTTCACACAAGATGATCGCTGCTCAGAGCAAAACCGCCGAAAGGTGGTGACGCAGAGCCACGGGGCTACCGCGACGAACGTCGTCACGCCAGCCGGGCCGCCAGCGAACCCACGGGCGCTGGCAGCCCGGCTTCGTTCAACGCAGGCGTGAGGAGTCGATCATGACGTTCAAGCACAAGCTCTCGAAGCGGCTGGCGATGCTCAGAGGCGTGGCACGGGGATGCGCCCTGCTGGCCATGGCGTGCATCACGCCGCCGGGCGATCGCCTCGGCGGTCCCAACGGCTCCATCGCTCGTGTCGTAATCATCCCGGACAGCGTCGTCGCGCAGCCCCACCAGGAGGTGGAGTTCATGGCGGTGGGTCTCACCGCGGGCGGCGACACGGCGAACGTGGCAGTGCGCTGGAAGGTGACCGACGGGACCATCACTGAGGTAGGGCTGCGCGCAGGACGCGCCTACGGCCGATACAAGGCGAACAAGCCGGGCAAGCACCACGTGGAGGTCACGGACTCCGGTGGGCGGGTGGATACCGGCACCGTGGACGTGCCCGTCCCGGTCTCGTCGGTCAGCGTCTCTCCCGGCGCCACGAACCTCACGGTCGGACAGACGACCCAGCTGACGGCCGCGCTGCGAGATTCTGCGGGGGACGCGCTCAGCGGACGCATGGTGACCTGGTCCAGCGCAAATGCCGGCGTTGCGACCGTGAACGGCGCCGGGCTCGTCACCGCGACGGGCGCAGGATCGAGCACCATCACCGCCACCAGCGAAGGTAAGAGCGGGACGTCGAGCGTGACGGTGACCCTCGCGCCCGTGGCATCGGTCAGCGTGTCACCTTCAGCGCCGACCGTCGGGCGGGGTCAGACGGTCCAGTTGACGGTTACGCTGCGCGATGCGGCTGGGAACGTCCTCAGCGGCCGAACCGTGACCTGGGCGACGAGCGCCGGCGGAATCGCGAGCGTGAGCGCGAGCGGGCTCGTGACCGGCGTGGCGGGCGGTACCGCGACGATCACGGCGTCGAGCGAAGGGCGCGACGGGACCGCGAGCGTCACGGTGACGGAGCCGGTGGCCACGGTGACCGTGACTCCAGCGACGGCCAGCGTGCAGGCCGGATCGACGGTACAGCTCACGGCCACACCGCGGGACACGAACGGCAACACGCTCTCCGGGCGCACCATCACGTGGTCGAGCAGCAACACGACGATGGCCACGGTGTCCGCGGGCGGCGTGGTCACGGCCCGTACGGCAGGCTCGGCAACGATTACGGCGACCAGTGAGGGGCGCAGCGGCACGTCAGCCATCACTGTGACGCCGGCGCCGGTCGCGTCGGTGACGGTAAGCCCCGCCACGACCAGTGTTGCGCCCGGCGGGACCGTCCAGCTCTCGGCGACGCCTAGAGATGCGAACGGCAATGCGCTGACTGGTCGGGTGGTGTCGTGGGCGAGTGGTGCCCCCGGCATCGCAACGGTGAGCGCGAGCGGGCTCGTGACGGGCGTCGCCGCCGGCTCCGCCGTCATCTCTGCCACCAGCGAGGGGGTGACTGGAACGGCGACTGTCTCAGTGGCATCTGCTGGGGGGTCGTACCGTGAGCCGCCCGGGCTCACACGGGTCTCGGACCGGGTGTTCGACGCCAAGGTCGAGGATGGATGGACCGACGCGGGCTATTCGGGCTTCTCGATCGTCACCGACCCCTCGGCGCCACGGTCACCCTCGAGTGTCGGGCAGGCTCGCTACCCTGCAGGCTATGCATCGGGGAGCGCCCCGATGCACACCGAGAAGCGCTTCGGCGGCGGCCGGCGTGTCTACATCCGCTTCTGGGTGAAGTTCTCGAGCAACTGGGATGGCAACGACTCCTACATCAACAAGATCCTCTACGCGTGGATCGCGGCGGGCCCGCGAATCTACCTCCAGGCCGCTGGGTCCGGCGGCTCGCCGCTGTACGCGCGCGTCAACACACAAGGGCCGGGTGCGGACTACACGCTCGGGGGAAGCGTCGCCGAGATCGTCCGGGGGCGCTGGCACCTGTTCGAGGTGCTGCTCACGGCCAACAGCGCAGGCGGGGTCGACAGCAAGATTCAGGGATGGCTGGACGGCGTCGAGTTTGTGAACTTCACGGGCACGGCGAGCTCTCCATTGGTGATGTGGCAGTCCGGAGAGTCGAGCACGTGGGAAGCCGTGGCGTGGACGCCCGTGTACGGCGGCGGGGGTGCAGCGGTGCCCGCTGAGCAGTTCCAGTGGATTGACCACATCTATGTGAGCACGGGGAACTGAAGGAGGCGTTCGAGGCCCGCCCGCCCGTCACTCGCTGACGGAGCGGGCGGGCCGACCCACGTCTGCCGGCGAACGAGCCAGCATCGCGCACAGCCGTGCGAGGTAGTAGAGCTGGTACAGCAGCAGCGCGGCCAATGGGTTCGAGGCCCGCCCCGCACGCTGCATGCGGAAGCCGGCCGTCACCGCCGGCACGATCCACGGGAGGCCCAGCCCCATCGTGAGTGCGCCGGCCAGCGGCAAGGGCATGAAGACGGCAGCGGCGAGCCCGGCGAGGCACGTCAGCGCGTGGGCCAGCGCCATCAGCGTCGGTCTGTCGAGAGCCCATCCCCGCGACGTGCCGCGCCATCCGAGTCCATGCCACAGCTGCGTCACAAAGAACTGGCGCAAGGTCTTCGGGTTGCCGAGATGGACGGCGCGAACGTCCCTGGCGAGGTACAGCCGGAATCCAGCCTGCGTCAGCCGCCGCCCCAGCTCGGCGTCCTCGCCGGTGATGAGATCATCGCGAAAGCCGCCGACGGCGTCGAACGCCGACCGCGCGATCACCAGATTCCCGGCGGGCAGGTATCGGGTCACGCCGTCGCAGGGAGGGGCGTGCAGCTCGTGCCAGCTGCGCTCGAGCCAATGTGGCCGGTCCGGCAAGGCGTACGGCGACCCGCACGCGTCCGCCTTCGCCGCAGCGAGCGCCTCGATGGCCCGATGGAAATAGTCGGGAGCGACGAGGCAGTCTGAATCGATGAAGCTGAGGTAGCGGCCGGAGCCACAGCTGACTCCGATATTTCGCAGGGCGGCGATCGTCCGGTCGGGGCGTCGGAGCAGCCGGGCGTGTTCGGCATGGCGCTCCCTGAGGAGCTCGTAGGTGCCGTCCACCGAGCCGTTATCGACGATCACGACCTCGGCTCGTTCATACGCGCGCGCCGCGGCGATGGCGGCGGCAACGCACGGGACCGCCGTTTCACGGCGGTCCCGCGTCGGAACGACAACCGTGATGGTTGGGCGCTCCCCGGGCAGCGTCACTACGACGGCGGGCGGCGGCACTCGATGACGATGCTTCGAGCGAACCAGCGAAGCGGCGGGAGGTGGCGCAGCAGGCGCTGATCAATCCGGCGCATCCAGTCGAGGAAACGGGGTGCGGTGATGAGGCGGTCGAGGCGCGACAGGAGGTGAAACTCCTCCACCTCAATCTCGAACCACGGGCGCAGCGCCGCGAGATCACGATGCTTGAACTGCGTGCGCCACTGGTCGGGATCGTCTGGCGCTTCGGACGGCACGGGGACGAACCGCCGCAGGCGTTCGAGCCACAGGCTGTTGCCGAGGGGCTCGGCAAAGACCGCGCGTCCCCCGGGGCGGAGCACACGTTGCAGCTCCCGGGCCGCGCGCGCCTTGTCGCCGCAATGGTGCAACACGGCCTGCCCGATCACGGCGTCGTATGCGGCATCGCCGAACGGCATCGCGTACAGCGAGCCGACCGCGAAATTCGTGACCCGCGTGACGCCGTTCGCCTCGGCGCGGCTGCACGCCATCGCGACGGCCTCGCGGGAGACGTCCAGTCCGTCTACACGAGCACCACGCTTGGCGAGGATCACGCTCAGCCATCCATCCCCGCACCCGGCGTCGAGGATCCGGAGGCCCGCGACCGGACCGAGCCGGTGTACCGACGCCTGATAGGCGGTCGAGGGGACGCTGAGCCGATCGAATCGCTCCCAGTCATCGGCGGCGAGGGCGAGGCCTGACGCCGGCCGCTGACGGTACAGCGCGTCGTGACGGGTCGCCTCGCGCCGCTCTTCCAGCGCCAGGCGGTCGTCAGTGCGCACGGGTGTAGAGCCGCGCATATGCGTCCGCCATCGCCTCCAGAGTGAATGCGTCGAGCACCCGACGACGTGCCGCCGTACCGTCACGTTCGCGGCGCTCGGGCGCCACAAGCGCCTCCTCCCAGGCCCGCGAGAGCGCGACGCAGTCGCCGGCCGGCACGAGACGATGGCTCAAGTCGGATCCCAGGACGCGGCGGTTCCCTCCGACATCGGTAACCACGGGACAGAGGCCGGCGCCCATCGCCTGCAGCAAGCTCACCGATGTGCCTTCGCTCCGAGACGCCATGGTAAACAGCGTGAAGGCACGATGCAGTTGGTGAATGTCGTCGCGCCAGCCCAACAGGTGCACACGGTCTCGCAAGCCCGCCGAAACGACAACGCGCTCCAGCCCGTGGCGTTCCGATCCGTTGCCGGCGATGACCAGCACGGGCGCAGCCCCAGCGCCGCCCAGCTCGAGGAGTCGGCGGAACGCCTCCAGCATGACGTCGTAACCCTTGACCGCCTCGAGCCTCCCGACGCTGCCAATGATGGGCGTCGCGGCGGCAAGACCGAGTTCCTGTCGCAGCCCGCCGTCGTCGGGGCGTGGCGAGAATTGCTTCGAGTCCACGCCGTTCTCGATCACTCGGACGGGCGCGGACCCTCGGACGATATGGCGCGCGAGGTGATCGCCGAGGCGATGCGACACGGCGACCACGACGTCCGTGCGACGGGCCGCGCGCCGATCGAGGACCCGCGCCACCCAGGGATCGGGAATCACGCGACCGTGATCAGTGTGCATCACTTGCGGTACCCGAGCGATGCGGGCTGCCAGCGAGGCCTTATACCATACGCCGCCATGCGTGTGCACGACGTCGGGAGCGATCGCGGCGATCGTGTTCGCGAGCGCCCGGGGCCAGATCATGGAGTATCCTCGCCGAGGCGTGACGTGGTGCAGCGTCGCCACGTCGCCCAACCCTTGCCCAAACCTGCCGACGTACTGGAGGGTCAACACGTGCGATTCCACGCGGTCCGCGAGAGTGTGCACCAGGTCGGCCACGAGGCGCTCCATGCCGCCGTAGTTCAGATTCTGGATTACGTGCAGGACCCGCGGTGGGCGACTCACGCCGTCAGCCCCCTCCCCAGGGCCGCAGGCGGTCGATCGTTTCGCGCCAGAATGGCCGCCAGTCGCGCGCCTGCAGCGCTTCAAATCGGTCCCGCGGTGTGAGGCGGAAGAAGTCGCGCAGCGCCGTCCACCGGCTCGGCGCATCCGCGCCGAGGGCCAGCGCGCCACCGCTGCGCGCCAAACGCAAGACCAGATGGTCCACATCGCCCCACAGCCAGCGACTGCGAGCGCCGACGGTGTACTCGGTCACGGAAGATGGCCGGCGGCCCTGGGCGGCGTCGAGCAGCAGCCCAGGGAAATCCACGCCCGCGTCGAGCGCGAGCTGGAGGGAGCCCCAGAATCGGCCGTTCACCTCCATCAGGTACGGTGTGCCCGTGCGCGCTTCGCAACGGTACTCCACCATCGCGACGCCGCGCCAGCCGAGCGCGTGAAGCAGCTTTCGCGACGCCTCCATGACAGCTGGGTCGAGTGCGACGCTCTCGCAGTACACGCTCACGCCTCCGGCCGGCGGCTTCTCGCGCAGCCGCCGGTGGGCGAACGCTGCCACGAGCTTGCCGTCCCAAATGAGGAAGGACACGCCCATCCCGGCCCCGGCGATCCGTTCCTGCACGAGGACCGGGTACGCCTGCGGCGCGAAGCGCTCCAGTGCTCGCTCCAGTGACGCGAGATCGGGCGCATGGGCGACCCGGAACTGCCGATACCCATGGTCCACCGCCGTCACCGACCGCGTTGGCTTGACTACCAACGGAAACCGGAGATCTCCGGCGGTGACCTGGGCCGGAGGCCGCGCCAGGACGAACTGCCGCGGGACGGGGATACCGAGCGTTGCCGCCGTCGCCAGCACGAGCGCTTTGTCCGCCGTCGCCCGGACGATGTGCGACGGAGGAAAGGGAACGACTACGCCGTCGCGCGGGGGGTCGCTCGACACACTCAACAGGGCGGCATCGGTCACGGGTATCAGCACGTCGGCGTTCCATCGCCGCAGCAGCTGCTCGATCCCGCGTCTGAAGCCGGCAGGATCTCGCATCGGGTCCGGGATTGCGGCTTCGCCGCGGGCATATCGCGACGCACCGGCGAGAGACCGCTGACGCGTCGAGCACACATACACCCGGTGCCCTCGCATGCCGAGCGAGCGGACGATCGCCAGCGCGGCCCGCTGGTGCCCGTCGGTCGTGAGAACGGTCGCCATGCGGCGGTGCCCCGCCATCACCTGCGGGACGGCGACGTCACGAGGCGGCGATACAGCGCCTCATGGCGATCAAGCCAGGGATCCGTTCCGAACTCCCGGTGCAGCCGCTCGCGGGCCCGACGGGCCCGCCACTGCGCAGCGCCGTGGTCTGTGAGGCAGGTGGCGACCGCCTGCGCCATCCGGTCCGGATCTTCGATCGGCACCAGAAGGGCGTCGTGCTCGGACAAGACGTCGGGGACACCGCCAACCGCGGTTGCGACGATCGGCACACCGGCGCCCATGGCTTCGAACAGCACCAGGGGCGTGCCCTCCGTTCGGGACGTGAGCGCGAACACGTCGAAGGCGCGGAACGAGCGGGCGACGTCCAGGCGGTGGCCGAGGAACCGGACGCGGTCTTGCAGGCCTAAGGTCCGGCTGCGAGCCTCGAGCGCCGCCCGCTCCCGGCCGTCCCCCACGATCACCGCCCTCAGGCCCGGGATCTGAAGGCGCGCCACCGCTTCGAGGAAGACATCGGGCCCCTTGGCCGCAATGAGGCGCCCGACCCACGCGACGCAGGGCCCGTCGTCCGGCAGTCCCAGGGCGCGACGGGCGGCGGTGCGATCGAGGGTGGGTGGATCCGCCGTGCCCGCGTTCGGAATGAGGTGCAGCCGGCCCCTCGGCACCCACGCTTCGAGCGAACCCAGCAAGGGCTTCGAGACCGATACCACGGCATCGAAACGCCACAACAGCAGCCGCTGCAGCCACTCGTGCACCCGGCTCAGCCCACCCATGCGGCTGGATCCGTGCATGGTAGTCACGATCGGGAGTCTGAGCGCTCGTGCGAGCCCGGCGTGAAGTACGTCGGGGCGGTACCCGTGTGTGTGCAGCACATCGGGCCGAAAGTCCTCGCACAGCCGACGGATCGCGCGGCGCTCGGCGACGTACGCCCGGCCGGGCAGGTCCAGCGCCTCCACTCGCACGCCGGCCTCGACGAGTGGCTCGATGAACGGAACGCTCCGCGTGCACTGATTCACCACGGCTGCCACCGCGACTTGATGTCGACGGCGGTGCAGTCCCATGGCCAATGCCTGCACCACCCGCTCGAGGCCTCCCACGGTGTCGGGCGCGGCGACGTAGAGCAGTCTCATTGGCTCGCCGTCACTCATACGAACCGGTGGTGGCGCAGCCACTGCGCGCTCAACGCTATCCCCTCGCGCATCGGGAACGCGGGTCGATACCCCAGGATTCGCTCGGCCTTCGTAGTCGGGTAGAACGCGCGCCGGCCGTACAGCGTGAACTCCTCGGGCGTGGGGGTGCGGCGAATGGCCCCCTCGATACCCCGGGCGAAGCGCCGCGCCACCGCAAAGCGCCGGTAGACCGCGAGAATCTGAGGCTCAAAATGACGGAGCAGCAGCTTGGCCGTCTTTCGCACCGGCAACAGAGCGCGGGCGCTCAGGTGGGCCGTCACGCGCCCAGAGCGGGTCAACGGGGGCAGCCCGACCGCGGTGTTGAGGGCCTCGAAATACTCGTTCCAGGTCACACACTCCGCCCCGTTGACGTTGAACGCCTCACCGGCGGCCCCGTTTGACCGCAGGGCCAGGAGCACGGCGGCAACCAGGTCGTCGACGTACACCAGGTTGCAGGTCCCTTCGCAGTAGCGCGCCGGCAGAAACGGAGCGCCTGAGCGGAACCGCTGGGCGAACTCGATGGTCCAGCTCCCGCTGAATGGCCCGTAGACGACGGCCGGGCGCAGCACGACTACGTCCAGCCCCCGCGCACGATAGGCTATGCAGAGCTTCTCGGCTTCGATCTTGGAGTCGCCATAGGGGCTGCCGGTGGCGCGCAGGGGCCAGGACTCGTCCACTTCGCCGTCGGCGGCGCCATACACCTCGATCGTGCTCAGATGGACGACCCGACGCACGCCCGCCGCCAGGCTGGCCTCGAGCACATTGCGGGTGCCCGTGGCGTTCAGCTCCGGAGAGCCTCGGGCACAGTGAACCACGGACGTCACGTCGGCCATGGCCCTGTCGACGTCCGTCCGCTGGGCGATGTCGCATTGCACGATGTCCACCGGCAGGCGCCCGACTCGTGCTGCCGTGCTCCAGCGCCGCACGGCCGCCCGGACCGCCGCCACCCGGCCGGCATGCATGACCTCGACCAGTCGGCCACCGATGAATCCGCCTGCCCCGGTGATCAGGACGCGCTCGGTCATAGCGGCAGTCGGTGGAGGGTGTCGAACCACGGCATCGGAAGCCGCTGGCGGCGAGAGTAGCACTGCTCGATCAGCGCAATAGACGGAACGACTTCGCTGGCCGGAACGAGCGGCGGTCGGCCGGACCCCAGCACCTCGAGGAAATCGTCGATCACCAGCTGACGAGGATCGCGAAGCGGCCCGACCGGGGCCGTGAGCGTTTCGGTCTCGCCGCCCCCTCGGTTGGCTACGCTGAACGAACGCCAGTCGTATATGCCCATGGTCAGAGTCGCTTCGGTCCCCTCGATACGCACGATGTTGTCAAATGCGGTGAGCCAGCTGAGGGCCACCTCGATCAGGCAGGCCCGATGCCGAAGCTGCACTCGTGCGACGGCTTCACTGCCGCCGAGAGAGTCGTCCGCGTACGACACGAGCTCCGGCCTCTCGCCCAGCCACCAACAAAGCAGGTCCAGGACGTGGGCGCCTCGATCGGCCAGCACGCCGCGGCCGGCGGCCGCTGCGCCGAAATACGAGCCCGTGGTCGCCTTCCAGTCGAACCGCTCACCCCAGGAGACCTCGATTCGTGTGAGCTCACCCAGTCGACCTCCACGGATCAGGCTTTGCACATGGCGGCAAGATGGGTAGGCTCGCCGCACGTGATTGACGGCGAGGGTCACGCCGGCCCGCGCTGCTTCGTCGACCATGGCGCGCGCCTGAACTTCGCGTTCGGCCAGCGGCTTCTCGCAGAGCACATGGCGGCCGGCCCGGAGACAGTCGAGGGCCACCGAGTAGTGCAGGGCATTGGGCACGGCGATGACCGCGCCGCGAACCGACTCAGGGACCTCTCGATGGCTCCCTGCCACGTGCTCCACGCCGAACGCGGCGGCCAGGGCGCGCGCGCGGTCCAGATCGTCATCTACCAGAACGAGTCGGGGGAGCCAGCCTCGGTGTTTGGTGAGTGCGGGCAGGTAGAAAGCCGACGCGACCGCACCGCAGCCGATCAGGGCAAGCGTGGGCGCCGCCGTGGAGGTCGTCCTCAACCGAAGGAGCTCCACTCAGCGGACTCGCGACCCCATTGTCGACCTCGCGCCCTCCCCAGTGGCGTCATGCCCCCGCACTCCTCCCTCGGCCCGGCCCGCCTGCGGTCTGAACAAGTTGCATGCCCCAAGGCGAGACCGGCGGATGACTCTGGATTCAGCCCAGTGTTGCGTCTCCGCCACACCGGGCCGGCTGGCACGATGGCCCGGCAGGTACCGGGGTGGCCCCCCTCTTGCCACCTGACTGGGCCATGACGGCACGTCGCCTCAAGCATCTTGTCCTCGCTGCGGCATGCCGGAGTCCCGTGGCGTTCGCCGCGCGTCGCATGGTGCGTGGCCGCGTAGCGGTGTTGATGCTGCACCGCTTCGGCGAGCCCGGGAACGGTCCGGGATGGCCGACGCCGCACCAGCTTCGCGCGCTGCTCGACTACGCGCGCCGTCATCGGTACCGGATTGTCTCGCTGGCGGACCTGCTCCATGACGATACGCCGCGGTCGTCCGGGCCAGCGATCGCGTTCACCGTGGATGACGGGTACGCTGATTTCGCGGAGCTGGCCCTGCCGGTCTTCCAGACCTTCGACTGCCCGGTGACTCTGTTCGTCACCACGGGATTCCTGGACGGCACAAGCTGGTTCTGGTGGGACCAGCTCGAGTACGTGCTGGCCCGCACGGAGCGTCGCGCCTTCACCCTGACGCTCGGGCATGGGGAAGAGACTTTCGAATGGGACGGCGCCGTCAGGCGCACGCGTACCCTTGGACGGATTGTCGCCCGTCTCAAGACGCTCGCGAACGCGGAGCGGGAGCGGGCGGTCGCCGACATAGCGGAAGCGTGCCGCGTCGACCTCCCCGGCACCGCGCCATCCGCCTACGCGGCGCTGCGGTGGGTCGACCTGCGGAACGCCGCCGGTCGGGGAGTAAGCGTCGGGCCTCACTCCGTGACCCATCCGATCTTGAGCGCTTGTACCGACACGCAGGCTGATTGGGAGATCCGTGAATCGTGGGCGCGAGTGCGGTCGCAGGTCCGGTCGGCGGTACCCGTGTTTTGCTATCCGAACGGTGACTCCCTGTCGTTCGGGGACCGGGAGGTACAGGCGCTCCAGCGCGCGGGGCTCGAGCTCGGGGTGAGCAGCATGCCGGGATACGCAGCTTCGGCTGACCTGAGCCGCTCGGCCGGGCCGGCGAGGCGATACACGGTCCCCCGCTTTGCCTGTCCATCGGATCTCGATGGCTTCGTCCAGATCGTCTCGGGCATCGAGCTCTTCAAGTCCCGGTTCCTGGCCCTCGGACGATGACGGTGTCGAGCGGCCCGGCGTCGGGCTTGGCCTACCAGGTTCGTCGCGAGCCCCCCGGGGCACCAGGTGCGGAGGCACTGCATGTCCTAGCGCGAACCTGGGCGTCGCCTCCCGACCGGAAACGCATGGCGTGGCGCTATGAAGCGAACCCGGACGGGCCGGCCGTGACATGGACCGTGCGGGAACCCGCGAAGGGCATGGTGGTCGGGGTCACCGCGGTCCTTCCCCGCCGAGTGGTCGTCGAGGGGCGCGTTCGCCGCGCCTGGATTGGCGCCGACTTCTCGATCCTGCCAGAGTATCGAACACTCGGCATCGCGGTGCAGCTGCGTCGCGCCGCCCGGGAGGCGATCGACGCTGGGGAAGCGGACTTCCTTCTGGCCTTCCCGAACGAGCCCATGAAGCTGATTCACGAACGGGCCGGACATGTGCGAGTCGCACGCCTCGTCCGGATGGCGCTTCCGCTGACGGCCGCAGCGTACCTGGAGCGCGCAACGGGTTCCCGAACGATGGCAGCGATTCTGCGACCTGGCGCGGACCTCCTGCTGCGCGCGTTATCGCCGAGCGTGTCGCCTGGTCCGCTCGTGATCTCCGAGGAATCACCTCCGCGCTTCGATGACCGATTCGAGGTACTGTTCCATCGCGCGACCGCGATGCACCGCGCGATCGGCGTTCGGGACGCCGCGTATCTCCAGTGGCGCTACGACGCCCCTGGCGGTGTGCACGGGCTGCTCGCGATGAATGGAGACCGGCTTGCGGGGTACCTGCTTTTCACGGTGCGCCGGGGGACGGTCGATGTGGTGGATCTGCTTGAGGACGGAGAGTCAGGCGCCACCCGCGCCCTCCTCGGCGCCCTGTTTCAGCGAGCCCGGGGGGCCGGGCTCACGGGTCTCTCCATCGTGGTGGCCGACCGGCACCCGGCCCTGGGGGCGCTGCGGGCCTTGCGCTTCACCCGGCGGGCCGAGGGAGGAGAAGTCTTCGGGTACGCGCCCCAGCGTGACGGGCTGCGCAGCGTTCTCGGCGGCTGGTACCTTACCGTCGGTGACCGGGACGTTTAACGCCGTCGTCGGAGCGGCCTGAGTGAGCTACCGCGAGATCCGCGCCCTGCTCAAACGCGTGGCCGCCGGAGGAGATCCCGAACGGATCCCGGAGGGCGCCTCGCTGCTCACCAGTGGCGTCATCGACTCTCTCGCGATGGTGCAGTTGGTGACGGCGCTGGAGTCGGCGTACGGCATCGCCATTCTCGAGGATGAGCTGGTGCCCGAGCACTTCGATTCAGTCCGCGCGATTGCAGCGTTCGTGGATACCAAGCGGCGGGGCGCTCCATGACCGCCGCTCCGCCCCTCCCCCGTGTCGTGCCATATCGTGTCCCCTGGGGTGCCTGGCATGGCGACGGTACCCATGAGCTCCTCCTTCCCGCCGAGTGGAACGTCGACGTGCTTGTGCCCGTCGCGCGCCCCGCCCTCTCGACGACGGAGCTCGACGACGCGCTGGAAGCCTCCCTGGAGACCCCCCCGCTCGACATCCTGGCGCGGGGGCATCGAACGGCGTGTATCGTGACGGAGGATCTCGCGCGACCCACGAAGCTCGACCGCCTGCTCCCGCTGCTGACCTCGCGCCTTGAGGCGGCCGGCCTCAACAGAAGCGCGATCACGATCGTCGTGGCTACGGGCGCTCACGGGTCACCGAGTCGCGCGGAGCTCGTCGCGAAGCTGGGCGAGGCCACTGTCGAGTCATTCCGTGTCGAGGTCCATACCGCCACGAGCGAGCTGCGTCGGACTGGCATCGTGTACGGTGACGGTGAGCTTTCCGTCAACCGCACGTTCCTGGAGTCGGGAATGCGGATCCTGCTCGGATCGGCGCTGCCGCACCCGTTCGCAGGTTTTGGAGGCGGGGCGAAGCTCGTGATCCCCGGGCTCACCGACCTCGACGCCACCGATCGAAGCCACAAGTTCGTTTTGATGGGACTGCGCGACGGCGCCCGCCACGGAATCACCAAGTTCCGCGAGGAAGTCGAGGCGCTCGTTGCCAGGATCGGCGCGCAGTTCACGGTGACCGTCGTGCCCAACGACAGGCGCGAGCCTGTCGCCGTCTTCTGTGGCGATCTCGTGGCTTCGCATCGCGCCGCGTGCGCGACGGCCTGGGCGGCATACGCCACGCCGATCCTCGGGGACTACGATTGCCTGCTCCTGAACGCCTACCCGAAAGACGTGGACCTGATTCAATCGCAGAGCGCGCTGACCGCCCTGAAATGGCTGGGGCGACCGGCGGTGCGGGAGGGTGGGGTGCTGGTGCTGACAACGGCGGCAACGCATGGGCTCGGGCAACACGGGCTGTTCGGCCCTGGCGGCCGGAGCTACCGGCCGCCGTCCCGCCTGCGCACGCTGGGTGATCGAGCGCTGTGGCTGTACGCGCCGACGCTCGACGAGGGACAGGCTCGCGCGGTCCACTGGAGCGGCTACCCGGTTTTTCGCGACGCGTCGTCCCTTTCCCGGGATCTTCATCATCGCCTCGGTTCCGGCGTGCGGGCGGCCATTCTTGCTGCCGCGCCCACCCAGATACTCGTCGACGCGGGGGTGGCGCGGTGACCGCTGCCCGACCGCTCGTCCCCGTGACGGAGATGTTTCTCTCCGCGGTCGCCCGCCACGGCGGGCGGGTCTTGGTGCACCACCGTTCAGAGGACTGGACGTACGCGAGGATCGCCCGCGCAGCCTCGGCGGTCGCCAGCTGGCTGCAGGGCATCGGCGCCAGGCGCGGTGACCGTGTCGTCGTGGTGCTTACGAACGGCGCCGACTATGTGTCGGCGTATTTCGGCACCCTGCTGGCAGGGTGTAGTGTCGTGGCGGTGCACCCCGAAACGCCGGCGCGCGAGCTCCGTGCCGTGTTGGACCACAGCGAGGCGGTCGGCGTCATCGCCGCGGCCGACGTCGTGCGCGTCCTGAACGAGGTTGCGGGTGGCCTGCGGCACGGACGGGCGGCGCTCCTGTGCGGTGCTGAGGCCGTGCCGCACGCAGTCGGGGGCCGTCCCGCGGCGAGCCTCGCCGCGCTCGTCGAGCACGGCGCACCGGATATCGCGCCTCCCAACGTCGCGCTGGATGATGTGGCCCAGATCATCTACACCTCGGGCACCACCGGCGGGCCAAAAGGTGTCGTGCTGACTCATCGTAATCTGGCCGCCAACACGCGCTCGATCCTGAGCTACTTGCCTCTCACTCGGGAGGACAGCGTGCTCGTTGTTCTCCCGTTCTTCTATTCGTATGGCAACTCGCTCCTGCTCACGCACGTGAGCGTCGGCGGGCGGCTAGTGATCGCGGAGGACTTCGTGTTCTGGAGCCGGGTCGCGAACCTGGCCGACCGGGAAGGCGTCACCGGGCTCGCGGGCGTGCCTTCGACCTTCACGATGCTGCTGTTTCGCTCCAACTTCACCACACGGCGCCTTGCCGCGCTCCGGTATGTAACGTGCGCCGGCGGTGCCCTCCCCGCGCCGATGGTTGCGCGGTTGCGGGCGGCCTTGCCCGCCGTGAGCGTGTTTCTCATGTACGGGCAAACGGAAGCGACTGCGCGACTGTCGGCCCTGCTGCCCCACGAGGTGGCCGAGCGGCCGGAATCGGCGGGGCGGGCGATTCCCGGCGTGGAGCTGACGATCTGGTCGGACGACGGCCGCCGGCTCGGCCCTCGCGAAGTCGGGGAGATCGTCGCCCGGGGGGAGAACGTGATGCGCGGTTATTGGAACGACGCCGACGCCTCACGCCTCGTCCTGCGTCCCGAAGGGCTGCGGACGGGAGACCTGGCCTGGATGGACGAGGATGGCTACCTGTTCATTGTCGGGCGCAAGAGCGACATCATCAAGAGCGGCTCCTACCGCATCGGGCCCCGTGAGATCGAGGAGGTCTTGATGGGGCTCGCTGATGTCGCCGACGCTGCGGTCGTCGGGAGGCCCGATGAGATCTTGGGCGAGGTCCCCGTCGCATTCGTTGTGCCCCGCATCAAGGGGACCTGTTCGGCCGACGCGATGCTCGAGGAGCTGCGTCGCCTGCTCCCCCGTCACAAGGTCCCGCGAGAGATCCTCCTGGTCGATGCCTTGCCGCGCACCGGGACCGGCAAGCTGCGACGCATCGAGCTGCAGGAGCGCCTCCGCACTGTGGCAGGGCGCTGATGGTTCCCGTGCGGGGGCTCTCGAGGTGGCTGTACGGGGTGGTCGTGTCGAGCCGATGGCCGCGGCGTCGGCGACGGATGAACGGCGCGCCGATCTTCTGCTTCCACAACGTCGTGGCGGATGAGTACGCCGGCCGCGTCGGCGACGGCGCCTTGCACATGGGCGTGTCAGCATTCGAGGAGCATCTCACCTGGATCGCCCGGACGTACTCGGTGATCGCCTTGGCCGAGCTCGTCGAACGGCTGCGCGCGGGCCGGTCCGTGCGAGGCGTCGCGGCGCTGACGCTCGATGATGCATATCAGGGAGCGCTGACCTATGGTCTGCCGGTACTTCGTGCGCTCCAGCTGCCCGCGACGCTTTTCGTCGTTGCGGCGAGCGCCGACTCGAGTGGCTTTTTCTGGTGGGACCGGCTTGGGGGAGGCGGGTCGTCCGGAGAGCGCCGGCGCTATCTGGAGGACTTCCGGGGCGACGCGCGACTCATTCTTGGCGAGGTCGAGGAACGGAGCGGTGGTGGCCTGCCCGATATATGCCGACCGGCGGGCTGGGCGCCGTTGCGAGACGCCGCTCGCGACGGCCTGTTTGCCATGGCGGCGCACGGGGTGAGCCATCGCCACCTCCAGGCGCTCTCGTTCGACGAACTTCGCTTTGAGCTGGAAGCGGGACGAGCGGCGATCGGTGAGCATGTCGGCGTGGCTCCCACGCTGTTCGCCTATCCCTACGGCCTGGCGGACGACCGGGCTGTGCGGGCGGTCGCAGCCGCCGGCTACAACGGCGCCGTCACCCTCGCCAGGGCCGTGGCGCGCCCCGGGCAGCACCCGTTGGCGCTGCCTCGCATCAACGTGCCGGCGGGCATCGCCCCCGAGGCGCTCGAGTCGTGGGCGGCCGAGATCTGGCTCCGCCCACCACCAATTCGGATGCCGGGGGACGGATCGGCCGGCGCGGTGGCATCGCCGGTGAATGGACGACCAGTAGTCGGAAGGCCGCGCCGTGGCCGTGAGGGCACCCTTGGCGCGTAGGCGCGTGGAGCCTGACGCGAGCCTGCTCACCCCGGACGGGACACCCCGGCCGTCAGGGCCGGCGGGGGCGGGTCAACCGACCGACGAGGTGTGCCGCGAGGTCGCGACCGTGACCCGGTGGCTCGTGGCGGCCGCCGTCGTGATGGTCATCAGCCGCGTGCACGTGGAGGTGAGCCTTCTCGCCGCCGTGCAGGCGCCGCTGCTCGTCACCGCTGGCGCCGCGTTCCTGATGTTCAGCGACACGGCGCGCTGGCGCCCGCGCGACCTCGGGCGGCACTGGATCCCGCAGTGTATCGGGATCCTGCTCGTGGTCGCGGTCGTTGGCCTGCCGTTCTCGATATACCAGGGCCGTACGTTTCGCTTCCTCTGGGACAGCTTCTCGCGCACGCTGCTGCTCGCCACACTGGTGTGGGGGGTCGCACGAACGACCGTCGGTTCCCGGTTTGTCGCCAAGACCATCGTGGTGGGTGGCGCGGCCGCCTCGTGCCTGGCACTCCTCGTCGGTCGGGTCGACCGCAGCGGCCGACTGGCGGGCGCGCATACCTACGACCCCAACGATCTGGCGTTCATCGCCGTCGCGACGATCCCGTTAGCGGCGTGGTGGGCGCTGATGCGCGGCTCCCGTGACCGCTGGATCGGCGTCGCCGCGCTGCTGGTCAGCCTTTACACGCTCGTGCAGACCGATTCTCGGGGAGGATTCATCGGGATCGCAGCCGTGGTCACAGGGGCCCTGGTGCTCGGCATCTTCTCGGGGGCGGGGCCGTTCCGGAAGATCTCGCTGGGATTGGTCGTCCTGGCCGTCCTGAGCTTCCCGCTACTCCCTCATCGTTATCGGGAGACCGTGCGGTCGCTCGGCGATCTTGAGAGTGACTACAATATGACGTCCGAGACGGGACGCTGGCAGCTCTGGGGTCGCGGCCTGCGCTACGCGTGGGACCGACCGCTGCTGGGCGTGGGGATGGACAACTTCCGTACGGCGGAGGGCCGGATCTCGGAACTCGCGCGAAGCCGCGCCCCGGGCGTCGGGCTGAAGTGGTCCACGGCTCACAACTCTTTCATTCAGGTGGCCGCGGAGCTCGGGATAGTCGCGGCGGCGGTGTTCCTGATGCTCGCGCTCCGGACTCCCGTGGCCTTGATCGCGCACTACCGGCGCCAGCGGCGGTCCCGAGCTCCGCCTGACCTGTTACCAGCCCTCTTGGCCCTCAGCCTGATCGGCTTCTCCGCCACGGGCTTCTTTCTATCGCTGGCGTACAAGGATCTCCCATACTTGCTGTTCGGCGTCGGAGCGGCGATTCTGATGCGCGCTCCCCGACGCTCTTCAGCACCCCTCCGCCGCGTCACGCCGCTCTCGCATGCGCCCATGCGGCCGCCCGCACCCGCGGCGTATCCGAGTGGACGCGGCGCCCCTGATGGCATCGGCTGGCCGCTCGCAGATCGCGCACTGCACCATGGGGAAACGTTTCCCAGCACCGAACGAGGACCCAATGAGCTCGAGTGACCGTTCTCAATCTTATCGGGCGCTGACTGTGGCGTCGTATCTGTCGCTGACCCTGACCCTCGTGTGCAACGACACCGGGCTCGTAAGCCAGCAGCCGGGCGACGGGCAAGGGAACGAGCCCGCCGGGTTCACCCTCGTGACGGAGCGGGCGTTTGACGACAAGGTCGAGAGTGGATGGGTCGATGCTGGCTATCCCGGCTTCGCGATCGTCAGCGATCCCTCGGCGCCACGCTCGCGCCCCAACGTGGGACAGGCACGATTCCCCGCCGGCTACGAATCCGGTAACGCACCGATGCACACGGAGAAGCGGTTCGCGGGCGGCAAGAGCCTCTATGTACGCTTCTGGGTCAAGTTCTCCACCAATTGGGACGGAAACGACTCCGACATCAACAAGATTCTATACGCCTGGATCGCCAGGGGCCCCCGGACATACATCCAGGCCGCGGGCCGCGGCTCGGCGCCGCTGTACGCGCGCGTGAACACACAAGGGCCGGGCGACGACCACACGCTGGGTGGCAGCACCGCGGAGCTCGTCCGTGGCCGTTGGCACATGTTCGAGGTGCTGCTGACGGCCAATAGCGTTGCCGGAGGGGTCGACAGCAGGGTCCAGGGGTGGGTCGACAGCGTGGAGTTCGTCAATTTCACGGGGTCCGCCGCCGCGCCGCTGACCCTTTGGGCGGCCGGAGAGTCCAGCACGTGGGAGGCCGTCGCCTGGACGCCCGTCTACGGCGGCGGCGGCGAGCCCGTGCCCGCCGAGCAGTTTCAGTGGATGGATCACCTCTATGTGAGTACCGCGCCGTGACACAGCCCACCTACCTCAGGGCCTTCGACTCCGGGTCATCGCCCCCGCACCCGTCGCCTCATCAATCATGCAGCGGCCAGTAAAAGACCAGCACACTGCCGCATCGTGAATCGCATAGCTCTCGACCGTGGCGTTGCAGCGTGCGGCGGAGCTCCGCATCCGTGCTCCCGTACTGCCACCGGACGCTGTCGATGGCGAGGAGCACGGCCCGGTCGGCGCCGAAGCGTTGTCGGATCTGTTCCGGCGTCGCGAGAACCGGCAAGCGCAGCAGGGAGATCGGTGCGCCGCGGTAGTCCACCGCGCGGGTCGGACGAGGACTGGAGGTCGTAGGAGCCGATGTTCCGTCGCCGTGTCCGAGCCCTGTGTCAAAAAGGGCGGGCACCGAATAGTAAGCGGAGGCCCAGGGGTTGGACGTACCGACCGGCAACGGGTGCGTCGCGATGACCGAATCCACGATTCGCCCGACCGTGCGCCAGTCCTCGCGTTTCTCGGTAGGTGCCGACGCTCCCTGCGGGGCCTTCCGCGCGACGTTGAACGCCGGCGTCGTGATCACGGCGAACGCGGCAACCACACTTGCGCCCACCGGCCCGACGATGCCGCTCCAGGCCTGCCGGAGGCGCAGGGGCGAAAGGGTGCGGGTGATCCACCCCACGAGGAGCTCGGCGGCGGTTGCCGTCGCGATCGCGGCTGCCAGCAGTAACGCCGGAACAGCGAGCAGTACGAAGCGCTCTCCCTTGAACGGAAACACGACGCTGTGCAGCGCAACCGGAATCAGGAACCACGTCAGCAAGTACGCCGACAGCCGCCAGTTGATATGGGCGACCAGGAGGAAGATCACGGGGCCAAGCGAAATCACGATCGGGAAGGCGTCGGCCAAGGCGTGGTAATACGTGAGCCGGCCCCCACCGGCATGCGGCAAGGTCGCCCAGAGCGGGGTGAAGAAGGCGCTCTGGACAAGGTGCGTGATCTTCGCCGGTGCCGCGAGCACGATAACGATGCCTGCGGCGATGAAACCAACCACCAGGCCGACCGGCACGCTGCGCCGCCAGCACCGCGGTCCGTGGATGCGAAGGTCGGCGATCGCCGCGAGGCCGACGCAGGTCATCCAGCCGAGCGCGACGGAGAGCGTCGTGACCTGGACCCGCGCGCCGAGCGCGAGGGCAGTGATGGCGATCGTTGCCCACCCCCACTGCCGGTTGGTATCGCGGACCGCCGGCAGCACGCGCGCCCCGGCGGCCTTGACGGTGTGCCAGCCGGCGTGGAGTGCGATGAGACCGAAAACGAGTTGATACGTATAGAACCGGGTCGTCCGACTCTGCCAAACTGCTTCCGGATAGATCGCGAGCAGGGTCGTGGCCCAGACGGCGCCCCATGGGCCGGCGATGATCCACGCGAGTGCCGCGAAGAGCACCAGGTTGAGGACGCCAAAAACGGCGGACGGGAGGCGGGCGGCGCGTTCCGGGTCGCGAAGGTATCGACTGCTGACGCTCACCAGGCGGGTGAGATCGATCCCACGGCGGTATTCAGCGCCGTTGGGCAGCACCGGCCCCTCTCCCCGCGTGAGGGCCTGGGCGGCGAACCAGTGCAGCAGCTCATCGTGACTGAAATCGGCACGCCCCAGACCCCCGAGGCGCGCCCACGATCCAGCCGTGAGGACTCCGGCTAGCACGGCGATGGGAAGCCAATTCGTGCGCACGACGGAGACACCTCGCTGGGTTGGTAGCGGGAATGACAAGACCGCAGCCCACACGGGCATCGGTACCATGCGGCTCGGCGGCGCCGTGGGCTGCGTGGTGGCGTATCGGCGCGAACGCGCAACGTGCGTGCCAGGCGGCCACCGGCGTGCCGCTCGTGGAGGCGACCGCGTCATGAGTCGCGGGCTGGATGTTGCGCCCGCGCCACAGTGGGCATCATGCCCGTCACACCCGTTCCCTGGAGTTGGCAAGACCGCTCGCAGGGCGACGCGCCGTCGGTGCGTCGTGCATGCCGTTCGCCGCGAGGCTGACCGGACGTGAGCGCTGACCTCGCAGGTCTCGCCCTTGGTGCGAGTATCGCCTGGATTGCCTACGCCTACGTCGGCTATCCGCTTTTCCTGAGCCTGATCGGGCTGCAGCGGCCGCTTCAGCGCCGTCACACCGTGCCGCACGAGTGGCCACCGATCACCGTGGTCATCCCGGTGTTCAACGGAGCCAGTCTGATCCGGGCGGCGCTGGATGCGATTCTCGCGCTCGACTATCCCCGCGATCGCCGACAGATCCTGGTCGTGTCGGACGCGTCGACAGATGGAACGGACGCGTTGGTGAGGACATACGCGCCGCAAGATGTCGAGCTCGTCCGGCTGGACCAGCGAGCGGGCAAGACCGCAGCCGAGAATGCTGCTCTAGGCCATGCGCGAGGTGAGATCGTGGTGCGGACGGATGCGGCGATCCGGCTCGATCCGCGAGCAGTGTCGCGCCTGGTGACCGCGTTCACGGATCCACGCGTCGGCGTGGCGTCGGGGCGTGATGTCAGCATGGGAACGTCCGCCGCGCGCGCCACGGAGGGTGAGTCAGGTTATGTAGGGTATGAAATGCGGGTGCGAGACCTCGAGACCCGGGTTACCGGCATCGTGGGAGCCTCGGGCTCGCTGTATGCGATCCGCCGGGGACTGGAGGTCACTCTGCCGGCCGGTGTGGCGCGCGACTTCGCGGCCGTCCTGGTCGCACGCGAGCAAGGGTATCGGGCGGTCTCGGTACCGGACGCGATCTGTTTCGTGCCCCGCGGCCACACGCTTCGCGAGGAGTATCGCCGGAAAGTGCGCACCATCACGCGCGGGCTTCACACCCTGTGGTACAAGCGATGTCTCCTCGATCCAGGCCGTTTCGGGCACTTTGCCTGGGCGCTATTCAGCCACAAGCTCTGCCGCTGGATCGTGCCTCTCGCCGGGCTCGTCGGCTTGGGTGCGCTCGTCCTGCTTGCGCGCACCGAAGAGTGGGCGGCGTGGCTGCTCACCGTGGGGGGAATCGGACTGGTCCTCGCCGCCGCGGGGTGGTTATGGCCTGCTCGCTCCGTACCCCGCGTGCTTGCCCTGCCGGCCTACCTGGTGCTCAGCAACGTAGCGGTGCTGCACGCCTGGTGGAATGTGGCGCGCGGGGCGCCCGCGTTGCTTTGGGAGCCCACCCGCCGCTCGGCCGGGCCGTGAACGCGTGCCTGGACTTTCGATCCTGCGCTGTGCTGCGTCAGGCCGGCATGGCGCGTCCGACGGCGGGCACGATGCTGAAGGCGACACGCTCGGCCCACGCGAATGCTTCGTCCTCGCTGCCGTAGACCGGTACGACGACCCGAACCAATGACTCTTCCGTGCGACCACGCAGCGCCGCATCGCGGAGCAAATACCACTTCACCGCGTACTCGTTGGCCGCCACGCGACCGCGTCCCTGGTACCAGTAGAGCACCAGCGCGCGCTGGCCCTCGCGCTGCACCAGGTAGCGGTTTACCGTCACCGGCCCATCGGCGGTGCTGATCGTCACGCGCTCGAAAGCCAGGGTTCCCCAGCCGGCTCCGGGCAAGCAGTTCTTTGGAGAGTGAACGGTGCGCCCGCGTGTCTGATGGTCGTAGTAGCCAACGTAAAGCGTGAGCCAGGGCGGTGCAGCGGCTGGGTCTTGTGGCTCGTATCGCCGATAGACGTACGCCGTCGCGCGTGTCGCCCGGAACTGAGGCTCGGAAATCACAAGGTCGGTGCCGGCCAGCCCTGGGAGATTCTCGGGTACCGCTGCTGCCAACGGGTAGCGGAGCGGAACCGCCTGCTGGCGATCCACTCCGACCGTCGCCGCAGCCCCTGCGGTGAGCAGCACCGCCGGCGCCCACGAGCGGGCTACGTGCTGCACTTGACGCCCCTCCCTCGGGCCTCGAGTTGCCGCAGTACGAGAGAGAACGCTGCGAGGAACCCGAGCGCGGCCAAGAAAACCGCCCATCCCTCCGTATAATGCAGGAAGCCGTCGACCAGCGTCGGGTCGATCCAGAAGGCGATGTAGCCAGTCAGGAAGATCCGGACGCCGTTCAGGATGATGGCGGTCGCAATCGCCAGCAGAACCAGGGTGACCCGGCTCCAGGGGGAGCGGTGCCACAGCCCTCCGACCACCACACCGAGGGCCACCAGGGCGCTCAGCGATCGCAGCCCGCTGCACGCCTCCGTGACGAAGAGCGCGCGGTCCGGGAGCTGGATCACGTTGCCTGCGAGGTGGACCGGGACGTGCCGCCACTCGAGCAGGGCCGCGCCGAGCGCCGATGCCTGGAACTGCAGCGGCAAAGCGAGCGAGTTGATGACCACGGCCGGCAGCGGGACCGACAGCACGAGCAGCGTGAAGGGGAGCCACCAATGCACCGCCTGCCGCACGCCCCAGGCGAACACGACCAGCGCCACCAGCGCGGCCACCATCGAGAGTCGCAGCGTGAACAGCTCCGCCGCGAGCCCAGCGGCGTAGCGCAGTGCCACCGCCGACGCGAGCAGCCCGAGCCCGAGCGCGGGCTGGGCGCGGGCCCCCGGCGCCAGGCCGCGACGCCACGCGACGAACACCGCCACTGGTCCGAGCAATAGTCCGTGCTGGGCCTCGGGATCGTGCCACCAGTCACGCACCAGCAGCGTGAAGGGCTCCGCGAACAGGACGGAAAACGCGAGCCCCGTGGCGAGCCACGGGGCGATCCGTCGCCAGCCCAGCCGCGCGACGGGGAGCGCGAGCGATGCGGTGGTCACGCTACCACGCCCCGCGCCGCAGCACCACGACGGGGATCGTTCGCAGCAGAATCTTCACGTCCGCCCACGTGGATTGGCGGGAGACGTACTCCAGGTCGAGGGCCACCTTGCGACGCACGTCCTCGACGCTCGTATCGTAGGACTGATTGACCTGCGCCCAGCCGGTAATCCCCGGACGGACGCGCTGGCGGTGGTGGTACCCGTCGATCCGCGCCCGGAGCTGCTGGAAAATCTGCGGCTGCTCCGGACGGGGCCCCACGAGATTCATGTCGCCGCGCACCACGTTGAGCAGCTGGGGCAGCTCGTCGAGTCGATACTGGCGCAGCACGCGGCCCAGCGCCGTGACGCGGGGGTCGTCGGGGCTGGCCCAGACCTGCGCGTCGGGCGCCGTCGAGCTGTGGCACATCGTGCGGAACTTGTAAATGCGGAACGGCCGCCCGCCGCAGTCGTCGCTGCGCCGCCAGTTGTCACCCGAGCCGCGATGCCGTCGGCGGTCCAAGCCCACCCGCGTCTGGGTGTACAGCACCGGCCCGCGCGACGTGAGCTTGATGAGGGCCGCGATCGCAAGCATCAGCGGGGCGGCCAACACCAGTGCGGTCGTCGCCAGCAGAACGTTCAGCGCCCGGCGTCCCCCCTCCCGCGTGGGCGCGAGCATCCGCGTTCGCGGCGCCAGGAGGGGCCGCCGATAAGCGGGTGTGTACGTGGACTCGAATCGTGGCTGCGTCACGCCAGCCCGGAATTGCAAGGCCTATGCGGCGTGCCGCGGGGTCGGTGGGGCTGCCTAAGTGCCTGTTGAGGAATACGTTACGACGTCACGCCCGGTCACTGCGGATGGCCCGCCACGTGGCGCGTGAGCGGCTGTGTGGGGGGGATGCGACACGTGGGCAGGGATCAGTCATCAGTCTTCAGCAGACGCACAGATGCGGCAGACGCGCAGAAGGGAACAGGTGGTGGGATTCAGGTCTTCCTACACGTCCGCAGACGACCGCCTGTTCACCAACTGTGCGCCTACACGCCTGTGCGTCGACTGGTACCTGACCCCTGCGACCTGAACACTCAGAAAATGTTGGCCGCCGGTAGATGCAGCACGAAATGGAACCGCGTGCCCCAGCTGGGCCGCGTCTCGACATCGAGCCTCGAGCCCATGGCTTCCACGAGCTTGCGGCAGATGGCGAGGCCGAGCCCGGTGCCGGAGAGGGCGTAGCCGCTCTCGCGGTGCGAGCGGCGGAACGGCTGGTACAGGCTTGCCAGCGCGTCGGCGCCGATTCCCGGGCCCGTGTCACGCACGGAGAACTCGACGTCGGTCATCCCCTGCGCCTGGGCGACGATCTCGACGAAGCCTTCCGCGGTGAACTTGAGGGCGTTGCTCGTGAGGTTGAGGAGCACGCGGCTCACGGCG
>Ga0187892_10001939_pt1 | contig 44469 bp, 47 predicted proteins | sample MA1701073metaG_FD_139345 | JGI IMG/M metagenome (GOLD analysis project Ga0187892, IMG submission 139345) | Bio-ooze microbial communities from a basaltic lava cave in the Kipuka Kanohina Cave System on the Island of Hawaii, USA - MA170107-3 metaG ... | reverse complement strand
GAGGGCCTGGACGAAGGCCTCGGGCTGCTCGTAGGGCAGCATGTGTCCCGCCGCGGGGATCACGACCACCCGGGCGTGGGGGATCAGCTCGGCCCAGCGCCGGGTGTAGACGGGGGGCATGAGGCGGTCCGACGCGCCCCAGCACACGAGCGTCTCGGCGGTGAGCCGGTAGAGGCGGCGGGCCACCCGCCGGTTCGGGATCGGGTAGAGGATCTTGCCGGCCATGCCCATCCGGCGCGCGTTGCCGATGTAGAACTCCTTGAGGGCCTCGGTGTCGCCGAGGTCGAGGCCGCCCGTCAGGAGCGCGGCGCCGCGGGCGGGGTCGTGGAACAGGAGGGCGGGGAAGTCGAAGGGGAGCTGGGCGAAGAGGTCGGGGATCGGATGGGCGTCGAGCCAGAGGCCAGCGGCGGCCACCAGCCCGAGCCGGTCCAGGTCGCGCGGGGCGAGGCACGCCATCTCGGCGGCGATCATGCCTCCCATGCAATGGCCCACCAGGTGGGGGCGGCGGAGGCCGAGGGCGTCCACCACGTCCCAGCCGTGGAGCGCGAAGTCCAGCATGTCCTCCAGGAGCTCCTCCCCCGTGGAGTCGCCGTAGCCGGGCAGCTCGGGGGCGAAGACGTGGTAGCGCCGCGCCAGCAGGTCGAGGAAGGGGTTGTCCGCGTAGAGCCCGCCCGCGCCGTGCAGGAACACGAGGGGGGCGCCGCTGCCGCCCTCCAGCACGCGACAGCGCGCCCCGCGGCGGGTGTCGACGAGGGCGGCCTTCATCGGGGGGCGGCCGCGCCCGGCCGCGCCTCCTCGGGGCGGAGCCGGTCTGGCATGGGGTGGATCCACCAGCGCTCGTCGTGCTTCCACTCGGGCCAGAGGTCGCGGAGCTTGGGCATGACCTGCTCGGCGAACAGCCGCGTCGAGTGGCGCGTCTTCCAGTCGGGCATGTCGCCGTTGTGGAACAGGCAGAAGAGGTGCCCCACGCGGAGGCCGCGGATGCACTCCTCGAGCTGCTGCCGGACGGTCTCGGGGCTCCCCGCGATGGCGAAGCGCTCGTCCACGATCTGCTTCCAGGTGAGGTTCTCGAGGATCTTCTGCGCGGTCTGGCGGAGCTGGGACAACGCCCCGTACTTGATCGTGTTGATGGTCCGGTAGCCGGGCGGGTCGGCGAAGGGCGGGAAGATGTGCAGGCACCGGTTGAAGAAGTAGAGGACGTGCTCCGCGTACAGGCGCTCGGCCTCCGCGTCCGTGTCGGCCACGCAGATGATCTGGGCGAAGGCGGCGCGGTACGGGGAGTCGTCCTTGCCGCGCTTGGCCACGCGGTCCCAGTAGCCCTCGAGCAAGTCCTTGCCCCGCTTGTAGCCGAAGAACGAGAGGTACGAGTAGTTGTAGTCGTGGTCGAGGCAGAAGTCCCACGTCTCGATGGACCCGCCGCCCGGGATGTAGATGGGCGGGTGCGGCCGCTGCACCGGCTTGGGCCAGCAGTTCACGTAGCGGAGCTGGGTGTAGGCGCCGTCGAAGGCGAAGGGCTCCTCGGCCGCCCACGCCCGCATGATCAGCTCGTGGGCCTCGCGGTACTTGTCGCGCGTCAGGGCCGGGATCTGCCCGTAGCAGAAGTTGGTGTCCATGGGCGTGCCCACGGGGAAGCCCGCCACCAGCCGCCCGCCCGAGAGCACGTCCAGCATGGCGAACTCCTCGGCCACGCGGATGGGCGGGTTGTACAGCGCGATGGAGTTGCCGATCACGCACAGCGCCGCCCGCGAGGTCCGCCGGGCCAGCCCGGCCGCGATGAGGTTCGGCGAGGGCATGAGACCGTAGCCGTTCTGGTGGTGCTCGTTCACGCCGATGCCGTCGAAGCCGAGCGCCTCGGCGTACTCGAGCTGGTCCATGTACTCGTGGTAGAGGAAGTGGCCCCGCCGCGGGTCGTAGAGCCGGCTCGGGATGTCCACCCACACCGACCGGTGGCGCTCGCGGAAGTCGCCCGGCAGCTCGGGCCACGGCATCAGGTTGAACCAGGTGAACTTCATCGGTCGGCTCCTCCGGCGGTTCCCCGCCCTCACGCCCCGCGGAACACGGGCCGGCGCTTGTCGAGCATGGCGCGACGGCCCTCGCTCGCGTCGGCGCTGGTGCGGGCCCGGCGGGCCAGCTCGTCGAGATCGGCGTGGGGGATCTGCTCGCGCAGCGCCACCGCCCGCAGGACCGCCGCCTTCATCCCGGCCAGCGACAGGGGGGCGTTGCCGGCGACCTGGCGGGCGAGGGCCTCGGCCGCCGCCTCGACCCCGGCCGGTGGCGCCACCTGGTGGACGAGGCCCATCTCGAAGGCCCGCCGGCCGTCCACGGGCGCCCCCGTCAGCAGGATCTGCCGCGCCCAGGCGGGGCCGACCGTCTCCACGATCTTGGCGGCGAGGGGGAACGGCGCGACGAGGCCGATGCGCGCCAGCGGCATGCCGAGCCGGGCCGTCTCCGACACGACCCGGAGATCGCAGTGCAGCGCCAGCTCGAGCCCGCCGGCCAGCGCGTCGCCGTGGACCACGGCGATGGTCGGATGACGCGAGCGCTCGACGCGCTGGAGCACGTCGACCACGCCGGCCTCGGGATCGGCCTCGCCGCGCCGGGCCTCCATCTCCTTGAGGTCCATGCCCGCGCAGAACGCGGGCCCGGCGCCCCGCACCACCACCACGCGCACGTCGGAGCGGGCCTCCAGCTCGTCGAAGCTGGCGCGCAGCGCGCGGAGCAGCGGCGTGTTCATGGCGTTGCGCTGATCGGGACGGTTGAGGGTGACGGTGGCGACGTGCTCGGCAACCGCGCACAGGATCTCGTCGGCCATGGGCGTTAGTCTCCTCGGCGGACCGGGGCCCGCGGGGCAGCGAGCGGAGCGTACGGCGCGGGTTGCGGCTTGTCAAACGCGCGATGGGCGGCGTCGGCGCCGGCCGGGGCCAGCGCCCGGCGGCGCGGCGGGGCGCCATCGATCGGGCGCACCCTGCCCCCGGGGCCGGGACGACCGCGGGTCCCTCGGCCGGGGCCCCCGGCCCCCTGGCGGTTGACCATGACGAGGCATCGCGATATCGTGATATCGCGATGGCCAAGTACGTCGTGACCAACCTGCGCTTCCCCGAGGGCGCGTATCGCGAGCTCCAGTACCAGGCCGGGCGGCGGGGCACGACCGTGGCGTTCCTGGTGCGCGAGGCGGTGGACCAGTACCTGGGCCGCGGGGGCGGCGACCCGGCGCTCCCCTTCGGCGCCGATCCGGCGGACCGGCTCATTGGTTGCGTGGAGGGCACGCCCGGTGATGAGTCCATCAACCACGACCACTACCTCTATGGATGGCCCCGCGAGGAGACCGGCGAAGATGCTCGCGGACACGAGCGCGCTCCTGGCGCTCGTGTTCCGCGACGACCAGAACCACGAGGCCGCCGTCGAGGTCGTGCGCCGGCGGCCGGACGCGCGCTTCCTGCTGACCGAGCTGATCGTGGCCGAGGTGGCGACGCGAACCCGCGCGTACGCCGGAGCGGAACGCGCCGTCGGCGTCGCGCGTGACCTCCTGGCCAGCCGGCGCTACGACCTCGTGTTCGTCGACGCGGCGCTGTTCGAGGATGCGCTCGAGCGGATGGCCCGCTTCGCCGACAAGCGGCTCAGCCTGACCGACTGCGCGAGCTTCGCCGTGATGGAGCGCCTCGGCCTCGCTGCGGCCTTCACGTTCGACCGCGACTTCCGCGACTGCGGGTACGCGACCGTGCCCTGACAGGTGACCAGGCCCCGACGCGCCGGCCGGGCGGGCCAGGCCGCTGGACGTGGCGGCTGACCCCTTGGGCCGACGCCACCGGATCGGCCGCGGCGCCCCGCCCGCGGCTCGCGAGCGAGAGCGGCCCGCGACCGGGTCCTGGTCCCGCCGGGCGGCCCGGGCCCGCCGGCGTCCCGGTGGTATCATCCCGGCAGCGCGAGCGCCCGCCGGCCGACCCGCCGCCGCGCGACAAGGAGCGCCCATGCCCGTGTCCTCCGGCTTCACGCTGCCCGAGGAGCTCCGCCACCTCCGCGCCGAGGTCCGCCGCATCGTGCAGGAGGAGATCGTCCCGCTGGAGCAAGGGCTCGACCCCGACGCCCCCGACATCCCGCGCGAGGCGTTCCTGCGCCTGTCCGCCAAGACCAAGGCGGCCGGGCTCTGGGCCCTCGGCGCGCCCGAGGAGTGGGGCGGCGGCGGCCTCGACACCTTCAGCATGTGCGTGCTGCTCGAGGAGATGGCGCAGCACCGCATGGGCCTCTACAACCCCGGCTGCGGGGTCTTCGGGCGGTACCCGCCGCCGGTGATCTGGCGCGGGACGCGCGCCCAGATCGAGAAGTACGCCGTCCCCATGCTGCGCGAGGGCTACGAGACCTTCTGGGCCATCACCGAGCCCTCCGGCGGCTCCGACCCCGCCGGGGCCATCCAGACCCGCGCCGAGCGCCGCGGCGACCGCTGGGTCCTGAACGGCCGCAAGGTGTTCATCTCGCGCGCCCACGACGCTCCCTGGGGCGTGGTGTTCGCGCGGACGGACAAGGCCAAGGGCCGCCAGGGCATCTCCTGCTTCATCCTGGAGAAGGGCACGCCGGGCTTCCACGCCACGCCGATCCGGACGATCCGGACGGCGTCCATCCCCAACGACGTGGTCTTCGAGGACTGCGAGATCCCGGCCGAGAACCTCGTGGGCGCCGAGGGGCAGGGGCTCGACCTGGCCTTCGACCTCCTCGTCAAGCAGCGCTTCCCCTACGCCGCGTGCAACCTCGGGGTGGCCGTCACCGCCCACCGCATGGCCATCGCCCACGCCCGGCAGCGCTCGACGTTCGGCGCGCCGCTCAGCCAGCGCCAGGCCATCCAGTGGATGCTGGCCGACGCGGAGGTGGAGCTCCGGGCCGCCCGCTGGCTCATCTGGGAGGGCGCCTGGAAGGCCGACCGGGGCGAGGACGCGCGGGTGGAGGCGTCCATCGCCAAGCTCCACTCGAGCGAGGTGCTGGGCCGGGTGATCGACGCCGCCGTGCAGATCCACGGCGGCTACGGCGTGTCCAAGGAGTTCCCGCTCGAGCGCTGGTACCGGGAGGCCCGCGTGCGCCGCATCGGGGAGGGCCCCTCCGAGGTGCACCGCATGGTCATCGCGCGGGCGCTGCTGCGCTAGCCGCGCGGGGACGACGGCGGATGCTGCCGCTGGACGGGGTCCGGGTGGTGGAGCTGGGCCAGGCGCTGGCCGGCCCCATGGCGGGGGAGATCCTGGCCCACCTGGGCGCGGACGTCGTCAAGGTGGAGCGCCCCGAAGGCGACGACGCCCGCCGGTGGGGCCCGCCGTTCTGGCAGGGGACGGCGCCCGGCTTCCTGGCCGTCAACGCCAACAAGCGGGCCATCACCCTCGACCTGAAGGACGCCGCGGCGCGGGCCTGGCTCGTGGACTACCTCCAGGACGTCGACGTCGTGGTGCAGAACCTCCGTCCCGGCGTCGTCGAGGAGCTCGGCCTCGACGCGGCGACCCTCGGCGCGCGCTACCCGCGGCTCGTGTACTGCTCGGTGTGGGCCTTCGGGCGCACCGGCCCGCTCGGGCGCCATCCGGGCTACGAGCCCATGCTCCAGGCCTTCTCCGGGCTCATGGCGATGAACGGGGACGCGGACGGCCCGCCCACCCGCATCGGCACCTCGATCCTCGACTACGGCACCGGCATGTGGGCGGCCCTTGGCGTGCTGGCCGCGCTCTGGCAGCGGGAGCGCACCGGGCGCGGCGCCACCGTGGACGCCTCGCTGCTGGAGACCGGGCTCGGCTGGCTCAAGGGGCACTTCGCCGCCTACGGCGCCTCCGGCGAGGTGCCGGAGCGCCACCGCACGGGGAGCCGCCGCCTGGTGCCCTTCGAGAGCTTCGAGACGAGGACGGGGCCGCTCCTGGTCGGGGCCGGCAACGACCGCCTCTTCGTCAAGCTGGCCGAGGCGCTCGGGCGGCCCGAGTGGGGCCGGGACCCGCGCTTCGCCACCAACGCGGCGCGGGTGGCGCACCGGGGGGAGCTCCTGGCCGCCATCGAGGCGATCACGCGGGAGCGGCCGCTGGACGAGTGGGTGGCCCGCCTGGAGGCGGCCGGGGTGCCGTGCGCCCCCATCCACTCGCTGCCCGACGCGCTGGCCACCGCCCAGGCCCGGGCGACGGGCATGATGGCGCCGGTGCCGGGTCAGGACCTCGCGCTGATGGCGCTGCCGCTCAGCTTCGACGGCGCCCGCCCGCCCATCCGTCGCGCGCCGCCCCGCCTCGGCGAGCACGACGGCGAGATCAAGCGCTAGCCGTCAGCCCTGGTGCCCGCGCAGGCGCACCAGGACCGTGTTCATGATCGTCGACAGCTGCTCGGCGACCTCCTCGCGCTCGGACAGGAGCGCCTCGTTCTGGCCGCGGAGCCGCGCGACCTCCTCGCGGAGCCGGTCGGCCTGGCGCTCGGAGGCCTCCAGGCGGTTCCGGAGCTGCTCGCACTCGTAGGCGAGGCCGCGGAGGCGCTCGTTCTCCGCGTCCACCGACTCCACGCGCTCCCGGAGCTGGTCGTGGTCACGCAGGAACCCCAGCAGCGCGCCGAACTGGTTCGGCCCGTCCTCGATCCATCGCCTGAGGTCATCCCGCACTGCCCTGGTGTCGGCGCCGATCATAGTGATCTCCCTGAGGTTCTCCGTCGCTCGTTGGACGGCCGCCGCCGTCGAGGGCGGCGAGGGGAGACTAGGCCGGAGCCGGGTGGCTGTCAAGCGCCACGATGGCCGGCGCCCGGTCGGGCTATGCTGGGCGGCGGCCATGCCCCTGCCCGCCGGGCTCCGCGCGCTCCACCACGCCGACTACCGCCGCTTCTTCTCGGCCCAGCTCCTGTCCCAGACCATGAATTGGATGCAGACGGTGGCCCAGTCGTGGCTCGTGCTGTCGCTCACGCCGTCGCCGTTCAAGCTCGGGCTCATCGGCACGCTCCAGTTCGCGCCGATCCTGCTCTTCTCGATCCCCGCCGGCGTCGTGGCCGACCGCGTGGCCAAGCGGCGGCTCCTGGTGGCGACCCAGGCCGCGCTCGGCGGCCAGGCCCTCGCGCTGGCCGCGCTCTCCTGGTCGGGGGCGGCCGAGTACTGGCACGTGGCCGTCCTCGCCTTCGCGGCCGGGCTCGCCGGCGTGGCCGACGCGCCCGCCCGCCAGGCGCTGGTGGCCGAGATGGTGGGCCGGGCCGACGTGGGCAGCGCCGTCGCGCTCAACTCGGCCTCCTTCAACGCCGCGCGGGTCGTGGGGCCGGCCGTCGGGGGCCTGCTCATCGCGCGCTTCGGCGTGGCCCCCGCCTTCGTCCTGAACGTCGCCGGGGTCGCCGTGTCGATCCTGGTGCTCCAACGGCTCGAGGCGGGGGGCACGGCCCGAGCGCGGACCGGGGCGTCGGTGCTGCACGGGATCCGCGAGGGGCTCGAGTACGCGCGGCGCGCGCCCGAGATCCTCCTGGCGCTCGGCCTCCTGTTCGTGGTCAGCATCTGCGTGTTCAACTTCACGATCTACGTGCCGCTCGTGGTGCGCACGGTGCTGCGCCTCGGGGCCGAGGGCTTCGGCTTCCTCATGGCCGCCCTCGGGGTCGGGGCCGTCACGGGCGCCCTCGGCGTCGGCGCGCTCGGCGCGCGGCGGCCGCCGCTGGGCCTCATGTTCGGGTCGGCCGCGGGGGCGTGCGCGGGCCTCCTGGCCCTGGGCGCCGCGCGGGCCTTCTGGATGGCGGCGCTCACGCTGTTCGTCACGGGGCTGTTCGGCATCGTGCTGGTGGCGAGCTGCAACACGGCCATGCAGCTCCTGGCGCCGGACGAGCTGCGCGGCCGCATCATGAGCCTCTACACGCTGGTCTGGGGCGGCGTGTTCCCCATCGGCGCCTTCATCGTGGGCCTCGTCTCCGAGCACTGGGGCGTGAGCACGGCCCTCCTCGTCAACGGGACGGGGGGCCTCGTGATCGTGGCCGCGCTCGGCGCCTGGTGGCGGCGCCGGCGCTGAGCCGCCGGCGCCCGGTCGAACCCCCGCGCGCGGCTGCCGTGTCTAACCCCGGGAGGCCGCCCCCGCGGCCCCTGGAGGCCCCGCGATGCCCGACCGCGCCCAGCGCTGGCTCCCGCTCGTCGTCCTGGCCGCCGCCCTCGCCGCGGCCGGGTGCGCCACGGTCTCGGTCACCGGCCCCGACCTGGGTGGCCTGTACACCCGGGCTGCCCAGGCCGGCGACGCCATCCGCAATCCCGTGATCGTCATCCCGGGGATCCTGGGCTCCAAGCTCGAGGACGAGGCCTCGGGCCGCATCGTGTGGGGCGCCTTCGGCGGCGACTACGCCGACCCCGGCCGGCCGGACGGGGCGCGGCTCCTGGCCCTGCCCATGGCGCCCGGCGTGCCGCTCGAGCGGCTCCAGGACCGGGTCCGCGCGACCGGCGCGCTGGACCGCGTGCGGGTGCGCCTCTTCGGGCTGTCCATCGAGCAGCAGGCCTACCTCTACGTCCTCCGGACGCTCGGCGTGGGCGGCTACCGCGACGCGGACCTCGGGCGCATGGGCCAGGTGGACTACGGCGCCGGGCACTTCACGTGCTTTCAGTTCGCCTACGACTGGCGGCGGGACAACGCGGAGAACGCCCGGCGGCTGCACGAGTTCATCCTGGAGCGGCGCGCCTACGTGCAGGCCGAGCTGAGGCGGCGCGGCCTGCCCGCCGACGACGTGAAGTTCGACATCGTGGCCCACTCCATGGGCGGGCTGCTCGCGCGCTACTACCTGCAGCACGGGCCCACGCCGCTCCCCGAGGACGGCAGCCTGCCGCCGCTGACGTGGGCGGGCGCCCGTCACGTCGAGCGCGCCGTCCTCATCGGCCCGCCGAACGGGGGCTCCGTCGAGGCGCTGACGGAGCTGGTGGAGGGCACCCGGTTCCCGTTCCCGCTGCCGCGCTACCAGCCGGCCGTGCTCGGCACGATGCCGTCGGTGTACCAGCTCCTGCCCCGCGCCCGCCACGGGCGGGTGCTCGACGCGGCCGGGCGCCCGGTGGACGTGCTGGACCCGGCGGTGTGGGAGCGACACGGCTGGGGGCTCGCCGCCCCGTCCCAGGCCGAGGTGCTGGCCTGGCTCCTGCCGGACGTCGCGGATCCGGCCGAGCGCCTGCGCATCGCGCGCGAGCACCAGCGAAAGGCCCTCCGGCGCGCCGCCCAGTTCCACGCCGCGCTCGACCGGCCGGCGACGCCGCCCGAGGGCCTGACGCTGCACCTCTTCGCCGGGGACGCGACGCCGACCCCGGCCGTCGCCCAGGTCGACGGCGACGGGCGCCTCGCCGTGCGCGACCACGCCCCCGGGGACGGGACGGTCACGCGCGCCAGCGCGGTGCTGGACGAGCGGGTGGGCGGACCGTGGAGCGCCCGGCTCGACTCGCCCATCGCGTGGAGCGACGTCACGTTCCTGTTCTCGGACCACCTCGGCATGACGCGCGACCCCGCCTTCACCGACAACGTCCTGTTCCGCCTGCTGGAGTTCACGCGGGGGCGGCCGAGCCCGACCCGGCCCGCCTCCTGACCCGCCCGGCCGGACGCCAAGTTCCCCTCGTCGGCCCCCGGCCCATGGCCTACAATCGGCCGTGCGGCCGGCGGCCCGCCGCCGGCCCCGGTGGGACGACCATGAGGCGACTCGTCTGGCTGGTCTTGCTCGCCCTCCCGTGGCTGCCCGGCGCGGCCGGGGCCGGCGTCCACGTGCCGCCCGGCTTCACCGCGCGCGTGTACGTCACCGGCGACGGCTTCGAGGCCGGGGTGGCGCGGGGGCTCCGGGGGATCCCCTCGGTGTCCACGCTGGCCGTCGACGGCACCGGCGCGATGTACCTGGCCCGCACCGGCCGCCGCTACTCCGGCGGCGACGTCGAGGACATCTACCCCGCCTACCGGGTGCCCCCCGGCGGCGCCACCATCACGCCCCAGACCGAGCGCAGCTTCCTCTATGGGCCGCCGCTGCCGAACCCGCAGGTGGCCGCGGTCCGGGGCGAGGCGGAGCTCTTGGTCACGACCTTCGATCGCGAGCGGCGCGTAGGGGTGCTCTACCGGGTGGTCGACGGCCGCGCCGAGCTGCTCGCGGGCGGCACGCCGCCGCGCGGCCAGCCCCCGCTCTTGAAGCAGCCCGAGGGCGCCGCGGTGGGCCCGGGCGGCCGCATCTACGTCGCCGACCGCGAGCAGGGCTTCGTGGTGCAGCTCGACCCGACCGGACGCGTGCTCGACCGGCAGTGGATCGGCGTGCTGCACCCGCGCGTGATCGCCGCCGACCGGAGCGGCCTGTGGATCGGGGCCGACGGCGAGGCGATGGCCCCGTGGCAGCAGGGGCCGGGCGAGGTCTGGCACGTCACGCCGGACGGGGCCCCGCGTCTCGTGCTGCGCGGACCGGTGCCCCAGGGTATCGCGCTGTCGCCGGCGGGCCACCTGTTCGTCTCCGACCGCCACGGCGCCCGCATCTTCGCCGTGACGGCGAGCGGGCGGCGGGTCGACCTCGCCCGCTTCACCGACGGCGATGCCCCCCGCGGGCTGGCCTTCGCGCCGAACACGCCCGAGACCCGCCGGGCGGGCATCGCCGGCGACCTGTTCGTCATCGTCATCAACCGTGGCGCCTGGCCCATGAACGAGGTGGTCCGGATCTCCGGCCCCTTCGACGGGCTGGTGGGCGAGCGGGCGGACCGGCCCGAGTGAGCGGCGGACCGACCGGGGCCCTGCCCGACCCGGTCGCGTCCGCGCTCGCGCTGGCCCCGGAGGCCCGCCGGCTGGCCGCCGAGGCCGAGCGCGATCGCCGCCTGCCCCCGGGGCTCCTGACCGCGTTCGCCCGCGCGGGGCTGTTCCGGCTCTGCGTGCCCCGGACGCTCGGCGGCCTGGAGGCCGAGCCCCGGGTGCTGGCCGAGACGGTCGAGCTGGTCGCCCGGGCCGACGGCTCGGCCGGGTGGTGCCTGATGATCGGCGCCACCAGCGGGCTCGTGAGCGCGTGGCTGCCCGCGGGGGCGGCCCACGAGGTCTACGGCCAGGATCCCGACGTGATCACCGGCGGGGTCTTCGCTCCCGGCGGGCGGGCGGTGCCGGTCGACGGGGGCTATCGGGTCACGGGCCGCTGGCCCTACGCGAGCGGCTGCGAGCACTGCCGGTGGCTCATGGGCGGCACCCTGGTGCAGGACGCGGGGGAGTCGCGTCCGGGCCCCGGCGGGACCCCCGACGTGCGGCTCATGCTCTTTCCGTCGGCCGACGTCCTGGTCCACGACACGTGGTGGGCGGCCGGCCTGCGCGCCACCGGCAGCCACGACATCGAGGTGCGCGAGCGCTTCGTGCCGGCCGAGCGCAGCCTGTCGCTCATCAGCGAGCGGCCGCGGCACCCGGGTGCCCTCTACGCGTTCCCGCCCTTCGGGCTCCTCGCCCTCGGCATCGCCGCGGTCGCGCTCGGCATCGCGCGGGCGGCCATCGACGAGCTCGGCGAGCTGGCCGTGACCAAGACGCCGACCCTCGCGCGTCAGGCGCTGGCCGCCCGCTCCGGCGTGCAGGCCGACCGGGCGCGCGCCGAGGCGCTGGTGCGCGCGGCCCGCGCCTTCCTCGACGACGCCGTCGGCGCCGCCTGGGACGCCGTGCGCGCGGGCGGCGCCGCCGAGGTCCCGACGCGCCTGCGCGCCGAGCTGCGCCTGGCCGCCACTCACGCCGTGCGCAGCGCCGCCCAGGCCGTGGACCTCGTCTACGACGCCGGCGGCGGCACCGCGGTCTACGAGGCCTCTCCGCTGCAGCGGCACTTCCGCGACGTCCACACCGCGACCCAGCACATGATGGTGGGGGTGCCCACGCTCGAGCTGGCCGGTCGCGTGCTCCTGGGTCTGCCCGCCGACACCAGCATGCTCTGAGCCCGGCCGCGGGCCGGGGGAGGGCGACGACCATGATGGGTTGGGCCGAAGCCGCCGGGTACGTCGCGTCGGGGCTGGTCTTCTGCACCTTCTACATGAAGACGATGATCCCGCTGCGCGCCGTCGCCATGGCCAGCAACGTGGCGTTCCTCGCCTACGGGCTCCTCGGCGGCCTCTATCCCGTGGTGGCGCTCCACGCCGCCCTCTTGCCGCTGAACGCCGCCCGGCTCCTCCAGATGCGGCGCCTGATCCGCCGCGTGCGGGAGGCCACGGCCGGGGACCTGAACATGGACTGGCTCATGCCGTTCATGTCCCGCCGCTCGTTCCCGCGGGGGCACGTGCTGTTCCGGGCCGGCGAGCCCGCGGACGTCCTCTACGTCGTGCTGCACGGCTCGCTCAGGCTCCCGGAGCTGGACCTCTCGCTCGGCCCGGGCCGCCTGCTGGGCGAGATCGGCGTGTTCTCGCCGCACGGCCGCCGGACGGCGTCGGCCGTCTGCGAGAGCGACGTCGAGCTGGGCTTCATCAGCGCCGCCAAGGTGCAGGAGCTCTACTACCAGAACCCCACCTTCGGCTTTCACCTGATCCAGCTCGTGATCGGCCGGCTCCTGGAGAACGTGGAGCGGCGCCCGGCCGCCGCGCCCCGGTCCGCTTCGGCGGAGGGCGCCGCGCCCTGAGCCCGGCCGGGCCCGGGCCGGCCGGCCTCGTCAGGCCGGGCCGGGGGGCCGCGCCGCCCGCATGAGGTCGCGCGTCAGCTCGGCCTGGCCGAGGTGCTCGGCGGCGTGCCGGGCCAACACGATCAGAACGTCGCGGCCTCGGCGCTCTGCCACGCGGTCACGCCGGGATCGTCGTCGCGGGGCACGCGGGGTCAAGCCGCCGCCGGTGGACGAGGGCGCGGGCGGGCGAGGCCGGGCGGGGATCGGGCTTGACAGGCCCCGCCGCGCTGCCTAGCGTCTCGACCGATGCGGGCGGGCAGGCGCGGCGCGGACGTCGTGGTGGTCGGGGGCGGCATCGTGGGCGCCTCGTGCGCCTTCTGGCTCGTCGAGCGGGGGGCCGACGTGGTGCTGCTCGAGTCGGGGCGCGTCGGGCGCGAGGCGTCGGGGGTGAACGCGGGCGGCGTGCGGCAGCAGGGGCGGGCCCTGGCCGAGATGCCCCTGGCCCTCGGGGCGGTGAGCGTGTGGGCCGACCTCGAGGCGCGCCTCGGGGCGCCGCTCCAGTACGAGCGCTGCGGCGACCTGCGCATCGCCGAGACGGAGACGGACGCCCAGCGCGTCCGCGACCTCGCCGCCGACGAGCGCGCCGCCGGCCTGACCCTCGAGTGGGTCGAGGGCCCGGCGCTGCGCTCGCTGGTGCCGGCCCTGGGCCCGTCGGTCCTCGGCGGCGTCTTCTGCGCCACCGGCGGCCAGGCGAACCCGCTCCTCGTGGCGCCCGCGTTCGGCCGCCGCGCGCGGGACCTCGGGGCGCGGGTATGGGAGCACTCGCCGGTGCGAGCCCTGTGCCGGGACGGCCAGGGCTTCGCCCTCGACACCCCCAACGGCCGCGTGACGGCCGCGCGCCTCGTGCTCGCGGCGGGGGCGTGGACGCCCGGGCTGGCCGCGCAGCTCGGCGTGGCGGTGCCCATCGACGTCTCCACCCCCCAGATGACGGCCACCGTGCCGCTGCCGCGCGTGCTCGGGGTGGTGCTGCTGGGGGCGAGCCGGCGGCTCAGCATGAAGCAGATGCCGAGCGGCGCCGTGCTGGTGGGCGGGGGCCGGCGCGGCTGGGGCGACCTCGCCACGCGGGAGCGGGGCCCGGTGGAGGCCAGCGTGCGCCTGGCCGCCCGGGACGCGGTGGCGGTGCTGCCGGTGCTCGCCCGCGCCGAGACCACGCGCGTCTGGGTGGGCCTGGAAGGGCTCACCGTCGACGGCCTGCCGGTGATCGACTGTCTCCTGCCCGGGCGGGCCTGGGTGGCGGCGGGCTTCTGCGGCCACGGCTTCGCCATCGGCCCGGTGGTGGGGCAGCTGCTCGCCGAGTGGCTCCTGGACGGCGCGCCCTCCGTCGACTGCGCCCCGTTCGCCCTCGCGCGGTTCTCGCCCCGCTGAGGCGGCCCGCGCGCGGGGCACGCCCGCTCGCCCGTCGCCCGGTCCCGATCTACAATCACCGGGGAGCGGGAAGGCCCGGAGCGATGAGGCGATGACCGAGCGTGCTGACGTGGTGGTGGTCGGCGCCGGGGTGGTCGGCGCCGCGGTGGGGTACTTCCTGGCCGCGGCGGGCCTCCGGGTGACGATCGTGGACCGGGGGGCTGTGGCCGGAGGCACCTCGTCGGCGAGCGCGGGGCACACCTCGGTGCAGGGACGGGTGCCCGGCCCCGCGCTGGACCTGGCGCTGGCCAGCATCGACCTCCTCGACGAGCTGTCCCGGGAGCTGCCCGGGGAGGTGGAGTACGTGCGCGCGGGCGGGCTCATCCTGGCCGAGACCGCCGTCGAGCACCGCCTCCTCCGGGAGTTCGCCAGCCGGCAGGCCGCCCACGTGCCGGTCGAGCTCGTGGACGCCGCCGGCCTCCGGCGGCTCGAGCCGCACCTGGCCCCCGGCCGCTTCCTCGGCGGGACCTTCTGCGCGCTCGACGGGTACGTGAACCCGATGGCGCTGGCGGTGGCGCTCGCGCGGGGCGCCGTCCGGCGCGGCGCGCGGGTCGCGCCGCACACCGAGGTGACCGGGATCGAGAAGCTGCCCGGCCGCGTGGCGGGCGTGCGGACGCGGGGCCGGACGCTCTGGGCGCCGGTGATCGTCAACGCCGCCGGCGTGTGGTCGCCCGACATCGGGCGCCTCGCCGGCCTGGACGTGGCGGTGGTGCCGCGCAAGGGCCAGCTCCTGGTGAGCGAGCCCCTGCCCCCTCTGGTCCGCAGCGTCATCTCCCACGCCGGGCACGTGCCGTTCCGCGAGCACGGCATCGACGCGCCCCCCGAGGTCGAGGGCGAGCTGGCCAAGAAGCGCTACCTCAAGCAGGTGCGGGGCGGCAGGTTCACCGGCCGCGTCTACGTGGGCAGCACCAGCGAGTTCGTGGGGTTCGACCGGGGCAGCACGTGGGAGGGCGTGGGGCAGCTCTGCCGCTACGCCGTCGAGACGGTGCCGGCCCTGGGGCGGGCCCGGCTGGTGCGCGCCTGGGCCGGCCTGCGCCCGCGCAGCCGGGACGGCCGCTTCCTCATCGGTCCCGCGCCCGGGCTCGGCGGCTTCTGGCTGGCCACCGGTCACGACTCCATCGGCGTGCTCTACTCGCTCGTCACGGGCAAGCTGCTGGCCCAGTGGATCGTGAGCGGGACGCGGCCGGACCTGCTGGCCGCCTACGACCCGGCCCGCCAGGCGCCGCCGGTGGGGAGCGCGGCGTGATGGCCGCCGTCCCGGCGCGCCGGCCATGAGGCTCGGCACCGCCGACGTGGTCGTCATCGGCGCCGGCGTGGTCGGCGTCGCGGTGACGCGCGCGCTGGCCCGCGAGGGCCTCTCGGTGATCGCGGTGGACCGCCGCGGGGTGGGGCTCGAGGCCTCGGGCGCCAACGTGGGCCTCGTCACGCTGTTCTCGAGCCACTCGCTCGAGGAACCCGATCCGGGCCCTGTCTACGAGCTGACGCGGCGGAGCGTGGAGGTCTACGCCGGCCTCGCCGCCGAGACCGGGCTCGACGTGGAGTACGAGGCCTGCGGCGGCGTGATGTTCGCCGAGACGCCGGAGCGGCTGGCCGCGATCCGGCGCGCCTACGAGGGCTATCGCCGTCACGGCGTCGAGGTCGAGTGGCTGGACGCGGCCGGCGTCCACGCCTGCGAGCCCGCGTTCTGGTCCGAGGGCGTCCTCGGCGGCGCCTTCTGCCCCGGAAACGGGCAGCTCAACCCGCTCCTGCTGTGCCGGGCGCTGGCCCGGGACGCGCGGCGGGCCGGCGCCCGGTTCCTCCTGGGGGTGACCGTGAACGGCGTCTCGTGCGGCGAGGGGCGGGTGCGCGCGGTGCTGACCAGCGCGGGCGACATCGGCTGCGCGCGGGTGGTCGACGCGGCGGGGGCGTGGGCGGCCGAGGTGGGCCGGATGGTCGGCCTCGAGATCCCGGTGGTGCCCGCGCGCGGGCAGATCGTGCTGACGGAGGCGGTGCCCCGCTTCATCCATCGCGTGGTCAGCGGGGCCGAGCCCTCCGCGCGTCAGACGCGGCGGGGCAACGTGATCATCGGCAGCACCATCGAGCACGCGGGGTTCGACAAGGCCGTCACGCCCAGGACCGTCCACGAGTTCGCGCAGGGTGGGCTCGCGCGCTACCCGCGGCTGGCCCGCCTCGGCGTGATCCGCGCGTGGGCCGGGCTCCGGCCGGCGACGCCGGACCATCGGCCCATCATCGAGGCGGTGACGGAGCCGGCCGGCTTCGTCCTGGCCGCGGGGCACAGCCGCCGCGGCATCTGCTACGCGGCGGCCACCGGCCGGCTGGTCGCCGACCTGGTGATGGGCCGCGCGCCCGTCATCGATCTCCGGGCGTTCGGTCTCGCCCGCTTCGGCCGCGGGGGCCCGCCCGCCCCGGCCGGGCCGGTGGAGGCCGGCGTGGCCGGCGGAGGACGACGATGATCCACGGGGACCTGCGCATGGCCGCCAACGTGGCGCGCGGCCGCGCGCTCCGCATCGTGGTGGACGGCGAGGAGATCGGCGCCTACGAGGGCGAGAGCGTGGCCGTGGCCCTCCTGGCCGCGGGCCGCCGCTTCACCCGCTGGACCGCCCGCGCGGGCGAGCCACGCGGCTACTTCTGCGGCATGGGCGTGTGCCACGACTGCCTGGTGACGCTCGACGGCCTGCCCAACGTCCGGGCGTGCATGACGCCCGTCAAGGACGGGCAGCGGGTGGACACCCAGCGCGGGCTGGGCGAGTGGCCGGTGGCGCCATGAGGCCGGTCGAGTGCGTCGTGGTGGGGGCGGGCCCGGCCGGGCTGGCCGCCGCGCGGACGGCCGCGCGCCACGGGGTGAGCGTGACGCTCGTCGACGAGAACGCGGAGCTGGGCGGCCAGTACTACCGGCAGATGCCGGAGGCCTTCGCCTCGCCCGACCCCCTGCGGCTCGCGCGGGAGACCGTGGAGGGCCGCGGCCTCATCGAGGAGGTCCGCGCCCTCGGCGTCGACGTCCGGGCGGGCGCGGTGGCGTGGGGGATCTTCGACCGGCGCACGGTCGCGGTGGCGACGGGGGAGACCACCGAGCGGCTCGAGGCCGAGGCCCTCGTGCTGGCCACCGGCGCCTACGACCGGCCCGTGCCGTTCCTCGGGTGGACGCTGCCGGGGGTGATGACGGCGGGCGGCGTGCAGAACCTCATGAAGGCCTACCGCGTGCTCCCCGGCCGCCGCGTGCTGGTGGCGGGCAGCGGCCCCCTGCTCCTGGTGGTGGCCCACCATCTGCTCGAGGGCGGCGCCCACGTGGCCGCGGTCTGCGAGGCGGCGCCCCTCGACGGGCTCTGGCGCTACGCGCTCCGGCTCCTGCCCCACCTGGACTTCGTGCAGCAGGGCTACCGGTACCGGCAGGCGATCCGGGACGCGGGGGTGCCGTTCCTCACCGGGCACGTGATCCGCCACGCCATCGGCCAGGCGGAGGTGAGCACGGCCGTCGTCACGCCGTGCGATGCGGACTGGCGTCCGCTGCCGGGGCCCGAGCGCCACTACGACGTCGACACGGTGGTGGTGGGCTACGGGTTCGTGTCCTCGGTGGAGCTGTCGCGCCTGGCCGGGTGCGAGCACGGCTGGGCCCCCAGGCTCGGCGCGTGGGTCCCCGTGCGCGATCGCGACCTCGAGACCACGGTGCCCGGGGTCTTCGCGGTGGGGGACGGCGCGGGCGTGGCCGGGTCGGCGGTGGCGCTGGCCGAGGGCCACCTGGCCGGGCTGGCCGTCACGCGCCGCCTCGGCCGCGCGGGCGGGCGGGCGGCCGCGGATGCGGCGGCGCGGGCGCGCGGGCGCCTGCTTCATCTCGCGGGCTTCCGGCGGGTGATGGACGAGCTGTACCGCTTCGGTCCCGGCATCTACGCGCTCGCCGACGACGCCACGCCGCTCTGCCGGTGCGAGGAGGTCACGGTGGGGGAGGCGCGGGAGGCCGTGCGCGACGGCGCCACCCACGTCAACGAGGTCAAGGCGTGGACCCGGGTGGGCATGGGGCGCTGCCAGGGGCGGATGTGCGGACCCGCCCTCGCCCACCTGATCGCCGCCGCCACCGGCCGGAGCGCGACGGAGGCCGGCGCGTTCACGCCCCGGCCGCCGGCCAAGCCGGTGCCGCTGGCCACGCTCGCCCACGAGGCGTGACCCTCGAGCCGCGCGCGCACGTGCCCCTCGCCCCCCACACCACCCTCGGGGTGGGCGGCCCCGCCCGCTACTTCGTCGAGGCGGCGGACGAGGCGGCGGTGCTCGGCGCCCATCAGTGGGGGCAGCGGCAGGGGATCGGTGTCCACGTGCTGGGGGGCGGCTCGAACGTGGTGGTGGCCGACGCCGGCCTGCCCGGGCTCGTCGTGAAGCTCGGGCTCCGGGGCCGCGCCGTCGACCACGGGCGCGGCCACGTCGAGCTGACCGCCGCCGCCGGGGAGCCCTGGGACGACGTGGTGGCGGACACGGTCGCCCGCGGCTGGGCCGGGCTCGAGTGCCTGAGCGGGATCCCCGGTCTGGTGGGGGCGACCCCGATCCAGAACGTCGGGGCCTACGGCCAGGAGGTGTCCGACACCATCACGAGCGTGCGCGCGCTGGACACGCGCGACGGGCGCGTGGTGCGCCTTCAGCCGGCCGACTGCCGCTTCGCCTACCGCGACAGCCGGTTCCGGAGCGGGGAGCCCGGACGCTACGTCGTGCTCGCGGTGACCTACCGCCTCGCGCCGGACGGCCCGCCGACGCTCACCTACGGCGACGTGGAGCGGGCGGTGGCGGCCCGGCGGATCGACCGGCCCGGCCTCGGCGACGTGCGCTCGGCCGTGCTCGGCATCCGCCGGTCGAAGTCGATGGTGCTCGACGCGGACGATCCCAACCGGCGGAGCTGCGGCTCGTTCTTCCTGAACCCCATCCTCTCGGCGGACGAGGCCGCCCGCGCCGCGGGCCGCGTGGGCGACCCCGCGATGCCCCGCTGGCCCCTGCCCGACGGCCGGGTCAAGCTCTCGGCCGCCTGGCTCATCGAGCACGCCGGCTTCGCGCGCGGCGCGCGCGTGGGGCCGGTGGGGCTCTCGACGCGGCACGCCCTCGCCATCGTGGCCCACGACGGGGCCCGCGGCACCGACGTGGTGGCCTTCGCGCGGCGCCTGCGGGACCAGGTCCTCGAGCGCTCCGGCGTCCGCCTGAGCCTGGAGCCCGTGCTGTGGGGATTTCCGGACGCCGAGAAACTTGACCTCGGCTCGCCAACGTGACCATGCTCGGGGCGTGCGGTTCGTGCCCCGAGCGCTCGGCCCCCGCCTCCGCCGACCGGTAGCGATCCTCCTCCTGGCCGCGGCCGGGGGCTGGCCCGGCCCCGCCGCGGGCGACTCGCCGCTGTCGCTCCAGCCCGTGACCACCGGGCTCACCCGCCCCGTGTACGTCACCAGCGCGCGGGACGGCACGGGACGGCTCTTCATCGTCGAGGCAGCCGGGGTCATCAGGGTGCTCCAGCCGGGCGCCACCGTGCCCACGGTGTTCCTGGACATCTCGAGCCGCGTGGGCTCGGGCGGCGAGCGCGGCCTCCTCGGCCTCGCCTTCCATCCCAGCTTCGCCGTCAACGGGCGCTTCTTCGTCAACTACACGCGCAAGAGCGACGGCGCCACCGTGATCGCCGAGCACCGCGTCTCGGGCGGCAACCCCAACGTCGCCAGCACCGAGCGCAAGCGGATCCTGCAGGTGGCGCAGCCCTTCGAGAACCACAACGGCGGCATGCTCGCGTTCGGGCCCGACGACTTCCTCTACATCGGCATGGGCGACGGCGGGTCGGCCTACGATCCCGACGACCGGGCCCAGAACCCGGACGACCTCCTCGGCAAGATCCTGCGCATCGACGTGGACCGGCGGACGCCGGGGCAGCGATACGTGGCCCCGCCGGACAACCCGTTCGTCGGCATCCCGGGCCGCGACGAGGTCTTCGCCCTCGGGTTCCGCAACCCCTATCGGTTCTCCTTCGACCGCGTGACGGGCGCGCTCTACGTGGGCGACGTCGGCCACAAGAAGCGGGAGGAGGTCGCCATCGTCGCCCTCGGGCAGAACCACGGCTGGCGCGTGTGGGAGGGCACCCGGTGCACCATGCAGGACCCGTGCGACGCCACCGGGTTCACGTTCCCCGTGATCGAGTACGGCCACCGCAACGGGCGCTGCTCGGTGATCGGCGGCTACGCCTACCGGGGCCCCCTGGGGACCCTGGCGCCGGGCGCCTACGTGTACGCCGACTACTGCAGCGGCGAGCTGTTCGTGCTGGAGGCGGGCGTGACGCGGGTCGGGCTGCTCGCCCCCGACCTCTCCCCCGCCTCCTTCGGCGAGGACGAGGCGGGCGAGATCTACGTGGTGGACCTGGCGGGCGCCGTCTACCGCCTGGTGGCGGGCGCCTCGCCGCCCCCGCCGCCGCCCTGACCGACGCGGGCCGTCAGTCGTGCGCGGGGCCGATGAGCTGCGCCACCGCGCCGCAGAGGTCGGCCACGCCCACCGGCTTTGCCAGCACGGCCACGCCCCGGGCGTCGAGGAAGGCGCGGTGCTCGCTCAGGATGTCGGGGTTGCTCAGGAGCACCACCCGCCGGCCGACCGGGGCGTCCCGCCGCTCCAGCTCGCGGCAGAGCTCCACCCCGTCCACCTCGGGCATCCGGACGTCGCTGACGATGAGGTCGTAGGTCGCGCGATCGAGCTTGGCCAAGGCCTCGCGGCCGTTGTGGGCGGTGTCGACCTCGTAGCCGGCGGTGCCGAGGGACAGCTCGATGAAGGAGAGCACCAGGTCGTTGTTCTCAACGGCCAGGACGCGCTTGACGGCCATCGTTACCCCTGTGTCGGCCCGGTCCTCCCCGGGACGCAGCCAGAGCTCCACGAGATGTTGGGCCATACTCTACGCCCACCACCATGGGGAGTGCAACGTCCCCCGAGTCCCGGCTCGCTCTCCGAGCCCAACAGCGGCCATGCCCGGGGGACGGGTGCATATTCCCGGCCATCCGGCCGGGCCCCCGCCGCCTGACGCGGCGCGGTAGGCGCCTTGACCGCCCCCGGTGCCGGGGCTAAGCTCGCTCCAGTCATCCCAGACAGGAGCGAACGCATGACCACGGTGACCCAGGCCTCCGCCCGCCGCGTCTCCTACCAGCTCGACACGCTGTGGGACTTCGACTACGAGCCGACCCATCACGAGCTCGAGTCGCTCTACGAGACCGCCAAGAAGAACCAGTGGAACGGGTCCTCGGCCATCGACTGGAGCCGGCGCCCCGGGCAGGACGGGCCCATCCTGAACATCGCCATGGCCTTCGGGGGCACCGGCTTCTTCGAGGAGCTCACGGAGGCCCAGAAGAAGGAGGCCGAGGTGCGGATCTCGGCCTGGCGGCTCTCCCAGTTCCTGCACGGCGAGCAGGGGGCCCTGCTGGTGGCGAGCCAGCTCGTCAACCCGGTGCCCGAGCTGGACTCGAAGCTCTACGCCTCGACCCAGGTGGTCGACGAGGGCCGGCACGTCGAGGTGTTCGAGCGCTACGTCAAGAAGCTGCACCGGATCTACCCGGTCGACCCGCTGCTCAAGGGGCTCATCGACGAAATCCTGGTCTCGGAGTCGTGGGAGCTGAAGCTCCTGGGCATGCAGATGCTGATCGAGGGGCTCGCGATCGCCGCGTTCAACCTCATGCACAAGCAGACGGGCGATCCCACCCTCCGCGACCTCCTGGACTACGTGCTCCAGGACGAGGGGCGGCACGTCAACTTCGGCTACTTCGCCTTGAAGCGCGCGGTGCCCGCCATGGCCCCCGAGCGGCGCGAGCGGCTCGAGGACTTCGCGCTGCACGCCTGCGACGCCATGTTCGCGCGCGACGAGAAGACGGGCTTCCAGTCGGTCAAGAGCGTCTGGGACGAGATGGGGATGGACGGGGAGGCGGTCTGGCGGGACGGCATCGCCACCTCGCCCACCCTCAAGGCCTTCAACCGCTTCCTGTTCACCGAGGTGCTGATCCCGCGGCTGCAGCGCCTCGGGCTCCTGTCCGCCCGGGTCGAGCCTCGCTACCGCGAGATCGGCCTCCTGGACTGAGCCGCCCGGCGGCCCCGCGCATGCTGCGCCGCCTCGTCCTCGTCGCCGCCTGCCTCGGGCTCGGCGCCGGCTGCGCCGGCGTGCCGATCCCGCCGACCTACAGCGACGAGGAGCTGCGCGTGATCTGCGAGCGCACGAGCGGGTGGTGGCGGGGGGACCTCATCGCCGGCTACTGCGAGTACCAGGCGCCGAGCTTCCAGTAGCCCGCCCGGGCGGGCGGCCTACCGCGGCGTGAGCGTGACCAGGCGCGACCGCGCGTCGATGGTCACCGTGAAGTGGTCGAGGAAGTCGCGCCCGAGGAGCCCGTCGGCCCGCCCGAGGTCGGCGTCGTGGGCGATGATCCGGAGCGGCCCCACGCGGGCCGGCCCCACGTCGAGCGAGGCGATCTGCACGAGGCCGCCCTGACCCCGCCCCGTCACGCCCTTGATGGCGGCGCGCGGGGCGTTCAGCGTCGAGATACCCACCCGCGACAGGGCCTGGGGCGCGACGATGGTGCGGTCGGCGCCCGTGTCCAGGAGCAGCAGCAGGGGCTCGCTGCCCGCGATCCGCACGCTCACCATGATGGCCTCTCCCGGCGTGTAGGGGACGCGGGCCGTCTCCGTCCCCGGGAGCACGGCGGGCGGGGACGCGGCCTCCGCGACGGCGGGCGGCGGCTCGGGCCGGGCCGGCTCCAGGGGCTCGACCTGGATGCGGTAGGACGAGTCGGGCAGGCGCTCGGGCGCGTTGGTGTAGTGGATGGTCCCGCGCCCGTCTTCCCAGCGGTAGATCTGGGCGGCGCCCGGCGTCGGCAGCAGGAGCCAGGCAGAGACGAGGGCGCCCACGAGGCCGCGCATGGCCCTCATCATGGGCCAGCCGGCCCGCCCGCCCCAAGTTTTTCCCGCCCCGCCCTCCGGCGGGCCGTCACGCGGGGCTGCGCCCCAGCGCGGCCTCCATGTCCTCGACGCGCGTGAACTTGATCCGGGGCCGCCCGGCCGGCTTGCCGCGCGCCGTCTCCGCCTCGTCCAGCCGCCGCCAGTCGGCGTAGGTGAACACGCGCGGCTGCCGCTGGCGGATCAGGGCCTCGGCCGCGGCGGGGTCGGGCTCGGCCGGCCGCAGGGTCCGGTCCTCGGCGAGGTCCTCGAGCATGCACTCCACGGTCTCGGCGGCGTCCGGCTTGTTGGTGCCGATGACGCCGGAGGGACCGCGCTTGATCCAGCCGGCGGTGTACTCGCCCGGCACGGGGGCGCGCGTGTCCGCGTCCAGCACGCGGCCGCGCTCGTTCAGGATCACGGCCCACGCGTCGTTGAAGGGCACGCCCGGGAGCGGCACGCCCTTGTAGCCTACCGAGCGGAAGCAGAGCCCCACCGCCAGCGTCTCGCTCTCGCCGGTGGGCCGGGCCTGGAGCGTGCCGGCCGGGGTCGCCTCGAGCCGGTTCTTGACGAGGCGCAGCGCCGCCACCTCCCCCGCCGCGTTGCCCAGGATCTCGACGGGCGAGACGAGGAAGCGCATCACGAGGCGCCGCGGCTTGCCGGACGGCGGCCGCTCCGCGTAGCCCTGGAGGATCTCGACCTTCTTCAGGGTGGCGCGGTCCGGCGTCTCGGCCAGCGCGGCCTGCGTCAGCGGGTCCAGCGCCACCTCGGCCGGCCGGCACACGGCGTCGCAGGCGTCGAGCTCGCCCAGCTCCCGCACCTCGGGGTTCGTGAAGGCGGCCTGGGCCGGGCCGCGCCGGCCCAGCAGGTACACCTCGCGGATGCGGCTCGCCCGGAGCGCCTCCAGCGCGTAGTCGGCGATGTCGGTGCGCGCGAGCTCCTCCGGCGAGCGGCAGAGGATGCGGGCCACGTCCACGGCCACGTTGCCCACGCCCACGACGGCGGCGCGCTCGACGTCCAGGTTGAAGCGGCAGGCGCGGAACTCGGGGTGGCCGTTGTACCAGGCGACGAACTCCGTGGCCGGGTGGCTGCCGGCGAGGTCCTCGCCCGGGATCCCCATGCGCCGGTCGGTCTGGGCGCCGGTGCAGTAGACGATCTGGTGGTAGTGGCGGCGCAGCTCCTCGACCGTGACGTCCTTGCCCACGTCCACGCCGCCGTAGAAGCGGACCCGCGGGTCGGCCGCGATGCGGTCGAAGGCCACGGTGACCGTCTTGATCTTCTGGTGATCGGGCGCCACCCCCGAGCGGACCAGGCCGAAGGGCGTCGGCGCCCGGTCGATGAGGTCGATGGCGACCACGAGACCCGGCCGCTTCAGGAGGTGGTCGGCGGCGTAGAACCCCGTGGGGCCGGCGCCCACGATGGCGACGCGCAGCGGCGCCGCCTCCGTTCCCGGTCGGCTCATCCGTTCTCCTCCCCCGCCGGTCAGGCGGGGCCCGCCTGGAGCTGGGTCTGCAGCGTCTCGACCTCGCCCTGGTACCGGTCGCGCTCGGCCTTGAGCACGTCGCCGATGGTGACGATCCCGATCAGCGCGCCGCCGTCCATGACCGGCAGGTGGCGGAAGCGGCGCTCCGTCATGACGTGGGCGACGGCCATGAGGGCGTCGGCGGGCGTGCCGATGACGACGTCCCGGGTCATGACGGCCTCCACGCGGCGATCGAAGACCTGCTCGTCCCGCGCCGCCTCGCGCATGACGTCCCGCTCGGTGAGGATGCCGATGGGCTTGGGCCCGTCCACGACGACGATGCCGCCGATGTTGTGCTGGGCCATGAGGCGGACGGCGTCGCGCACGGCCGCCCCCGGCTCGATGGTGACGACGTGGCCGCCCTTCTTGGCGAGGATGCTCGCGACGTTCATGGGATGCCCCTCCTGCTGGCCGGACGTGGCCGGTCGACCGCCCGCGGCTCCGGGCCCAGGCATTCTACCGCGGGGCGGCGCGGGCCGTCGGGCCCCGGCCGCTTGGCCCCCGGGCGCGCTTCCGCTATCGTCATCGGCATGTCCCCCGGGGCCGGGCGCTGGCGCGCGCTCGCCGTCCTCTCGCTGGCCGAGCTCCTGGCCCTGTCGCCGTGGCTCAGCGCGGGGGCGGTGCTTCCCGCTCTCACGCGCGAGTGGGCGCTCGGCGAGGGCGGCCAGGCCGGGCTCACCATCGCCGTGCAGGGCGGGTTCATCCTCGGCACGCTGCTCTCGGCCCTCGGCAACCTCCCGGACGTCTGGTCGCCCCGCCGCTTCATGCTCGGCAGCGCGGTGCTGGGCGCGGTGGCCAACGCCGGCGTCGCGCTGTGGGCGGAGGGGGTGGGCGCCGCCCTCGCCCTCCGCTTCGTCACCGGCCTCGCCATGGCCGGCGTCTATCCGCCGGCCATGAAGATCATGGCCACGTGGTTCCGCGAGGGGCGGGGACTCGCGATCGGCATCCTCATCGGGGCGCTCACGGTGGGGTCGGCCACCCCCCACCTGATCCGGGGCGTGACGGACCTGCCGTGGCGGGCCGTGCTGCTGGCGGCGTCGGGGCTGGCCCTCGTGGCGGCGGCCCTCGTGTGGGGGCTCGTCGCCGAGGGGCCGCACCGCTTCCCCTCCGCCCGCTTCGACTGGCGCATGGCGGGGGCGGTGTTCCGCGAGCGCGGCAGCCGGCTGGCCTGCTACGGCTACTTCGGCCACATGTGGGAGCTGTACGCGATGTGGGCGTGGATCGGGGTGTTCCTGGCCGAGAGCCTCCGGGTGAGCGGCGGGACGAGCTACGCGACGCTCAACCCGAGCGGCGCGACCTTCCTCGTCATCGCCGCGGGCGCCCTCGGCTGCTACGCGGGGGGCGTCGTGTCGGACCGCTGGGGCCGCACCACGCTCACCATGGCGGCCATGGCCGTGAGCGGCGCGTGCGCGGCGCTCGTGGGCCTCACCTTCGGGGGCCCGCCCGGGCTCACCCTGGCCGTGGCCGTGCTCTGGGGGATCAGCGTGATCGCGGACTCGGCCCAGTTCTCCACCGCCGTCACCGAGCTGTCGCCGCCCGCCTACGTGGGCACGGCGCTGACCACCCAGACCTGCGTCGGCTTCGCCCTCACGATGGCGTCGATCTGGCTGGTGCCGCCGGCCGCCCGGCTCGTCGGCTGGCAGTGGGCCTTCGCCCTGCTCGCCGTCGGGCCCGCCCTCGGCGTCCTGGCCATGGCCCGTCTCCGGGCGAGCCCGGAGGCGGCGAAGATGGCGGGGGGCCGACGGTGAAGCGGCGCCCGCCCGGCGCGGCCACGGCCGGGCGGGCGCGACGGCCCGCTACTGACCGTGGATCACCATCGGGGTCGTGCCATCGAACCAGACCAGCGAGCACAGGAACTTCTTGTTGGGCACGGTGCACCGGCAGTACCCCATGGGATCCGTGCTGAGGGCGACCGTCGCCGACTCCGTGGTCGCGTTGGCGGCCAGGGTCGCGCTGAATCCACCCACGATGCCGGCGCCGGTGTCGCTGAAGATCTCGACGGTCACGGCACCTTCCTTCGTGCTCGTGTTCGAGACCACGCAGCGAGCCGTGCCCGTGTTCACGTCCGGCGACAGCGGCGCGGTGTTCAGGACCAGGGCGTGCGCCACGAGGGGACCGGCGAGAGCGAAAACGGCGATCAGGACCGCGGTGGTGAGGAGCTTCATGGGAGCCTCCGGGGGATCCGCGGGCCCCGTGTCGGGGGGCCCGCGCTGAAAGAGATTGGCCGCTATCCTGCCGGAGCGCCGGGGGGTGCGCAAGCGCCCCGCCGGACCGCGCCGGACACCCGGCCGGGGCGGGGGCGGGCCCGGCCCGGCGACGCTCGGGGGGGGCCGGCGTCGCACGGGGGCCGTTGACGAGGCCGGGGCGCGGGGCCTACACTCGCCGAGCGTTTGACGGATTCGGCGCCGCACGGCGGCGCTCGTCGGGGAAAGGAGCGACAGCGATGGCGGAGATCAAGCGGATCAGCCCGGGGCCCCGGATCAGCGGCGCGGTGGCGCACGGCGACACGGTCTACGTCGCCGGCACGGTGGCCGCCGACCCGTCGGCCGGCGTCAAGGGCCAGACCGAGCAGATCCTCAAGCGCATCGACGAGATGCTCGCGGCGGCGGGGACCGACAAGTCCAAGATCCTGTCGGCCACCGTGTGGCTGGCCAACATGGGCACCTACGACGAGATGAACGCCGCCTGGGACGCGTGGCTCGACAAGGGCAACCCGCCGGCGCGCGCCACCGTCGAGGCCCACCTGGCGACCCCCCGCTACCTGGTCGAGATCGCCTGCATCGCGGCCCGCTGACGGGGGCGGCGCCGAGGCCCGCGCATGAGCGCGCCCGTCCTGGTGCTGGGCGCGACGGGAGGCTTCGGCGGCGCCGTCACCCGCGAGCTGCTCCGGCGCGGCTACCCCGTCCGCGCGGTGGTGCGCGACGTGACGCGGAGCCGCCGCGTCCTCCCCGACCATCCCGACCTCACCCTGGTGGTCGGCGACGCGGCCGACGCCGACACGCAGAGCCAGGCCGTGCAGGGCTGCCGCGTCATCGTGCACGGCGTGAGCTACCCGTATCACCGCTGGGTCCCGGCCATGGAGCGCGTGACGGCCACGGTGGTCGCGGCCGCGCGCTCGGTCGGCGCCACCATCCTGTTCCCCGGCAACGTGTACGGCTTCGGCCCGCAGACGGCCGGGCGCCTCGCCGAGGACGCGCCCGACCGGCCGACCACGCGCAAGGGCGCCGTCCGCGTGGGGCTCGAGGCCGCGCTGCGGAAGGCGACGTCGGACGGACGGGCCCGCGCCCTCGTCGTGCGGGCGGGGGACTTCTACGGTCCCACCGTGCGCAACGGCCTCGTCGACCCCATCTTCGGCAACGCGGCGCGGGGCCGCACGATGCGCGCGCTCGGTGACCTCGACCGGGCGCACCAGTGGGCCTTCGCGCCCGACCTGGCCCGGGCCGCCGTCGACCTCCTGGGGGTGGCCGGACGCCTGCGGCCGTTCGACGTCGTGCACTTCGAGGGGCACGTGGTGAGCCCGCACCGCGAGCTGTTCCAGCGCGTCGCCCGCCTGGCCGGCAAGCCCCGGCTCCGGGTGCGGACGGTCCGGTTCGGCACCCTCAAGGTGGCGGGGCTGCTCAAGCCGGTGGCCCGGGAGCTGCTCGAGCTCCGCTACCTCTTCGAGCAGGCCGTGATCCTGGAGGGCTCGCGGCTCCGCCAGCTCCTGCCCGGCTACGTCGACACTCCGCTCGACGAGGCCATCCGGCTCACCCTCGAGAGCTACCGCGCCCCCCACCACCACTGAGCCGCCGTGCCCCTCCGGCGCCTGCCGTACCGGAGCCTGTCCGCGCTGCTCGCCAGGGAGCTGGACCTCGGGGAGGATCCGGGCACGCTCGCCCTCATGCGCCGCCTGCGGCGGGCCCGCCGCCGCGGCGCGCTCGTCCGGCCGGCGTTCCTCGCCATGTGCCGGTGGAAGTCGCCCCGGGCCAGCCGGCTCTACGCGCGGAACTCGCCGGTCCGCGTGCGGGCGGCGCTGGCGGCGGCTCTCGGCGCGCGGGACGAGGCGCGGCGGCTGTCCGCCCTCACCGCGCTCTCGGGGGTGAGCGTGGCCGTGGCCTCGGCCATCCTGACCCTGCTCGACCCGCGCCGCTACGGCGTGCTGGACATCCGCGTCTGGCAGCTCCTCTTCGCGCTGGGGGCGGTGGACTGGCGGCCGTCCGGCCGCGGCTTCACCGGCCGCGACTGGCTCGCGTACCTGGCCGCGCTGCGCGGGGCGGCGGCGCGCCTGGGGGCGCCCGTCCGGGCCGTGGAGTACTCGCTGTTCCGCTGCCACCGGCGCTGGCAGCGGGGCCGGCTCTACGACCGTGCTATCCTTGCGCCGCGCCGGACGCCGTCGCGCTGACCGGCGCCAAGGAGGGTCGACCCCATGCGTGCCCGGCCCCTCGTCGTCCTGGCGCCGCTCGTCGCCTCGCTCCTGACCGCGCTGCCCGCGGGCGCCCAGGAGCCCTATCCCTCGCGCCCCATCACCGTCGTCGCGCCCTTCCCGCCGGGCGGCGTGGCGGACCTCACCGCCCGGCCGGTGGCGGCGGCCATGGAGAAGGCGCTCAAGAACCCGGTGGGGGTCGTGAACAAGACGGGCGCCGCCGGCGCCGTCGGCATGCAGTTCGTCGCCACCAGCAAGCCCGACGGCTACACGCTGCTCCTGGCCCTGTCCAGCATCTCGATCATCCCCGAGGCCGACAAGCTCTTCGACCGCCAGCCGGCCTTCACCGTGGACCAGTTCGCGCCGATCGCCCTGATCTCGGCCGACCCCACCATCCTCGTGGTGCGGGCGGAGAGTCCCTGGAAGACGGCGCGGGAGTTCATCGAGGACGCCAGGAAGCGCCCCGAGCAGATCTCCTACAGCTCGTCGGGCATCTACGGCACCCTGCACATGGCCATGGAGCTCCTCTCCCACGCGGCCGGGATCAAGCTGCGGCACGTGCCCTACCAGGGCGCGGGTCCGGCGCTCACCGCGATCCTGGGTGGGCATGTCGACGCGCTGGCGTCGGGCCCGGCGGTGGTGATCCCGCAGATCAAGGCCGGCAAGCTCCGGCCGCTGGCGGGCTGGGGGGCCGAGCGCGTGGCGGCGCTCGCCGAGGTGCCGACGTTCAAGGAGCTCGGCTATCCGGGCGCCGAGTTCTACATCTGGGCCGGCCTGTTCGCCCCCCGCGCCACGCCGGAGCCGGTGCTGGCCAGGCTCCGCGACACGCTGCGCACGGCGGTGCAGGACAACGACTTCAAGGCGGCCATGGACAAGCTGCAGACCCCCGTCGCCTTCAAGCAGGGCGTCGAGTTCCAGCAGTTCTTCGAGGCCGACGCGCGGCGGCTGGCCGAGGGGGTCAAGCGCGTGGGGAAGATCGAGAAGAAGTAGCCGGTCAGAGGTCGATGCGCTGCCGCGCCCGCGCGCGCTCCCACTTGGCCGCGTGCTCCGGGCCGAACACCAGCGCCTCGTCGGCCGGGGCCCGGAGCCAGCGGCCGTCGAGGATCTCGGCCTCGAGCTGGCCGGGGCCCCAGCCCGCGTAGCCGAGCAGGAAGATCACCCGGCGCGGGCCCTCGGCCCTGGCCAGGGCGCGGAGGATGTCGGGCTGGGCGGTGACGGCGAACCCGCCGTCCACCGCCACCGTGCCCGGACCGGTCCAGTCGCCGGTGTGGAGCGCGAACACCCCGAAGCCCTCGACGGGGCCGCCCGCCTGGATGCGCACGGTGCCGTCCACCCCGGCCGCCGACAGCCCCATCTGCTCCATGAGCGCCTTGAGCGGCATCTCGCCCAGCGGCCGGTTGACGACGAACCCCTGCGCGCCCGTCCGGTCGTGACGGACCAGGTAGATGACCGTCCGGGCGAAGCGGGGATCGGGCAGGTCGGGCGCGGCCACCAGGAGCTGGCCGGCGAGCGTCCCCGGCAGTCGGGCGTCGGCGCGGAGGGGAGCGGTCGCGGCGAAGACCACGAGGGCGGCGAGCGCCGGCCCGAGACGGCGGGCCCTCGTCGGCCGGCCCCGACCGGCCGCCGCGTCCGCCGACACCGCCGTCCTCGCCTCGCGCATGGGGGCTGACCGATCTCGGCCAGTATAGCCAACCGTCCGGGGCGTGGATAATCGCCGGGAGGACGGACCCCGTGCCGCTGCCCTTCGGACTCCGCGCGCTCGCCCACCGCGACTATCGCCTCGTGTGGTGCGGCCTCGGCGTGTCCTTGGTCGGCACGTGGATGCAGTCCGTGGCGCAGGCGTGGCTCGTGCTGGACCTCACCGGCTCGCCGCTGCGGCTCGGCCTCATCAACACGCTGCAGTTCGCCCCGCTGCTGGTCCTGTCGCTGCTCGGCGGCGCGCTGAGCGACCGCGTGCGCAAGCGGCGGCTCGTCCTGGCCACCCAGAGCGCGCTCATGCTCCAGGCGGCGGCCCTGGCCGCCCTGGCCTGGACGGGGCGCGTGGAGTACTGGCACGTGGCGGCGCTGGCGCTGGTCTACGGCGTCGCGGTGGGGCTGGACATGCCCGCCCGCCAGGCCTTCGTCGTCGACCTCGTGGGGCGGGCGGACGTGCTGAGCGCCATCGCCCTCAACTCCATGGCCTTCAACACGGCCCGCGTGGTGGGGCCGGCGCTCGGCGGCGCCCTGGTGGCGCGCTTCGGACCGCCCGTGGCCTTCTCGCTCAACGCGGCCAGCTTCGTGGCCGTCATCGCCGCGCTGTCCGCGGTGCGCACGGAGGGCGCGCCCCGCCGCGTCGGCGGCACCACGGTCCGCCAGGAGCTGGTCGAGGCCATCCGCTACGCCACGGGCACCCCCCACGTGGCCCTCGTGCTCGGGCTGCTCCTCTCCGTGTGCGTGTTCGTCGTCAACTACACCGTCCTCGTGCCCCTGATCGCCCGCCAGGCGCTCGGGCTCGACGCGACCGGCTTCGGCCTCCTGATGGCGTGCCACGGCAGCGGCGCCCTCGTCGGGGCGCTCGCGCTGGCGCTCTTCGGGGGGACGCGGCCGCCCATCCGCGTCGTGATCGGGGCGGGGCTGGTGGTCTCCGGCGCCACGGCCGCGCTCGCCCTCGCCGGGCCCGTCTGGTGGACGGCCGGCCTCCTGCTCGTGGCCGGGTCCGCCCAGATCGTGTTCATCGCCTCGTGCAACACGACGCTCCAGGTGACGGCGCCGGAGGAGCTGCGCGGGCGAGTGATGGGGCTCTACGTCCTCATGGTGGCGGGCTCGGCGCCCTTCGGCGCCCTGTTCGTGGGGACGGTGGCCGAGCGGTGGGGCCCGCTCGCCGCCTGCGCGGCCGGCGGGGGGCTCGGGCTCCTCCTGGTCGCCGGTCAGGCCCTCCGGTGGGCGCGGCGGAGCCGGCCGTGAGCCGGGAGCGCGGGCCGGCCCCGCGCGGAGCGGCGCGCGTCAGCGGATGCCGAGCCGGCCCACGACCGGGATCTTGACGGCCGGCGGCGCGGGGTCGACGCCGACGACCAGGCCCAGGAGGTTCACCTCGAGCCCCTCCTCCCACCCCGCGGTGACGCCGAGGAGGCCCCACAGGGACACCTGGACGCCCGTCCCGCTCGGGCTCGCGGCGGCGAGGCTGCCGTTGGTCAGGTAGTCCTTGCCGATGGCCGTGGGCGGCAGGTCGAGGCGGAGCTCGGGCACCTCCCGCCCCACGTAGGCCGTGAAGGTGTTGCTGTTGGGTCCGGGCCAGGTGCGGTAGCTCGACGGGAACGGGTAGCGCCGGATGGCGTGCTCCACCCGGACGATCAGCTCGTCGACCCCGGGGCCGCGGCGGTCCAGCAGGAGCTCGGGATGGGCGCCGAACCAGCGGTTGTCGGGCCCGGCGCGGTTGACCCGCACCGCGGGCACCCCGCGCGAGACGCCCCAGCCCATCACCTCGTAGCGCGTGTAGCCCGGCGCCCCGGCCGGCTTCACGGCGATCCAGGTGTGGACGGCGAGGAGGCCGCGCCAGCCCACGGTCCGGGCGGCGTAGACCTGCAGCACCGCCTCCGGCGTCAGCGCGGGATCGGGGGCCTGGCCGGACGGGGCACTGGACAGCTCCCACCACGAGCGTCCCGCCCGGTCCAGCGCCGTGCACCCCACGGCGAGGGCCAGGATCGCCCCGAGGAGGAGGCCGGGGGCGGCGATCACGACCATCCGCGGGCGGACCCTGCCCGTCCGCGCGCGCGGGCTCGGTCCGGGCCGGGGGCGGCGCGCGAGGGGCGCTGGGCTACTGCGACTGGCCGTAGCGGAACGGCGCCCAGCCGATGCCCTGGATGGGCTGAGGGGTGTACGTGCCCCGCCGGGCGGTCGCCGTCGCCGGCGCCGCCGGCCTGGCGGGCGCCGCCGGCCTGGCCGCGGCCGCGGCGGGCTTCTTCGTCGCCGCCATCCCCTTCGGCTTGCTGGCCGTCCTCGCGGCGGCCTTCTTCGCGGTCGCCTTCCTGGCAGCTTTCTTCTTCATGGCGGCGCCAAATCTACACGAGCGATCGGGCGCCGGTCAAGCGGGAGCCGGGCGGGCGGCGCGGGGCTTGACCTCGGACGGCCAGTTGGCCCTAAATGAGGCGTCGCGCGCCGTCCCAACCCGGCCGCCCGAGGCGGCCCAGCCGAGGAAAGGAGAACCCCCGTGGCCCACAAGATCGTCTTCTCCCCGCCCCTGCCCAAGGCCATCATGGACCTGGCCCACGCGATGCTTCCGGCCGGCTACGAGCTGGTCGTGGCGGAGCGGGAGTCGCCGGAGTTCCCGGCCGCGATCCGGGACGCGGACTTCCTCTTGGGCTTCGCCCGGGGCGGGTTCGGGCCGGACTTCTACCGGATGGCGCCGCGCCTCAAGCTCATCCAGCTCATCAGCGCGGGCTACGACCGCCTCGACGTCAACGCGGCCCGCGACGCGGGCGTGCCGGTGGCCAACAACGGCGGCGCCAACTCCGTCGCGGTGGCCGAGCACACGGTCATGCTCATCCTGGCCGTCTACAAGCGGCTGGCCTGGATGCACGTCAACGTGGTGGCGGGCAAGTGGCGCGTGGGCGATCTCGGCGACCAGCGGGTCTACGAGCTGGAGGGCAAGACGGTCGGCATCGTGGGGCTCGGGCGCATCGGCAAGAAGGTGGCCCGGCGCCTCGCCGGATTCGGCGTGCGGCTCACCTACACCGACGTGGTGCGGCTCAGCGAGGACGAGGAGGACGCCCTCGGCGTCCGCTTCGCGCTGTTCCCCGAGCTCTTGCGGGCGGCCGACGTCGTGACGCTGCACGTGCCCCTGAGCGACGCCACGCGCGGCATGATGTCGACCCGCGAGTTCGCCGCCATGAAGGAGACCGCCATCCTGATCAACACGTGCCGCGGCCCCGTCGTCGACGAGGACGCCCTCGGCAAGGCCCTGACCACCGGCCAGATCGCCGCCGCCGGCCTCGACGTCATGACCCAGGAGCCCCCGCGCCCCGATCACCCGCTCTTCAAGCTGGACAACGTGATCTTCACCCCGCACATGGCGGGGCCCACCTGGGAGAACTGGGCCAAGGCCTTCCGGAACGCGTTCGACAACATCCAGCGGGTGGCCGGCGGCGGCCGCCCCCTGTGGGTCATCCCCGAGCTGTCTCGCTGAGGCGCGCCTTCGCCACCTTGCCGGTGGCCGTCCGCGGCAAGTCCGCGACGACCCGGACCTGCCGCGGGCACTTGAAGGGGGCGAGCAGCCCCCGGCAGTGGGCGATCAGCGCCTCCGGGGAGGCGGAGGCCCCGGGCCGCAGCAGCACGAAGGCGGCCACCTCCTCGCCCAGGTCGGGGTGGGGCACGCCGACGACGGCCGCCTCGGCGACGGCGTCGTGGGCGAGCAGCGCCGCCTCCACCTCTCCCGGCGCCACCGAGTAGCCGCCGCGCAGGATCAGCTCCTTCTTCCGCCCGGCGATCCGCACCCAGCCGTCGGGGAGGACGCTGGCGAGGTCGCCCGTCTTGAACCAGCCGTCCTCGAGCACGGCCCGCGTCGCCTCGGGCTGGTCGAGGTAGCCCTCCATCGCCGCCGGCGTCCTGATCCACAGCTCGCCGACCGCACCCGGCGGCAGGGGACGGCCGTCGTCGTCCGCCGCCCGCGCCTCCACCCCGGGCACCGCCCGGCCGATGGCGTCCGGCCGGTCGGTGGGGTCGCCCGCCAGGTACGAGATGGGCCGGAACAGCTCGGTGAGCCCGTAGCCGCGCAGGATCCGCACGCCGGTGCGCCGCCGCCACTCGTCGGCGAGGTCGTAGGGGCAGGGGGCGGCGCCCGACACGGCGAGCCGCAGGCCGGCGAGGCGGGCCCGGTCGAGGCGGGGCGAGTCCAGCATCCGGCGGAACATGGTCGCCACCGCGGGCAGCACCGTGACGCGGTGGCGCTCGACGGCGTCCAGCGCCTCGTCGGGCGCGAAGCGGGGGAGCGCCGCCACCGAGGCGCCGGCGCAGAGCGGGGCCAGGAGGGCGCCGTTGAGCCCGAAGGAGTGCGCCAGCGGCAGGGCCGCGAGGACCACGTCGTCCTCGCCGAGGGCCATCACCGGCCCCGCCCAGGAGGCGAGCGCGGCGGCGGTGGCGCGGTGGGACAGCACCGCGCCCTTGGGCCCTCCGGTCGTCCCCGAGGTGAAGAGCACGAGGGCGGGCGCCCCGGGGGCCTCGACGGCGGGGCCGTCGGCCTCGCCGCCCGGCGCCTCGGTGAGGACGACCCGGGGGCGGAGGTGGGCCAGGATGCGCTCGCGCTCGTCGGGGACGAGCAGCGGGTTGAGGGGGGCCAGGGTGGCGCCGAGCTTCCACCCGGCCAGGAGGGCGACGGCCAGGGCCGCGCCGTCGCCGATCGAGACCGCGACGCGATCGCCGGGCCCGACGCCCCGCCGCCGGAGCGCCAGCGCCGCGCCCCCGGCGCGCCGGTCCAGCTCCCGGCGGGTCAGGGCCAGATCCGGCGAGCGGACGGCGGGCCGGTCGGGGCCGGCGGCCACCCACGCCTCGACGAGCGAGGCGACGTTCACCGGAGCCCGAAGGCGTCGAGGTCCAGGCGGCGCCACACCTCCGGCGGCACGCGGTGGCGCGGCGTGTAGGCGGCGAGCGAGGGCTTGGCGGTGGCGTCCACGCCCCACTTGGCGGTGTAGCCGTCCTCCGTCGTCGAGGGATCGAGGTCCGACCCGCGGGCGTGGCTCACGACCACGAGGTCGCGGTCGGGCTGGCAGCGGGTGGCCAGCGCCCACGTCACCTGGCGATCGTCGAACACGTCCACGTCGTGGTCCACCACCACCACGCGCTTCATGTAGAGATCGGCGCCCAGCACCGCCATGATGGCGTTCTTGGCCTGGCCCGGGAGCCGCTGCTCGATGGCGACGTAGCAGGTGAACGGCGCGGGCACGCGCACGGCGCGCACGGACGGCACCATGGCCCGCACGGCGCGGTAGAGGTTGGCCTCCATGGGGATCGTGGACAGCAGGAGGTGGTCCAGGTGCGCCACCGTGATGTCGTGGAACATCGCGCCCGCCCGGTGGGTGATGGCCGTGACCCGGAGTACCTCGCGCGCGCGCTCGCCGAGGGCGTAGCCGGTGAACTCGCCGAAGGGCCCCTCCGGCGTGCGCGCGCCGGGGAGGATCTCGCCCTCGATCACCAGCTCGGCGTGGGCGGGGACGAGCAGGTCCGAGGTCTCGCAGCGCGTGAGCTCGAGCGGCTCCCCGAGGAGCGCGCCCATGATGGCCCGCTCGTCCTCGTCGATGGAGCCGATGGCGAGCGCGCCGAGCGCCAGCGCGGGGTGCACGCCGACGGCGAAGGCCACCGGCAGGCCCTCGCCGCGCGCCTCCGCCACCTGGTAGAACTCCCAGAGGTGCTTGCCCGCCGTCAGGTGGATCGAGGTGGTGTCCCGCCCCTTGAGCATCAGGCGGTTGTAGGCGCAGTTCCACGGGCCCCCGCCCGGCTCCCGGGCGAAGGAGATGGCCGCGGTGACGTAGGGGCCGGCGTCCTCCTGGTGGTGGACGATCTGGGGGAGGGCCAGGAGGTCGACGCGGTCGCCCGTCAGCACGACGTCCTTGACCGGTCCGCCGGCGACCACGCGCGGGGGCACCGGACGCTCCATGGCCCCGAGGTACGTCCGCAGCATGTCCCGGGGCTCGACCTGGAGCCCGAGGGCCAGGCGCGAGCGGCTCGCGTGCAGGTTGGTGAGCACGGGAAAGCGCGTGCCCCGCACCCGCTCGAACAGGAACACCGGCCGCCGCCGCCGCTCGGCCTCGTACTTGACCACCAGCGCCGTCAGCTCGTGGCGGGGGTCCACCTCCGCCGAGACGACGACGAGGTCGTCGGGCCGCTGCCGCTTGAGCAGATCGAGATACCCGGTCAGGCTCTGGGCCATCGCGTCCTCCATGAGGTGTCGGCGCCGCCGAGCTTAGCGCGGGTGCCGGAGCCGATTCAAGCCGGCGCGCCTCTCGTACAATGGGCGGCGGGCGCCGGCCCCACGAAAGGAGAGCGGGCGATGCGGATCAAGAAGGCGGTGGCCGAGCTGGTGGACCGGGAGCGCGTGTGCCGGGTGGCCACGGCGGGGCCCTCCGGGATGCCCCACCTGGTGCCGGTGTGCCAGGTGGTGATGGACGGCAAGGTGTACTTCGCCTCGGGCACCGAGGGGCGCAAGGTGGAGAACCTGCGCGCCAACCCCCGCGTGACCGTGACCGTGGACCTGTACGCCGAGGCGTGGGCCCACCTGAAGGGGGCGATGATCCAGGGGCGCGCCCGCCTGGTGGCCCGCGGGCCCCTCTTCCGGAAGGTCCGCGCCCGCCTGTACGCCAAGTACCCGCAGTACCCGCGCGAGGCGGCGCTCGACGAGTCCGACTCGGTGATCGTGGAGGTCACGCCCACCCGCGTGTTCACCTGGGGGCTGAAGGCGTAGCCGCCGCGACGTCACGCGAGGACGAGTCGCTTGAAGCCTTCCGCCAGCGGCAGGCCCACGGCCTCGCCGGCGCGGGCGCCCAGGCGCCGCAAGAACCCTTCGAGGTCGGGATGCCGGCCGAACTGCGTGGCGTGCGCGCGCACCGCCCGGGCCATCGGTCGTGTGGGTCACGCCCACGGGCGCCGCCCCCCCGCCGGCCGGGCGACGGCCCGATGCCAGTGGCACCACCCCGCGAGGACGCCCAGCGACAGCGCCGCGCCAAGGAACGGGGCGGTCAGATCGACGCCGTCGGCGAGGGCGCCCGCGGCGAGGGGACCGACGAGCATGCCGGTGTCGGTCACCAGCCGCAGCCAGCCCATCGCCAGCGCGTGGAGGGGGCCCGGGACGTGGTCGCCGATGACGGCGGTCGGCAGACCCGCCACGAAGCCGGCGCCGGCCCCGATCAAGAGGCTCCAGCAGCCGAGCGGCAGCGGATCGGTCACGAGGGCGAGGGTCCCCAGCAGCACGCCGTAGCCGAGCAGGCCGAAGCCGAGCTGCTGCAGCCGGTCCCCCCGGTCCGACACCCTGCCCGCCACCCACAGGGCCAGGAGCCGGCCGAGCACGCCGAGGCTCACCAGGTGTCCGACCGCGGCCGGGCGCAGGCGTCCCCGCTCGGCCAGGTAGAGGGGGAACAGGAACACGAGGACCCCGGTTTGCACGGCGGTCAGCACCGCGTTGGTGACGCTCATCAGGCCGACCGACGGCGCCTGCACGATGGCGCCCAGGCTGCGCCAGGGCCCCGCGGGAGCCGGGGCCGATCGGCGATCCGGCCCCGGGGTGCCGCGTCCGGCGGCCGTCGCGGCGATCAGCATGCAGGCGGCCTCGAAGAAGAACGGGCTCGTCCGGCCGAGCGCCTGGTAGAGCCAGCCCCCGCCGGCGCTCCCCAGCAGGAGCCCCAGGGTCTCGCTCGTCAACAGGAGGCTGATCGCGCGGCCCCGGGCGTCGGGACGATCCACCATGATCGTGAGGGCGGCGGTGGCGAACACCGCCCAGGCCACGCCCGCGGCGGCCCGAGCGGCCAGGAAGGCGCCGTAGCCTGGAGCGGCGGCCGAGGCGATGTCGCAGGCGGCCACCGCCACGAGGCCGGCGACCATCAGGCGACGCCGGCCCAGGCGATCGAGGACGTAGCCGGCCGGCACGCTCGCCACCCACTTCCCGGCGCCGAACACGACCGGGATCACGGTCACCATCCGGTAGTTGGCCCCGAAGACGTGGTGCAGGTAGAGCGGCAGGGCCGGGCGCAGGGCGCCCTGGCCGAGGTTGAAGAGGAACGCGGCGGCCAGCACGCCGGCCGGCATGCCCCGTCGATCACGGCCTGGCCGATTGCCCGTCATGCGCGCTTCGGTGAACGCGAGCGCCGGCGCGGGACGGTCGTCCTGGAGGCGCTGATCCCGACGGCGGCCCGCGCCGCGTCCTGGAGGCACGCGCAGTATCCCCGCTCTCGAGCCCCGCGTGGCCGCTGGACCAGGGCCCGACGGCGTCGCTCGAGGCTCTGGCGGAGGCGGTTCAGCGCGCCGATCTGCTCGCCGGTCTGGGCGATCCGCTCGTCGAGCATCCGGAGCAGGCGGCCCCGGGCCCCGACGGTGCCTGGCTCCCTGACGGCCACGACCAGCTCCCGGATCTCCCCGAGCGTCAGGCCGAGCGTCTTGGCCTGCCGGATGAACGCCAGCCGACCGAGGTCCAGCTCGCTGTAGAGGCGATAGCCGCTCGGTCGCCGGCCGGAGGGCGGCAAGAGCCCCCGCCGCTCGTAGAATCGGAGCGCCTTGACGGTGAAGCCTGAGCGCCGCGCGGCCTCGCCGATGGTGAGCATGGCCGCCGGCTCGCCGCTCACGCCGGTTCCCGCTGCGCCGGCGCGTCGGATGCTGCCACGTACCCCGCGACTGTCCCGGCGTTCAATCGGCGCCTCCTGTCCCGAGCGGCCCCACCAGCCTCGGGCATCGTAAGGCCTCCCCCGCGGGGGAGAGTCAAGCGTCGGCCCATGACGGCGGGACGTCGACCCGGGCCGGCGCGGCCGGGCGGCCGGGCCTCGATCGGGATGCGGGCTGGCCCCGGGCTCAGGGGAATCCCGCCTGGCAGCGGCCGTCGGCGGTGTAGCGGCCGCCGATGCTCTCGCAGGCGAGCCGGTCGTTGTAGGGCGTGGTGCCGAGGGTGGCGCAGCCCGCGAGCAGCGGGAGGGCGACGAGGAGCGCGCCCAGCACGGCCCGCATCGCCCGGGCCCGTCCCCTCATCGGGCCCCTAGACCGGCCAGGCCTCCTGGCGGAGACCCATCTCCCAGAACATCCACTCGTAGCGGCTGGTGGTCACGAAGCGGCGGGTCATGGCCAGGCGATCGGCGGGGCCGAGGTCCCTCGCGAGGGTGTCCGTGCAGTCGAGCACCGCCCGCACGGCGCCGCCGAAGTCCTCCGACGCGTAGGTCCCGATCCACCGGGCGTAGAGGGGGTCGGGCGAGCCTCGCCGCTCCAGCTCCTTGCCCACCTCCCAGTAGATCCAGTAGCAGGGGAGCACGGCCGCCACCGCCTCGTGGAACGGGGCGGCGTGGGCCACGGCCAGGAGGTAGCTCGTGTAGGCCAGGTTGGTGGGGGCCAGCGGCGTCCCCGCCACCTCGTCCGGGGTGAGCCCGAAGTCCTTGAAGAAGCTCTCGTGCAGCTGCCGCTCGACCTTGAGCGCTTCCGCGGCGTGCTCGCTGAACATGATGATCCACGCATCCCGGGGCGCCCGGGCCCCGCACAGCGCCAGCGCGCGGGCGAAGTCCCTGAGATACAGGGCGTCCTGGACGGCGTAGAACCGGAAGCGGTCCCGGGCCAGCGACCCGTCCGTCAGCCCCTGGACAAACGGGTGGCGCAGGATGGCCGCGTAGATCGCCTCGATGGCGCGCCAGAGCTCGCTCGTGAAGGCCACGGGATCCCCGGTCGCATTATAGCGGGCTGCGCCGGTGGCGGCCCGGCGCGCGTCCTAAGTCAGGAGGCGCGGCCACGCCGCGCCCGATCGTCGACACGAAGGGAGAGATCACCCGTCATGAATCCCAACATCGGGCTCACCGACCGCAACCGGCAGGCCGTGGTCGACCTGTTGAACACGCTCCTGGCCGACGAGTACCTGCTCTACACCAAGACCCGCAACTACCACTGGCACGTGGTGGGGCCGCAGTTCAACGACCTGCACAAGTTCTTCCAGGAGCAGTACGAGGCGCTGGACGACGTCGTGGACGAGGTGGCGGAGCGGGCGCGCACCCTCGGGGGCCACGCCCTCGGCACGCTCGGCGAGCTCGCCGAGCGCGCCCGGCTCGCCGAGAAGCCCGGCGACCATCCGGACGCCGGCACCATGCTGTCCCACCTCCTCGCCGACCACGAGGCGCTGATCCGGACACTCCGCGCCGACCTGGCGACGGCGCTCGACAAGCACGGCGACGCCGGCACCAGCGACCTCCTCACCGGGCTCATGGAGAAGCACGAGAAGATGGCCTGGATGCTCCGGGCCTACCAGCCAGCATCCCGATGAGGCGGGCGGCGACCTCGGCCGGCTGGCCGGGGTCGCCCGTCATCGGCAGCGCGAGGGCGGAGGGGTTCCACGGCTCCCAGCGCTCGCGCGTCTCCTGGGGATAGAGCACCACGCCCGGCACGCCGAGGGCGGCCGCGAGCTGGCTCACCCCCGAGTCGCCCCCGAGGTAGGCGCCGGCGTCGGCCAGCGCCGCAGCCAGCACCGGCAGGTCCGGCTCGACGAGCCGGGCCACCGAGGGGTCGACGAGCGCGGCCAGCCGGTCGGCCGCCTCTCGATCCGCCGGACCCTGGTGGACGAGGGCCTGGGCGCCTGTCCGGGAAAGGCGCGCGATGACCTCGGCGAAGCCCTCGGGCGACCACCGCTTCCACCCCCCGCCGGCGCCGGGATGCACCACGAGCAGCGGGGGGCCGGCGGCCACCCCCGCCCGCCTCAGGGCCTCGCGCGCCGGGCCGGACCACTCGGCCGGGACCGGCAGCGGGCTCGTCGGGGCGGCTCCGACCGCGCCGAGGGCCGCCACCTGCCCGGCGAGCTGACGCCAGAGCGGACCTGTCTCGCCCCGGGCCCCCGTCGGCGACGCGACGACGACCCGGCCCCCGAGGTCTCGCAGGCGGCGGGCGAACCGCTCGTCGCCCGACCCGAACCAGGACACCACGGTCGCGAACCCGTGGAGCCTGGCCGGGGCGGGGAGGTCCGGGGTGAACAAGGCCTCGAGCCCGAGCGTGTCGAAGACGAGGGCGTCTGCCACCACCCCCGTGGCGTGCAGGAGCGCGGCCAGCCGTGCCTGGCCGGCGAAGGTCACGGGGCCGAGGCCGCCGAGCGCGCGGAGCGCCGGGACCGCCTGCATCACGTCGCCGAGGGCCCCCGGGTGGAGGACGAGCACCCGCCCCGTCCCCGCCGGCGGCCGGTGGGCGGGGTCCCGTCCGGGATGCCCGGCCGGGTCGGGCGCGGCGGTCGCTCCGGTGTCCGCCACCTGGCCCTCCTCGGGGGCCGATGCTCGCCGGCCGTCCCGGCCCTCAGTAGGACAGGACGGCCCGGGAAAATCCAGCCCCCGCCGCCCGGCCGGACGGCGCGGCCGGACCCCGCCGGGGGGGGCGCTGTCGATCCGGGCCCCGCATCGGCGTCGTTCCAGACGAGGCCGCATGCCCGGCGCCTTCGGACGGCGCGACGCCGGCCGTCCCGCCGGGCCCGAGCCTCACGCGAGGAGGAGACCCATGCGGTACGTGCTGCTGATCTCGACCGAGGACAAGACCGCGCCACCCCCGCCCCAGGCGGAGATGGCCGCCATCGTCCAGGGCCACATGCGCGTGGCCGAGGAGCTGCGGCAGGCCGGCAAGATGGTCGTGGGCGAGCGCCTGCGGCCGGAGCCCGACGGCAGCCGCGTCCGCGTGAAGGCGGGCCAGCACCAGATCACGGACGGCCCGTTCGCCGAGACCAAGGAGGCCCTCGGCGGCTTCTACCTCATCGAGTGCGACACGCGCGAGGAGGCGCTCGCGTGGGCGAAGAAGATCCCGCTTCGCGAGGGGGCCTTCGTCGAGGTGCGGCCGATCTGGCAGATGTGAGGGCCGGGCCCGCCGCCTGACCAGATCCGCCATCGGCGCCCGGCGCCGGCGGTCCGGGAGATCGGGTACGATGGCTGCCCATGGGCCCGATCGGTCCCGGCGCGCCCGAGGCGGCCGTCCGCGCCTCCGTCGCGGCGACCTTCCGCGAGGAGTACGGGCGCATCGTCGCGGCGGCGGTGCGGATCCTGCGCGACATCGACGCGGCGGAGGAGGTCGCCCAGGAGGCGTTCGAGCAGGCGCTCCGGCACTGGTCCGCCGCCGTGCCGGACCGCCCGGGCGCCTGGCTCGTCACCACCGCCCGGCGCCGGGCGCTGGACCGCCTGCGCCGTGTCCGCCGGGCGGGAGCGCGGACGGCCGCGCTCGCCTACGAGGCGGCCCTCGCCGCCCCGGACGGGATCCCTGACGTGACCGATCCCGCGGCCGTCCCCGACGACCGGCTCCGGCTCATCTTCACCTGCTGCCACCCCGGGCTGCCGCCGGACAGCCGGGTCGCCCTCACGCTGCGCCTGGTGGGCGGCCTCTCCACGGCGGAGATCGCCGCCGCGTTCCTGGTGCCCGAGCCCACCATCGCCCAGCGCCTGGTGCGCGCCAAGCGGACGATCCGCGAGCGCGGGCTCGCGTGGGAGGTGCCCGTGGCCGCGGAGCTGTCAGCGCGGCTGCCCGCCGTGCTGACCGTGATCTACCTGATCTTCAACGAGGGCTACGCCGCCCACACCGGCGAGGCCCTGGTGCGCCACGAGCTCTGCGGCGAGGCGCTCCGGCTCGGCCGCATGCTGGCCGAGCTCGTGCCGGGCGAGGCCGAGGTGCTGGGCCTGGTCGCCTTGATGGAGCTCGGGGCCTCGCGCCTGCCCGCACGCGCCGACGCCGACGGCAACCTCGTCCTGCTGGAGGCCCAGGACCGCGCGCGCTGGGACCGGGCGAGCATCGCCCGGGGGCTCGCCGCGCTGGAGGCCGCCGGGCGGCGGCCCGGCGCCCCCGGCCCCTTCCAGCTCCAGGCCGCCATCGCCGCCTGCCACGCGCGCGCCCGGTCGTGGGAGGCGACGGACTGGGCCCGCATCGTCGCCCACTACGAGGCCCTGGCCGCGGCCGCGCCCTCCCCGGTGGTGGCCCTGAACCGCGCGGTGGCCATCGGGCTGGCCCGCGGGCCCGCCGCCGGGCTGGCCGCCCTCGACGCCATCGACGCCGGCGCCCTGCGCGCGTATCATCTCCTGCCAGCCGCCCGCGCGGACTTCCTGCGCCGGCTCGGCCGGCCGGCGGAGGCCGCGGCCGAGTACCGGCGGGCGCTCGGGCTGACCGGCAACGCCCGCGAGCAGTCGTTCCTGGCCGCCCGTCTCGCCGCCTGCGAGGCGGCCGACCCGGCCTGACCCGGAGGAGGAGCCATGCACCACGGCGTCGTGATGTTCCCGACCGAGTACGCCATCGCCCCCGACGAGCTCGCGCGAGCGCTGGAGGAGCGCGGCTTCGAGTCGGTGTGGTTTCCCGAGCACACCCACATCCCCGCCAGCCGCCAGAGCCCGTGGCCGGGCGGCGGCGAGCTGCCGCGGGACTACTGGTCGGCCTACGATCCCTTCCTCGCCCTCACGGCGGCGGCCGCGGCGACCCGCCGCCTCAAGCTCGGGACGGGCATCTGCCTCGTCATCGAGCGCGATCCGATCACGACCGCGAAGGAGGTCGCCACGCTGGATCGGCTGTCGGGCGGCCGCTTCCTGTTCGGCATCGGCGGCGGCTGGAACGCCGAGGAGATGGCCCACCACGGCACCGCGTGGAAGACGCGCTGGCGCCTGCTGCGCGAGCGCATCCTCGCGATGAAGGCCATCTGGACCCAGAAGGAGGCCGAGTTCCACGGGGAGTTCGTGCGCTTCGACCGGCTGTGGGCGGACCCCAAGCCCGTGCAGCGGCCGCATCCGCCCGTCATCATCGGCGGCGACGGCGCGACCACCTTCGACCGGGTGGTGGAGTACGGCGACGGCTGGATGCCGATCATGCGGGCGAACCGGAACCCGGTGGAGCGCATCCCCGAGCTGCGGGAGCGCCTGACCCGGGCCGGGCGCGACCCGCGGTCGGCGCCGGTGTCCATCTTCTTCGCGCCGCCCAAGCCGCCGGCGCTGGAGGCGCTGGCCGCCGCCGGCGTCGAGCGGGCCATCTTCGGGCTCCCGTC
>Ga0187892_10001937_pt1 | contig 44490 bp, 44 predicted proteins | sample MA1701073metaG_FD_139345 | JGI IMG/M metagenome (GOLD analysis project Ga0187892, IMG submission 139345) | Bio-ooze microbial communities from a basaltic lava cave in the Kipuka Kanohina Cave System on the Island of Hawaii, USA - MA170107-3 metaG ... | reverse complement strand
TGGTCTTGATGCTGTTGGTCGCGTGGCTCGGCTTTTCGCGCGTGCAGCAGACCCAGGCGCGGCTCGAAGAAATCGCGGGCGGGACGCTCGCCAAGATCAAGCTCGCCAATGCGATGCGCGACTCGATCCGGGACTCGGCCGATGCGGTGCGTAACGTCGCGTTGTTGATCGACGAAAGCGGGCCGGAGGCCGAAGCCAAGCGCGTCGCCGCCGAGCGCAGGAAATACGCCGATGCGGCCGCAGCGCTCGCCGCGATGAAGAACAACGATGCCGACCAGGCCTTGCTTGCCAAGATCGACCAGGCGAGCAGGAAATCTCCGCCGCTGATCGACAAGGTGCTGGAACTCGCCATGGGCCAGCGCAACATCGAAGGCGCGACCTTGTGGCGCGCTGAGCTGCGGCCGGAACAGCAGAAGTGGCTGGTGCTCCTGGAAGAGATGGTCGCGCGGCAAGAACAGAACTCGGCCGCTGACGTCGCCGAGGCCAAGTCCGCTTACGCCGCGACGTTGTGGCTGCTGCTGGTGCTCGTGATCGCTGCCATCGCGCTGGCGGCGTTCGTCGGTTTTGTTTTGGTACGCGCGATTACGCGTCCGCTCGTTGCGGCGGTGAGCATCACCGAACGCATCGCGCAGGGCCATTTGGACAACCGGATCGAGACCGTACGCAACGATGAGTTCGGACAGCTCACGATGGCACTGCAGAACATGAACGATCGGTTGGCGGACTTGGTGCGCGAGGTGCGGGGCAACACCGACACGATGGGCCTGTCCGCCGGCGAGATCTCGAGCGGCAACACGGATCTTGCGGGCCGCACGCAGGAACTTGCCTCGGCGCTGCAGCAAACCGCGGCCTCGATGGAGCAGATGACTGCGACGGTGCAGCAAAACGCCGACAACGCGCGGCAGGCCAACCAGCTCGCGGGCAATGCGCGCGAGTTGGCCGAAAAGGGCGGCACCGTCGTCGCCGAGGCGGTCGAGGCCATGCAGCAGATTTCGCAATCCAGCAAGCAGATCGCCGACATCATCGGCGTCATCGATGGGATCGCTTTTCAGACCAACATCCTGGCACTCAATGCCGCAGTGGAAGCGGCGCGCGCCGGCGAACAAGGGCGCGGCTTCGCGGTGGTGGCGGGCGAAGTGCGAAGTCTCGCGCAGCGCTCGGCGCAAGCCGCACGCGAGATCAAGAGCCTGATCGGTACCAGCGTGGAGAAAGTCAACAACGGTTCGCGGCTCGTCAGCGGCGCCGGCAAGACGATGGAAGACATCGTCGAGCAAGTGAAACGCGTCACCGATTTGATCGCCGAGATTACGGCCGCCACCGTCGAACAGAACAGCGGCATCGGCCAGGTGAACGCGGCAGTGACGCGGCTCGATCAAATGACGCAGCAGAACGCGACGCTTGTCGAGCAGTCAGCTGCTTCGGCCGAAAGTCTGAAGAACCAGGCGAGTCGATTGGCCGAGGCAGTGGCCGTGTTCAAGCTTGACGGCGCGGCGTCCAGCGCGGTGGCGGCTGCCTGAGGGGCAAGGGGCCGCAATTCAATCCCCAAAAGGCCGCATCGAACGTTCATTTCCGGCGCTCGCGCCAGCCTGCCGCCTCAAACACCAACAGCCACAGGACGAGTGCGAAGGGCCAAGCGAGCGCAATCCAGTCGCCCACCGCGTTGAAGTGCGCGAGTTTTCCCGTGCGCCATTGCACGAGCCAGTGCGCGAAGTACGGGTTGTCGGGAACGACTCCCACCGCAACGAACAGACCGGCGGACGCCAGCAACGCAAGCCGCGCGAGCGGCCTCGAGCTTCCGGTGGACGCCACCACGAGCGTAAGCAGTCCCACGGACAGACCGGCCACCGCGCCGGGCGTCAGCCAGGCCAGCGACAGTTCCGGACCAAAGCGCAGGCCGTAGGCCACCGTTTTGATTCCCAATGCGGCTGCCACCAGCACAAGCAAGAGCCGGATGCGCGGCGCGGGCGGCAACATCACCGCAGCGGCGACGAGTCCCGGAGCGAGCACACCGGCGGTGGTTGCCACTGCTTCCGCCAGCACGAAGTCGGTCGGCGTCCACGTGCCGCGCCCAGGCAGATGCGGCCAGCCGAGTTCGTGAATCGAATCGAGCAGCCAGCCGTCTGCCGGGCCCAGCCCGAACAGCATCGACGCCGGATGAATCTGCGCCAGCGGCCATAACGCAATCAGAACCAGCGCCGCCGATACGTCGGGCGCAAACCATCGGTCGCGCAGTTGCGCGAGGCGGCCGCGCTCGAGCAGCGCCTCGGCGAACCACGCCGCCATGGCTGCGCCCACTGCGGTTCCGCAGGCGTTCGCGAGCAGATCGACCTGCGAGGCGATGCGCTGTGGCAACAGGGTTTGCAGCGATTCGATCGCGCCCGATAGCAGCAGCCCGGCGGCGATCGCAATCGCGATCGCTCGCGCATTGCGCCAGCGGGGATACAGCGCCAGCACCGCCAAGGCTCCGAACGGCAGGTAGCCGAGCACGTTGACCGCAAAATCGAAGCGCGTGACGTACTCCGGCCACGGCGCATCCAGCCAGGAGAAAAGTCCAATGCCGAGATCGCGCCAGCCGGCCCAGGGCGCAAGGCTCGCGTAGACGATCAGCGCCGCATACACCCCAAACGAAAGGCGCGCTACCGCCGAAGGGCGCCCCTCAGCGCGCGCGGCAAGCGATCCGAATGTCCGATCGAACGACATGTCCGTTGATTGTGTGGCGCCGCCACGCCGCATGGCAAGCCGCGTCGTTAACTTTGAGAGCACGCGGTGTTAAATTGACTCGACCTAGTCATCGATCCCACCGTATCTTGACGCAAGCTCCTACTTTCGATTCTCCCGACACGCGTCTGTTGCAGGTGTTCACGACGCCGCTATCGGTTGCGGTGTTGCGCGCGGCCGCCGAATGCGCGGGCCTTGCCGACATCGATGTCGAGTCGGTGCAGCGGACCGGGTCGACCAACACCGATCTGCTCGTGCGCGCGCGTATCGCCCAGCCGGCGCGACCCGTGCTGCGCGTGGCGCTTGCGCAAACCGCCGGACGCGGTCGTTTTGGCAGGCGCTGGGTCGCCGCGCCAGGTTCTGCGTTGCTGTTCTCGCTCGCGGTGGCGCTGCCGCGCGCGCGCGAAGCGGACGCCGCAGTGACGCTGGCGTGCGGCACTGCGCTCGCCGAAGCGCTGATCGCCGAAGGCGTGCCGGCGCAACTGAAGTGGCCGAACGATCTGCAACTCGAGTCGCGCAAACTGGGTGGCGTGTTGTGCGAGCTCGGCGTCGATGCGCAAGGAGCGCGCACGCTCGTGGCCGGGGTCGGGGTCAATCTGTGGCTCGACGCGACGGCGCACGAGTCGATCGGCGCCGCGGCGGCGGCGCTCAACGAGCGCCTTGCATTTTCCGTGCTTGCGCGCGACCGCGCCGGTCTGGTCGCGCGGCTTGCCGCCGCGCTCGTCGAAGCGGTGGCGCTGTTCGACGTGCGCGGGTTTCTTCCGTTTCAGCCGCGCTTCATGCGGCGTTTCGCCCAGCTTGGCCAGCCGGTCGAGCTGATCGCGCACGGCGTGCGCGTTGCAACGGGACGCGCGCTTGGCATCGACGGCAGCGGCCGGCTGCTGCTCGACACCGACGCCGGCGTGCGCACGTTCGACAGCGGCGAGATTTCGCTGCGTGCTGCCGATGCAAGACCGTCTCACGCCGGCATGTCCGCGCTGGCACGCGAGTCCTGATGCCCTGGCTGTTGCTCGACGCCGGCAATACGGCGATCAAGTGGGCGCACAGCGACGCCGAAGGCAATCGCTTCATCGGCACGGGCATCGAACTGCGCCTGAACAACGAACCGCTTGCGCATCGCCTCGCAACCGCATGGCGGCTGCCACGCGCCACGCGCGCATTCGGATGCAGCGTTGCCGACGAGGCGACCCGACAGGCGATCGAAACGGCCGCACGGGAGGCGGCCGGCATCGACGTCGCCTGGCTCGCCGCGCAGCCGCACTTTGCCGGGGCCGGACCGGGCTATGGCCTGGCACTGATCAATGCGTATCGCGATCCGGAGCAGCTCGGCGCGGATCGGTGGCACGCGATGATCGCCGCCTGCGCCAAATATCCGGGCGAGTCACTCGTGATTGCAAGCGGCGGCACCGCGACCACCGTCGATTGCGTGCGCGCTGAATCGGGCGGCGCCTCGGTTTTCGTCGGCGGGCTGATTGCTCCCGGCGCCGACCTGATGCTGGCGAGCCTCGCGCGCGGCACCGCGAGGTTGCCGCTCGCGGAAGGGCGGGTGCAGGCGCATCCGGACAACACGGATGACGCGATCGCGAGCGGCGTGCACAAAGCGCAGCTCGGTCTGATCGAGCGCGCGACGCGTGAGTTCGCCGCCGAACTGCTGGCCGAGGGGCACGCGCCGCCACGATTGCTGGTGACCGGCGGACGCGCGCGCGCGCTGCTGGTCGAGCTCGGTCGTGCGCTGACGGGAGAAGCGCTGATCGCGCCGGTGACTATAGAAGACAACCTCGTGCTCAAGGGCGTCGCGCTGCGCGCACACGCCGAGATCGCCAGCGCTGTCACCGCGGCAGCAACATAGGGCGAAGTTTGCGTCGCGATGAAACTCGCCTTCCTGTTACTGGTGCTCGCCAATCTGGCGCTCTTCGCCTGGCAGCAGGGTGTGTTCGGTCGGCTGCCGGAAGCCGGACGCGAGCCCGAACGGGTGAACCGGCAGATCGAACCCGATCGCATACGCGTACTGACGCCGCCGGAAGTGCGCGCGTTGCGCGACAAGGCCAAACTCGTACCGCCGGCGGCTGCGACCGACGTTCGGTCCGCACCCGACCTCGCCTGTCTCGAATTCGGTGATTTTGTCGGCGAAGTGGCCGCCCGCGCGCAGAAACGACTCGACGTGCTGAATCTCGCCGATCGCCTGAGCGTGCGCGCCGTCGATGCTGCCGGGTGGTATCAGGTCTACGTCCCGCCGTTCAGGACCAGGGCCGACGCCGATCGCCGCGCCGACGACCTACGCCGGCTCGGCATCAAGGAAATGCTGGTGATTGCCGACAACTCGCCGTTGCGTTTCGGCATCTCGCTCGGATCATTCAGAGACCAGGAGCTTGCGGTCAAATACCGCGAAGACCTTGTCAAGCGCGGCATCAAGGACGCGCGCGTCGCCGATCGGCCGGCGTCGGTGCCGGCGACGCGGTTTCAAATCAAGAACGTTGACGCCGCTCTGGCGCGCGAGCTCAATGCGATGCAGAAGGAGTTTGCGCAGCAGAAGCTCGCCGCGTGTTCGTGATCACGGTCCCGGCGAGCCGCTCGCATAGCCGCTCGACGTGCGATTTCCTTTGCGCAAGCGCTCGCGGATCAGTCTCTCGTTGCCGCACACCCCAGATCGGATTCGGAAAGTGCGCATCGTCCGCGAAACGGGGAATCACGTGCCAGTGCAGATGCGGTGTGACGTTGCCGAGGCTCGCGACATTGACCTTGTGCGGCTGCATCACTTCGCGCATGACGATCTCGACGCCGAAGACGATGTCCATCAGCAGCGCCCTTTGCGGCGATGGCAAATCGGTCAACTCGCGCACGTGACTCCCCCAGATCACGCGGACAAACCCCGGATAGTCGGGCTCATCGACCAGCACAACGCGGAGCCGATCGGTGCGTGCGATCAATCGGCCGCCGTCACCGCGGCACAGTTCACAATCGTTCATCGGTCCGGTGGCAGCGCGTAGATCAGCTCGGGATCGCCGGGATCCAGATTCTCAATTCGCCCGCTGCGAACGAAGCCGAGCTTTTCGAAGAACCGCTGCGCGGCGACGTTCGATTCGTTGGTGGACGTGAAGAATGTGTCGCCTTGTGCCAGGCGCTCGACCAGGCGGCGGACGAGCCGAGTGCCGGCGCCGCGCCGTCGATACGCGGGCAGCACAATCAACAGCGCAAGAAAAGGCCGACTGAAGAACTGCCGGTGCCAGACGGCGAAACCGACTCGTTCGGCGCCAGCGAGCGCGATCTCGCAGCGCCGGTCAGCGACAGCCAAACGCAGGAAGCGATCGCGCCGCGCATCCGTCGCGCCGCCCGGATCGGTGCCGAGTACCCAAGCGAGATCGTCGTCAGTAGCGGCGAACATCGAATCAGCGTGGCGCCGATCACCACGCCACTTTGACGGGATAACGTGCATGTCGCGATCGGTGGTCAGCAAGGGCAGCGCTCGATCAATGCCCGCGAAGTGAGCATCCGATCGAACGGATCGCGATGGTGCTCGGGCAACTCGGCTGTCCTCGCTGCATGCTCTGTCTTATCGCCACCTCCCAGATGCTGGCGCTCGAGGCATAGATGTCGAGCAGCAAGCCTCTCACGGCGTCATCCGACCAGATCTTCCTCGGCGAGTGGCTCAAAGAACGCCTTGGTCAGGCGGCCGCGGCCGCGCGCAAGGCCGGGCTTGCGGCCCTCCTGCGTGAAAGGAATCAGCTTGGCGACCGGTAGCCCTGCTTTGGCGATGATCACCTCTCGACCGGCCGCGACGGACTCGAGCAGCCGCGACAAATGCGTCTTGACCTCATGGATATTGACCGTCTCGCTCATTGCGGAACCCCGTTCATTGACTAAGCATAGGCGCGGCGCACGGCTCAGACCAGCACCCGCTCGATCCCACCCGCGTTCGCGCGCGCGACATATTCCGGCAACCACTCCTTGCCCAGCACGTGCCGCGCAATTTCGACCACGATGTAGTCGGCCTGCGTGTCGGTGTCGTCGTCGTAACGCGACAGTCCCTGCAGACACGATGGACACGCGGTGAGCACCTTGACCTCGCCCTTGAAGCCGTCGGCCCGTTGCCGCTCTGCGCCTTTGCGCATCTCTTCCTCCTTGCGAAAGCGCACCTGCGTGGCGATATCGGGGCGCGAGATCGCGAAGGTGCCCGCTTCGCCGCAGCAGCGATCGTTCTTCTCGATGCGCGCGCCGTCGGCGGTCTGGATCAGCGCGTTGACGGTTTTTATGGGCTCCTGCAGCTTCATCGGTGTATGGCATGGGTCGTGATAGAGGTAGCGCACGCCGCTCACGCCTTCCAGCCGCACGCCCTTTTCGAGCAGGTATTCATGGATGTCGATGATGCGGCAGCCCGGGAAAATCTCTTCGAATCGATAGCCTTGAAGCTGGTCGTAACAGGTGCCGCAGCTGACGACCACCGTCTTGATATCGAGATAGTTCAGCGTGTTCGCCACGCGATGAAACAGCACGCGATTGTCAGTCGTGATTTTTTCCGCACGATCGGCCTGGCCGGCTCCCCGCTGCGGATACCCGCAACACAAATAGCCGGGAGGAAGCACCGTCTGTACGCCCACATGCCACAGCATCGCCTGCGTGGCGAGTCCTACCTGCGAGAAAAGCCGCTCCGAACCGCAGCCCGGAAAGTAAAACACCGCTTCCGCGTCGCTGGCCGTCTTTTGCGGGTCGCGGATGATCGGGACGATGCGGTGGTCTTCGATATCGAGCAGTGCGCGCGCGGTCTTCTTCGGCAGATTGCCTGGCATTTTCTTGTTGACGAAGTGGATCACCTGCGCACGGACCGGCGCCTTGCCGGTCGTCAGGGGCGGTCTGCGCGTCTGCGGCCGGCCCAGCGCGGCGAGCGCATCGACCGCGAAGCGCTGCGCGCGATAGCCCCAGCCGATCATCGCCGTGCGTGCGAGCTTGATCGTCTCGGGACGGGTCGCGTTCAGAAAAAACATCGATGCCGCGGTGCCGGCGTTGAAGCGCTTCTTGCCCATGCGTCGCAACAGATCCCGCATTGCCATGCTCACATCGCCGAAGTCGATGTCGACTGGACACGGCGATTCGCATTTGTGGCAAACAGTGCAGTGGTCAGCCACGTCGGCAAATTCATCCCAGTGCTTCAGCGACACGCCGCGTCGCGTCTGCTCTTCATACAGGAACGCCTCAATCAAAAGCGATGTTGCGAGAATCTTGTCGCGCGGCGAATACAGCAGATTGGCGCGCGGAACGTGGGTCGTGCACACCGGTTTGCACTTGCCGCAGCGCAAGCAGTCCTTGATCGCATCGGCAATCGATGCGATGTCGCTCTGCTGCATGATCAGCGACTCGTGGCCCATCAAGCTGAAGCTCGGTGTGTAGGCGCGGCGCAGGTCGGCGCCCGGGAGGAGCTTCCCCAGGTTGAAGCGGCCGTGCGGATCGACGCGCTCCTTGTAATCGCGAAACGCGCGCGTCTCCTCATCGTTCAGGAACTCGAGTTTGGTGATGCCGATGCCGTGTTCGCCCGAGATCACCCCACCCAGCTCGCGCGCAATGCGCATGATGCGGGCCACCGCCTCGTGCGCCGTGGCCAGCATCGCGTAGTCGTCGGAGTTGACCGGTATGTTGGTATGCACGTTCCCGTCGCCGGCATGCATGTGCAACGCGATGAACACGCGGCCGCGCAGCACGCGCGCGTGAACCGCGTCCAGTTCGGCGAGCACCGGAGCAAACGCAGCACCGGAGAAAATCTTCAGCAGCGGTGCGCGAACCTCGGTTTTCCACGATACGCGCCGTGCCCGGCTTTGCAGTGCGTCGAAGACGCTCTGCCTGTTCTCGCCCTCCACCGCGTGCGGGGGGCGAAGGCGGGGTTCCGCGACGCGCGAGCGTTGCGCCGCCGTAGCGACGCGCGCCTGCATGCGCGCGGCTTCGTTGGGGTGGGGGGCATCGAAGTTGTCGCGTAGCCATGTCCACCGCGACCGCACTTCGCCGATCAACTCCCGCGCCTGCTCGGCGCGGTCGCCGATGATTTCGTCGCGCGGCAGTCGATCGAACTCCACGTCGCCGGTCTTGCCCAGCCCAAACTCCGTCGCGAGAAAGGCGTCGAGCTCATCGAGCAGCGCCAGCTTGTTCGCGATCGACAACTCGATATTGATGCGCTCGACTGCGTCGGTGTAGTCGCCCAGCCGCTCGAGCGGAATGACCACGTCCTCGTTCAGCTTGAATGCGTTTGTGTGGCGCGCGATCGCAGCGGTCTTGCCGCGGTCGAGCCAGAACTTTCTGCGCGCCTCGACGCTCACCGCGACGAATCCTTCGCCGCCGCGCGCGTTGGCGATCCGCACCACCTCGGAGGTCGCACGCGCGACCGCAGCTTCGTCGTTGCCGACGATGTCGCCGATCAACACCATTTTCGGTAGCGATCCGCGGCGCGACTTCGTCGCGTAGCCCACCGCGCGCAGGTAGCGCTCGTCCAGGTGCTCGAGCCCGGCGAGACGAACCGCCGGCGCCGCGCTATTCAGGTGGTCCCTGATCTCGACGATCGATGGCACTGCGTCGCGCGCATTGCCGAAGAATTCCAGACACACCGTGCGGATGTGCGCCGGCATCGCATGCAACAGCCAGCGGGCGGACGTGACGATGCCGTCACAACCTTCCTTCTGCACGCCCGGCAGACCACCGAGAAACTTGTCGGTCACGTCCTTGCCAAGGCCGAGTCGGCGAAACGACGCGCCGGGCAACTGCAGCCGCTCGGTGCGCAACACGCGCGCGTTATCTGGATGCTGGCGGCCATCGCGCCACGTCAGTTCGAACGTCGCCTGCGCGGCGTCGTGAATCTTGCCCAGGTTGTGGTCGAGCCTTTGCACGTCGAGCCAGTTGCCGTCCGGATCGACCATGCGCCACCACACGAGGTTGTCGAGCGCGGTGCCCCATAGCACCGCCTTCTTGCCGCCGGCGTTCATCGCGATGTTGCCGCCGATGCAGGACGAATCGGCCGACGTCGGATCGACGGCGAATACGAGTCCCGCGGCGTCGGCTGCTTCGGCCACGCGCCGCGTGACCACGCCCGCGCCAGTGAAGATGGTCGATTTCCGATCGGCCACCCCCGGCAACGTCGTTGGCTCAACGCGACCGAGAAAATCGAGCTTCTCGGTGTTGATCACGGCCGCGAGCGGCGTCAGCGGCACCGCGCCACCGGTATAGCCGGTGCCACCGCCGCGCGGAATCACCGTGAGTCCCAGCTCGATACAGGCGCGCACCATCTGCGGCACTTCGGCTTCGCGATCTGGGGCCAGCACCACGAAGGGGTACTCGACCCGCCAATCGGTGGCATCGGTGACGTGCGCAACCCGCGCGTAGGCGTCGAAGCGCACGTTGTCGGAGCGCGTGTACCGGGTGAAGAGCCGCAGCGCGCGTTTGCGTAACTCGATGGTCGACTGAAAATCGGCTTCGAATTTGGCGACTGCGGTCTGCGCCGCGTCGAGCAGCCGGCCGACCTTGGCGTCGCGTGCCGCATCGACGGTGTCGCGGCGCTTGTGAATCTCATGCAGCCGGTGATTGAGCGCTTCGATCAACAGCGCGCGCCGCTTGCGATTGTCGAGCAGGTCTTCCTGCAGATAGGGATTGCGCCGGACGACCCAGATATCACCCAGCACCTCGTACAGCATGCGCGCGCTGCGGCCGGTGCGTCGCTCCTTGCGAAGGTCGTCCAGCACGCGCCACGAGGGCTCACCGAGCAGACGGATCACGATCTCGCGATCGGAAAACGACGTGTAGTTGTACGGAATTTCGCGCAACCGCGCCAGCGGCTCCAGCGCGGCCGTCGACGGTTGCAGCAGATCAAGGAAAAGGGGCGCAATCATAGGCGGGCAAGTGTATCGATCGCGTGGCGCTATCGTCGCTGCATGCAGGATCGCATTTGCCCGCTGTGGCCCCTAGCGCTCGCTGCCGGTCTCGCGCCGGCGATCGGAGTGGCAGTCGCCTTGGTTCTTTCAATGCAGTTGGGGCTTGTGCCGAGTTGCAATCCATTCGTCGAAGGCTGCGTCTCGATCAGTCGCGCGGCGCGACACGACCTGCCCAACCACATCTTTCGCGCACTTGCGCTGCCGGCCGCCGCGCTGCAGGGACTGATGTGGCTCGCCGCCGCGGTCTGGCTGCGCAGAACGGACGATCTGTCGGCGCGAGGCGCGAGATGGTTCGCCGCTGCGGGGTTCGTCGCCGCGGTTTTTCTCGTGCTCTACGGCACGTTTCTCGGCACCGAAGGCGAGATCTATCGCTGGCTGCGCCGCTTCGGCATCGTGTTCTATTTCGGCCTGACCTGCATCTGCCTGATCGTCACGGTCGGCCACATCGAGCGCGCCGCGCGGCGCCGGCAACCGGGTCTGTCGCTCGTGTTCGGCCGCCTGATGCTGGCCCTTGCGATGCTGCTGCTGACGCTCGGAATGCTGAGCGCTTTCGCGCCGCTGATGTTTCCCGATATCGACGAACGCGACCGCTTTGGCAATGTGCTGGAGTGGCACGGCGGCGCGCTGATCACGCTGTTTTTTATCGGGCTCGCGCACGCCTGGCGCCGCACGCAGTTTGTGGCGCGGCTCTAAAACTATTGGGGACAGACCGCGCAGCGCTCTGTCCCCAACCAGATCTAACCGTAGAGACCGCGCAGCGTCTGTCCCCAACCAGATCTAACCGTAGAGACCGCGCAGCGCTCTGTCCCCCAACCATATCAACCGTATCTAAGCCGCCAGCGCCGGCTCCTGCATCGCCGCGATCTGCTCGCGCAGTTCGAGGATGCGTGCTTCCCAGTAACGCGGACTGTTGAACCACGGGAACGCGGCGGGAAAGGCCGGATCGTTCCAGCGCCGCGCGATCCATGCGGAGTAGTGAATCAGTCGCAGTGTGCGCAGCGCCTCGATGAGATGCAACTCGCGGCGGTTGAATTGGGCGAAGTCTTCGTAACCGAAGAGCAGATCGGCGAGCTGCTGCTGCATGTCGTCCCGACTGCCCGACAGCAGCATCCACAGATCCTGCGCGGCCGGACCCATGCGACTGTCGTCGAAGTCGACGAAGTGCGGTCCGGGTTGTGGGCCGGTGTCCGTCCACAGTACGTTGCCGGCGTGCACATCGCCGTGCAGCCGGATCGATGGAACGCAACCTGCGCGGTCATAACAGGCGCGCACGCCGTCAAGTGCTTGCGCCACCACGCCGCGATAGATCTTGCGAAGGTCCGACGGCAGCCAGTCGTGTTCAAGCAACCAGTTTGACGGCTCGACGCCAAAGGATTCGATGTCGAGCGCGGGCCGGTGCGCGTACGCAGAACTCGCGCCTGCGGCGTGAATGCGTCCGATAAACCGCCCAAGCCACTCGCGGACGATTCGATCGTCGAGCTCCGGCGCGCGACCGCCACGGCGCTGAAACACAGCAAGGCGAAATCCCCGGTGCTGATGCAGGGTCGCGCCGCCAAGCGCAAGCGGCGCCACCGCCGGTACCTCGTGCTCCGTAAGTTCCGCGACGAATGCGTGCTCTTCGAGAATCTGCGCATCGCTCCAGCGCGCCGGCCGGTAGAACTTGGCGACAACGAAGCCGGGCCGGCCGTCGGGCTCTTCGATGCCGATCTGGAAAACGCGATTCTCGTAGCTGTTGAGCGCCAGCAACGTGCCCGTTGTGCGCAATCCCGTTGCGTCGATCGCGTTCAGAAGCGTGTCGGGGGTCAGATCGGTAAACGGCGGTGTCGAATCGTTCACGCCCGCATCGTACGACCGTGTAATTCTTCCCTCCGCAGCGTGAAGAGAAAGAAAAAATGGCGCGGAGCAAGCTCCACGCCATCATTTCCGCGCGGCCCGTCAGAGCCGCTACGACACAACTACCGGGTCTTCGACGCCGATGCGGCGGCGCTCAATTCGGCTGCGTCGAGCTTGCCGTCCTTGTTGGTATCGGCCTTGTCGAACATTGCGGACAGGCTTGCCGAGGCCTTGGCTTCTTCCTTGTCGACCGAACCGTCCTTGTTCGTGTCGAGCTGCGTCATGCTGAAGCCCGCGCTGGCATCCGCCGCAGGTTTGGTGGTTTCCGGTTTGGTTTGGGCAAACGCGATACCGCCAATCAGCGAAGCAGCGGACAGAGCAACGAGCAGGGCAGATTTCTTCATCATTAACTCCTTTGTTTAAGGCCTGGGGACTCTCCCAGACCCGTCTGCGTAGCATATCCGGTGCCTACCGTACGTGATGTACCGGACTACCGTGACTTGCGTGATACCTTCGCGCCGCCTTTCGGAAGGGTCGGGCCCGTGCCCGCGAACGATTACCTGCGCCGCATCCTGAACGCGCGCGTCTATGACGTGGCGGTTGAAACGCCGCTGGAAGACGCGCCGCTGCTATCCACGCGGCTGGGCAATCGCGTGCTGCTGAAACGCGAAGACCTGCAGCCGGTGTTCAGCTTCAAGCTGCGCGGCGCGTACAACAAGATGGTCAACCTGAAGGACGATGCGCTAAAGCGGGGCGTGATCGCCGCGAGCGCCGGCAATCACGCGCAAGGCGTCGCGCTGGCAGCGAGCCGACTCGGTTGTCGCGCGGTGATCGTGATGCCGGTGACGACGCCGCAAGTCAAGGTCGATGCAGTGCTCGCGCGCGGCGCCGAGGTCGTGATGCACGGCGATTCCTATTCAGACGCCTACGCGCACGCGCTCGCACTGCAGAAGAAGCGCAGCCTGACATTCGTGCATCCGTTCGATGATCCCGACGTGATCGCCGGCCAGGGCACCATCGGGATGGAGATCCTGCGTCAGCACCACCCCGCCGACCATGGAGCGCTGCACGCGATCTTTGTCGCAGTCGGCGGCGGCGGATTGATTTCGGGTGTGGCCGCCTACGTCAAGGCGCTGCAACCGAAGGTGCTGGTTATCGGCGTGCAGACCGATGATTCCAATGCGATGGCGCGTTCGCTGGCGGCGGGGCGCCGCGTGCAATTGCAGGACGTAGGTTTGTTCTCCGATGGCACGGCGGTGCGCGCGGTCGGCAAGGAAACCTTCAGGCTTTGTCGCCGCTACGTCGACGAGATCATCACGGTGGACACCGACGCGTTGTGCGCGGCGATCAAGGACGTGTTCCAGGACACGCGTTCGATACTCGAACCCGCGGGCGCACTTGCGATTGCAGGCACCAAGCGTTTCGTCGAGCGCGTAAAGCTCAAGAACAGGACGCTCGTAGCCGTTGCGTGCGGCGCCAACATGAACTTCGACCGGTTGCGTTTTGTCGCCGAGCGCGCCGAGGTCGGCGAACAGCGTGAAGCGGTTTTCGCGGTGACGATTCCCGAAGAACCTGGCAGCTTCAAACGTTTTTGCGCGCTGGTGGGTGACCGCAATGTCACGGAGTTCAACTATCGCATCGCCGAGGCAACTGCGGCGCACGTGTTTGTCGGCGTGCAACTGACCAAGCGCGACGATGCGCGCGTACTGGCGCGCGCGTTCGAGAAAGCCGGTTTCCCGACGCTTGACCTCACCGACGACGAGCTCGCGAAGCTGCATTTGCGGCACATGGTCGGTGGCCGTTCGCCGCTGGCGCGGCACGAGCTTGTGTATCGATTCGAGTTCCCCGAGCGACCCGGCGCGCTGATGAAATTTCTGTCGTCGATGCCGCCGAACTGGAATATCTCGCTTTTCCACTATCGCAATCAGGGCGCCGACTACGGCCGCATCCTGGTCGGCCTGCAAGTGCCTCCGGACGAGAAGCGGCAGCTCAAGGAGTTTCTCGCCGCTCTCGGTTATCGCCATTGGGATGAAAGCGGCAATCCGGCGTACCGGTTGTTTCTTGCCTGAGAGTCGTGTCATTCCCGCCCCGGATCGGAGTCCGGGGCAGGCTCCAGCGGGAATCCAGCTGAAGCGACGAATTTTCAGACTGTCGGATATTCGGCTGGCGACGACAGGTCGCGCTGCGCACACTTTCCCCACCGCGCGCACAAGACGCTGCGGACTTCCGGGGGAGAAAAAGAATGCAGCAACGGGACCGCGCAGCCTGCGCCGTGTTCGAAGACAAGTGGCTTGAGTTTCTGGCTGAAAGCGGTTTCAAGTCTGACGACGCGGGGCTGACCGGCGCTAAGCCTCAGCTCGAGTCAGCCCTCGTATTCAAAGTCGTCACGGTACGGGGAACCTATCTTTGGCTGTTCTCGGCGGCGCTCGCGGTCTGGGCGATCCAGTAAGAAGTTTGCGGCAGGAGCGTCTAAGCTTGCCGCATCGATGAGCGTTGACTCAATCATCCGCGGCCGTCCGCGCGACCTCGGTGACGGCTTCACGGTCCTGCGCGTGCTGCCGCATGCCAAACGCCGCATGGTCGGGCCGTTTGTCTTCGTCGATCACTTCGGCCCGACGGTATTGCCCGCCGGAAGCTCGTTCGACGTGCGCCCGCATCCGCACATCGGATTGGCGACGGTCACGTATCTCTTTGAAGGCGCGATCCTGCATCGCGATTCGCTGGGCAATGTGCAGCGCATCGAGCCCGGCGCTGTGAACTGGATGACCGCGGGGCGCGGTATCGTGCATAGCGAGCGCACGCCGCCCGACCTGCGAGGGCAACCGCTGCCGATGCACGGCATGCAAATCTGGGTCGCGCTGCCGCGCGACTTCGAGGAAGCTTCTCCGTCCTTCGTCCACGTTCCAGCGAGCGAGCTGCCGCAGATCGAGCTGCCGGGCGCACGGGTGCGCGTGATCGTCGGCCACGCGTTCGGCGTATGCGCGCCGGTGGCGACGTTTTCTGACACTGTCTATGCGGCGCTTCACATGGATGCCGGCGCCAAAGTCACTGTCGCCGCCGAGCACGACGAACGCGCGATCTACGTTGCCGATAATCTGGTGCGGATTGATGGCACACCCGTCCAGGCCGGCGAGCTCGCGGTGCTTGCGCCCGGCGTCGAGGTGCATGTGATCGCGCAAGCGTCATCAAACTGCATGCTGCTGGGCGGCGCACCCGTGGGCGAGCGTTTGGTGTGGTGGAACTTCGTCGCGAGCTCGCGTGAGCGGATCGAAGCCGCCAAGGCCCAGTGGCAGAACTACGCGTTGGAAGGTTCCGTCCAGTTTGGCCGCGTTGCGGGAGACGACGAGCACATCCCGCTGCCACCGCGGTGATTTTTCCCCTGCGCGCGTGTCGTAATTTCGGCAGACAGACCTACTCCCGCATCCGAAACTCGGGTTAACGCGTATGTGACCAATCTATCCGGGAAGGGGCAGGGAAATGAAGCCGACGCAACCCGCCGTCGAAATGGCCGTCTGGAGTGAAGAGCGGTGGGCCGAATTTGAGGCCGATTTGCAGCAGTCACTGCGAGCCGAGCGAAACCGGCGCGCACGGGCGCACGGAATCTGGCCCCAGGCGGCAAACTGGTGTTTGCTGGGTGCCTCTGCATTGCTGCTGTTGATTCTCTAAGAAGCTTCAGCGCGTGATCGCGTACACGCGCATGTCGCGCCGCGTTCCATCCGGGTCGGCGCGTTCGCTCTTGAGCGTTCCCTCATAAATCAACCCGGCGCGTTCGGCAACGCGCCAGCTTTTGTCGTTCGCCTCGTCGGCGAGTGCCCAGACCCGGCGGGCGCCGAGATGCGTGAACGAAAACTCGATCGTCGCGCGTGCCGCCTCGGTGATAAATCCCTGTCCTTGATACGGCTTGCGGCACCACCAGCCGATTTCAAACACGCGCGTTTGCCAGTCAAAGCGGTGCAGACCGCAATTGCCGACATGGGCCTGGTCGGATCTGCGAAACAGCAGCAGCGGTAAATCGGTGCGCAGAATCCAGCTTGCGGCGCCGCGCCGGCAAAACGCTTCCTGTTTCTCGACCGCCGGCGGCTCTTGCGCCCAGGCCATCGAACTCGGAATCCGCCGCAGATCATCCAGCGTCTCGACGACGCCTTCATAGACCGTCTGACCATCGCCCGGCCGCGGCGCGCGCAGCAGCAGGCGCTCCGACTCGAACCGGTCCGAGAAGTCGAGCAGCAGCGGATCGAAGGGCGTAGCGTCCTGTTTCATCGTGACGGTCAACCAAGGGCGTCCGGCGCCACGTTACCCGAGCATGCGATTCCTATCGGGATTCACGCTGTGTGCGTTCGTCGTGCTGGCGGCGGGTTGTTACGTCTCCATCGGCACCGACGGCGATATCGCGATCGGCGGCATCGACATCACTCAGCAACCACGGGATCAAACCGTGACCGCGGGTTCATCGGCCAGATTCACGGTCGGCGTGGCGGGCACCGGGCCGCTGCGCTTTCAGTGGCGTCGCAATGGCGCCGATATCAGCGGTGCAACGAGCTTTTCGTACACCACGCCGCCGACCTCGGCGGCCGACGACGGCACGCTATTTTCCGTGCGTGTCTGCAACGACATCGCCTGCGTGACCAGCAGTTCGGCGCTACTGACCGTGCTTTGACCGCGGTCTCCGGCCGGTCGTGACGGCCGGGTAACGGTTTTCCCTTACAAAGTTTTCGGGTCCACGATAGGGGAAGACTGTCTATGCTCCGGCGCACGACGCGCATTCAGGGGTGGGGCGCGGTGAGCTGCGCGAAGCCATGCGCAGCAATCTGCGAGCGCGTCTGGTCAGGCGGCATTGCCGAGACCGGCCGTGTGCTCCGTGTCCGCTGTCAGTTCGGCGCGATGTAACCCGCCAAACGCGGTGTTGACTGTCGCTGCGCCGCACGGCGCCTCATCGAACGCGATATCGCCATCCGCGTGCGCCACCCCGCTCGCGCGCAACGACTTGAAGTCGTAGAGCGCCGCATCCATCAGATGCGACGGTGTCACGCGCGCCAGCGCGTTGAAGACGTTGCGCACGCGACCGGGTTGTGCGCGCTCCCATTCGGCCAGCATGCGCTTGACCTCTTTGCGCTTGAGGTTTTCCTGTGACCCGCACAAGTTGCACGGAATGATCGGAAACTCTTTCGCGCGCGCGTAACGCGTGAGGTCGGCCTCGCGCACGTAGGCAAGCGGGCGGATCACGATGTGTTTGCCGTCGTCGGAAACGAGTTTCGGCGGCATCGCTTTCATCCGGCCGCCGTAGAAGAGATTGAGAAAGAACGTGCCGAGGATATCGTCGCGATGATGGCCCAGTGCAATCTTCGTCGCGCCGAGTTCGCCCGCTACCCGATATAGCACGCCGCGCCGCAGCCGCGAGCACAGCGAGCACATCGTCTTGCCTTCGGGAACCAGGCGTTTGACGATCGAATAGGTGTCCTGCGTTTCGATGTGAAACGGCACGCCGCGCGTGGCCAGATACGCCGGCAGCACGTGCCCGGGAAAGCCCGGCTGCTTCTGGTCGAGGTTGACCGCAATCAGCTCGAAGTCAATCGGCGCGCGCACGCGCAGCGCGAGCAGCAGATCGAGCAGGCCGTAGCTGTCCTTGCCGCCCGACAGACACACCATCACGCGGTCGCCGTCCTCGATCATGTTGAAGTCCGCAACCGCCTTGCCGGCGAGGCGCAGCAATTGCGTCTGTAGCTGAATGCTCATCGTTCAGTCCTTGAACAGGAAAACCTCGACACCCACCGCATCGACGTCGTCGTACACGTCGGGCTTGCTGGAAGCAACGCGCACCGCGACGACACCCGGGCGAGCGAGCAGGCCGCGCGCAACGTCGTCGACCAGCGTCTCCTGCAGATTCACGTGTCCTTGCTCGATGCGGCGGCGGATGGCGGCGCGAACGAAGTCGTAGTCGATCACCTCGTCGATGCAATCGTGGTGCGGCGTGGAAAGCGCCAGCGGAACGAACACGTCGACGTCGATCAGCAAGCGCTGCGATGCGGCGCGTTCGCTCGCGTGCACGCCGATCGATGCGACGAACACGGCTTCGCGCACAAAAATGCGGCGGCACGCGGCCAGGCGCGAATCCTGCCACCAACTCATGGTGTGCCTCGCTGCCGCTCGGGCTCGGTCAGGAACATCACATCGCGTTCGCTCGACACCAGGTGCTGGCCGCCATCGACCAGCAACACGGCTCCGGTCACCGCCTCGGCGCGCGCCAGATAGACGACCGCGCGCCCGACATCGTCCGGCGTGCTCGAGCGTCCGAGCGGTGTCTTCTCATGCGCGGCGTCGAATCCCGCCTCGGTCTGCTTGCCCGACGGCAGCGTGATCCCGGGTGCGACGCCAACCACACGCAATCTGGGCCCGAACGCCTGCGCCAGAACCGTGGTCGCGTACTGCAGCGCCGACTTCGACAAGGTGTAGCTAAGGAAATCCGGATTCGGGTTAAAGAGTTTCTGGTCGAGCAGGTTGACGACGACGCCGCGCCCGTCTTCGTCGAGCGATGCATGCAGGCTTTGCGCAAGCAGCAGCGGCGCGGCAGTGTTCACGCGCGTGTGTCTGAGCAGCGCATCGATCTTGAAGCGCGCCGGCGTGTCGTACTCGAACAGTGCGGCGTTGTTAACAACGCAGGTCACCGCACCGAGTTCGGCCGCGCATTCGGCGAGCATGCTGCGCACGCCGCGCTCGACCGCGAGATCGCGGTTGATGGCGACCGCTCTGCGGCCCATCGCTTCGATATCGCTGACTGTTTGCTTGGCGGCCTCGCGCGATGTGGCGTAGTGCACGCCAATATCCCAGCCATCGCGCGCCAGCGCCAGTGCAATCGCACGCCCGATGCGTTTCGCCGCGCCGGTAACGAGCGCCACCTGCGGCTTCTGTTTCGCGCGTGCCTGCATGAAGGAAGTCTAGCGTCGAGCGTCGAGCGTTGAGACGAGATGCGCGACACTGTAGGGCCATGGATCGATCGAACCTTCCGCAACCGACCGCTGACGCCGCTGCGCACAGCGCGCGGCTTGCGGCGTTGATCCGCGACGAGATCAGAGGTTCCGGCGGCTGGATTGGCTTTGATCGCTACATGCACCTCGTGCTGTACGCGCCGGGTCTCGGCTACTACGCAGCGGGCGCGCACAAGCTCGGCGACGCGGCAAGCGGCGGCGACTTCGTCACCGCGCCGGAAATCTCACCGTTGTTCGGACATACTCTCGCGAAACAGATTGCAGAACTCTTCGAACACGTCGCGCCGCAGATTCTCGAATTCGGCGCAGGTTCGGGCGCGCTCGCGCGTGATTTGCTGGCGGCAATGAAGGTCGAACGGTATTTCATTGTCGAAGTCTCGCCGGAGTTGCGCGAGCGCCAGCGCTCGCTGCTGGCCGGCCGGCAGGTCACTTGGCTCGATGCGCCGCCGGTCGATTTCGACGGTGGGATCATTGCCAATGAAGTTCTGGACGTGATGCCGGTGCAGTTGTTCGTCAAACGCGGCGGCAACGTCCACGAACGCGGTGTCGCTCTCGACGGCGATCGTTTTGTGTTTAGCGAGCGCCGGGCGCGGCAGCCACTCGCGCAGGCGGTTGGCGAAATCGAAGCGCATTGCGGCGTGCTGCCCGATGGCTATGCGTCAGAGATCGGAACCGTCGCGCGTGCGTGGGTGGCGTCTCTCGGTATCTGGCTACGTCGCGGCGCCGCGCTGCTGATCGACTACGGTTTCCCGCGGCGCGAGTATTACCACCCGCAGCGCTTGATGGGAACGATCATGTGCCACCGGGGCCATCGCGCGCACGCCGATCCTTTCTGGCTACCCGGGCTGAACGATCTGACCGCGCACGTCGACTTCAGCGCGCTGGCCGATTCCACAAGCGCCGCCGGACTCGAGGTGCTGGGCTACTGCACGCAGGCGCGCTTTCTACTGAACTGCGGCATGCTCGACCTGGTGCGCGACGAGCACACGGCGCAACGTTCGGCGCATGCGCAGCGCCTGCTGTCCGAAGCCGAAATGGGTGAGTTGTTCAAGGTGCTTGCGGTCGGTCGCGGGATCGATGTTCCGCTTCTTGGCTTTGCGGAGGGCGACCGGCGCCACACACTCTAAGAATAGGATTCAGGATGCAGGATTCAGGATCGAGCGAAAGACAAAGCGATCACCTGGCTGGTTCCAGCTGAATCCTGAATCCTGCATCCTGAGTCCTGCCTTATGCGCTTCCTCGTCACGCTCTTCCTCGCCCTGATCGTGCTGACGGCGTTGCAGCCATGGCTGCAACGCCTCGGCATTGGCCGCCTGCCGGGCGACCTGCGACTGCGCATCGGCAAGCGCGACTACCTGTTTCCATTTGCCAGCACGCTGCTGCTGACCGCGATCGTCTTCCTGATCGGCGGGTTATTCTGAGTCGCGCGGCGCCTTTGCATTGCTGAATCCTGAATCCTGAATCCTGAATGAGCAACAACGGTTTCGACGCAGCGGGCGAACTGGCGCTCATCAGGCGTCGCCGCGCGTTGTGGGGCACGCGGGCGCCGGCGGCTGCTGATGCGCCGATCGCGGGATTGGCGCTGTCCGGCGGCGGCATACGCAGCGCAACGTTTTCTCTCGGATTCATGCAAGGTGTCGCCGACGCGAAGCGACTGCCGCACATCGACTACCTGTCGACGGTCTCGGGCGGAGGCTACGCGGGCGCGTTCGTCGGTAGCCTCTTTCTCCCGCGATTGAACACCGGTGCGGTGCCCGATTCGCTGAAGGGCCAAGAAGCGCAGGAAACGCCGTTGCAGGCAGCGGAACGCGCCGAGCAGTTGCTGCGCAGTCCCGCGCACGCCGATGCCGCGACGCTCGAATTCGGTTCCGCGACCGAGCGTGGAGCCAGACCAGAACCGCAAACCGCGGCGCGTGCATTTCATCCACTGCGCTGGCTGCGCGAGAACGGTCGCTATCTGTCGCCGAGCGGTGTGGCCGACACACTTTTTCTGGCGGCGTTTTATCTGCGTTCGCTCGCCGGCGTCCACTACGTGCTGGGGCTGGCGCTGCTCGGCGCGGCGTTTCTCGCCTACGGTCTGCGGCTGGCATTGCACGGGATCGAACTTTCGTTCTCGTCGCAACGCGACTGGAATCTGAACGCGTTTGGATGGGCCGCCCATGTACCGGCCCCATCGCTCGATCTGTGGTGGAGCCCGATTGTGTGGATCACCCTGGCGCCGCTGCTCATCCTGGCGGGTCCTCTGGTGCTCGCCTACTGGATCGTGTATCGGCAGGAGAACAAGGACTTCATGTCGGCCGAGGAACGTGTGATCCAGGTCGGACCGTGGTGGCTGCTCGTAGCGTGCATCGCACTGCTCGTGCCCTTGTTGTCGTATGGACAGCGCGCAAATCCGGTCACATGGCTGCTCGTGTACGGCGCCTATCTCGCCGCGGCTGCCATTTCCGTGCGCGACGGCTGGTTGAACGCCAAGCTCGGAGCGGGTTGGCAAACCGAACAGGTCAAGGTGGCGCGTGCACGGCTCAAGCTCACACAGGGGCTGACGTGGGTGCTCAAGCTTGTACTGACGCTGGCCGCGATCGGGCTCGTCGATTCGATCGGACAGACGATTTACATCGCGGCGCTGCGCGCGCGGCCGCTTGAGTGGGCGGCGCTTGGCTCCAGTGGCGGCGTGCTTGCCGTAGTGCTCGTGCTTCTACGCAGACTGGCCGAAGCCACTCTTGGCGCCGCCGCGCGCGCGTGGAAGCAGACGCTGATGCGATATCAGCGTCCGATCGCGCTCATTGCCGGTGTGCTGGCGCTGCTGCTGCTCGCCGCGCTCTACGTTGCGGTTTTGCAGTTTGTCGTCTGGAGCTACGCGTGGCCGCGCTGGTTCGGCACGCTGCGCGCGCCGGATGCGGGCCTTACTGCATGGCACGCGGCGCTGCTGGCAGGCGCGCTCGCCGCGTGGCTGCTGCTCGCGTTCCTGGCACGCGAGAGCCTGGGATTCCTGAACAACTCGACGTTTCACCGTTTCTACGCGGCGCGCCTGACCCGCACCTTTCTCGGCGCTGCCAACTTCGTGCGACTGCGCGAGTTTGCGCAGGCGGCGCGCGATGCGCGAATGCCGGTGGGTTCCGAGGTCGCCGTGCGCGCGCTGGAAAAACTCTTCGTCTCCGAAACGCATCCCGATGACGACGTGGCGCTGCGCAGCTACTACGGCGCGCAATCGTGCGCGCCGCTGCATCTGATCAACGTCACACTGAACGAAAGTCGCAGCCGCACCTCGGCGCTGACGCGCGAAGACCGCAAAGGATTGCCGCTGGCCGTCGGACCGGCGGGACTCGGCGTCGGCGGTACGTTCTATCGATGGCGCACGCAGCCGAATCACATCGGCACCTACGTGATGGCGCCGGACGAAGACGAAACGACCGCGGATACTTCGCCGCGGGCGTTGTGCGAGCGGCTCTCGCTGGGACAGTGGGCCGCCGTCTCGGGCGCTGCGGTTTCGACCGGGCTCGGCCGACTGTCGTTGACCGGCTTCTCGGTGATCGCATGGCTCATCAATGCGCGGCTCGCCTACTGGTGGCAGGCCGCGCAGCTGATGCGCAGCGAGGCGCGCGACAGTTCGCTAAAGACCTTTGACCTTGTCCGACAGGAAATCACCGGCGGCTTTTATGGCCGGCGCGGCGCGCGCTGGAATCTTTCCGATGGCGGTCATTTTGAGAACACCGCCGCCTATGAGCTGATTCGCCGGCGCGTGCCGCTGATCGTTTGCTCCGACAATGGCGCCGATCCGGGCTACCGTTTCCCCGACTTGCAAAACCTCGTGCGGCGCGCGCGCGTTGATTTTGGTGCCGAGCTGTGTTTCCTCGATCGCGCGGAACTGCAGGTATTTGCCGAACGCTGGCTGCCTGAGCACATCGGCGCGGCGTCGCGCTTCGGTAGGTTGGAAGATTTTTCGAAGAAAGACGAGCGCGGCACGTGCTGCGCGCTGCTGGCTTTCGTCGACTATCCGGGCACGAAGCAGCGCTCATTGTTGGTTGTGGTGAAACCGGTCGTCGCCGATTTCATGCCGATGGACATCAAGCTCTATGCACGCGAACAGCAGAACTTTCCGCAGCAGCCCACCAGCGACCAATTCTTCGACGAGGCGCAGTGGGAGAGCTATCGCAAGCTAGGATTTGAAGCCGCGCGCGTGCTACTGCCGTACTGGGATGGGCTAGCCGCCGCGGCGGCGGCGCTGGCGTCCGGGAAGTACGAGAGTCGTGATCCGTGATCCGGATTTCCCCTCTCCCCTCGCGGGAGAGGGGCAGGGGAGAGGGGAACGTCAGGGTGGCGTCAAAGCGCGGCGCACCGCCTCGATGCGCGCCTGATGCACCGCTTGCGCGATACGCCGGCCGGCGTCCGGCGAGAAGCGCGCCGCAATCGCTCCTGCGTCGATCGAGCGTGCAGCCTCGAGCGCCACCGCCAGGCGCGCTCGCTGCTCGTACGAATCTTCGGTATGTCCGGTGCGGCCGCGCCAATCTGCCTCGCACGCATCGAGCACATGCGCGAACAAGGTCGAGCGCCGTAACGCATCGCAACGCTCCAACAGCCGCACGGTGGCGGTGGCGTCGAGCTCGACCGCGCGATGAATGTTGCCGTGTTCGCGCGCCGCAAGCAGCGCGGCGTCGCGGCAGTCGCTCGGCGCGCGCAGGCGGTCGCACACGGCTTGAGCAAGTTCAACGCTGCGCCCTTCATGGCCGATATGGCGCGGCCACATGTCGCGCGGTGTCGTGCCTTTACCGAGGTCATGCAACGCCGCGGCCCAGCGCGCCGGCAGCGGCGCGTCGATGCGTGCCGTCATGTCGAGCACCAGCATCAGGTGCACGCCGGTATCCACTTCCGGATGCGCATCCGCACGTTGTGGCACGCCCCACAAGCGATCGATCTCGGGCAGCAGCTTCGCCAGCGCACCGCAATCGCGTAGCACTTCGAAAAGCCGCGAGGGCTTCGCCTCCATCAAGCCGCGCGCCAGTTCCTGCCACACGCGTTCGGGTACCAGCGCATCGACTTCGCCGGCGTCGACCATTTTGCGCATCAAATCGAGTGTGGCCGGTGCAACGGAGAAAGCGTGCAGTCGCGCGGCAAATCGCGCCACGCGCAGGATGCGCACCGGGTCTTCGGCGAACGCGTCGCTCACATGGCGCAGCACCTTCGCGCGCACATCGGCCGCGCCGCCAAAGGGATCGATCAATGCACCGGACTCATCCAGCGCCATCGCGTTGATGGTCAGGTCGCGCCGTGCGAGGTCCTGCTCGAGCGTCACATCAGGCGCGGCGTGGAAAGCAAAGCCGTGATAACCGGGCGCGGTCTTGCGTTCGGTACGCGCCAGCGCGTATTCCTCGCGCGTGACCGGATGCAGAAACACCGGAAAGTCGCGACCGACCGGCGTGTAGCCGGCCGCGATCATCTGCTCAGGTGTGGCGCCGACGACCACCCAGTCACGATCGCTGCGCGCGCGGCCGAGCAATGCGTCACGGACCGAGCCGCCGACCTGGTAGGAGTTCATCGTCCTTATCCGCTCGCGCGGCGATCACCCCGCTTCAACCTGGCCGCGGTAACGAGCGCGCGACGCGTAGCCGTGGGTGCACCAGACAAGGAATTCAACGCAGCAAAGCGCCGCAGCGATCGGCGATCCGCTCTGCGAGGATCAGAAAATCCTGGTACGCGTTACGAACCGCTTCGCCGTGCGCGCCGATGGCGCCATCGGCCGGCTTTAGCGCAAACACCGGCTTGCGCGCCTCCATCGCCATCGGCATCAAGCTGCGGTAGTGCTTGAGCATCGCGAGGCAGTGCGTGTCATCGGCGGCAAGGAGCGCCGGGGGCACTGGCTCGTTGAGTACCGACTCGCGATAGGCGGCGGGGAACCGATCGATCCAGCGCTGGTAGGCCTTTGGCGGCCGGTTCTCTCGCATCCCGTGCTGCATGACGACGTAACCTAACGGTTCGATCATCCCCGCGGGCACATCCATGGCAGGATCAGGATTCTTGGTCAGCAGTTCTTTCCAACTCGCGCGCCAGTCCGCGAGCGATGGTCCAAGGTTGCGCAGTCCCTGCAAGGAGAACAAGTCCGGGCCCAGCGGGAAGACCACGTGTTCGCTGGCGATCAGTGCCGCGCGGTTAATGGCGCCGAGGTTCGGCCCAACATCGACCAGTACCCAGGTCGCGTCGAAAGAAGCCGCTGCCTGCCGTACGCCGCGATAGAACGCGGTCATGGTTCGGAACGCCGATTCATCGCGGTTGTGGCAACGTGGCCACGCGTCCGACAGCTTGTCCTCGAATGTCGACAGCGCCAGATCACCCACCACAAGACCGAGGTGCGCGTTGATTTTCTCGATGTGTGGTACCTGCACGTCGCCAAGCCCGCGGATGATGGGTCGCAGTGCACCGAATATCGTCTTCGGGTGCTCGCCGTCAGGCCACAGTTGCTCGAGCGTGTCCTCGGCAAGAAACATGCTGGTCAGATTCGCTTGCGGATCAAGATCGACGGCAAGTACCTTTTGGCCGCGCTCGGCAACCAGCGCCGCGAGGTGGTAGACGAGCGTGGTCTTGCCGACCCCGCCCTTGTTGTTGAAAAACGCGATCGTCTTCATCCAAGCTTCTGAATCGTCGCGAGCACGAAGCCGGCATCGAAGCGGAACTGCGCTGGGGGACTGCCGTTGCCGGCGAGCGCTTCTTGCGCGCGCAAGACGCCGCGACCGTAGCGGTTTACGTAGCCGAGCGCCTTCATCGCCTCGGCGATGACCGGGTTGCGGTAGCTGGTCTGCTGCGGAAAGTTCTCCTGCGAAGCCTCGCCAAAGAGACCGCCGGGGCTCTGGATCTCCAGCCGATCCTCAAGCCACGTGATTCTCAGCGGCGCGGTCGATGCGTAGTCGCGATGCATCACCGCGTTCATCAGCAATTCGCGCACCGCCACGCGCGGATAGGACTCGACGTTACGCTCACGCAGGCTGCTCTCAGCGACCGGAAACTGTGCGAGGTGTGCATCAACAAGTGCGTCCAGTTCACGCAATATCGTCAGAAGATCGCCGTACAACTCGCGATCATTGATGACCGGCGCGGCCAGGGAGTTGCCATTGATCCGCAGGAACTGGATGTACGCACCCGGCAACCAGTTGCGCGGATCGAGACCGAACAGCAGCACCCCTGCATTCGTGGGGCAGTGTCGCTTCAGGTCGAAGAATCGAAGCGAAGATAGTTGCTGCGCGGTCGACCGTGCGTTCTCCGCAATCACGTCCGCCGCGATCGCCTGCTGCTGATAGTCAATCAGAAACAACGAAACGGAAAGATCGTCGATCGTGCTGCCGAGGCATGGTTGCGCATCGAAGGTCTTTGCGTGCGCGATGCGCCGCTCGATGAGGATGCGCTCTTCGTGTTCGGTCGCATAACCGCGTCGCGGACCGATGCGGATGCAGACACGCCCTTTGTAGCGTACCGGCGGAAGCAATGACGGCTGCACGGTGACAACAGCGACATCACCGTGCAGAGTGGCGAGTTTTTCAACTGTGATCGCAGGCAGCGGCTGAACGTTGCCGTCATCACGGAGGCCGCCGAGGTTGCGCAGTAGTTCGTCAGAGACTTGAAGGCCGGCGAAGTTTCCGGTCTTGTCAACGCCGATGACCAGATAACCGGGTTGATTGTGGTTCGGCAGATCATTGGCGAACGCACAAACGGCTTCGGAGAACTTGTCGGTGTCGCCCGTTGAGATTGTGAATTCGACCCGGTCGGCTTCGTGGCTCGCAATCAGATCGCGCAGTTGCTGCTCGGTCATGATCGGCTATCCTGGTTTCACACCGCCTACCGCCGCGCGCGCGCACGCCACCCGCCAAAGCGTGTGCGCGGATGCAGTCCGGCCAGATAGATCACCGCTTCGGGCTCCATCGGCGTGATGCCGATCCCGAGTTCGGGCGCAGGCTGAAACGGCTGCACCTTTGCAACGTTGTCGCGTTTCATCGAGTCGAGATTGTCGCGCGACAAGAGCGGCTCTCCGGGCGCCAGCTCAATCAACCGCGCCTGCCAGCGCGCAAACCTCTCGGGCAACGCGAGCACCGGACGCGGGTGACCCGATGCAACTGCGGCAAATCGCACCAGCTCGCGCAATGTGTAGATCTTCGGACCCGCCAGCTCGTAGGTCTTGCCGTACGTCGCTTCGTTGTCGATCGCATTGACGATCGCGCGCGCAACGTCCTCGACCCACACCGGCTGGAACTTCGCGTCCGCGCCGCCAATCGGCAGCAGCGGCGCAAACTTCGCCAGCATCGCAAACAGATTCAGGAAGCGATCCTCGCGGCCAAACACAACCGACGGCTGGAAAATCGTGCAGTTCTGCGTCGACGCGCGCGCCAGCGCCTCGCCCGCGCCCTTGCTGCGCTGATACAGCGATGGTCCGTTTTCGTCGGCACCAAGCGCGCTCATGTGCGCGAGCCGGCGCACGCGATGGCGCGCACACGCGGCAATCAGCCGTCGTGGCAGTTCGGTGTGTGTGCGCGTGAACGCCGCCCTGTCGCCGTGCAGGGTGCCGATCAGATTAATCGCCGCATGTTGTCCGGCCACCAGCCGCTCGAGCGTGGCGTCGTCATACACGTCGGCATCGACCACGTCGCACGTAGGAAGCAGGATCAAATGCCGCGCGCGCTCGCGCCGGCGCGACGGCACGAGCACACGGCAGCCGCGCGCGACGAGCAGGTTGACGACATAACGGCCGATGAAACCGGAGCCGCCGAGGACGAGGATGTTGCTATGGCGCATGCGAGCACGTTAATCAGCGCCGAGGATTCTATTGGCACGGCGAGATGTCATCCCCGCGAAAGCGGGGATCCAGCGTCTTTGGCCGAAACGACACTGGATTCCCGCTTTCGCGGGAATGACAGAGTCCTACGGTAGTTCCGTACTCCCCGCATCCTTCGGCGCAATACTGCCCAACCGCGACTTCATCGACTGCGCCCGGCCTTCGAACAGCGCGGCGTACCACACCGAATTTGACATCACCTTTTTCACGTACTCGCGCGTTTCGGCAAACGGAATCGTCTCGGCAAAGATCGCGCCTTCGACCGGTCGTGCGAGTGACGCACGCCATTCGCGGGCGCGTCTGGGCCCGGCGTTGTACGCGGCCGTCGCCAGAATCGGATGGCCGTCGAGATCGTCGAGCACATAACGCAGGTAGCTCGTGCCCAGGCGCAGATTCACATCAAGTTCCGCGATGCGCGTGGCCTGATAGTCGTTCATGCCGACCCGGCGCGCCACGTAGCGCGCGGTCGACGGCATCAGCTGCATCAGTCCTTGCGCGCCGGCGGAGGAACGCGCATCGGCGATGAAGCGCGATTCCTGCCGGATCAGCCCGTACAACCAGGTCTCGTCCAGCGCCGCGGCTTTTGCGTGGCGCGCCAGCGACTCGCGATGCGGCGACGGATAGCGCTGGCCAAAGTCCAGTTCGGATCGCGTGCGCTCGGACGAACTGATCATGCGGTCCAGAAAATTGCGGCTGCGTGCGAACTCGGCCAGCGCGATCAGTTCGCGATCGCTCAATCCGCGACCATCATTGGCGCGGCGGATTTCCCAGCTCCACTCGCGGCTTGCCTCGAGTCGCATGCCCAATTCGTGAAACTTGAAAGCGCGCGCATAGCCGGCAATCGGCGCGAATGCCGCGACCTGTTCGGGCGCAGGCGCCTCGGCGGGCGGAGGCGGCGCGACGATGGGCCGTCCCAGTTCCTCCGCAGCGAGCTGCCCGTAAAAATTGAACTGACCGGCGATCAGTCGCAGGATGTCTTGCCCGTCGAGCGAGCGTCCTTCTGCGAGGTACGCGCGCCCGCGCCAGTAAATCCACGCCGGGTCGCGCTTCAGTGCATCGGGCATCCGTTCGACCGTCGCGCGCACCATCGCCCAGTCGGTACCGTTCTTCGTTCCGCGCAATGCGGCGCGCACCTGCCACTCCAGCACTTCATCGGCGCGCGCGGTCAGCGGCGTCACGCCGACCAGCGCTCCGCCGTTGCGATACCAGTCGATCGCCTCGGGCATCAGCTTGAACGCAGCCATATGCCCAATGCGCCCCCACAGTTGCGCGCGCGATTCAGCCGTCAAATTTGCATCGAGCTGCGCGGCCCAGCGCGCGGCTTGATGCGGCTCGTCGCGCGCCAGTCGTGACGTGGCGATGTGCGCCAGTTCGCGCATCGATTCGAGCCGCTTTTCATTGGCGCCGAGCCACGCTGCGGGCCGGTCGATCGCGAGCGTGATCTGCGCCGAATCGAATTTCGGCAGAAAGGCCACCAGCCGTTTCGCCGTCGCGAGCTGGTTGTTTTCCACGAGCGCGCGCATCCGCTCCCATGCGGACGCGCGTTCGTCGACGAGCAGCGCTTCGGTCAGCGCCCAGCAGCCGTCGCCCCCCGGTTCGCGGCTTGCCGCGAGCACCCGCATGGCCTCGCGCGCGAGTTCGTCGATGCGCCGGCCGACGTTGCGCTGATACCGCACCAGCGCCGCGTAACAGTGAACCTGCGCGTCGTCGTTCCACACGAGTCGCCGCAGTTCGCTTTCAAAGCGTGCGTAGTCGCGCCGTGCGCCAAGCGAAAGCAGCCACTCGAGCCGCATGCGGTCGGCCACCACGCTGCCTTCGTGGCGTTTCAGGAAATCCGCGACCGCGTCGTCGGCGCGCGCGGGATCGTCGCCGCGCAGGCGCGCTTGCAGCTGCCAAGCCTCGACGTAGGACGCGAGCGGGTGGCCGGCGAGCCTGCCGGCAGCCGCGGCGAGCCGATCGCGATCGCCTGCCTTGAACGCGTCGCGCGCGGTGAGAAACGCGTCGTCGGTCGCCGACAACTTTATGTCAGCGCCGTTACCGATGCGCGTTATGCGTGCTTGGCTGACGGAGGGAACGACGAGTGCGAGAGCCGCGCATACCAGCCAAACGGCGGTATGGACGGGCAACGATGTGCGTAACAACATCGATCGGACACTAGCACAGCACGAGGCGAATCTTGGCCGAAATACCGGGGACGGATGGCTGGAAATCGGAGCGGGCCGTACTACGCGACAAGTTGATGACGGCGCGCCAGTTGATGCCGGAGCACGCGGAGGTTGAACGCGCGCTCGTCAATCGCGTCGCGCGCTGGCTGCGCACCATGCCGGTCACACGACTGGCTTTTTTCTGGCCGATCCGCGGTGAACCCGATCTGCGTCGGATCATTGCTGCATGGGCAAACGAGGATCCGGCGCGCCGCGCGGCGCTGCCGGTGATGGTTGCAGGCAAGCTTCTCGAATTCGCGCCGTGGACACCCGATACGCCGATGGAGCATGGCCCGCTCGGCATTGCGGTCCCGGCGCGCCTGGCACGGCTGGCACCGCAGTTACTGCTGATTCCCTGCCTCGGCATCGACAGCTCGCGCTATCGACTCGGCTACGGCGGTGGCTACTACGACCGCACGCTGGCAAAACTTGATCCGAAGCCGGTTGCCGTCGGCGTGGGATTCGATTGCGGCCGCGTGAACACGATCGCGCCGCAGCCGCACGATATCCGCTTGGATCTTGCGATTACCGAGAGCGGCGTGCTCTGACCGGACGCTTCTTCCCCTCTCCCCTTGCGGGAGAGGGGTCAGGGGAGAGAGGTCCCTTCGCCCGTAACGCAGTCGCATAGGCAAGCCGGCACCACTCCGTCATGACCGACGCGTCCTCGAGGCAATCTGCCGGCGCGCGCCAATAACTCATCTCGATCGGCTTGCCTTTGCCGTCGTAGACGAACGGCTCCGATTTCGCTTCGATGAAACGCGCCTTCGTGTCGCCATCGGCCTTCAGGTACAGCGTGTCGTACGCCACCAGCGCAAACATCACGCCGTCGCGATACAGCCCGTGGCCACCGAACATTCTGCGCGCGCTGACTTTGCCCCACGGCTGCATCAGCTCGAGCAGATGATCGACAAACTGACTCATGTGAACCGCTGCGGACCTTGTTCGAACGCCGCCACCAGCCATTGGCGAAACGCAGCCACATGCGGCGTATCGCGCGACTCGGGATTGTCGAGAAGATAGAAGCAGTAACCGGTCTTCAACTTCAGTTTGGGAAACGGCGCGACCAGTTCGCCGCTCGCGAGGGCGTCGGTCAAGAACGGGGTACGAGCGAGAACGACGCCCTGGCCGCGCACGGCGGCCTGCATCGACTGGTCGACGAACGTGAACAGCAGCCGCCCGGCGCGCGGCTGGCCTTTGACCTGCGCAAACTCGAGCCAGCGCGGCCAGTTGCTGGCCGCGGTCGTTGGCATGCCGTCGTCCATCTCGAGCAGCGGCAAACGCAGCAGATCGGCCGGTGCGTTCAGCACGACGCCGCTTCTTTCCAGCAGTTGCGGGCTGAGCGCCGGCGTGATTTCCTCCTCCAGCAGCAACACGCCAGTCGATGGCGCCGTCTGCGGGCGCGTCCAGCGAACGGCGATGTCGAATCCTTCGGCTTCCAGATCGGCGCGACGATCACCCGCGTCGATGCGGATATCGATGTCCGCGTGCGCGCGTTGAAATGCCGCCAGCCGCGGCACCAGCCACAGCGATGCAAACGACGCATACGTGGTCAGGCTGACCCGCGGCGGGCCGATGAGACCGCGTATCTCGTCGACCGTGCGATCTACTGCCGTCAACGCCTGTCGCACCTGCTTCAGCAAGCGGTCGCCCGCGCTGGTTAGTTCGAGCGCGCGCGTGCGTCGTACGAACAGCGGCTGGCCAACCTGGCGCTCGAGCGCGGCCACTTGCCGGCTGATCGACGACTGCGTGAGGTTGAGTTCGGTCGCGGCGAGCGTAAAGCTCAGCAAGCGGCCGGATGCTTCGAAGCCGCGCAACGCAACGAGCTGGATCGGACGGCGGGATACGCGCCTTGGCGCACGGCGGGTGGACATGGGGCGCAACCATATCGCAGATGGCGCTCTAACGCATGCAGTAGTCGCATGCGTCGCGTGCACACGTTTCGTTTGTTCAATGCGTGCCGCGCGGCTCTAATGCGATCAGTCGTATCGGCATTGTGCTGAGACGAATGCAAAGAGAGGTTGAAGATGGACTGGGGACCAATGACAACGCGGACCGTCGATCTCGGCTACGACCAGCTCTTGATGCTGCAAGGGCGCCCTGGAACTCGCGTACGCGTGATGTACGGCAGCTTGTGGCTAACCGAAGAGGGCGTGACGCAGGACATGTTCGCTGCCTGTGGCGACGAGGTCGCACTGAAGTCGCGCGGCCTTGCGGTGCTTGAAGGACTTGGGCTCGCGCGTGTGCAACTGATCGAGCCGGCGCGCAATCAGCTGTGGGCGCGGCTGCGCGCGTTGTTCGCGCGAGCGGTCCAGCGCGTGCGCGGTGCTCGTGGCGCGACCATCGTTCCCATTCGCGCCCGGCGTAGCGCCGTGCATGGTTAATCCGGATGGGCGGCGCTCGAGTGCGACACGCCGTCCCGTCGAGCGCGGGCCGCGCGGTGCTGTTCGGTACCAAGGGCGCCGGCTCGGCCGCGGTCGAGGCCGCGCTGACGTTGGCGGAGGTTCCGTTTGAGATCGTCAACGCCGCTGAGTGGCAGCCGGGCCCGGGGCTGGAGCGCTTGCGCAAGGTCAATCCGCTGGCGCAGATTCCAACGCTGCTGCTGGACGACGGCTCGGTGATGACCGAGAGCGCGGCGATTCTGATTCACCTTGGACTCACGCGGCCGGACAGTGATCTTTTGCCGTCGGCACCCACCGCTCGTGCACAGGCGATGCGCGGTCTGGTTTTTCTCGCAGCCAACTGTTATGCGGCGATTGGAGTCATCGACTACCCCGCACGATGGGTGAAGGACGCCGACGAGGCGACGGGCGCACGCATCCGTGCCGGCAGCCGCGCTCGGCTGCACACGCTATGGGAGATGTTTGCCGATACGTTTCCGGCGCGCCCGTTTCTCGGCGGGGCGCGGTTGGGAGCTCTCGATCTGCAGGCTGCCGTGGTTTCGCGGTGGTCTGGTGGGCGCGCGCATCTGGCAGTAGCGCGGCCAAAGCTGCATGACTGCCTGATCCGCGTGGAAGGCGATTCGCGCATCGCTTCGATATTCGCGCATCACTGGCCGCCGCCCGCATGCCCGAACGGCTGACGTCTTATCGCGGAGGAGTTCGACATGAAACTTGTGATCGGCAACAAGAACTACTCGTCGTGGTCGTTGCGGCCGTGGACGCTGCTGCGGCTAGCCGGCATCGCGTTTGACGAGGAGAAGCTGAGTTTTGTAGCGCCGACGTTCAAACGCGACGTGCTGGCCCGGTCGCCGGCCGGACGGGTGCCGATCCTGATCGACGGTGAACTGACCGTATGGGACAGTCTGGCGATTGCCGAATACGTCGCGGAGAAATTTCCCGACAAAATGCTGTGGCCGGCGGATCGCGCGGATCGCGCTCACGCACGATCGATCTGCGCTGAAATGCACTCCGGCTTCACCTCGGTGCGCACACATATGCCGATGAACGTGAACGCGCAACTGCCGGGCCTCGGGTGGAACGTCAGCGTGCAGAGAGACATCGATCGAATCGCCGCGATCTGGACCGGGTTGCGCGCGAGACATTCGGCGACAGGCCCGTTCCTTTTCGGTCGCTTCGGCGTCGCCGACGCGTACTACGCGCCGGTGGTGTTTCGCTTCAATACATATCGTCCGGAACTACCAGCCGCCGCGCGCGAGTACGTGCAGAACATGCTGCAAACGGTCGCGCTGCGGGCATGGAGTGAAGCTGCCGCGGCCGAGAACGAGTGGGTGCCAGACGACGAGCCGTATAGAACCAAGGCGGGTTAGATCGCGGAAGCCGACCGGGGAAGCATGTACCGGCTGCACCGCTACCTCGGCAGTCCCAGGCGCTTCCACAACTCCAGCGTCGCGTCCGCCATGTTCATCGTGTAGAAGTGCAGGCCGGGCGCGCCTCCATCGAGTAATCGTTCACACAGGCTCGTGACGACATCGAGGCCGAAGGCGCGGATCGAGTCGCGATCGTCGCCGAAACCGGCCAGTTTCAGGCGTATCCAGCGCGGAATCTCGGCGCCGCAGGCATCCGAGAATCGCGCAAGCTGCGAAAAATTCGTGATCGGCATCACGCCGGCGACGATCGGCACAGAGCAACCGAGCTGTCGCGCCCTTTCGCAGAAGCGGGAATACGCATCCGCGTTGTAGAAGTACTGCGTAATAGCGGAATTGGCGCCGGCCTTCACCTTGCGGACGAAGTGCTGGAGATCTTCTTCCGGAGAGCGGGCTTGCGGGTGATATTCGGGGTAGCCGGCGACTTCGATGTGAAACCAGTCTCCGGTCGTGCTACGCACGAACTCGACGAGTTCGTTCGCGTGACGAAACTCGCCGCCGCCCAGGCCCGCTCCTGACGGAGGGTCGCCGCGCAACGCGACCATTCTGCGAATACCGGCCGCCTTGTATTCCTCGAGCAACCGGCGGGCGGTCGCGCGGGTCGCACCCATGCACGACAGGTGCGGCGCCGCGTTGTGACCCTCGCGATGGATTTCCAGGACCGTATTGCGCGTGCCTTCGGTCGTTGACCCGCCGGCGCCAAAGGTCACCGAGAAGAACGCGGGTTTGACCGCGGCCAGTCGAGCACGCACCAGGCGCAGTTTGTCGACACCCTCCGGCGTTTTGGGCGGAAAGAATTCGAAGCTGAAGGTGCGATTGGTCTTAGTCATTTTTTTTCGGCAGCAGTCCCGACAAAGCCCAAGTCAGCACGCTGTAGACAAGCGCGCCCAGCACGCCCCACCAGAAACCATCGACGTTGAAACCGGGCAACAGACTCGCAACGGCCCAGAACAGCAGGCCGTTGATCACCAGCAGAAACAGTCCGAGGGTGAGAATCGTCACCGGCAGCGTCAGGATCACGAGCACCGGTTTGACGATCGTGCTGACCAGGCCCAGCACCAGCGCTGCGATCAGCGCATTGGGCCAGAACGGTCCAACCTGCACGCCGGGCACGATGTAGGTGACGAGGAGCAACGCAACCGCATTCAAGACCCAGACGAGCAGTAGTCGGATCATCTCTTCTCCTCAAACGCGCTGCGCGCCGTTCCGCCAAGGCTTCAGCGCGGCAAAGATGGTCGTGCTGACCGGAACCGCGATCTTCGCTTCGTTTCCCATACGCGCCACTGCGCCGGCGAGCCACGGCGCTTCGAGCGGTTTGCCGGCGTTGAGATCGTGCAACATCGAAGGCCGCATCGCGGGCGGCAGCTCATCGATGAAGCGCATCTGTTTGTCGGCAAAGTCGTCGGCGAATGCGATGCCCTGCGTGCGTGCGACCGCAACGGTTTCCTGCATCGACGCGACGAGCATGGTGCGCAGTTCTGGGTTGGTTCGCACGACCCCGATCGGCTGTCGCGCCAGCGAGCACACACCGGACATGGCGACCAGGAGAACGAATTTCTCCCAGAGCGAGCGCGTGATGTCGGGCACTGCATTGACATCGACGCCGGCGGCGCGACCCGCTTCGGCAAATGCGCGCACCGGTTCCCACGTTTCACCGCTGAAGCTGCCCACGCGCAGGCGCGCCGTTGTTCCTGTGTGCGCGATGACGCTGGGTGACCGGATCGTCACAGAAATGTGCGCGACGCCACCAGCCACACGTTCGATGCCGAGCGCGCGGCGCAGGATCAGGTGGCTTTCGACTCCGTTCTGGAAAGGAATGACGATGCCGCCTTTGGCGAGCAGGGGCGCGAGCTGATGCGCGGCGGACTCCGCGTCCCACATCTTGACGCAGAACATCACGACATCGGCAGACGCCGCGAAAGGAGGCTGTTCAACCGCGTTGACGCTGGACAGGGCGAGCGGCGCGACGCTGCTTTCGACCGTCAGTCCGCGCTCCTGCAACGCAGCCAGGTGAGCGCCGCGCGCGACGAAGATGACATCGTGGCCGGCTTTCGCCAGCTGCCCGCCGAAGTAACCGCCGACGCCGCCGGCGCCCATCACGACAATGCGCATTAGAGCCGCACCATGGGGTCAGATCCCATTTTCGGCGGAAACGCCAAATACTCGAAGTAGAACCGGCCAGCCGAAAATGGGCTCTGACCCCTCCATATACAACTAGTACCGGTAGTGCTCGGGCTTGTACGGCCCGGCCTTGTCGACACCGATGTAGTTTGCCTGCGCATCGTTCAATTCAGTCAGGTGCGCGCCAAGTTTCTTCAACTGAAGGCGCGCTACCTTTTCATCCAGATGCTTGGGCAGAACGTACACGCCGATCGGATATTTGCCAGTGTTAGTGAAGAGTTCGATCTGCGCGATGACCTGGTTCGCGAATGAACTCGACATCACGTAGCTCGGGTGCCCGGTTCCGCAGCCGAGGTTCACGAGCCTGCCTTCCGCGAGCAGGATGATGCGGTTCCCGTCGGGAAAAATCACGTGATCGACCTGCGGCTTGATGTTCTCCCACGGATACTGCTTCAGCCCCGCCACGTCGATCTCATTGTCGAAGTGCCCGATATTGCAGACGATCGCCTGGTTTTTCATGCGCAGCATGTGTTCGCGCGTGATTACTTCGTAGTTGCCAGTGGCCGTGACAAAGATGTCGGCCTTGTCTGCGGCGTAGTCCATGGTCACGACGCGAAAGCCTTCCATAGCGGCCTGCAGCGCGCAGATCGGATCGATTTCTGTGATCCACACCTGCGCCGCCAGCGCACGCAATGCCTGCGTGCAGCCTTTGCCCACGTCACCGTAGCCGCATACGACGGCCACTTTGCCGGCGATCATTACATCGGTGGCGCGCTTGATGCCGTCCACCAGCGATTCGCGGCAGCCGTACAGGTTGTCGAACTTGCTCTTCGTGACTGAGTCGTTGACGTTGATGGCGGGAAACGCGAGCCGGCCTTCCTTTGCCATTTGATACAGCCGCTTCACGCCGGTTGTGGTTTCCTCGGTCACGCCCTTGATCTTCGCCAGCCGCGTCGAGTACCACGTCGGGTCCTTAGCAAGCTTCGCCTTGATCGACTGGAAGAGCGACGTTTCCTCTTCGCTCGATGGTTGCGCGATGCAGGCGGAGTCTTTCTCGGCTTTCGCGCCGAGATGCAGCAACAGGGTTGCGTCACCGCCGTCGTCGAGGATCATGTTGCTGTGGCCGCCGTCGGGCCACTCGAAGATGCGGTGCGTGTAGTCCCAGTAGTCGTCCAGCGATTCACCCTTGACCGCGAACACCGCGGTTCCGCGCGCGGCGATGGCCGCAGCCGCGTGATCCTGGGTCGAAAAGATGTTGCACGACGCCCAACGAACCTGCGCGCCGAGCGCCTGCAGCGTTTCGATCAGCACCGCGGTCTGGATCGTCATGTGCAGGCTGCCGGTGATGCGCGCGCCGCGCAGCGGCTGCGCGGCGGCGTATTCGTCGCGGATGGCCATCAATCCGGGCATCTCCGTTTCGGCGATGCGAATTTCCTTGCGGCCCCAGTCCGCGAGCTTTACGTCGCCCACGACGAAGTCGGGGCCGGTCGTCTGGGAAGTTTTCATTACGGCGCTCATCTCGCGCCCTCCTTTTTTCATCAGGGGTGGGCGAGCGCCGTTGCACCGCCGGCGGGGAACCGGCTGCTTCGAGCCTGGCGGGGCTGCAAAAACCCGCGTTGCAACGCTCCTCGAAGCGAAACAAATTCTACCTTGGGGTCAGACCCCAATTTCGCAGCCCGTCACTATCGAACTTCCGCTGCCGACCAGCGAAATTGGGCTCTGACCCCTCCATATCTAACCATATCTAGCCAGCCTCGCATCGGAGTGGACACATCAGCGAGTACGCTCCGACCCCCGCGAGAAGCGAAAGGCGCCTCCGTGCACCCCAACGAACAATTACTCACCCGCTTCTACACCGCCTTCGCCGCCCGCGACGGCGCGACGATGGCCGCGTGCTACGCGCCCGACGCAAGCTTTGACGATCCGGTTTTTTCGCTGCGCGGTGCGCAGGTGGGCGCAATGTGGCGGATGTTGTGCGCCAATGCGCGCGAATTCTCGGTGGAGTTCAGTGATATCCGCGCGAATGGGACCGGCGGCAGTGCCAATTGGCAGGCGCGCTACCTGTTTTCGCAGACCGGCCGGCGCGTGCACAACATCATTGCGTCGAGCTTCACCTTTCGCGACGGTTTGATTGCGGTTCAGCGCGACGTGTTTGATTTCTGGCGCTGGTCACGCCAGGCGCTCGGCGCCGCAGGCTGGGTGCTGGGCTGGTCACCACCGTTGCGAGCGAAGGTGCGTGCTCAGGCTGGAAAGAACCTTGAGCGATGGATCGCGAATCAAGGTTCAGCGTAAGCGCCCAGCACGGCGAGCGCCGCAGCTTTGTCGACTTTTGTTTCGGCCGCCCGCTATCGCGGGCTTAACGACCAAGATCACCCGTTGTTTGCCGGGGGGCGCAAGCCCGCTGACAAGTGGTCCCCTGCATCGCCGGGTTGGGCAGCAGCCTCGGCTTCCTCGAGGATGGTTCGGAGCTGGCGGGATAGCGACGTACGATTCTCGTTGAAGAGGCGAACGCGATGCCCGTTCGCTCCAGATGGGTGCGGAAAGCCCGACAACCAACGCCCGGGGCTGATCCGTCTCTCTGCTGCAAGGACCACCAAAACCTCCTCGACGGATTTCCCGAGCGGGACGATCGCAGCTTTCGGCACAGACTCTAGTTCGGGAGCGAGGACCTCGCGCGCGAAGCGCATCAGGAACGACGACTTGACTAGCCGAGGGTTCGTTCCTGTGTAGTTACGCATTCCGACGAAGACGGGGTACCGGATGGCGGACGCCGTATGAAGCAGCGGGCGGGCGACTCCAAAGAGGTCAGAGGACGACTGGATCCCGAGCTGCCGAGGGAGATCCAATGCATCGAGCATTCGGACGAGGTTGACCCGCATCGGACCCGCAAAGCTCCCGTGCAACTTCGCCGTCCGGCAAACATCCTCCGGGGAGCTGCCCGCAACGAGCGCTGCTCGCGCCGCGCGACACGCGATCTCCATCTGTGTCCAGCCTGGGGTGATGCCCAGGATGATCACCCTGGCGTTGGCGCTCGCCCAGTCGAACGGAGCGTAGTAGACACGAGCCGGACCGTCTTCCGCGATCAATAAGCCGCCTACGAGGAGGTCGGACTGCTCGTACTTCTCCCGGTGGGGGAGAGATGCCAGGAATCCCTGGTAGCTACTGAAGAGCGACATTTGTTTCTGCTGCCCGACGTCGATAAAGCCGACGTTAGCCTACGACGAAAGGTGACAACCGCGCGCAGCGCGGTTGCGACGTAGGCTAACTTGCGAAGCAACTTAAGCCGCCTGACTCGTCAGGCGGTGGCCGTAGCCACAACGCCGCCTTTCAGGCGGCGCGGCGTTGCACGCCGGCTGCGGCGGCAAGCGCCGCAGCTTTGTCGACTTTTTGTCTTCGGCCGCCCGCTGCGCGGGCTTAACTTCGTCTTCGCCGAAGTTAGCCTACGACGAAAACATCCCAGGGGTCGGACCCCAATTTCGCAGCACCGTGTTTCCGAGCTACCACCGCCGAACAGCGAAATTGGGCTCTGACCCCTCCAATCCCAACGCCGCCCTTCAGGCGGCGCGGCGTTGCACGCCGGCTGCGGCGGCAAGCGCCGCGACTTTGTCGACTTTTTGTCTTCGGCCGCCCGCTGCGCGGGCTTAACGTCGATAAAGCCGACGTTAGCCTACGACGAAAGGTGACAACGCCGCCCTTCAGGCGGCGCGGCGTTGCACGCCGGCTGCGGCGGCAAGCGCTGCAGCTTTGTCGACCTTTTCCCAGGTGAAGTCGGGGTCGTCGCGGCCGAAGTGGCCGTAGGCGGCGGTCTTTGCGTAGATCGGTCGCAGCAGGTCGAGCATCTGCACGATGCCGCGCGGGCGCAGGTCGAAATGCTCGGCGACGAGCTTGCCGATCTGCTCATCGGAAATGACGCCGGTGCCTTCGGTGTAGACGGTGATGTTCATCGGCCTCGCAACGCCGATCGCATACGCGACCTGCACCTGGCACTGCCGCGCGAGGCCGGCCGCAACGACGTTTTTTGCCACGTAACGCGCCGCGTACGCGGCCGAGCGGTCGACCTTCGACGGATCCTTGCCAGAGAACGCGCCGCCGCCGTGCGGGCACGCGCCGCCATAGGTATCGACGATGATTTTGCGGCCGGTCAGACCGCAATCTCCCTGAGGGCCGCCCATGACAAATCGTCCGGTCGGATTGACGAGATAACGCGTGTTGCGTAACCACTCGGCGGGCAGTACGCGCTTGACGATCTCTTCGATCACGCCTTCGCGAATCGTTTCGTTCGTCACATCGGGCGCATGCTGCGTCGACAGCACTACCGTGTCGATCGAATGCGGCTTGCCGTCGACGTAGCGCAGCGTGACCTGGCTCTTGGCATCGGGACGCAACCACGGCAAGCGACCGTCGCGACGAAGATCGGCTTGCCTCTCGACCAAGCGGTGCGCGTAGTAGATCGGCGCCGGCATGTACTCGGGTGTCTCGTCGCAGGCGTAGCCGAACATCAAGCCCTGGTCGCCCGCGCCCTGATTCAGGTGATCGTCGGAGGCGCGATCCACGCCCTGCGCGATGTCGTTACTCTGCTTATCGTAGGCGACGAGCACCGCGCAGCCCTTGTAGTCGATACCGTATTCGGTGTTGTCGTAGCCGATGCGTTTGATGGTGTCGCGCGTGACCTGGATGTAATCGACGTGCGCGTTCGTGGTGATTTCACCGGCGAGCACAACCAGCCCGGTGTTGCATAGCGTTTCGGCGGCGACGCGCGAGAGCTTGTCCTGTGCGAGGACGGCGTCGAGGATTGCGTCGGAGATCTGATCTGCCACCTTGTCGGGATGGCCTTCGGAGACCGACTCCGAAGTGAATAGAAATTCGCTGGGCACGTTGCCACTCCTGTTCGAGGTTTTTGACCGCGTTGCCCTCACTCCGAGCGGCGACGCTTTAGCGGTGTCCTGTGTACTGATCGCGCCAATCACCGATGCGACAATCCGGCGCGGCTCGCTGCTCGCCCCGCAATTGGTCATAAATCGGCGAGCGCGCGAATTCTAGCTTGGCGTTGTCGCGTGAGGCGACAAAACGGCCGCGATTTTTGATGGTTCTCGCTCTATTCAAGCTGCTCGGGTGCCTGCCTCTCGGCGTCTTACACGCAATCGGTGGCGCGTCCGGTCTCCTCGTCTATGTTTGCTCACGCCGCTATCGGCACCGCTTGCGCGACAACCTCGCGCAAGCGGGTTTCGACGTCAACGCGATGGCAATGCCGGCCGCGCGCGAAGCCGGCAAGCAGGCGCTGGAGACGGCCTGGATTTGGCTGCGGTCGCCGGAGCATTTACAGCGCGCCGTGCAATGGGCCGACGAAGCGGTGCTCAAGCGCGCGCTCGACGACGGGCGCGCCGTGATGATCCTGACGCCGCATCTGGGCTGCTTCGAGGCCATTGCGCAGGCGTACGCAGTGCGGCCCGAGGCGCGCGCACGGCCGATGACTGCGCTCTTCCGCATTCCGCGCAAGGTGATTCTTCGACCGCTCGTCGAAGGTACCCGCGCGAAGGAAAATCTGAAGCTTGCGCCGGCCGATGTGACTGGGGTGCGCCTGTTGCTGCGCGCGCTGAAGCGGCGCGAAGTTGTGGGCATCCTGCCCGACCAGGTGCCGACGCGAGGCGATGGTGTATGGGTACCGTTTTTTGGGAAGCCGGCCTACACGATGACATTGCCCGCGCGGCTTGCGCACAGCGCGAACGCGATTGCCCTCGTTCTTGGCGCCGAACGTTGCGGTTCACGGTTTCGCATCCATGTTGACCCGCTGGCCGAACCCTTGAGCGGGGATGCCGAACGCGATGCCGCATCGATCAACCGCGGCATAGAAAAAATGATTCTGCGGTTTCCCGTGCAATACCTGTGGGGTTACAACCGCTACAAAGCGCCCGAGAGCTCAAAGCATAAGCCGGGACGTGCGACGAATCGCGCGGCAGATTCCGCGTGAGCTCGGCGCTCGCCCGATTGTGGATCGCCGCGATCGACGCCACGCACGGCTGGCCGCAAGCCGCGCGCACGCGACTTGCGAACGCGCTCGGCACCTTGTTATGGCTGATCGTCTTTCCGCGCCGGCGCATCACGGAAATAAACTTGCGTATCTGTTTTCCCCGGATGCCGGCGACTGAGCGTGCACGACTGGCACGCAGCGTTTTCCGCAACATCGCCCGCGCCACGCTCGACCACTCGGTTCTCGCGCGCGCCGCGCGCGATGAAATCGAGCGCTACGTGCAGGTCGACGGCGAGGTGCGCTTGACGGACCCCGCCAACCGGCCCCTCATCTTGATTGCTCCTCACTTCGTCGGGCTCGATGCCGGCGGATTGCGCATCAATACGCTGGCGCGCGGCGTCTCGGTATACGCGCGGCAGACCAACGCAGCCTGGGACGACTGGTTGCTTCGCATCCGGCGCCGCTTTTCCGACCCGTTGCTGCTGACGCGCGGCGGCCGCGACCTGCGCGTCGCCATTCGCGCGATCGAGGATGGATTGCCGCTTTACTACCTGCCCGACATGGACAACGGCGCGGAACAATCGATCTTCGCGCCTTTTTTCGGTGTGCCCGCCGCGACGATTCCGATGGTTTCGCGGCTGGCGCGTATCGCGAAGGCGAAGGTCATGCTCGCGGTAACCGAGATGACGGTCGATGGCTACCGACTGCATCTGGAGCCGCCGCTTGCGGACTTTCCCGGTGGCAGCGTTGAAGAGGACACCGCGCGCGTGAACCGTGAGATCGAGCGCTGGGTACTCAGAATGAACGACCAGTATTTGTGGACCCACCGGCGTTTCAAGACGAGACCGCCGGGGGCGGCGCCGCTATATTAATCGTATGGTCAGATGGTTAGATATGGTTGGGGACAGAGCGCTGCGCGGTCTGTCCCGCAAGAGGTTGGGATGCGCTTCACAAAAATGCACGGCGCCGGCAATGACTTCGTGATGTTGAACGGCGTGGTTCAACCCTTTCGACTGAATGAAGCCCAGCTGCGCGGGCTGGCCGATCGCCATTTCGGCGTCGGCGCCGATCAGATTTTGCTGGTCGAACCGGCTACGGAACACGGCGCGGATTTTCGGTACCGCATCTTCAACGCCGACGGCGGCGAGGTTGAACAGTGCGGCAACGGCGCGCGCTGCTTCGTCAGGTTCATCCATGACGAAGGGTTGACGCGCAAACGGGTCTTGCGCGTGCAGACGCTTGCCGGCGTCATCGAACTTGCGCTCGAAGACAATGGCGAGGTGACAGTCAACATGGGATTACCTGTTTTCGATCCGGCGCGCGTGCCGTTTGACACCGCGGGGCTTGTGCCGCGAGCGCAGGGCGTAGCGGAACTTTGGCCGCTCGCGATCAACGGCAGGCAGACTTGGTTTGCCGTTGTGTCGATGGGAAATCCGCACGCCGTGCAAAGGGTCGACGATGTCGACGCTGCGCCGGTGGGTGTCGATGGTCCGCTGATCGAGGATCACGTGCGTTTTCCGCGCCGGGTCAACGCGGGGTTCATGCAGATTGTCGATCGACACACGATACGTCTGCGTGTGTGGGAGCGCGGAGCGGGTGAAACGCTGGCATGTGGCACCGGCGCCTGCGCAGCCGCAGCGTGCGGCATCCTGCGCGGTGAACTCGATTCGCCGGTACAGGTGCGGACACGCGGCGGCCTGCTGCGAATAACCTGGAACGAAAAGACAAGCCCGGTTCAAATGACCGGACCTGCGGTCAAGGTCTTCGATGGTGAAATCGAAATCTGAACCATGAACGCTTCGGACGTCGCGCGCTACCTGGGTGAACAACCGGATTTTTTCGAGCTGTATCCCGAGCTGCTCGGCCAGCTCAGCATTCGCCATCCGCAGAGCGGCCAGGCGATTTCGCTGGTTGAACGGCAATCGCTGCTGCTGCGCGACCGCGTCCGTGCGATGGAAGCCCGGCTGGCCGAGCTCGTGCGCAACGGCGAGCGGAACGACGCGATCGCCGAGAAACTCGTGCGCTGGAGCTGCGCGGTGCTTGCGCAGAAGGAGGATGCCGCATTGCCCGCGACCGTGGTCGGCGAGTTGCAGACGGTGTTCGACGTGCCGCACGGCGCGATTCGCC
>Ga0187892_10001936_pt1 | contig 44533 bp, 27 predicted proteins | sample MA1701073metaG_FD_139345 | JGI IMG/M metagenome (GOLD analysis project Ga0187892, IMG submission 139345) | Bio-ooze microbial communities from a basaltic lava cave in the Kipuka Kanohina Cave System on the Island of Hawaii, USA - MA170107-3 metaG ... | reverse complement strand
TTTTTTCGCCCGTAGGGCGCGCGATGGTAGCCAGGGCCTTCAGGCCCTGGTCGTTGGGCCCCAACATTTTTCCCCGCCCGGCAGGGCGGACGAAGGCGCGTCCGCCCTGCCGGGCGGAAAGACAAGAAGATCCCGGCAACCAGGGATTGAAATCCCTGGCAACCACCGTGCGCCCTGCCGGGCGAACGGCATAGACACCCGCCAAGCGGGAGGCTGGACCGCGAAGGCTGATGACGAAATGAACCGGGAGCCGGTGATCTTCCGCTGGAAAAAGTTCGACCGGCTCGATGCGTAACCGACCGGATATATGTCGATATTTTTGTGAAACTATATACTGGATTCGCGTGGGCGAATAGGGGGAAGGGCGGTGCGAGGGCGTGCAGCCGGCCCATCGGAACCCCGTGCGCGAGGAGTGGGCTGCGAAGCCGCGGCCGTTGGAGCTCTCACGGCAAGTGAGCGTTCGGCAGAGCTGGCCGACGCCCGCGCTCCTCGGTAAGGCCGACGCCGTCGTACCGCCGGCTCTCCCTGCGCGCCGGGATCGGCGGTACGCCGAGCGCCTGCGCCGACGCAGACTTAGACTCGGCCGGATGCCAAGCGCTGCTCGATAGCGTGCTGCCGGCGGGGGGCGAGTAGCGCAGAAGCGGGCGGGGACGCCCGCGCTCCGAGGCGAGGACGGCCGCGCTCCAAGACAAGGACGCCCGCACTCCAAGGCCGGCGGGCGGGGACGCCCGCGCTCCGAGGCGGGGACGCCCGCGCTCCGAGGCGGGGACGGCCGCGCTCCGAGGTGCCGACGCCGAGTGGAAGTTGACGGCCCGGCGGGCGCCGCTAGACTGCGGCCGGTGCTCGACGAGCCCTCATCCGGTCGGCGCGGCCGGGGTGGGTGTGTCGGCGGCTGTGGCGCCTCAGGAGGAATCTGAGCATGTCGATCGTCCGTCTGCGACGCTGGACGCTAGCGGTGGCCGGTGGAGCGGTGCTGCTTCAGGTGGCGGGTTGCGACCCTACGGGGATTTTTGGGTTTCTTCAGACGGTGTTTCTGGGCGTGACGGCGGCTGCGTCGTTCGCCATCCTTCGGAACATCTAGCCGCAAACGGGCTGCTGGCGAACGGCCGAGCGAAATGCCGCTCGCCGAGCAGCGCCACCGGTATGGTCTTGAGCAGGATACCGGCGTCCATCGTCAGGCCGTGCCGCTGCACGTAGTACACGTCGTACAGGATGCGCTCGTCCCACGGGCTGGCCGCGCTGCTGTTGACCTGCGCCAGACCGGTCAGACCCGGGCGTACGAGCACACGCCGCCGCTGAAACACGTCGTAGGCCGCCACCTGATCCGGCAGCGTCGGCCGCGGGCCGACCAGCGACATCTCGCCTTTGGCAATGTTGAAGAGCTGTGGCAGCTCGTCGAGCTTCAGGCGGCGCAGCAGGCGGCCGACCGGCGTGATCTCGGGATGATTGAGCGGCACCAGCTCCTTCGGGTCGGGCCGCCGGTCGCCGCGCATCGTTCGGAACTTGATCAGCCAGAACTCCGTTCCCATCCGCCCGCTGCGGATCTGCCGAAAGAACACCGGGCCAGGGCTGGTCTTGATCAGCGCTGCGATGATGAGCATGAACGGCGACGCCAGCGCAATCAACGCGATGGAGGCCAGCAGGTCGAACGGACGCTTCACGCACCGTGCCCACAGCGATGTCGAGACCGGTTCCTCAACCGACATGCGGCGCAGAATAGCAGGCTGGCGGCAGCGCGTCTTGCCGGGCCGGGCAGCGGCGCGAGACAGTCCGGCCACGTCAGGTGACGGCGTGCCGCACGATCTGCCCGGTGGCCAGGAAGATGACGTCTTCGGCGATGTTGGTGGCGTGGTCGGCCACACGCTCGAGGTTCTTGGCGATCGAGAGCATGTCCAGGTGCAGGGCCATGTTGTCGGGCGTCTTGGGGGCCTCGTTGACGACGCGGCGGATGATCTGTCCGTAGAGCGCATCGATGGACTCGTCCTGCGAAAGCACGCTGCGGGCAGCGTCGCCGTCGCCGGTCGAATACGATTGAACGGCGCCGCGCAAGAGCCGGCGCACCAGGGGGACCATCTGCCTGACCTCATCGGCCTCGGCCACGCTGCCCGGGGCTTCGATGTGACGGGCGCGCTCGGCGATGTTGACCGCGCAGTCGGCCACGCGCTCCAGGTCGTTGGTCGCTTTCAGGATCGTGCACAAGAGCCGCAGGTCGGAGCCCATCGGCTGGTAAAGCGCCATCAGCCGGATGGCTTCCGACTCGATGGCCACCTCCTCGGCGTCGATCTCTTCGTCGCGGGCGATCACGCGCCGCGCCAGCGTGTGGTCGAGCGTGAAGACCGCCTCGCAGGCCTCGTCGACCATGTCTTCGACCGCGCTGGCCATGCGGAGCGAACGCCGCCGCAGGTCGTCCAGCAGGTTCACGAAATGTGCCGTCATTCGCTTATCCGAAGCGACCAGTAACATAATCTTCCGTCCGTTGATGCCGCGGTTTCGTGAAGATCACGTGGGTCGCGTCCACCTCGATCAGCTCACCCATATACAGGAAAGCGGTCCGGTCGGAAACCCGGGCCGCCTGCTGCATGTTGTGGGTGACCAGGACCACGGTGTACCGGGCCTTGAGCTGATCGATCAGGTCCTCGATCCGGGCGGTGGCGATCGGGTCGAGGGCCGAGCAGGGCTCATCCATGAGCAGCACCTGGGGCTGGAGGGCGATGGAGCGGGCAATACACAGCCGCTGCTGCTGCCCGCCGGACAGGGCGAGCGCACTCTGCCCGAGCTTGTCCTTGACCTCGTCCCACAGGGCCGCCTGCTTCAGCGACTGTTCGACGAGCTCGTCGATGTCGCCGGTGAAACCGTTGATGGTCGCGCCCCACGCGACGTTGCGATAGATCGACTTGGGAAAGGGGTTCGGCTTCTGGAACACCATACCGATGCTGCGGCGCAGATCGACCGGATCGGTCTGCGCGGCGTAGATGTCGTTCCCAAGGTAATAGAGCTTGCCTTCGACGCGGCTGCCCAGCACGAAGTCGTTCATGCGGTTCATGGCCCGCAGCAGTGTACTCTTGCCGCAGCCGGACGGGCCGATGATGGCCGTGACCTGCCGGGCGGGGATATCGAGCGTCACCTGTCTTACGGCCTGGAACTTGCCGTAGAAGATCGACAGAGCCTCGGCGCGGATGACGACCTCCGCGAGCGGCTCGATCGCCTCGGCCGGGCTGCGAACCGCCGCGTTTGCCGGGACGGCAGATTGCTGCTGTATCGTCATCAGCACGGTCAATTCCGATTCAGAACCCCGCCCGCCAAGGGCGCGGGCCCGAAGGCCGGGGGCGCTTCAGATCGCGGACACGGTTGCCCGCCCTTAGGGCACACTCGGAGCTCGTCCAGGCGAGCAGGTACGCGGTAGCTTGACACGTCACAGGACACTCCGACCCGCGCCCTTGGCGGGCGGGGTTCCGATCGGCGGTCCAATCCCATCAGTATCACCATTGTCGGTGCCTCGGCTGCCAGGTACGGATGCCGATGGCGACTGCGTTCATGGTCAGCAACACCACCAGCAAGACGATGATGGCCGCCGCGGCCAAGTGTCGAAACTCGGGCTGGGCGCGGTCGCTCCAGTTATAGATCTGGAGCGGCAACGCACTGAACGGATCATCCAATCCCTTTGGGACGAACGCCACCCAGGTGACGGCACCGATCATGATCAGCGGCGCGGCCTCGCCGATCGCCCGCGACAGCGCCAAGATGATGCCGGTCATAATGCCGGGCAGGGCGGCTGGCAAGACGTGATGCCAGATGGTCTGCCAGCGCGTGGCGGCCAGGGCATAGGCCGCCAGCCGGATCGAGCTCGGAACGGCCGCCAGCGCCTCGCGCGTGGCGATGATGATGACCGGCAGGACGAGCAGGCTCATCGTCAGCGCACCGGCGATGATGCTGCGATCCATGCCGGTCGAGCGGTTGAGAATCGGGACGTGAAACCCGCGGACAAAGACCGCCAACCCGAGAATGCCGTAGACAATCGAAGGCACGCCGGCCAGGTTGGAGATGTTCAGATGGATGAAGCGCGTGAGGCGGTTGTCGGGGGCATACTCCTGCAGATACACGGCCGCTCCGACGCCCACCGGGACGGCGATCAAGGCCGTCAGCGCGATCAGCCAGATTGTGCCCCACAGGGCGCCCTTGACGCCGGATGTGGCCGGCTCGAGCTCCGACGGATAGTTGCTCAGAAGCGTCGGCGTGAGCCAGTCCCAGCCGGCATGCACAATTCGGCCGAGCAGGACGACGAGCACGATGACGGCCATCACGCCGGCCGACAGGCAGGCGGTGCGGAACAGTTGCCCGGCCCGGCGGCGGCGTTCGAGCCGCGGCCGAAAGGCCGGGATGGCCGACGCGCTCGTCACTCGTAGACCTCCCGGAAACGGGCCAGCACGCGTTGGGCTACCAGGTTGATGGTCAGCGTAATGAAAAACAGCGTCATCCCGACCGCGAAGATGGTCTGATACTCGATGGTTCCAGCCGGCGTGTCGCCCAGGCTGACCTGCACGATGTAGCCGGTCATGGTCTGAACGCTCTCCAGCGGATTCCACGTCAAGCGCGGCGTCATGCCGGCCGCGAGCGCCACCGCCATCGTTTCGCCGATGGCGCGGGCCAGCGCCAGCAGGATGGCCGCGACCACGCCCGACATCGCGGCCGGCAGTACGATGCGGGTCGACACTTCGAGCGGCGTGGCCGACAGCGCATAACCGGCCTCGCGCAGCGTGCGCGGCACGGCCCGCAAAGCATCGTCGCACAGCGACGAAACGGTCGGGACGATCATGATGCCCACCGCGATGGCCGCACTCGCGGCGTTGAACACCTCGGTCTGGGGCAGCAGCGGGCGCAGGATGTAGGGCGTGATGAACGTCAGCGCGAAGTAGCCGTACACAACGGTCGGAATGCCGGCCAGCACTTCGAGAATCGGCTTGCCGGCGTGCCGCACCCAGGCCGGGGCATACTCGCTGAGATAGATGGCCGCCCCCAGACCGATCGGAATGGCGACGATCAGCGCACCGAACGCCACCATGAGCGTGCCCCACAAGAGCGGCCAGATGCTGAAACTCTTGGGCTCGAGCAGCGGCGCCCAGCGCGTGCCGGTCAGGAACTCGACCGGCGAGACGTGCCGGAAGAACGCGAACGACTCGCTGGTCAGGACCCAGATAATGCCGGCCGTCGTGGCGATCGAGACCAGCGCGCAGGCCAGCAGCGACTTCTCAATCCCCGTCTCGATCGACTTGCGAACGGGTGACTGAATCGACATGGCTAGTCTCGATAGAGCTCGGCGAGCTGCGTGGGACGATCGGCCCCGGCTCCGCCAAACTTGGACCCGGTGACGCCGCGAGCGAGGCGCGTCTGTGCCAGCGAATACAACTCGTCGGACAGGGCGACGTAACCCACCTTGGGATGTTCGACGATCGATTTGGCCCGGGCGAAGAAATGCTTCAGGAAGGCTTGGACTTCGGGCCGTTGAGACGACGACTTGTTGACGTAGAAGAACAGCGGACGCGAAAGCGGTCGATATGTGCCGTCGCGGACGGTTGCCACACTCGGCTTGACGGGCGGCTGATCATCTCGCTCGGCAACGCCGAGCACCTTGAGCTTGTCGTGGTTGGCTTCGTAATAGCTCAGGCCGAAGAATCCGAGCGAGCCTGGGTCGCCGGCCACGCCCTGTACCAGCGTGTTATCGTTCTCGCTGGAGGTGTAGTCGCTGCGGCAGGCCTTCTCCTTGCCCATGATCGTCTCGGTGAAGTAGTCGAATGTGCCGCTATCGGTACCCGCGCCATACAGCTTGATGGCCAGATCGGGGAAGCCGGTCCGCACGTCTTTCCAATTGTTGATCTTGCTCTCCGGCTCCCAGATGCGCTTCAGTTCGGCGACGGTCAGATGATCGCAGAAGGTGTTGTTCCGATGCACCACGATGGCCAGACCATCGAGTGCGATGGGCAACTCGATGAACTCGACGCCGAGCTTGGCGGCCGTCTCCATCTCGGCCTTCTTAATAGGGCGCGAGGCGTCGTTGATGTCGGTCCGCAAATCGGGCTGCGGATCGAGGAACTTCTTAAACCCGCCGCCAGTGCCGGATGTGGCAACCGTGACGCGCACGTCGGGCTCGACCGAGCGGAACGTCTCAGCAGCGGCCGTGGCGATCGGCGCGACCGTGCTCGATCCGTCGATCTTGACGGTCTTACCCTGCTCGCTGCAGGCCGCGACGCCGAGCAGCAAGAGCGAAACGATTGTGGCGTGTCTGATGGTCATCGCTCGGGAGCGTACGCGGCAGGCGCTAGGATTTGGTTATCAGATTGTTAAGATCGCGCTAAGAAGCCCGCCCTCCGTGTGGCATGGCCAAGCGCCAGCGCGGCCATGCCGTGTGACTTCATGCCCGCGCTGCGGGCATGCCACACGTGGTGCAAGCGCGCACGGTCATCTTACATTCAAGGGACCGGCCCGGGCTTCCCCTCCTCCGAAAGGCCGCCCGGGCCGGCAAGACGTCAGAACAAATTGAAGCACCAGTGGGCCTACGGGCAGGCCGTCAGCGGCGCCTGATTGAACGCCTGCGTCGTCAGGACGCCGTTCAGGAGCTGGATGATCCGGAGCAGATCCTGAGTGTTCGCGGCGCCCGTCCGGTTCACGTTGTAACGGGCCGGATCGGCCGCTGCGGCGCCGTTGTTGAGGGCCTGGATCAGGTTCAGCAGATCCTGTGTGTTCGCCGCCAGACTCTGGTCGACGTTGCCCGGGCTGGACTGGTACTGCACCGTCGTGCCCACGACGAAGGCCGAGCCCGTGAATGTCAGCGTCGTGCAGTGCAGCGGCGGAATCACGCCGCTCAGCGAGATCTGGTACGGGCCCGCACCCGAGCCGGTCACGCCGCTCACCGTCGGGCAAGTCCCGCCGGTGCAGCTCACCGTAACGTCGCCGGCCGTCAGGGCGGGCGACGGCGTGCCGCTGAACGTTACGGCGATCGTGGCGTACTGTGTGCCGCCCTGATCGGCCGTGCCCGCGCCGCCGATGCCAGCGGTCAGTGTGTTGCCAGCGCCCGTGTCGAGCGTGTCGATGTGGCCGTCGGCCGGATTCGACGCGGCCAGGCTGACTTCGACCGCAGCGCCGCACACGCCCTCGTCGCACCCGCCGCCGGCAGCGGCGTTGACGATCGCGAAGTCGGCGCAGTCGATGCGGCCGTCGTCGTTCTGGTCGGCGTTGATATTGTCGTGATGCGAATCACCGACGACCTGGCCGATGATGAACGCGTCGTCGAACGCGTCGGCCGACAGGGCTTCATTCAGGTACAACGTTTCGTCAGGACCGGCCAGAGCCAGCAGGTCAGTGACGACATCCGCATCCTCGCAGGTCACCGACCCGTCAGCATTTACATCCGCGTTCGCCCGTACGGCAACTGCGTTGGCCGCTGCCCGGAACATATCCAGGCACTGATTGTGCGCCGGGTTGCCCTGCGCGTTGACGACCGTATTGCAGAAGAACTCGGCGTCTTCTTCATCGAAGCAGGCGTCCGAGTTGAAGTCCGACGTGTAGGCCGGGTACATCAGCGGGCTGCCCGGCAGGTTGCTGGTGAACACGAACGGCGCCGGGTTGCACAGCACGATCGGTGGACCGGGCTGATAGACGCAATCGGCACAGGCGCCGAACTGCGCCGCGTACTCGGTCAGGGCACGCTTGAACTCGGCCACATCGGCCAGCGTCCGCTGATCGTCGTTGTTGAAATCGCCGCTGACCTCGTTGAACGTGTCGATGCCGTTGGTGGCAACCAGCGGCCCGTTGCCGTCCGGGTCGACCAGATAGTTCCCCGTCACCATCTCGGGCGCGACGAAGTTGAACTGGTAGAACTGGATCAGGAGGTCGCGCAGGACGCTGTCGTAATCCGAGTTCTCGCTGTAGGGCTCGCCATCAAAGGGGTGCGTCACCTGCATCGCATCGGTCAAGATGAAGTTGTTGGCCAGCAGTGCGTCGGCGGGTGTGAACGCATTCGCCACCGCCGGGAATTGGGCAACGCTGTTGACGAGGTTGTCGACATAGGCCTTGACTTGGCAATCCGGGTCACCGAGGAAAGGCCAGTTATCGGGGCATGACGTCTCCTGCTCCGGATCGAAGGCTGGGTTGACCGCCCGGACGTACTGCTGCTGGCACCAGCAGCGGTACTCGCCCGTGGTGATTTCAGCGATCGTCGGGAGAAAGCCCTGCGCCACGTCCGGATCCTCGCCCGTTGCACTGGTGAAGTCGACCCGCAGGAGATCGAGGACGTTGCCGACGGTTCCTGTCGGTGCAGTCGAAGTCGTGGTGTACCCGATGGCGTAGCGGGCAGTCCGCACGGTCGGGTCCATGTGGGAATTGGACCGCTTGTCGCCGAAGCGGATTTGCGTGCCCAGATTGTTGGTGTCGGGGTAGGGGCCGGGGCCGCCGCCGTCATTCTCGCCCATGCCAAAGCTCGTGTCGACACGGAGGTTGTTGTTAATACAGTTGCGCGTGCCCGAGTCGGTGTCGCGGGTCACGACGTTGATGTCCGTGCCGTTCGGCCAGCGCCCGTGCACGACCAACCATTGGAGAGCGCGGTCCGTTACCTGCGTGAGGCCGACGCCCGGGTTAGCGACAACGGACACCGAGCCGATGCCGACCGTCAAGTCGCTCAGGGCCGCGGTTCCGGCCGCGCCGAGCGATGTGTCGAGCCGAAGCTGCTGCTCGTCTTCCTGAATCCCACCGCCGGAGACTGGCGGCGGGGCGTCAGCCGGATTCAAGCCGTAGCCGGGCTCGTCAGGGCGGCGATCCCATGCCGGGGTACCGTCAACCGCGAACGCTTGGATGACCTTCACGTCCGAGATGCCCATCTGGACCAGAGGCTGAGGGTTGTTCGCATCAAGCGTGAAGCCGTTAATGGTGCCGCCTCCTGGAACGTTGAATCGGTTGCGGTTCACCCAGATCGGATTGGCAGCCGTCGGGCCTTCGGGGGGGACGATGTTCCCGGGCGGGTTTCCGATCTGGCTATCGACACAGTCCTCGATACCGCCGACTGAGCCGTCTTCGCGATAGTAGATCGTCCAGAAATGACCCGCTGCGCCGTTCACCTGCGGGGCGAGCTGGTCGAGCGGCGGGTTGGTCAGCGGATTGAAGCCGAAGAACGTGTCCTGGTCGAGGTCGCCGTCGCAGTTCATCTGGCAACTGGTGGTCGGCTCTGGGTCGATGACGCCGTCGTCATTGAGGTCGAGCCCCGCGTCATGGGTCGAGCCAGCAGAAGTCGTGTACGTACGCATCAGCGTCGCCCCGCTCAGCGAGATCGTGAACGGCGGCCCTTCGACGCCCTCGGTCGGATCGAGGCCGGCCGGCGCATTGTGCGGCCCCTCGCTGTTCACCATCGTGTTGATGTAGTCTAAATCGAACCGTTGGATCGAGTCGAAAGATTGGGCGAGTGCCGTGGTCGCGCCTAACGCGCCGGCAATTGCCGCCACTCGAACCGTGCTTGCAGCGCTTTTCATGTTTCTAAGACCTCCTCATGAAGTTTCGTCCCCCGCGCGAAGCCGGCGGATGCACTTTGCACCCGGCTTTACGACGCTACGCGCGCACCATCTTCGTGGCGCGTTCACGCGCCCTTTGCTACCGACATCCTGTCAAGCCGACGCGTCAGTCATTCGGTCCTTGTCCGGGCAGGAACACCTCGCCGCGCTCCAGGCTGTAGAACTGTTGTCCCCATTCGCCCTTGCCCCGGATCTGGCCATTGACCAGACTTGGGACCGTCTTCTCGATCTTCTTGTTCTCAACGTGCGTGTCGGCGTACAAGAAATTCGTCGTGCGGCTGGAGCGTCGCCCGTGATTGCGACCGAGCCAGTCCAGGCGCGTCTGCGACGCCGCGCCGACCTGCGGATTCGTATCGATGTCGGTGGCCACGACGCGCGTCAGCGGGGCCGGGTTCACGCCTAGCGGAATATCCTCGGCGTCCAGCTCGCCATTGACGCCGCGGAACCCGTGGACCGGGCGATGGCTCTTGCAGACCGTCTGTCCGTCCGTATTCGACCCGCCCGACACGACCTTCCAGTCCGGAATGAACTCGGTTGCCAGAATCGTGCCACCGCTGCTGCGGATGCCGTCGGGCTTGACATAGCGATAACGCCGGATCGCGCCCTGAAACCCCGCTACAAACTTGTTCTTGGGAATGAGTGCCTCGTTGGCCGTGTAGGCCAATCGGCGGGCTTGACGGTCGACTACTCCCGGCGTTTCCGGCGTCTGGCCTTCATCCAAGTTGTCGGGGCCGGGATTCGTCGGTGGGACGCCACCCTTGTTAAGCGACGGACATTGGAACGCCTTCTCGAGCGAGCCCATGTCCTTCGCATTCGTGGCCAAGTTCTGGCCCGAGTTGCTGTGCTTGAGGTTATAGATGTTCCACGACCAGTGCAGGTAGCCGTTTGACGCGAAGTCCGGCGCCTGCTGGTTGGCCGTAAGCGTCATCGGATCGTAGATGTACGAGTGCGGATACGAGTTCTGCTCGGTCGTGTAAGTCGCGAGGCCCTGGCCAACGGCCCGCAGATTCGTGCCGCAGACTGTCTGTTTCGTTTGCTCTCGCGCGGCGTGCAACGACGGCAGCAGGATGGCGATGAGCAGCGCGATGATCGCGACCACGACCAGCAACTCGATCAGTGTAAACGCGCCCCGGCTTTGACAGGTTCGATTGGTCATCAGGGAGTCTCCCAAAAAATCCGGTCGCTTCGAGCCTCTTCGACGGACGACCCACGCCAGTCGCGTCTCTAAGTTGCCGCGAAGTCTAGACCGGTGTTGTTAGCGATGTACTTGGCTTGTGTGAGTTCTTGACTAAGGTTTGGTTCAGATTGCGTTAAGAGTCGATTGGGTTCGTGTAACGGCCAGCAGCTCTCTTGACGAAAGCAGCGATCGCAACTTCATGGTTTGAATGAGGTTGCAATCGCCCTGGTGCGGCCAAAGCCAGGTAAGCGCTTGGAGGGATTGCGAGCCCGGCGTGAAAATCGGCGCGGCCAGTTGCCAAAGTCACCGGCCCTGGTCCGGACGGCTTGGAAAGACGGGCTCGCCTCGCGCGTAGCCAACGAGCAGGGATTCAATGAAATCGGCGAGTCCACGTTCGCCGCGGCGAAGGGCCGCTTGGCGCGCATCGTGCGCGGTGCGAGTCGCGAGTTCAAATCGGCCGGAGGCCGCGTAGGCCGCGGCCAGAATGTTCAGCGATTGAGCGTCTGTGCGGCCAGCCTGTGTAACGAACCGCTCTGCCAACGCCAGCGCCCGATCCGCCTGTCCGGGCTCGAGCTCAGGTTGCGTAGCGAGCAGCCAGGCGACGTTGAGGGCCAACTCGGCATCCTCAGTAGACCAGTCCGCAGCTCAGGGCGCCGATCATGCTCTGGATGATTCGCGCGGCCAGGTAGCCGTTGGAGAAGAGCGTGTAGATTCCTGCGAGCAAGTAAGGGTAGGCCGGCGCACGGAAGCAGGGCCCGTCGATGAAGCGTTCGCCGGAGATGATCGCACGGGCCCACTGGTCGTGGTAGGCCTCGTCCACGATGGGCCGGTCAAATGTCGGGTTCGCGCGCCAGGCGGACAGGTGCATCGCGCGCAGCGACATCGCTGCCAGGACGATGATCACGGCGGCGAACGCGTCGAAGCGGGTGAATCGACCGCATGAGTCCCGGGCGACGCGCGCTTCCGGCATGCGTTCGGCTGAGCGCGCCGCGAGATTGTTGGTCTGGTCGTGCACAAACTGATCCTGCCAGTCCTTCGCAGTCAGCGTTCCGGCGCGGCCTGCGCCTCAGCGTAGAGGCGCTGCGGCCGGACTGGCAAGTCTGGCGGCGTCGACGCGACATCTGCGGCCTGCGGCCGTAGCGAGGTGCAGCATTCAAAGCGTCGCCGGGTGCGTGACCGCACTCGCGATGAACAACCTGCGCGGGACCGCGAAAGGAAGGGCGGCAGGTTACGCGCGTGGCCGGATGGCCCAGATGTCCAGGCTGGTGATGTAATCCGCCGGGCTGGCGCCTTGCGGGAGTTTTTCGACGATCTTGCGATAGAGCGGGTCCTGCAGCTCGCCGAGCGCGATGACGTAGCTTGGCTTGGGCGTCAGCCGAATGGAGTCCAGACCCGCCTCCTCCATCATCGTTCGCGTCTCGTCGATCAGCACGGCGCCGGCGATGCAGCCCACCAGCGCCTCGACCATCTCGCGCACCTCGGCCGGCAGCGGGCGCAGGAGGGCCAAATCCGAAACCGCGACTCGGCCGCCCGGCCGCAGCACGCGCGCGATCTCACGCCACACCTGCGGCTTGTCAGGCGACAGGTTGAGCACGCAGTTCGAGATGACAACGTCGACGCTCGCATCGGCCACGGGCAGGTGCTCGATCTCGCCCAGCCGGAACTCGACGTTGTCCAGACCGGTTCGCTGGCGATACGAGGCCAGTCCGGAGCGGGCCTTCGCCAGCATTTCGGCCGTCATGTCGACGCCGATGACGCGCCCGCTGGCGCCGACGCGCGGGCCGGCGATGAAGCAGTCGATGCCCCCGCCGCTGCCCAGGTCGAGCACGACTTCGCCGGGCTTGAGTGACGCCAGGGCCGTCGGGTTGCCACACGACAGCCCCATGTCGGCCCCCTCGGGCAGGGCATCTAACTCGGCGAGACTGTAGCCCGCCCGCGCGGCCGTCCCGTCCGCACCGCAGCAGGAAGCAGCCGGCCCGCAGCAGCCGCCCGCCCCGTGCGTGCTGCCGCGCGTGGCAATCTCGGCGTATCCAACTCGAACCGTCTCACGGATGACTTCTGTAGCGGTTGGCTCGGCGTATGGCATCTTTGCTCCTCACGGTCGCTCGTAGCTCGACCGATGCTCCTCTCCAACGCCGGGGATGTCAACGGTGACACAACATCGGTGGGCGCGGGTGTGTCTCAAGTTTGCGGATGAATTTCGAGCAAGCGGTGCCAAGGCCGATGACGTCACCAGCGGCCCCGTCCGGGCCAGGGCAGGGGCCACGGGCGGGTACCCCAACGGGATCGAACCCGTAATTGCCCGCGTTCCGTGACGGCGCCCGGCCCCTACCGCAGCGGCCGCCTATTCCGCCGGTTCTTTCCACGCGTCTGGTCGCCGCGGCGACCGGCACCCGTGGCCAACCGCCATTGGCCGCTGCCGGGGCCAGCCAGGCACGCCGTTACGTTACCTGCAACCGTCAGGCAAACCCGTCTGAACAATCTGAGCGCAAACGGCTTGACAGGCTCGCGGCCGATGGTATTATGCTCCGTATGCGGTACAGACGTGCTACTCGTTCACCCCTCACCATGGCGATGCGTCGCCCGAGCATGGGAGCTGCGCTCTCGTGCCGGGTGATCTGACGCAGCCGGATTTCCTGCGTACATCCCGCCGGTCACGAAGCAAACGCTCTCGTCGCTCGGGCTTGAAGCGGCCTTGCAGGTCGCCGCGCAGCGAAAACGCTCGCTCACGCTCGCGGCTCTGAAAGGCCGTGCATTCGTCGCACCGCTTTGAACCGTGATTGACCACGACGCGAACGGCCGCGCTCCAACTGCGCTTTGAACTCCGAACTTTGAACTCTGAGCTCTGACCTCTGGGCTCTGATCTCTGAAGTCTGCACCCTAAACCCTAAACCCTGAACCCTCTTGAAGAAAGGATCTGCTCATGTCCTACCACTTCGACACGCTGGCCATCCATGCCGGTCAGCCGAACGAACGGCTCACCGGCGCAGCCACGATTCCGATCTTTCAGACGTCGACGTTTGCCCAGGACGAGCCGGGCGGGCAGCCCGACTTCTGCTACACCCGCACGGGCAACCCGACCCGAGCGGCCCTGGAGGCGAACCTGGCGGCCCTCGAAGGCGCTCGTTACGGGCTGGCCTTCTCGAGCGGAATGGCCGCGATCAACAACGTGCTCAACCTGCTCAAGAGCGGCGACCACGTGATCACCTGCCGCGACCTGTACGGCGGGGCGTACCGGATCTTCACCAAGCTCTACCACAACTTCGGCGTTGAATTCTCCTTTGTGGATACGACCGACCCGGCCAACGTGGCTCGCGCGGTCCAGGGCAATACACAGCTGGTCTGGCTCGAATCGCCCTCGAACCCGCTGTTGCAGGTGACCGACATCGCCGCCTGCGCCGAGATCGCCCGCGCCGCCGGGGCGTGGACCGTGGTCGATAACACGTTCGCCACGCCCTGCCTTCAGCGGCCGCTGGAGCTGAGCGCTGACATCGTGGTCCATTCGACCACCAAGTACATCAACGGCCACGCCGACGTGCTGGGCGGGGCCGTCATCACCAGCCGCGACGATCTGTACGAGCGGCTCAAGTTCTTCCAGAACGCCGTCGGGGCCGTGCCCGCGCCGCAGGACTGCTTCCTGGTCCTGCGCGGCATCAAGACGCTCTCGCTGCGCGTCGAGCGGCAGTGCGCCAACGCCCGCCGCGTGGCCGAGTTCCTGAGCGGGCATCCGCGCGTGCGGCAGGTCTACTACCCCGGCCTGCCGGGGCATCCCAATCACGCCGTGGCCGCCCGGCAGATGAGCGATTTTGGCGGCATCGTTTCGTTCGAGCTGGACGATGATATCGACGCGGTGCGGCGCTTCGTGCGAGCGCTGCGGCTCTGGACGCTGGCCGAGAGCCTGGGCGGCGTCAAGTCGCTCCTGTGCCACCCGCCGACCATGACGCACGCGTCGGTCGAGCCCAACGTGCGCCGCGAGCGCGGCATCCGCGACGGCCTGGTGCGCCTGTCGGTCGGCATCGAACATGCCGTGGACCTGATCGCCGACCTGGATGACGCCCTGCGCGAGTCGTCGCTGGAAGCGTGCTGCGGCGATCGCACACACGAGGTCATCGCGGCCTGACGCGAGCTATGCAGGAGCTGAACCGATGAGCGCTTCCGCTGTGTGCGACATCTCGGACGTTGGATCGCCGGCCGCCAGGCAGGTTTCCGAACGTGGCTCGTGCGAGAACCGCCCGTGCGAGAATCCCTTCTCGCACGCGTCCACGTCGGAGTCCGGCTCGTGCGAGAATCCCTTCTCGCACGCGTCCACGCCGGAGTCCGGCTCGTGCGAGAATCCCTTCTCGCACGCGTCCACGTCGGAGTCCGGCTCGTGCGAGAATCCCTTCTCGCACGCGTCCACGCCGGAGTCCGGCTCGTGCGAGAATCCCTTCTCGCACGCGTCCACGCGGGAATCCACTCCCGCGGATCGCCGCCGGACCTGGCAACTCGCGTTCGCACTCCCACGCGGCCAGGGCACACTATCACAAGTCGTGCAGGCGTTCGCGGCCCCGGGCTTGTCAGCGATTTCGGTCATGCGCGATCCGCGGCACAGCGACTGGCTCCGCTACGAGCTGACCACGCGCGCAGAGACACGCGCCGCGATCAACGCGGCGATCGACGCACTCCGCATCCCGTTACTGTCCGTGCGGATCGAGTGACCTGCTGTGATCGGCGTGGACCAGTCCAGGTCCGGTGTGCTCAGCGGGCCGCTGCGTTGACGGACCAATCGTAGTCAAGCCACTCGATCGTGACGGTCCACTTGGACTGCAGGGCGGCGTTCAGGTTCGGGTTGAAGCGCGCGACGTAAGCCTCCACGGACCCAGTGGCGGCCTTGAAGTCGGCACCGTACCAGTCGTAGAGCGGCGTCAGCTTGAGCACGCCCGACTTGGCGTCGAACCGAACCCAGCGCGGGTCGCGGTTGACCCGTTCGGCCTGCTCCTGAAGCTGCTGCTCCAGGCGCGCGGGCACATACGCTTCGGCCCGCAGCGGCGGACAGCCGACGCTGGCGCAGTTGACCGCAAAGTGGATCCGCGGCTCGTTGAACTTCGGCCGCAGGTAGTCGTTCTCGATCTGATTCAGGCTCAATGTCATCGGCCCGATTTTCCAGCGGCCATCGTCCCAGCGTTTGGATTCCGGGATGTCGCGGATCGACTTGAGCGGCCAATGGTCGAGAATCAGCCGCAGCGTGAACGCGTTGTAGGCGTTGATGAGCAGGCACATCTGCTCGTCGCGGCCGAGCGTGTCGTACGGCGCGGCTCCGATCGCCGCGACGTAGCCGTCGAGCGCTGCCGCGTCGCGCTGCAAGCCCTCGTAGTCGACGTTACCATCGGCCTTGAAATGCTGCTTGAGGAGTGCGTCGAACGGTGAGTGATCGAACGCGCCTGCGGAACTGCTGGCTGGCTTCGTCGTTTGCGCATGCGCGGGAATCAGAGCGGCCGAGACCGCCGCGCAGACGCCGACGCGTTGAAATCGAATCCTCATGGCCCGACAGCTTGCCCTCGGCGGCGGCTCGATGCAAGCCCATATCATCGCTCCGTACGGCCGGTTATGCTGGCATAGATGGACAGGTCTTCGCCCGCTCACCGACATCCGACAGCGCGGTTCAGTGAGGGCCGCAGACGCCCGCCGGGACTCTTGACTCAATGACGCTGGCATTCCTCATCATTGCCGTGCTTGGGTTGTCCTGGTCGAACGGCGCCAACGACAACTTCAAGGGCGTCGCGACGCTCTTCGGCACCGGGACAACCCACTATCGTGGCGCGCTGCTGTGGGCCACCGGCGCGACGCTGCTCGGCTCGCTGGCCGCCTGGCTGGTCTCGCAGCGGCTGATCGTGACCTTCAGCGGAAAGGGCCTCGCGCCCGACCAGCTGGTAAGTCAACCATCGTTCATGATGGCCATCGCGTCGGCCGCGGCCGCGACCGTCTTTCTGGCAACCCGCCTGGGCCTGCCGGTGTCCACCACGCATGCGCTGACCGGCGCTCTTGTCGGCGCGGGACTGGCGGCCGGGGGCGGACTCGATGGCGGCGTGCTGGGGCGCCGCATCGTGCTCCCGCTCATCGCAAGCCCGCTCGTCGCCGTCGTGATCACATCGATCCTCTATCCGATCCTGCGTCGGACACGCGCGCGCCTCGGCGTTGATAGCCAAACGTGTATTTGTGTCGGGTCGAACGCGGAGGTCGTCCCCGCTGGTGTGCCCGGCGCGGCGATCGCCGCCGCCCGCGGACTGCCGCAGATCACGACGGGTCAGGCTGGTCAGTGCGTGCAGCACTATACGGGAACGATCGTCGGGATCGGCGCGCAGTCCGTCCTGGACGGGCTGCACTACTTGTCGGCCGGAGCGGTCAGTTTCGCCCGCGGCCTGAACGACACGCCCAAGATCGTGGCGCTGCTGGCTGCGGCCGGCCTGCTCGGCGTACATTGGGGAATTCTGCTCGTGGCCGTGACGATGGCCGTGGGTTCGATCGTCCACGCGCGGCGCGTGGCCGACACAATGAGCCGGCGCATCACGGCCATGAATCATGGACAGGGATTCACCGCCAATCTGGTGACGGCCATTCTGGTGGGTGGTGCGTCGGTCTGGGGGTGGCCCGTCTCCACCACGCACGTTTCGTGCGGGGCACTGTTCGGGATCGGCTTGGTTACACACCAGGCCCGCTGGCGTACCGTCGCGACGATTCTGCTGGCCTGGGTCACGACACTGCCGTTGGCGGCCGCGATGGCGGCGACGATCGTGCTCGGCACGAGCTGACGGCGATCAGGTTCGATCGACCGGCGGAAGTGCCTTCTCTTCGGGTGGGGGCTTCGCGGCTTCGTCGGTCTCCTGCTGGATTTCGCGGACGCCGCGCTTGAACTCGACGATGCTTCGGCCCAGAGAACGCCCCACGTCCGGCAACCGCTTGCCGAACACCAGCAATCCGACGAACACAATCACGAGCAGCTCGATCCAGCCCGGGACGTGTGGAATGAGTGCCGTGTACGGGGCCGTCATGACCACGCCAACCTTTCCGGAGTCACCGTCGGGGCATCACGTGTGCGGACGACTGAGTGCGGCGGAACTCCTTAAGTATTATCGTGTCGCCGGACGGGTTAGTCAAAACGATGAGCACATCCGTGGGAGGGTCCGTGACAGACTAGGCGGGAGCAGCGGGTGCCGGAAATTGTGGTGCCGGCGTCCCGCCTGCCCGCGCAGCCGAGACGGCCGCACCCCGAAGGCCACACTGGGTTCGTTGCGAATGGTCGCCCAATGTGTCACGTACCCTCCGTCAGACGCGGGCGACAACCCATCTCACTGGCAGCCGCGCCGGGTGTGTCGCGGGGCGACACGCTCGGACGCCATGCGGTCGCGGTGGCCGGCGACCACGCACGGATCGTCGGTGGCCGTCAACATGCCTACCCACGCGCAATGGCAGACGACTGGCAGCCGGTGGATGTGGCCGCTGCGAACGCTTCGGCATATTTGAGGCCCGAACTGGTGTTGAACATGACCACGCGGTCGGTGGGTCCGAGCCAGCCGTGCGCAGCCAGCCGACGGACAGCTGCCAGACACGCGCCGGCCTCGGGGCAAGCGCAGATGCCGGTCGCGCGGCCGAGCTCCACGGCAGCGGCGATCATTTCATCGTCCATGACGGCCACCGAAGTGCCGCCCGTCCGCCGCAGGATGTCGAGAATAACGAAGTCCGCCAGCGGCTTGGGCACGCGCAGGCCCGCGGCGCTTGTTGTTGCCCTCTCAAAGAACGTCGCGCGTGCCTGCCCTTGCTCGAACGCGCGGGTGATCGGGGCGCATCCGGCTGCCTGCACGGCCACGAAGCGCGGCTTCTGGCCGTCGACCCAACCCAGCCTGGCCAGCTCATCGAACGCCTTGTCCATGCCGATCAGACCCGTTCCACCGCCCGTCGGGTAGACGATCACGTCTGGCAGTGTCCAGCCGAGCTGTTCCGCGATCTCGTAGCCGAGCGTCTTCTTGCCTTCGACTCGGTACGGCTCCTTCAGTGTTGAGACATCGAACCAGCGGCGATCGACTGCGCCCTGAGCCACCAGCTTGCCGCAGTCGCTGATTAGTCCGTCCACGAGCGTGACACGCGCGCCGGCCAATTCGCACTCGAGCCAGTTGGCCGCCGGGACATCGCGCGGCATGAACACGTGCGCTTCGAGGTCGGCCGCGGCGCAGTAGGCCGCCAGTGCTCCGCCGGCATTGCCGGCCGACGGAACGGCCAGTTTCTTGGCGCCCAGGTGCCAGGCCATGCTCACGGCCACGCTCATGCCGCGGGCTTTGAACGAAGCCGTCGGGTTAAGCGACTCGTCTTTGATGAGCAGCTTCGCAACGCCGCACGAGCGGGCGAGCGGCGGGCATTCAATCAGCGGCGTGTCGCCCTCACCCAGCGTGACCGGAGGCACATCGAACGGCAGCGGCAGCACCTCGCGCCAGCGCCACAGTCCCTTCCGAGGCCGGCCGGCTGAGAATCTCCCTTCCCGCTCGGCCGGGAATCCCTTCTCGGCCGCCCCTCGTCGGCTATCGAGCTCCTGCCTGAGCCGCGACCAGTCATACTCGGCCCGCAGCGGGCCGCCGCAGGCGCACAGGTTCAGGAGCTGCCCGGCCGGATAACTTCGGCCGCAGGCCCAGCAAATCAGTTCGGTGACGTAGGTCATTGCGCAGATGCTACCGTCCGCCTACCTCGGACGCATGCAATGCCACCGGCGAGAACACGCCCAAACGTCGCTTTGCTCGCTAGAAGCATGCGGCGACGCCGGTCGTTTCTGGTAAACTGTGAAGGACGCAGTGCGATTCCTGGTCCTGGCTTCGGCCGGATGAACCGAGTATGGCCGCCAAGGCAGCCGACACAACCGAAATCGAGCGCTCGGCCCGCATCCGCCGCGTGGTCGACGAAGTCATCAGCCGTCGCTGTTCGGGGGAACCGGTCTCCGACGACTCTGTAGAGTTCTCGCATCCGGAGCTCATGCCCGAGCTTGGCGCCGAGCTGCGGGCGCTGCGCTTGATCGACGGCGCTCGGTTCGTGGCCGAGGCCACGCAGGTCGTGGCCACGCCGAACGATGACAGCCGGGGCGCGCCGATTGGCCGGCTCCCGCTCGACGCGTTCCCCGGCTACGAACTGCTGCGCGAGCTCCATCGCGGCGGGCAGGGCATCGTCTACCTGGCGATCCAGAAAGCCACACGCCGGAAGGTGGCCATCAAGGTCATGCTGGAGGGACCGTTTGCCGGCCAGCGCGACCGCCTGCGCTTCGAGCGCGAGGTCCAGATCCTCGGCTCGCTGAACCATCCCAACATCGTGGCCGTGCACGACAGCGGCACGACGGCGACGGGCAGCTTTTACTATGTCATGGACTACATCAGCGGTGTGCCGCTCGATGAGCACGTCCGCGAGAAATTTCCGACTTGCGATCTCCGAATTCCGATTCGCCGCCGTGGATCCTCAGCCTCGGGGCCGCGAATCGGCAATCGGAAACCCTGGACACGATCAGGCCGCGTCCAGGGCAGGTCGGAAATCGACCATCTTCTCGTCCTGTTCTCGCGCATCTGCGAGGCCGTCAACGCCGCCCACCTGCGCGGTGTGATTCATCGCGACCTCAAGCCCGGCAACATTCGCATCGACGCCAACGGCGAGCCGCATGTGCTCGACTTCGGGCTAGCCAAAATCGCGATGGGCGATGTCACACCCGATTCGCGGCCGGCCATGATGACGACTACCGGTCAATTCGTCGGTTCGCTGCCGTGGGCCTCGCCCGAGCAGGCCGAGGGCCGCATCGAGCAGATCGACGTTCGCACCGATGTCTATTCACTGGGCGTGATCCTCTACCAGATGCTGACCGACCGGTTCCCCTACAGCGTGGTGGGGAACATGCGCGACGTGCTCGACAACATCCTCCGCGCCGAGCCGGCCCGCCCGAGCACGATCCATCGATCCATCAACGACGAAGTCGAGACGATCGTGCTCAAGTGCCTGGCCAAGGAGCGCGAGCGGCGCTACCAGACGGCCGGCGAGATCGCCCGCGACATCGGCCATTACCGGGCCGGCGAGCCGATCGAGGCCAAGCGCGACAGCACCTGGTACGTCGTGCGAAAGACCATGCGCCGGCACAAAGCCCAGGTGGCGGTCGCGGCGCTGGTCATGCTGCTGATCGCCGGCTCGAGCGTGTGGCTGTCGGTGATGTACAGCACGCAGGGCCGACTCTTGCTGCAGGTCCAGCAGATGCACGGGTTTCTGGACAAGATGCTGAAGTCGCTCAAGCCGCGCGAGGCGCGCAGCCCGGAGATCGCGGTGCGGCGCATGCTCGAAACGGCGGAAGGGCAACTCGCCGAGCTTGGTAACCAACCCGATGTCGAGGCGTCCATGCGGCACACCGTGGGGATGCTCTATCGCGACATCGGAGACTACGGCGATGCCGTCCGGCACCTGCGCCGGTGCCTGGACATCCGGCGCACGCTGCTTCCCGACCCGGATCCGAATCTGGCCGGCACGTTGCTCGACCTGGCTGCGGCGCACTGGTTCAACGGCGAGTTCTCGCTCGCCGAGCCAATCTATGACGAGAGCTTGACCATGCAGAACGCGCTGCACGCAGGCGATCATCCGGACGTGGCCCGCGCCATGACGCACGTGGCTGCGAATGAGCTGCGCCTGGGCGATTGGGGCGCAGCGCTGGATTGGAACACGAAGTCGCTCGAGATGCGACGGGCATTGGCCAACAACGAGAACAGCATTGAAGTCGCCCAGGGGGAGAATAATCTCGCCAAGGTCTATCTAGACGTCGAGCTGTATGATCAGGCCGAAGAGCTCTTTCGGGGCGTGTACGCCACGATCCAGGAGCTGAAACCGAACGACCCCGAGATTCCGCGGGCGCTCAACAACATCGCCATGTGCCTGATTGGGCAAGGCGACTACGACCAGGCGGCCAACGTCTTCGAAGAAGCTCTGGGCTACACGGAGGTGCTGGTCGAAGATCATCCGTTCGTGGCCGAGTCCCGTCACGGCCAGGCGCTGTTGCACTTTGTCCGCGGCGATCTGGTCCAGGCCGAAGAGCGCTGCCGGCTGGCCCTGGCCCTGAGGACAAAGAAGCTGCGCACCGGTCACCCCGAGATCGCCGATTCGCAGGCGCTATTGGGGCAAATCTTGTTGAAGACGGGGCGGACTGTCGAGGCGAAGTCGGCTTTGGAAACGGCGTTCGATATTCGTCGGGAAGCGGTGCCCGACCACTGGCGCACCGGCGAGGCGGCCAGCTTGTTGGGCGAATGCCTGACCAAGTTGGGGCGATTCGCCGAAGCCGAGCCGCGCCTGTCCCAAGGACATCAACTGCTCCGCGATCGGCGCGGACCCGACGCGTCGGACACGCAGGACGCCTTGGCTCGCCGGATTGAACTGTACACGAAGTGGGGCAAACCCGAGAAGCTGGCGGAATGCACAGCCCAACTCACGGCGCCCAAGTCGCACTAGACTACTTGGGTCGGCAGACTTGTTGCGAATGAGGCAAGTTTTCGGACCGGATGATGGACGCAGAGTCGCAGGGGTGCGCTGAGAAGAGAGGTGGTCATGAGACATGTAGATCGCGCTGCCACTTCGCCTCTCCCTCAGCACTGCCAACGTCTCGTATCTTGTTTTTCTGGCAAGGAAGCCGTCCAAAAAAAGTCTCGCGCAAAGTCGCAAAGCCGCCAAGATGTGACCTGTCGCCGCGTCTTGCTTTGCGCCTTGGCGTCTTGGCGTGAGATCCTGTTGTTTCGGTTTGGTTGCGGCCCGAAGGCCGCGCTGCGTCCTCAGCGCCTCTGCGTCCCTTTTTCGTCACTTGGCGCCACGCTCGTAGGTCTGAGGCGCAGCCTCGCTAGACTCCTTGGGTGTGCAAACTTGTTGCGAATGTGTCAAGTCATTGGATCGCATCTGCCAGCCCCGCAGGGGCGATGGTTTGTAGCCACGGGTGCAGACCCCGGCGGGGTCAAACCCGTGGAAATCGGGCACCAGACGAAGGTAGCCCCGTAGGGGCGAAGGAACGGCGAGTCCGTGTCCGACGAATTCCGGGATGCGCCGCAGGCCTTCCGCCGCCCCGTCGGGGCTGACGGGGTTGGCGGGCATCGCCATTCACGGGCTTGACCCCGCTGGGGTTTGCGCCCGTGGCTACACCCCTCGGCCCCTCCGGGGCGGTTGAAACTCCGTGCACGACTGGTTGGTCTGAGGCGCAGCCTCGCCAGGACATCCTCTCGCCGTCCGTCAGTCACATATTGGAACCGTCTCGCTTGGGGCGCTCGTTTACATCGTCTGCTCGCAGGGTGAGCCCCACCCAAATGGCCAGCGTGATACCCGTCAAGATCGAGCGCGATCGCAGCAGCGCCTCGGTCGCATACGATGCGAGCGGGCCGGCCCAAGCCGGGAACGGAACACTGGCGATCTCGGGGGTGTCGCACATGACACTGACGACCTTCGCCGCCACGCCGACTACCACGGGCGCGTGCAGGAGCGGCAGGCCGATCAGCAACGCGCGGACGCGCCGCCGGCCAGGAATCGGACTCACTACGACCAGCGCGAACAGCAAGGCCGCATACAAGTATCCCGAGCGCCGGGCGCTGAGCGGAAAGTACATCGAGGCCCGTCGAACCTGAACATCGACGCGGGTGTCGAACCCGTTTCCCGAGCGACCGTCGGACGCGGCCAGCCGCGTCACGATCACGTCCGCCGGGGAAAAGATCGCGTTGAGTCCGAAATGGCACACGACCCGATAGAGCAGCGCGTATCCGGACTGTACGCCCGGCCAGGGCAGCACCAACACAGCGTAGATCGCGCCCGCGCACAGCAGGCGGACGACCCACGATGGCCGCCACGCATGGCGACGCGTGGCCTCAGGCGTGCGTCGCTTGGGCATGGCTCAATTCCAGCGTCCGACGCGTCGCCCAGCGCAGCCACGCGAGCCACAGCAACATCGTCAGGAACACGAACGCGATCTGCCAGACCTCGACGTGCGTCGCGTCGAAAAGATCCGGGCGGTAGGCTCCGATGAGAAAGAGACTGACGATGCGGACCAGATTCAGCACAGCCAGGATCGCCGGTCCCACCAGCGCCGCCGGCCACTTGGCGCGCCACGAGACGGGGAAGGCAAGCAGTCCCGCGACAAACAGGACGGACGGCTCGATCGCGTCGCAGCCGCGGCGCACCTCAATCGCAAAGCGGGGCGAGAACACGCGCGTCCCGGCTGCCTCGGCCGGTTCACCCATCGCTCGCAGCAGCGCCGCTGATGCGCGGGCGCTCACCTGAAGGTAAGCGGGGAACGCGTGCAGGCGAACCGGCGGGACGAGCCACAGCGCTTCGAGCGCGATCATCGCCAACAGAAATCGGACGATGAACCGCGCCACGGGACGGCCGGTTCGCTGCTTTGGACGCACCGCTCGGGACTTTCGTGAGCCCTGACGTGGCGTTGGTGCCATCGTGCTGCTCCGACGGTAACCGTCAGGCGGTGCGCGGCGCTCGCCGGCGGATCACGATCGCGCCCGCGGCGAGCATGAGTCCGCTCAGCGCGATCAGTCCCCACTCGCCCACGGTGGGGATCGGGGCTGCGCATGAGGCCGTCACTGTAAACGTGCACGTGGCAATGTTGCCGGACCCATCGGTGGCCGTGATGGTGACGGCCTGCATTCCGGCAAACACGGTTCCCGGCGGCGGCGATTGCGTCAATACCGGCGCGCCGCAGTTGTCGCCAGCGACCGCGTCGCCGTCCAGGAAGTTCGGCACCTGGGCCGTGCACGGCTGCCCAGCGCCCGGGACGAGCTGATTGGCGGGGCAAGTCGTAAAGGCCGGCGGGGCATTGTCCACGACTGTGAACACAGGCATGCACGTCGCCACGTTGCCGGCGTCGTCGATGGCCGCCAGAACGATCGGCGTCGTCCCGAGTCCGGCCAGCGTTCCCGGAGCCGGCGATTGCGTAATCGTCAGGCTGAGATCGCAGTCGAACGGGTCGATCGCGACGACCGACGCGATGAGATTGGGCACGGCCGCCTGGCATGGCATTCCCGTCCCGGGCGCTGGGCTCGGATTCGCGGCACACATCGTGATGATCGGTGCGTTGAGGTCGGGGTCACAACCGGGTTCGGGGGGCGGGTACGAGACGCCTTCGAACGACAATGTATAGTCACCAAACGTCCCCCCTCCGCCGGTCCAACCTGTTTGTGGCATCGCGCCGCCGACGCCATCGGGACCGGAAACTTCCGTGAGCGACACCTGGTTGAAGATCGCGCCAGCCGCGCTGACCGGGTCGTTGTCGGCGCTGGTGACGGCCAGGTAATAACACCCCGGCCCGGGAATCATCGGGCAGTTCGACGGGGTGATGGTCTGACCGGTGCCGTCATCCGCGGGCGCAAAAATCCACGAGCCGTCCGGCATCGCGGCGCCCACGAAGCCCGTATTGTCGTTGGCCAGCAGGCCGAAGCCATCGACGTCGAACAGGAACAACTGTGTGTCGAAATCGGAGAAGCTGCCCGCCTCGCCGTCGCAGCGCACCGTGAAGTTCACTGGGTCGGCAATCTGGATCAGGTAGATATCCTCCTGGTCGCCGGCGCCCGATTCGGTGGCCTCGAGTTTGCCAGTGATGCGCAGGAGCGGTCCGGAGCCGCCGGGGCGGACAGCCGTTGCGAGCGTCGACCCCGCATCGGTCGACTCCGTGAACGACACCTTGGGCAACTCGGTCCCCTCGAGCGCGATGACGTACGATCCGGTGGCGCCCATGCCCGACCAGCCCACTAGCGGGCTGCCGCCACCGGGACCGTCCGGACTCGATATTTCGGTCGGCGTCGCCTGGTTGAAGATCGCACCCCCTGAGCTGATGGGGTCGCGGCCCGGTCCGCCGGAAATGGCCAGGTAGTAGCGCCCGGCGCCGGGGATCGTCTGCATCGCCGGGTCGGTGGCGGCCGGCAGGAGCTGCGATCCCGTGGTCAGCGGCATCCCGGCTCGGTCGTCATTGCCGAGCACGCCGCGGCCGTTGATGTTCGGCAGCGTGCTGTAACGGAACAGCCAAAGCTGCGTGTCGAAGTCCGCGAAGCTGCCAGCCAGCCCGTCGGTCCGGGCGCGGAAGGCGAGCGGATCAACGATGTCCACGACGAACAAGTCCTCCAAATCGCCGGGCGCCAATTGGCCCGCCAGCCGCAAACTCAGTCCGGTCCCGGCCGGAATCTGCGCCACGGGCGTCGTTGAGGCAGCGTCCGTCGGTTCGACCCACACGGCCGAGGCATAATCGACGCCTTCCAGGACCAGTGTATACATCCCGCCGGGGCCGGCGCCGGTCCAAGCCGTGATCGGGCTGGCGCCGCCGACGCCGTCCGGGCCGGATACCTCGCTGGGCATGACTTGGTTGAATATGGCGCCGCCGGCGCTGAGCGGGTCATTGTCGAAGTCGGTGATCGCCAGGTAGTAGCGGCCTGCGGTCACGACCATGGCGCCCGAGCCGTCATTGGCCGCTGCGGTCAGCAGCGACCCGGTCGGGAGCGGGGCACCGGTGCTGTCGTCATTGGCCAGCAAGCCGGTCCCGTCCAGGCGAAACAGGAATAGTTGCGTGTTGAAGTCGGAAAAGCTCCCATTCGAGCCATCGCTGCGCGCCCGAAACGCGGCCGGATCGACGATGCTGATCAGGTACATGTCCTCCAGCCCGCCCAGTCCGCCTTCGATCCGCAGCAGCGGTCCGCCGCCGGCCGGCGCCTGCGCGGTCGACGGCAGCGACCCGGCGTCGACCGTCTCGGTCCACGTGACTTCCGGGAAACTCGCACCCGTCAATGCGATGCGGTAACCGCCGGTCGCTCCCGCCCCGGTCCATCCCGAGATCGACTCGGCGCCGCCCGGACCGTCGGGGCCGGAAATCTGAGTCAGTGCGTTCGTCGGCAACGTGAACATGCTGCCGGCGCTGCTGACCGGGCTGCGTCCGGCGCCGCTGATGGCCAGGAAGTAGCGGCCGGGCGCGGCGATGATCTGCCCGGTCCCGTCGGTGGCCGGAATCGCGATGAGCGAGCCCATCCCGCCGGCCGGCGAATTTTCGTTCGCCAGCAAGCCCTGGCCATCGAACCGGAACAGCCACAGGCGCGTGTCGAACGTCACCGGTCCGCCCATCATTCCCTCGGTGATGGCTTGGAACTGAACGATGCCCCCGATCTGGATCAGAAACACGTCTTCCAGATCGCCAGGCCCGAGCGTGCCCACAATGTGCTCGATCGGACCGGTTCCCAGCGGCGTGCCTGCGTTGCTGATGGTATCCCCGGCGTCGATCGCCTCGGTCCAATCAGGTCCGCCCCGCGCAACGTCGCCTACGGTCAGTACGGCAACAATGGCCCAAACCGCTCGTAACTGGTGCATGTCTTTCCCCAATTCTGGGCGCGCGGCGCACGCCGAAGACCACTCCTACGGGCACGACGCCACGTTCTGTTGATTGAATGCCTGCGTGGTCAGCACACCATTAAGCAATTGGATGACCCTCAGGAGATCCTGCGTATTGACAGCCCCGAGTCGATTGACATTGTACCGGGCCGGATTGGCGCTGGCGGCGCCATTGTTCAGCGCCAGAATCAGATTGAGCAGATCCAGTGTGTTGCTCGTGGAACTGAGATCGACATTGCCCGGGCTGAATCGATATTGAAGCTGTTGCCCGCTGGTGAACTTGGCACCCACGAACGAAATCGTCGTGCAGTGCAGCGGCGGAATGACGTTGCTCAGCGCGATCTCGTAAGGCCCGGCTCCGGAACCTGAGGTGACAGACGCCGTCGGACAGCCTCCGCCGGTGCAGCTCACCGCGATGTCGCTGTCCTGCAGTCCACCCGAGACCGGCCCGTTGAACGTTACCGAAACCGTTGAATACTGCACTCCGCCCTGAGGTGCCGTCCCAGCCCCGCCGATCCCGGCCGTGAGCGCCGGGCCGCTGCCGGTATCGAGCGTGTCGAAGTGGCCATGGGGCGGATTCGATGCGGCGATGCTGACAGGCTCGCTTACGTCAGAGCTGACCGAGATGGTGAAATGGCCTTCCGCCGAGTTCGGATCCAAGCTGAACCCGGCGACACGGATGATGTAGGTCACGCCGCCGCTGGCCATAAACGTGAGCTGTGAGGCGCTCCCGGTTCCGATTCCGCCGCAGAAGTCATCGTCGCAAGCGATGGTTGCGCCGAAGCAGGCTTCGGCCACCTCGAGCACCGTGTCGAAGTCTGTCTCACCGCACAGGTCGACCAGCACCGGGCCGGAGGCCGGCTGCATATACGTGAAGAACACGTCCGCGCCGACATCAATCGTTCCCATGGGTCCGTTGCTGCAGCCGGTCAGAGGCGTAACGCCCTCGTTTGTCGCGCAGAAGTTATCGTGCGTGGTCGTGGTGTTGGGCGCTAGCGCGATGGGTGAAAAGCAGCTATCGTTGGCCGGCGGCGAGCCCGCCGCGCACGACAGCGCGGCGTTGTACTGCAGCGGGCAGAGATTGCCGACTGCGGTGGCGATCGTGGGCCCTGGACCGATGATGGTCGCGTACGTTCCCGCCGGGAGGCAAACCGAAACCGAAGTCAACTGGCACGGAACAAGCTGTGACGCGAAGGCTAGCGTCATGAATGAACACGACGTAGTGGCCGGGGGGACGATCGGGCAAGCACCGGGCAGAACCGTTCCGAGCCAGGTATTGACTGGCTCCTCAGCGGCGACCGTCCACGTCACCTCGCTCTCCACACCGATGGTAAACATGCGCCAATCGAGGTCACGGGTGTTCGCGCCGGTTGTTGAATTGAAACCGGTACCCAATGTGCCGGTCACACTCGAGTTACAGCTGATGGCGCCGAATGGAGCCACCCCGCCCGCACAAACGTTGCACCCGCCGTTAAGCGAGTCGCCCATGCCGAACGCACAGGGGCCACTCGGAGGGACGGGCTCCTGCGTGCCCGAAGGCACGACGTCGCAGTTGTCGGCGATGCTGATCTGGCCGGGACCAAATTGCGTCGCATCGGATCCGCCCACGCGAATCTTGTAGCAGGTCCCCGCAGTGACGTTGAAAGCCACCTCCGACGTGCAAGATGGAAGGCTGGCCGGATCGCCTGGGAAGTCGCAGCCGGTGTCCTGATCGTCGCTGCACGTGAGCAGCGCCGCGGCCATGGGCGGACAGGTTGTGCAATCGGTGTAAACAGCCATTTTCGTATCGAAGCTGCTGCCGTCCAGTGAGATGCGCTTCGTGCCGTCGACCGTGGGCGTATACTCGAACCAGATGTCGTTCTCGAGGGCAGCGTTACCGAAGATGAAGCAGGCCGTTCCCGCCCCATGCAATAATCCGTCGGTGGTCGCGCCGGTGGTATCGAACTCCGTGACGCCATTACCAATCGGTGCGGCCGTGGCGCACGAGTCGTTCGAACAAGCCGGACCGAACGTCACCGTCAGCGGCACCGTGCACATGGTCGTGTTGTCGTTCGCGTCGGCCGCGCTAATCGTGATGGTGTGCTGACCGGGCGCGAGCTGCGAGCCGGCCAGCGGAGCCTGCGACAGCGCGATCGCTCCGGGGCAATTATCGATGGCGCTGATCGATGGCAGCAGGTTGGGCACCGTCCCCGTGCACGTGCCCGATGCAACGATAACCTGGCTACCGGGACATGACAGCGTAGGTGATGTGTCGTCAGTCGCGCAGGTGCTCGGACACTCGGTGATCGTAAACGACGCACCGCACATCGCGTCGTTTCCCGCTCCGTCGACGGCCGTGAGCGTGACGCCATACGTGCCCGGCGCGAGCAGCGACCCGGGCGCATGCGGCTGCTGCATGACCAGCGGCGCTCCGCAGAAATCAGTGGCCGAGCGTAGGTCTGGAACGACGCCTTGACATGGATCGCCATCGCCTTGGACGACCTGATGCGTGCCGCAAGTGACGATGACCGGATCCGTCACGTCGGGCAGGCAAGGCGGCGGGACGGGCTGGACCAGTGTGATGGTCTGATACGACTGATTGGGGTTCATCGGGTCGCCAAGCGAGAAGTCCGTCGGACCGTCGCCGGCGACGACCTGCATCTCGGTCTGCGCGTTGCCGCGGACGGCTGGCAGGCCCTGATCTGAGCCGAATCCGTCCTCTCGGGCAATGAATGCCCAGACACGAACATCCGGCGCCAGCGAAAGATCGGTGAGCCCCAACTCTCCCAGCGGAATGGCCAACTCAAAGCCGCGCGTCGCCGTGGTGGCTTGGGCCATCACCGCAGCCGGGCTGTCGTTGAAGCAGCTCGGATCGAAGTCCGGACAGCCGGTGACGCCGTCGACGTTGCCGCCGTTGTACGCCACGCGCACGCCGCCCGGATTGTCGCCGCCGATCAGCGTCCCGTCTCCGAGGCATTCGTTTGCCTGACCGAGATATTGCCGCGTGTTGGCTTGAAGGTCATACTTGTCGACGAAGAACGGCCCGAGGCCGCCGCCCGCCGCGTTGATCTCGAAGGCGAAGTCGTACATGACCTCAGCCCCACCCATTTCGAGCGGCAGCGCATCACCTTCCATGCCGGCCACGGCGCCGCCCAGCGATGTCTGCCCGGTCAGTGTCCGCTCGCCGCCACTCATCGAGTCGACGACGACGACCATGCGGGTCCCGTCCGCCGCCAGATTGCCGGGAATTCCAACGAAAACCGTCGCACAATCGTTCGCCACATACGTGGTATCCAGCTCCGAGCCTGGCGTCGTTACGGCCAGCGCCGCGTCGAACACTTGATCGCCCGCACTGCTGGCGCACATCTGGCTGGCCAGCGGAGCGCTCGGGGCGAATGTCGCCGGAATGTCCTGACCGTCGCGCGGCCCGGCCGGCGGGCTGCCGCCCGGACTGACCGTGACCGTCGCCAGCATCGGGGCCGCAGACAGATCGGGCTGAAGCCCGAACGGCGTGATTCCGTCGCAGTTCGTTCCGGTAAACGGCGGCAGTGTCTGATTGTGCACCGCGCCCAGTTGCATCGCGCCGCCGTCGGCGGCGATGACGTAGGGGCGGATGACCGTGCCATCCGCCATCAGCCCCAGGCGCGCCAGCGGAATCGACAGCTCCAGACCACTGCTCGCGCTGGTGGCCCCCATGCCGCTTACGTCACTGACACCAAGCTGATTGCCGTTGTTCAACGCGCCGGTGTAGCCCAGGCCTGGATTCTGCTCCAGGACCGCGTTGTTGTCGTTGATGGGTGACGAACCCGCGAACGCGCGGGTCGCGAAGAGCGGGGTCGGCATTCCACTACATTGGTATGTGCCCACCTGCGTTTCGGACAGTGCGTATTCGTGAACCGAGAACTTGCCGCCCAGCGTGTCGACCGCGATGCAGTACTCGGCACCGATCGGTAGAAGCGTGCCGGTGCCGAACGAGATGCAGTCGTCGGTCGGCTGGCCGAGATTCGGCAGGACGAACGGCGGGCCGGCCACGCCCTGCGTGCGCAGCTCCTGCTGCCCGGTGAGGCTGTCGTTGTCCGTATCGATGAAGATCAGCCAGGCATCCGCATTCTTCTGCAGATTCCCCGTAACCCCGATGTAGAGGTTGTCATCGTCGTTGGCGACGTACAGCGCGTCGAGTTCGGTCCCGCCGGTGAGTCCTCCAACCGTAGCCGCCTGATTGGCGAACCCGGTGCGGTTCGTCTGTGTCGCTTGTAGCGCGCTGGGGCCATACCGTGTCGGGATGTCCTGACCGGTGATCAGCGGGGTGCCCAGCCCGTTGGGGAACTCGGCGCCCTCGAGCGCAACGTCGTAGTTGCCCGCGGCGCCAGCGCCGATCCACATGCTGAGCGGCATCGCCGCCCCCGGTCCGTCGGGCCCTGATATCTCATCAGCCAACGCCTGGTCGAATAGCAGCCCGCCCGCACTGGCAGGGTTTCTGCCCGCTGCGCTGATGGCCAGGTAATAGAACCCGGGACCGGGAATCGTCTGTCCAGTTGCGTCCGTAGCCGGCGGCATGAGCAGCGAACCCAGACCGCCCAGCTCCGGACTGAGATCGTTGGCCAGCAACGCGAAGCCCTGCAGATCGAAAAGGAAGAGCTGCGTGTCGAAGTCGGCCGCGCCCACACCGTCGGTCCGGGCAACGAACGCTACGGGATCCACGATGCGGATGAGATAGACACCCTCGAAATCGCCGCCGCCCGCCAAGGCTCCGCCGATCTGAGCAAGCGTGCCGGGACCACAGGCCGATTCGGCCGTGCCGATCGTATCGCCCGCATCCGCCGATTCGGTCCAGTCCGGCCCGGCCGTAACTCGACTGGCGGGCAAACACAGCGCAAGGGCGACAAACACCACTAACTCTGCGTGCGCGATTCGTAGCCACTTGGTGTGGCATGGCCAAGCATAGCGCGGCCATGCCCGGCGGCCCGCATGCCCGCGCTTGCGCTTGGGCATGCCACACGCGGCGCGACTTCGCGCACACTGACTTGGAGTACGGGACATGATCTTTCCCTTCGCCTGACCTCGGCGCGACGAGCGGAATCGGCGGCAGGCGGTCGATCCGGCGAGCGAGGCGCGGCACTCCGATCCGAGTAGTGTAGCTTCTCGTTTCGCGTTTTCAAAGCAGGGTGAATTGATGCCGCACCCGCTTTCAGGTAGCCTGATGGCGTGGCCCCGGCCGATCCCAACGCAGCCACTTCCCCGGATATCCAGGCCTTGTGCCAAGCGGCGACGGCCGGTGACGTGACTGCGCTTCAAAGATTGCTGTGGCTGCACCATGCCCGCTTCCTCGGGCTGGTCCGCAGCAAGCTCAGTGCCGAGCTGGCCGGCAAGCTCGAACCCGACGACATCCTTCAGGAAGCCTATATCGAAGTGTTCCGCTCCATCCGCGGGTTCGCGTACCAGGGCGATGACTCGTTCTTTCACTGGGCGGCCCGCATCGTCGAGCATCGCGTGATCGACAACGCCCGGCATGCGCAGCGGAAGAAGCGGGCGGCCGACCGCGAAGTCGCCATCGCCGCGGATTCGTCGACCGGCCATGAGGCATTCCTCGACCAGTATTTTCATGACAGTTTCACTCCCAGCCGCCAGGTCGGTCGGGCCGACGCCATCAAGCTCTTAATGACCTGCATCGCCAAGCTGCCCGAACCGCACCAGACCGTGGTCCGCCGCGTACACCTGTCCGGCGAGCCCTTCGCAGCCGTCGCCACCGACCTGGGCCGGTCCGAGAACGCCGTCCGCCACCTGTCCGCCCGCGCCATTGAGCGCCTGCACGAGTGCCTCGGCGAGGCGTCGCGCATATTCAGCAGCCGTGACTGACGCCGCCGCGTCCCCCCCTTGGCTCGCGTGGCTACCGAGCCTTCTGTCAAAGCGTCATCTGGATCAACCTTTTCGTCTCATGGGCGGAAACCCCGCGGCCCTTCGTCGCTGTGCCTGCTGGCCGGTACCACGACGGCGCAACGAAATGTGGAAGCGAGTCCACACCGGGAAGCGCGATGTCGGCTCGACCGTGCCCAGGAGCCGCGAAATGAGAACGCACCGCATTGACTATCGGAACCCGGGCCGAATCGACCGGCCCTGGCGTCACATCGTGTGCGCGAGTGTTTGCGCCGCGGGGATCATCGGCGGCGAGGCCGTCGTGGCAGCCGAGAGTAGCACAACCAGTCGTTCGTCTGACTGGTTCTCCTCGAGCTCGGGATGGCAGAACGCGAATGTCTACTACGGCACAACCGCCCCGGCAGGCAACTGGGACTTTGACTACAAGCACTACACCGGCTTTCCGCCCGCCTGGGCGAACAACTCCAGCCCGGCCAAGCCCGCCGCGGCCGCTTGGGGCACCGTGGCCAACTTCACGGCTTCGACATCGTCGACCGGCCCGCCGCCGCTGGCCGCCACCTCGACCATGCAAAGCGAGTGGTACGTCGATCCATACACAGGCTTCGCCCTCTTCGGCGGTGGGTACTACGCCAAATACAGCACTCGGTCCACCGCCAACGCCGTCGCTCCCAATGTGTTTGCGATGAGCGAGACGCGCATTGTTGACCCGTGGACCGTCCCGAGCCCGGCCACTGACCCGAACTGGCCCGGCGCGCCTCTGGACCCGGATGGACTGTGGCGGGCGCGCCTGTCGCTGGCGCTGGCCGGGTCGCTACGTCCGGCGGACGGGAGCGCGTCGCTGGGCTGCAGCTATCGGTTCGCCCTCAACTCCATGAGCCCGGGATCAGCCGAGCCGATGCTGAGCGTGCTGGTGACCGACGAGGGCGCCGCCGTAAGTCGTCACCCGGACATCGTCCTCTCCATGAACGGCCAGGAGCTCGATGAGCAGGCGGTCGAGGACATCCTGAACAGCTATTTCCTCGAGAATGGCGATTGGGAGCTCGCTCCCGACATTGATTGGGACACGTTCGAGCCCGATCAATCGGCGCATCTGGCTCAGGTGTTCGCGCTGGAGGCCACGCTGCTTCTTGACGCCCATACGAGCTTCGTGACGTTCTTCACCGAGACGGGCGGAGCGTGCGAGAGTGTCGCGCACCCGCCGGTGCAGCTCGTGTTCTCGAATCCGCCCGACGGCCTGCTGGACCCGCTGCAGAACGCGTTAAACTACTGGACCCAGTCGCCGCAGGGCATCGGCGGCACCGGTACTCCGCCGGCGGGTCCGGTCCAATACTCGTGGATCCACGTGGAGTTCAGCGGCCCCATTTCTCCGGCGCCAACGCCATCGAATGTGGTCGTCACCTGCACGAACAGTTTCGCCTCGCCGCCGGGCAACGACGCGCCGTGCCCGACCGTGATCTTCGTCACGCCGACCGAAGGAACCGGCTCCGGGTATGACATTTTCTTGAGCAGTGTCATCCCGACGCGTGAGTGCACGACGATCGAGTTTGCGGGTACGGTTGCCGGCCAGAGGCTCCAGTACCGATCTTTGCCGGGTGACGTAGACTTGAGCGGCGCCTCAAACACCGCGGACCTGCTGGTTTTCGTGCAGGCGTTCAACAACGGAAGTGCGGGCGCCAACTTCGCCCGATACGACGTGAATCGCTCGGGTGTCGTCAACACGCAAGGCCTGCTGCGGGTCGTTCAACTCCTGAACGGTGTCAACACGACAGAAGCATTCAACGGGAAGACCGTCGCAGCATGCCCACCGTAGAGAGTTGAGCCTGAGCCTGGAGACGGCTCCCAACCGCGGACGGATTGCGGCTGGCGTCCCCAAACGGCCCGTCCGCAGCCTCGCTGGCTTCGGACGGGCCGCCTGCGTAGCCCGTCCGCTCTCGCAAACGGGTCGCTTTGCAAGCCAATCGTTACGGGAGCGGCGAGAACGCCGATGTTTGTCGCTCGGCCTGTCAGCCGGGCTGTGAACCTCGAACGTTGGGGGAGACGGCGGCGAAGTTCGCAGTCCCGGCTACTCAGGAAATCAACCGATCCCGGTGTGCCGGGATCGCGTCACATAACCGGCACGGACGGGCGGTTCGCCGCTCGTCCGTGCCGGCTTGAATCTGGGCGAGCAGCAACGCCGGACGGCGCGGAAATCCGCGGATCTCCTCGCCGCACGTGCCATCGAGGGCTTGTTCGAATATGGCGTGAAGTCTCGCGCGTCCTTGGCAGCCGCGTGGCTGGCCGTTTGGAAGTTCTCTCAGCGCGGCGAACGGCCGCCGCGGCGACGCTTGGCTAGGTGCTGGATCGCGCGGCAAGTCGCGTGGATGACCAGCGCTATGACTGACGCGGGAGCAAACCCGCCTCTCAACCAGACGACATAGGGAGCCACAAACATGATTCGACAGATCAAGGACGTGCGCGGCCGAACAGCGTGCGGATCCGTGCCGGCGCTGGCCGGCACAGTCGCACTCGTTGCATTCGCCATGGTGGCCGAGGCGGCCATCGTGAAGACGACTGGCAAAGCCAAGTCCGACACGACGAGGACCGAGGCCGGACTGAACGCGGCGACCGGCTCCGCCTGTGTGGATGTCAGTTCCGGAGCCGTAAGCAACCCAAACCCGCTGTCGCTTTTTGGCGCCTGTGCAGCGCCAGGGACCATCGGCGGGCTCGGCAAGACCAAGGCAAAATTCATCGCGAATGCACAGGGCGTCCTGGACCCGCAGACTGACCTCTTCGTGAACCTGGCGAGCGCCACCGGAATCACCGGCGCCACGACTCTGGCGTGGGGGTCGGCGAGCTGGACGTCGTTCATACTCATCTTGCCGGGCGGCGTCTCCAGGTTTGGAGCCGAACACACTGCCAAGGCCAGCGTTACAAACACGTCGTACACCGGGCTCACCGGGCCGAGCGGAAGCGCTGAGGCTGAGGCCACGGATCCGATGATCTTCACGAACGACAATTCGGGAGTGCTTCAGTACACGCTCACGTTCGGCAGTACATATGACGAGCCGTTCAGCTTCGTGTCCGACTCGCCTGCGGGGTACGGCTCGATCGAGTTTCGCGCGGAGTTCAGCAATGTGAGCAGCACGTATCCTGCTTTGCCGCTCAGCCTTGACGGAGAACTCATCGCGGTCGTATTCGAGGCGAGCGGAGTGGTCGATGCTCCAGAGGACCTGAACATCGTGGTTGAGGCCTGGCCCGGGCTTGGGCTGACAAGTGAAGACCTGCTCAACGCGGCCGAATTTCTGCGCGCGTCGATGAGCGTCCTGTCTGATGGCTCTGTGGGTTTCGCGGGCGACGTCCCGTTTATCGGGCCAGGTGGCTTCATGCCGACCATCGAATTAGCATACGAGCCGGGAGAGGTTTACTACGAAGATCATCTGCTGACGACGGCCGAGATGCTGCTCTCAGATCCGGAGCCCGTCTCGATCGTCTCCTCCAACCCGCCCGACGGGCACATTGATCCGCTGGACACCGGGCCGGGCAATGCCCTGACGGCCGGAATCGGCGGGGCCGGCACGGCGATGCAGGGACCGGTCCAATACGCGACCATCGCGGTCACGTTCAGCGGCGAACCTTCATTTGCCCCTACGCCGGCGAACGTCAACCTTACCTGCACGCCGTCGGCAACCCTGTGTCCGACCGTCGTCGACCTGGACGGCTCGGGCAGCGGGCCGTACCAGATCGCACTTTCCGGCGTAATTCCGCCGATGAACTGCGTCACCCTATCCTTTGATGGCCCATCGTTCGTACCGGGTACGAGTCTGCACTACCGTAGCAGCCCCGGCAACGTAAACACTGACCTCAGCGCGAACAAGCAAGACGTGCTGGACCTTATTCAAGCGCTGAACAACGGCAGCGCGAATTCCAACCCGCAGCTCTACAATGTCAACCGCAGCACCGGCGGAGGCCCGCAGGTGAACACTCAGGATATTCTGCGTCTGATCCAGTTGCTCAACGGCTTCAACACCGTCCGTCCGTTCTACAGCACGCCGATGCCCGAGTGCCAGTAAGGACGCGCGAATCGCATCGAGGACGCACAGGCGTCGCGTTACATAACCGGCACGGACGGGCGGTTCGCCGCTCGCCCGTGCCGGCCTGCATTTCGACGACGCAGGATAGCGGCGCGCAAAGCGCGGGCCGACAACTTCATACCCGAATCCGCAAGATGCGTGGCCATGCGGGCGGGAGCTGACGCTTGGCTTCCTGCCGGATCCTGCGGGCTGCCCGCAGGCCGACCGGCGTGCGGGCGGATCGAATGTCCGCCGATAGGGGTCCCCAACCGGAATCTGTGTGCGGTTGGGGTCCCGATACCCCGAATGGCAAGGATCTCCCCATGAAAACAGAGCAGGCATTGAGCCGTACTCGGAACTGGGGCCACGCGGTGGCTGCCGCTGGCGTGATGGCGGTCCTGAGCACAAGCCCTCGAGCGGTTGCTCAAAGCGAGCTGCCGTACAACTGGGCGCCTCTGGGCTCAGGTGGCACGAGCGGCGGCTTCGGCGTCCACGCCCTGGCGAAATTCGAGGAGGATGGGGCCGCGCAGCTCTTCGTGGGCGGCGAATTCACCCATGCCGGTGGCGTGTCCGCCAGCAATATCGCCGGCTGGAATCCGGCCTCGCCGGGATTCTGGTTCCCGCTCGGCCCCGGACTCCTGGGCGGAACGAACACCGTGTACGTGACCGAGATGATCGACCTGGACGAGGAGGACGAACTCGGTCCGGATCTCTACGCCGGCGGGACGTTCCTGACGATCGGCGCGATCATGGAGCCGGGTTCAACCGCCCAGTCCATCGCCCGCTGGAACGGCTTGAGTTGGTCGCCGGTAGGCGGGTTGCTGCCCGTGCGGGCCATTACCTCGTTCGATTTCGACGGCGACGAGGACGATCCTCCCATGCTGGTGGCGGCTGGCGACGGCTTCGTCGCCCGCTGGGATGGGGCCGCGTGGGAAACACTCGGCACGATCGAGTTCACGAGCGACGTCCACGCGCTGCAAGGCTACGACGGCGAGCTGTATGCCGGCGGCAATAGCATTTTCTTGCCCGGTGGCGCCCTGCCGGCGGCCAATCTGGTCAAGTGGGACGAAGAAGCCGGCGAATGGATCGTTCCCGACGGGCCTGGGTTCGACGTGGTGAAGGCCATGACGCTGTACAACGGCGAGGCCGAGCTGGTGGTCGGCGGCGCCAACATGCTGATGCGCTTCGATGGATCGAGTTGGTCCGAGCTGGCCGGCGGCATCTCAGCGGGCGAGGTGCGTGCGCTGCACGTCAGCGAGGAAGACGGCGACGACATTCTGTACGTGGGCGGGCAATTCAGCCACGTCGGGCCGTTCGAGACGAGCATCCAGGTCAACAACATCGCGCGCTTCGACGGCACGGATTGGAATCCCCTGGGCAGTGGCATCGAAGGCGAAGTCCATGCCATCGAAACCACCGGCGAAGGCCAGTGCCTGATCGTGTACGCGGGTGGGACGTTCGGATCGGCCGGCGGCAATACCGCCACGGGTATCGCCAAGTTCACGCCCGAACCGTTTATCTCGCAGTCGCCGCAGAGCCAGACCGTCTGCGCCGGGATGCCCGCGGCGTTTGCCGGCGCGGCACTGGGTGGTGAGCTGGCGTTTCAGTGGCTCAAAGACGGCAATCCGATGGCCGGCGCGAATCAGCCCGTGCTCGCCATCGCCGCGGTGGCTGCCGCCGATGCCGGCCTCTACACGCTGCGCGTGACCAACCCGTGCGGCACGGCGATCTCGGCTGGGGCCACGTTGACCGTAATCGTGCCGCCGGCGATCGCCGTGCAGCCGGTCAATGAACACGTGGCCTGTGTCGGCGATCCGGTCGTCATGACGGTCACCGCCACCGGTTCGCCTTTGAACTTCCAGTGGTTTCACGACTTCCAGCCGATTCCGAACGCCATCGGCGACAACTACATGATTCCCGCTGTCCAGCAGGTCGATGGCGGCGTCTACACCGTCACCGTCAGCAACGCCTGCGGTGTGGTCACGTCGAACACCATCGGGCTGAACGTTCGCACCATCCCCGCGATCACCATGCAGCCGCTCAGCCAGGTGGTCGAGGTCGGGGCGCCAGTCACGTTCACGGTGGCAGCTACGGGCAGTTCGCTGAGCTACCAGTGGACCCAAAATGATGTGAATATCGCTGGCGCCACGGGATCATCGTACACCATCCCGCAGGCAGAGGCCGGACCGGAGGGCGAAGGCGAGTACCGCGTCATCGTCAGCAACGCCTGCGCCACGATCACGTCGCTGCCGGCCACGCTGGCCGTGATCGAGTTTGTGTGCGAGCTGCCGATCCCACCTGGCGCCATCGAAGAGTTTGATCCGGATTGCGGGCTGGACGGCGACCCCAACGGCGGATGCAGTTCGTTCGACTTCGCGTCGCTTGCCTGTGGCCAGACCATTCACGGCACGGTCGCGGCAGACGGTGGTCTGCAAGACGAAGACTGGTATCAGTTCGTCGTGACCGAGTGGTCACCCATCACCTGGACAGTGTGGACCGAAGCGCCGATCTACACGCTGCTCATGGAGGTGAGTGAGTGCCCGGGCTGGCTCCTGCAAGAGTCGTACGCCGACGCGTGCTCAGAAACGACCATCACCGGATGGCTCGAACCAGGCATCTATGCGGTGGGCATCACTCCCGCGGCCGATGACGGGATCGCGTGCATCGAGCACGCCGACTATGTGGGCGCACTATGCCCGACGCAGCCCGAGTCATCCGTGCAGATCGCGTTCTCAAATCCGCCTAGCGGTCTGCTGGATCCGCTGCAGAATGCGTCAAACGACTTCGCCCAATTGCCGCAGGGCATCGGCGCGGCGGGTACCCCACCGGCTGGCCCGGTCCAGTATTCGCCGATCCACGTGGAGTTCAGCGGACCCATTTCTCCGGCGCCAACGCCGTCGAACGTGGTCGTCACCTGCACGAACAGTTTCGCCTCGCCGCCAGACAACGACGCGCCGTGCCCGACCGTGATCTTCGTCACGCCGACCGAAGGAACTGGCTTCGGGTATGACATTCTCTTGAGCAGTGTCATCCCGACGCGTGAATGCACGACGATCGAGTTTGCGGGTACGGTTGCCGGCGAGCGGCTCCAGTACCGATCATTGCCGGGCGACGTGGACTTGAGCGGCGTCTCGAACACCGTGGACCTGCTGGTTCTCGTGCAGGCGTTGAACAACGGAAGTGCGGGCGCCAACCTCGCCCGATACGACGTGAATCGCTCGGGTGTCGTCAACACGGTAGACCTGCTGCGGGTCGTTCAACTCCTGAACGGTACCGGCACGTCGGAAGCGTTCAACGGGAAGACCGTCGCAGCGTGCCCACCGTAGAGACGGAACCAAGAGCTGGAAACTAGAAACGGCCCGCCCGGAGCCTTGTTGGTTTCGGGCGGGCCGTCTGCGTATCGTCCGTGCGCTCACGCAGGCGGGTCGCTTTGCAAGCTGATCGCTACGGGAGCGGCGAGAACGCCGGTGTTTGTCGCTCTCCCCATCGGCCGGGCTGTGAACCTCGAACGTTGGGGGAGACGGCGGCGAAGTTCGCAGTCCCGGCTACTCAGGAAATCAACCGATCCCGGCTCGCCGGGATCGCGTCACATATCCGGCGCGGGCCAGCGGCAAGCCGCTCGTCCGCGCCGGGTCGTTTGCGGACCGGCACCCGTCGATCGCTTTTCCAGCCCGGCACAACCGAGCTCATGGCGACGCATCGAGGCTGAGCGAGGGGTTCCACCCGGCCACGTTGTCGGACTCCACGGGGCCGGCGTGCGTGAACCCATGCGCATCATCCAGTTGATCAACGGCGTGAACACGACCCAGGCCTTCAATGGGCAGAACTTGGCACCGTGCCCGTAAGGGATACCTCCGAGTCCGCAACGCAGGCTAGCGAACGGCGTCGGATCGCCGGTTCCGGCCCGCTCGAAGCGCGTTTGGCTTCGAGCGGGCCTGTTTTCTGGCGGCGAGTTACCCATTCGCGATCGGCACGCATGTTACTTCAGTGCGTCCGACGCTCGTCGCGTCGGCCGTAGTCAGGGCGCAAGGCCTCATGCGGAAGTCGACCATGTCTCAACGAACGACCCACCAGACGGGCAGCCGCCGCCACGAGCCACCCAAGGCGCGCGCATCGCGGCAGTTCTCGGCACGTTTCGAGCGCCTCTCGGCACGCTCTGGAGCGCCGGCGGTGCGGTTTTGGGCCGGTCCCCGCCGCATTTTTGCACCGCGTTCGCCGTCCTCGCCGTCTTCAGCCGGCGGTCGAACCGGCCCACCCGGCGATTCCCGCCGAAGACGGGCCATTTCGCCTCCCGAGCTCACCGTCTTGAGCGCCGTCGCCGCCGTCACCCTCGCGCTCCCGCAAGGACTCAGTCTGGAGGAGCGCTGGAACAGGGTCCCCGTCGCCAACGCCGCCTGCCTCGTAGGTGCAAACCACGCGGGTGTGCCCTTTTTCCGAGCAACCAGACGATCTCGAACAGAGCGTCCGGATTCGCGTCGCCACTGGTTGACCGCTATGCCCTCGCTCCTATACTTACCGCCGCAGGCGGATGGTGCGGTCGGCAGCCAAGCCGACGAAAGAGCTCCAGCAACGGTCTCAGCGCGGTTGGGGTCTGGTGCCGTGGCGCGGCATCGAGAAGCGCGTTCGCCGACAGTTGACGCCATCAGGACGCTGCGATCTGTGCCCAGGCTGCGCTTCGGTTTCGCGTCGTTGCTCGCCATGCTCTGGTTTGCCGGCGATGTCGTCTCCCAGCCGCTCGTGCCGTTGGGCGACAACGTCGAAGAGCCGCTCCTGCCCACCGGCATCAGCCACCACCCGGTCGAGATGTTCGGCGTCCTGCACAACCGCTGGAAAGAGCCGGACGGCACCGATCTCGTCCACTTCATCGGCGATTTCGAGCTGCACATGGGTCGTCGCCGCCTGCGGGCCCGCGAGGCGGTCATCTGGGTCACGCCGCAGCGCTACGAAGGCAAGCCGTACGTTCAATACGAGGTTTACCTGTGGCGCGACGCGCAGGTCACCGAGCCGGCCGGCACGTTCACCTCCGGACCGGTGCTCTTCGTCACGCTGAACAGCTCCGGCAAGCTCTCACTCTCGTCCGATCGCGTCGGCAATGTGTCGACCGATGACTCGCCCGTCTACCGTGAGGCGACTCAGTTGCGCACCGCACTCCGCGCTCGACCGGGCCAACCGCTCGCGCCGCAGGCGCCCGGTCCGGTCGAAGTCGTGGGTCCCGACGCGCAGCCGAAGCCGGCGGCCAAACCGAGGCCTGCCTTTGGCTACCGCAGTCCAAACCCGCTGGTGATGGGTGACGTTGACGGCCAGCCCATCGTCACTGTGAACAATATTTACGCCTTCCAGGGTTCGGCCAACGACCTGCTGGAGTTGCGAGCGGATTCGGCCGTGCTGTTCCTCAAGCGTGGCGCCATGGGTAGCTCCGATCCCAGCCCGCAAACCCAGCCGCAACCCGGAGAAGGGCCGGCAGCGCCGCGCCTGCCGCTTGGGGCACTCGCCGGCGAAGACCCGGCGGGCGACCGCCAGGGACTCCTGCCCGGCGGCGACGTCGAGAGCGTCTATCTCGAAGGCGACGTCGTGCTGACCCGCGGCGAGCGCATGATTCGGGCTGACAAGCTTTTCTACGACCTCGAAAACGACAAGGCCCTGATCCTCGACGCCGTGCTGCGGGCGACCGTGCCGGACCGCAACATCCCGATCTACGTGCGGGCCGATGAAATTCGCCAGCTTAACCGCGAGCAATACGTGGCCAGCAAGGCCCGCGTCAGCACGAGCGAGTTCTACACGCCGCATTACCACGTTGGGGCCGAGAAGGTCGACGTTACCGACCGGACGCCTCGCAGCGCCAGCGGCGAGGCGCTGGGTCTGCAGGCTGGTACGTTTGCCATGCGGCACGCCACCTTCAACGTTGAAGGTGTACCGGTCACGTACTGGCCGTACCTGCGCGGCGACTTCAAGGAGGGCGTCTCGCCGCTCGAGAGCTTCCGCCTCGGCTACAGCGACGACTTCGGGGCCGAGATCGAGAGCGAATGGCAGCTCTTCAACCTGCTCGGCATCCAGTCGCCCTTCGGCTTCGATGCCAAGCTGCGGCTCGACTACTACACCGAACGCGGTCCGGCGGCCGGTATCAACCTCGATTACGAGCGCGACACCTATTTCGGCCTGCTGCGCACGTACTACATCAATGACCACGGCGAAGACAGCCTGGGCCGCTACCGCGACCAAGAGCCCGACAGCGAGAACCGCGGCCGCGTCACGTGGCGTCATCGGCAATACCTGCCCAACGACTGGGAGCTGACGCTTGAGCTGTCCTACATCTCCGACCGCGGCTTCCTGGAGGAGTACTTCGAGCGCGAGTTCGAGGACGGCAAGGACCAGGAAACGCTCATCTACCTCAAGAAGCAGGAGAAGACCTGGGCCTTCACCGGGCTGGCCCAGTGGCGCATCCTCGATTGGTACACGCAGACCGAGCGCTTGCCCGATTTCTCGTTCCGCGTCATCGCCCAGCCGATTGGCGACCGCGTGACTTGGTTCAGCGAGAACCGGCTGGGCTTCGTGCGCTATCGCCCGGCCGAGCGCGGGCTGGCCGAAGACTTCGCCTTCTACGGTGGCCGCGAGCACGGCTCGGGCAACGTGGAGCGGGCCGACTCGCGGCAGGAGTTCGACACGGTCCTGCGGCTCGGCAACTTCACCGTCGTCCCGTTCGGCTCGATCCGCGGCAGCACCTGGGACGATTCGCCCGGGGGCGCCAACGCTTTCCAGGCGCCCGGTTCGGGCAACGTCGGCCGCGTGCTGGGCACGTATGGCTTCCGCGGCAGCGGCTACGCCTCGCGCGTCTTTCCGAACATCCAGTCCGATTTGCTCGACATCCACGGCATCCGGCACGTGATCAAGCCCGAGGTGACCGCCTGGCTGGCCCACACGAATCTGGATTCCTACCGGCTCTATCCCTTCGACGAGACGGTCGAAGCCATCGATGAGATCGACGGCGCCAGCGTGGGTGTGCGGCAGCGCTGGCAGGCCAAGCGCGGCGGACCGGGCCGGCAGCGCATCGTCGACGTGTTCGTGCTCGACCTGGAGGCCGGCGCGTTCAACGATGTGCAGCCGTACGAGACGACCCGCAGCGGCCGCGGCTTGTTCGACCGCAAGCGCGGGGCGCGGACGTACGTGCGCGGCGCGCAGTCCGACGAGACGACCTACGGCTACACCTCCTGGTCGCGGCCGGAAAACAGCGTCGCCCGCAACTACGCCAGCGCTGCCGGCCAATGGCGGATCAGCGACACGACGGCGCTCTTGTCCGAGGCCAACTTCGACCTGAACGACGGCACGCTCGACGTGTTCAACTTCTCGTACGCCGTGGAGCGCACGCCGCGTTTGTCTTACGTCATCGGCTACCGCTACATCAACGAGATCGACTCGAACCTGCTCGGCGCCGGCCTGAACTACAAGATCAGCGAGAAACACACGTTCGCCGTCCGCGAGCAGTTCGACCTCGACCGCGGCGAGACGGCCGAGTTCAGCAT
>Ga0187892_10001935_pt1 | contig 44541 bp, 35 predicted proteins | sample MA1701073metaG_FD_139345 | JGI IMG/M metagenome (GOLD analysis project Ga0187892, IMG submission 139345) | Bio-ooze microbial communities from a basaltic lava cave in the Kipuka Kanohina Cave System on the Island of Hawaii, USA - MA170107-3 metaG ... | reverse complement strand
TCCAGCCGGACGGCACCCTCGCCCCCGCCCCCTCCTTCCGGACCGTGACCGCATGGGGGGAGGGGAAGCGCATCATGCTCACCCCTAACTCCACCTACCGATTCCGGGTGGTTGCGAGGATCGGGGGAACTCCGTAGAATGTGATACGTATGCATCTTCGTGCGCGTTTAGGGATCGTAGCGGCTGGTCTCGTCGGTTTCGCCCTCATCGCGGCCCAGTCCAACCGTCCACTACGAATTGCGCAAGAGACCGTTCCGGGTCCCGAACAGGAGATCACGACGATGGCCGCCACCCCGGGCGCGCCGGTCATCACGAGCCCCACCGTGAGCTCGCTCACGGTCACGGTGGACCCCAACGGCAATCCCGCCGGCACCGAGTACGCCATGTTCGAGTCGGGGACCGGCACCTGGGTGAATCCGGTGACCGGAACGATCGGTGCGGGTACTGCGGTTTGGGCGGCGGACACGGGGGCATGGAACGTCTCCGGTGGGGGGGTCACTCTCGCCGGTTTGCAGGCGTCCACCGCGTACACGCTCGCCGCGAAAGCCCGCAACTCGGCGCTTGAAGAGACACCGCTCGGGCCTGCGGCGGTCGGCACCACCGGTTCACCGACCCCACCTCCGCCGCCCCCATCGCCCGAACCGCCTCCCGCACCTCCAACCCCTCCGCCGACCCCTCCCACCCCGTCTCCACCCACGCCGCCGACGCCCCCTCCGACCCCACCGCCTCCCGCACCTCCAACCCCTCCGCCGACCCTTCCCACCCCGCCTCCACCCACGCCGCCGACCCCGTCGACTCCGCCCACGCCTCCTCAAGCGCCCAGCCCCCAACCGGCACCAGCGGCACCTATCGGGGGGGCCTTTGGCCAGGTTTCGGTGCCGTCCGGGATACGTGCCGGCGGCGGTGCCTCGTTCGGCGCCCCGGTCATCACTGATATCCGCCTCCTCTCGGTGTCTCCGAGCGTTGCAGATTCTTCACTCGTGAATCCGGTCCTCGAGATTCATGGCACCGCCGCGTCGGCGGCGCGCCTCCTCGTCTTCACGCTCACGAGCACCCCGGTGACCGCTGCCTTTGAGACCGATTTCTCGCCCTGGGTGATCACATGGCTCCCGCCCTCGCTCTCGCCGGGAGTGCACTCCATTACCGTCTACGGAGCTGCCGCCGACGGCGCCACCTCACCCGCATCTTCAAGCATCTCCTTCATCATCCCCGCGACCGCGATGCCGGGAGAATCGCTCACGGGCGGCGGAGCGCCGGCGTGCGCGAACGGGATAGACGATGACAACGATTTCCTCACCGACTACCCGAACGACCCTGACTGTGAGTCGTCGTTCGATACCTCGGAACAGGGAGCGGTCGTGACGCGGGCCCAGCGGATCATCGCGCCGTTCGCCACCGCGACCCCCGTGGTCGCCCTACGCGCGCTCACCGACAATCGTGATGTGGAGGTGGTCTCACGGGAAGCGGTCGCCCCGGTCGCCACCACGGTAGCCGCGGTCGCCACCGCCGCCGCGGCCGGCCCGTCGCTCCTCCTCTACCTCCAGCACCTCTTCACCCTCCCGTTCGGACTCCTGCTCCGTCGTCGGCGGGAAAAATGGGGGATCGTGTACCACGCGCTCACCAAGCGCCCGTTAGATCTCGCGACGGTGCGGCTCGTGGACGCGGCGACCAACCGTATCGTGCAGACCCGGGTGACCGACCGGGGCGGCAGGTTCCTGTTCCTCGTGCGACCCGGGAGCTATCGCATCGCGGTGGAGAAGGCGGGTCACGTGTTTCCCTCCGTGGTGCTCCGCGGCGCCGCCGCTGACGGCAAGTTCGCCGAGCTCTACCACGGTGGTGCGATCTCCGTGACCGGAGAGGGGATTTCGGCGCTTGCGCCGACGATACCGATGGATCCTCGCGAAGTCTCGATACCGTCGCTCGCGGCGCTCCGCGCGCGCCGCACGCTCCGGACCTTTGGGTCGTTCCTCCCGACCGCGACCCTCCTGACCGGCGCGGTGACGCTCGTGATCGTGCCCACGTGGCTGCTCCTCGCGCTCTTCGCGGGCAACCTCGTCATCTATCACCTCATGCGACGCCTCGTACGGGAACCGAAGCCGACGAGCTTTGGCACGGTCTCCGACACCGCGAAGGGAATGCCGGTCCAGAACGCCGTGGTGCGCCTCTTTGACGCCGCCTATCACAAGCTTCTCGGGGTGCAGCTCACCGACGCGCGCGGGCGGTACGCGTTCCTGGTCGGCCCCAACGTCTACGAGGTGTCAGCCGAGGCCAAGGCATTCGCTCCCGCGGTCAAGAAGGACATCGACCTCCGCGACAAGGAGACCGCCATCGTGGATGTGCCCATTACGCTCTCGCCCCAGGGCAACGGACCCACGACCACCGCTCCGTCGCGTTCTGCCCCGCCCGCACCGCCCGCTCCGCCCACCCCGCGTGTGGCCGAGATGGGCACGGACGAGGGGCCGCCCCCGAGCGGTGGCGTGCCCCCGCAACTACCTAACCGATAGGCGCTGTTCATGCCCAACGGAGGACCCATCGCGGAACATCGGCATGAAAAGCTCTCCTTCCCGGAGGGCTTTTTGTGGGGCACCTCCACCGCCGCGCACCAGGTGGAGGGGAACAACACCCACTCGGACTGGTGGCGCTGGGAAAAGGATCACCCGGACCGCGTGCGCGAGCCCTCGGGGATCGCCGTGGATCATTATCGCCGCTACGAGGAGGACCTCAACCTCGCCAAGGGACTCCACACCAACTGCTATCGGTTTTCGATCGAATGGTCCCGTATCATCCCACACGAGGGCGACATAGATCGGCACGAGCTTGAACACTATGGGAACGTGCTTCGCGCCGCGCGTGCCCGAGGGATGAAGACGATGGTGACCCTGCACCACTTCACCAACCCCCAATGGCTCGTGGATAAGGGGGGCTGGGAGTGGGCCGGCGCGCCGCGCGCGTTCGGGGAATTCGTGCGCATCATCGCGGAGGAGTATGCCGATCTCGTTGACTTCTGGCTCACCTTTAACGAGCCGATGGTCTACGTTTCGCAGGGGTACGTGATGGGCGTCTGGCCGCCGGGAAAGGTCAACTACCCGCTCGCCTATATGGTGTACCGTCGGCTCATCGCCGGGCATAAGGAGGCGTACCGCATCCTGCACGAGGTGGGGGATCGGCGTCGCATCCCGATCCGTGTGGGCGCGGCAAACAACCTCATCTCGCTCTACGCCTACCGTAAGCATCGGATCGCGGACAAGATATTCGTATGGTTCATGGACAAGCTCTGGAATCACTCGTTCATTGACGCGACCCGCGGCTATCACGATTTCATGGGGATAAATTACTACTTCCACCAGCGCGTCTCGCCGGGCGAGAAACGTCTCTTCGGGCTCATGGTGGACGTCAAGCAGGAGCAGCGGGATATGAGCGATATCGGCTGGGAGGTGTACCCCACCGGACTTTTTGACGCGCTCCTGGACGTGCAGGGGTACGGGCTCCCCATTTACATCACCGAGAACGGGATCGCGACCAAGAACGACGACCGGCGTGCCCGCTACATCGTCGCGTACGTCAAAGAGCTCTACCACGCGATCGCCTCGGGGATTGACGTGCGGGGCTACTGCTACTGGTCACTCCTCGACAACTACGAGTGGGAGAAGGGGTTTGGGGCAAACTTCGGTTTGATCGGCGTGGAGATGCCCTCGCAGGAGCGATCGGTGAAGGGCTCGGCCCGCGTCTACGGGGAGATCGCGAAGGAGAACGGCATCCCGCACGAACTCTTGCGTTTCATCGGTCACGAGGCGAAGCTGTAGGCATGCGTGAGATCGTGTTCGATATCGAAACGCAATCGCTCATCGACCGCGGCAACCGCGAGGCGGGGCGCCTGCGCATCTCGGTGGTCGGAATCTACGACTATGGGACCGGGGAGTACGCGGCGTTCTTTGAGTCGGAGCTCCCCAAGCTCTGGCAGCGTCTTGAGAGCGCCGATCGGATCATCGGGTACAACATCAAGGGGTTCGATATCCCGGTCATGAACGCCTATTATCCGGGCGATCTCACGCGGCTCCCCCAGCTCGACCTTATGGAAGAGGTCACGAGGCACACCGGGTTCCGCCTCAAGCTTGACGACCTCGCGCACGGGACGCTCGGGGTTGGCAAAAGCGGCTCGGGCCTGGATGCGGTGAGGTTTTGGGAGGCCGGGGAGCTCGACAAGCTCCGGGACTACTGCCTGCAGGACGTGAAAGTCACCCGCGACCTCTACGAACACGGGCGCAAGCACGGAGCGGTCTCCTACCACGACCGCTTTAAGGGCGAGAAGGTGTCGGTCCCGGTCAATTTCATGCCCCCGAAGGCGGCAAAACCGTCGTTGAACCTCTCGCTCGGTTTCTAGCCGGGATCCGTCTCGGTTATCCACACGGTTTTCCACTTCTGGGCCGAGGGACGCTGGGGTATCATCGGGAAATCGCTCGGTTGCGGACCTTTTCGGGCCTAGAAAAACACAACATATTGTGGTATAATTCATTTTGATTCCACTATATCTAGTGGGTAACTGCATGACTGTCGGCACGACCATCGAGAAGATCAAGAAACGGAACGGCGCCATCGTCGAATTCGACCGCGTCCGCATCGAACGCGCGATCGAGAAGGCGTGCAACGCGAACGGATTCGGCGGCGCGGTGGGGCGCATTCCGCCGATCACCGACGACGTGGTCGCCACCCTCGCGACCCAGTTCGGCGAGACGATCCCGTCGGTTGAGGACGTGCAGGACATGGTGGAGCGCAAGCTCGCCGAGCACGGGCTCTGGGAGGTGGCCAAGGCCTACATCGTCTACCGCAACGAGCGCACCAAGGAGCGCGAGAAGGAGAAGCTTGAGACGCTCCATAAGATCGAGGAACGCCAACTTACCGTACGGAAGCGCGACGGGAGCGTGGTACCGTTCGATCCAAAGATCATCGAGGACGCGCTCTACCACTACTCGCGCGACTACGGCGACGCGGTGGATCGTGCGGGGATCGTGCGCGACACGGTGCTCTCGGTCTTCGATGGGATCAGCTCGCGGGACATCTGGAAGGCGCTGGTGATGGCGGTGCGGAGCCGCATCGAGCAGGACCCGGTCTACTCTCAACTCGCCGCCCGCGTGTTGTGGAACTGGCTCTACGAGGATGTCCTCGGGGTGGATGAGCGCGCGCCGGAGTTCGCCCAGCGTTACCGCGACGGGCTCGAGACCTCCATTCGCCGCGCGGTGCAGGCCAACCGGCTGGATCCGCGCATGCTCGCCTTCGACATGAGCCGTCTTTCGGGGGCGATCTCTCCGGAGCGCGATCTCCTGTTCGCGTATCTGGGCGCGCACACCGTCTACGACCGCTACTTCATCCGCGACCTCGCGGGCACGATCCTCGAGGCGCCCCAGTACTTTTGGATGCGGGTGGCGATGGGTCTCGCCCTGAACGAACCGGACAAGGAGGGGGCCGCGATCCGCTTTTATAACGTGATGTCCACGCTCCGCTACGTGCCCTCCACCCCGACGCTCTTCCACTCCGGCACTCCGCACCCCCAGCTCTCGAGCTGCTACCTCACCACCGTCGCGGATTCATTGGACCACATCTTCAAGTGCATCGGCGATAACGCCCAGCTTTCGAAGTGGTCGGGCGGGCTGGGGAACGATTGGACCAACCTCCGTGCCACCGGCGCCAAGATCAAGGCGACCGGGGTGGAGAGCCAGGGGGTCATTCCGTTCCTCAAAATCGCGAACGATACGACCGCGGCCATCAACCGTTCGGGGCGCCGCCGCGGCGCCACTTGCGCGTACCTCGAGACCTGGCACTACGACATCGAGGACTTCCTTGAGCTCCGGAAGAACACCGGCGACGAGCGGCGCCGCACGCACGACATGAACACGGCGAACTGGATCCCGGACCTCTTCATGAAGCGAGTGCGCGACGATGCGAGCTGGACGCTCATCTCGCCGGACGAGGCGCCGGACCTCCACCACCTCTACGGCCGCGCGTTCGAGGAGCGCTACGCCTCCTACGAGGCGCAGGCGGCCGCGGGGAATTTGCACCTCGCCCGCACGGTGCGCGCGCGCGACCTGTGGAAGAAGATGCTCTCCATGCTTTTTGAGACCGGGCACCCGTGGATGACCTGGAAGGACCCGTGCAACCTCCGCTCGCCGCAGGACCATGCGGGTGTGATCCACTCGTCCAACCTCTGCACCGAGATCACGCTGAACACCTCGGCCGAGGAGACCGCGGTCTGTAACCTGGGATCGGTGAACCTCGCGGTGCACATCGTGGGCGGGCGGCTCGACACCGAGCTCATCCGCGACACCGTGGGGACCGCGGTGCGGATGCTCGATAACGTCATCGACATCTGCTTCTACCCGACCACCGAAGCGCGCGCCGCCAACCTCCGCCACCGGCCCGTAGGACTCGGGATCATGGGGTTCCAGGACGCGCTCTACCAGCTCGAGATCGACTTTGCCTCGGAGGAGTGTGTGCGCTTCGCCGACGTCTCGATGGAGGTGATCTCCTACCACGCGATCCTCGCCTCAAGCGAGCTCGCGCGCGAGCGGGGCGCCTACCCAAGCTACCGGGGGAGCAAGTGGGACCGCGGCATCTTCCCGATCGATACCCTCGATCTCCTCGAGCGCGAGCGGGGCATCCCCATCCCGGTCCCGCGCACCGCCACCATGGATTGGGCGCCCGTGCGCGCGAACGTGCGCGCCAATGGGATGCGCAACTCGAACGTGATGGCGATGGCCCCCACCGCGACCATTTCGAACATCGTGGGGTCGCTCCCGACCATCGAGCCGATCTACAAGAACCTCTACGTCAAAAGCAACCAGTTTGGCGACTTCGTGGTGGTGAACCGCTACCTGATCGAGGACCTTAAGAAGCTGAACCTCTGGGATGAGCGGATGGTGAACCTCCTCAAGTACCACGACGGGAACGTCGCCGAGATCGGCGAGATTCCACCCCTGCTCCGCGAGAAGTACAAGGAAACCTTCCAGATCGAGCCGTACTGGCTCGTCAAGGCAGCCGCGTACCGGGGGAAGTGGATAGACCAGAGCCAGTCCCTGAACATCTTCTACGCCGGTTCCTCGGGCAAGGACCTGAACGACATATACCTCAAGGCCTGGGAGATGGGGCTTAAGACCACCTACTACCTCCGCACGCTCGCCGCGTCCCAGGTGGAGAAGGCGACGGTGAACACCGCGCAGTTCGGGAGCACCCACAAGCGGCCGGCGATGACCGCCGCGGTCAAGGCGGTGGCGGCCGTGGCGGCGGTAGAGGCCGCCCAGCGCGAGGCCTCCACCCTCCCGGCTCCGGTCACCCCTACGGTGAAGCAGTCGGCCCCATCGCCAGCGCCGGAACCGCCTGCACCACCCCCACCTCCGGCGCCACCGACCGCGAACGTTTCGGTGCAGGCCTCTTCTTCGCCGCAACTCAAAGGGCTCTGTCGGATAGACGACCCCAATTGCGAGGCGTGCCAGTAGCTATGCCCATCCAGTTCACGACCGAGAAGGTGAACGTCAACAACCGCCGGATCCTGAACGGCGCCGATGCGGACGTGGTCCAGCTCTACCCCATGAAGCACACCTTCGCCTGGGAGGCGTACAACGTGGGGAACTCCAACCACTGGCTCCCCACGGAGATCAACATGCAGAAGGACGTCGAGCAGTGGCGCTCGCCGTACGCGCTCACCGACGACGAGCGCCGCGCGCTTAAGACCGTGCTCGGCTTCTTCACCACCGCCGACTCCATCGCCGCGAACAACATCGTGCTCGCGGCCTACAAGCACATCACTTCGCCCGAGTGCCGTCTCTACCTCCTCCGGCAGGCGTACGAGGAGGCGGTGCACACGCACGCGTACCAGTACATCGTTGAGTCGCTTGGGTTGGACGAAGGGGAGATATTCAATATGTACCGCGAGGTGAAGAGCATCTACGATAAGGAGTCGTTCGTGCTCTCTTTTAATGAAGGGATCTTCGACCCCAACTTCCGTACCGGAACGGTGGAGAACGATCAGAAGTTCGTGGAGAACATGGTGATCTTCTCGGTCATCATGGAGGGGATCTTCTTCTACTCGTCCTTTGCGGTCATTCTCGGCTTCAAGCGACAGAACAAGATGGTCGGCTCGGCCGAGCAGATAGAGTACATCATGCGCGACGAGAGCCAGCACCTGAATTTCGGGATCGAGATGATCAACACCATAAAGAAGGAACGGCCCGAGGTGTGGACCCCCGAGTTTCAGGAGAAGCTCATACGGCACGTGAAGGAAGCGGCCAAACTCGAGTACACCTTCGCCGCCACCGCGTTCCCCAAGGGGATTTTCGGGATGAACGCCGATTCCTTCCGCGCCTACATCGAGTACATCGCCGACCGTCGATTGAACCGCATCGGCCTTCCGTCGCAGTTCAACACCGCAAATCCGTTCACCTGGATGTCTGAAACGATCGATCTCTCCAAGGAGAAGAACTTTTTCGAGACTCGGGTCACCGAGTATAAGACTGGCGGCGCGCTTGAGTGGTAGGGCGCGAGTTATGCACTTGTGGCCCGAAATGGGCAGGCATAGCCTGTAGGTGTCGGTACCACAAGGAGGAGACTATCGATGAACACCGATCCTGTTACCGCGGCACGGTCCGTCGCAGAACTAGGTCCTTATCTCGCCGTCGAGAACGCCCTCATCTTCGAGCTCGGTCTGCTCATGCAGGACTTTAACCAGGTGCACGATTTTGGCGCCTGGTTCTCGTCTTTTCTTGATGACCCGGCGAACGCGGCGGTTCGCGCCCAGGTCTACGCCGCGCCTCCCAACTGGCAGCTCGTGGACCGCGCGCTCGTGAGAGAGCTCATAGGGCGCTACCGCGAGCGCCCAGGCGCCCACTAGGAGGTGCCAGCCCCGACGAACACCCGGACGGCCCTGCCGTCCGGGTCATCATTTTTGGAAAAGAATACGGCGGCCGGAAAGGCCGCCGTCGGCATCTCGTGATGCCTAGAGTTGCAGCGGGCGGTCCTGCGTGTAGGGCACGCCCTTCTCCATCGCGATGTGCGCTTTTTGGAGCTCCATGCCGATGTCGAGCGCGTGTCCGGTCTGTGAGACCAGGTCCATCTGGGCGAGCCATGCCTGGAGGTAGCGCGCGCTCTTTCCGGTCTTTTTCATGAGCTCTGCGCCGTCGGGCCCCATCATCGTCATCTCGATCCCCTCGGGGGTCACCCGGATGGTGAAGTTCCCCCGCGGGTCGGCGTCCTCGGCCTTGAAGACGAGCGAGGGCTCCCGCTCCGTGAACGAACAGGCGACGAGCTTCTTGGCGTTTTCCCAGTCCGCTTCGTAGATGTGCGCGGAGCGCGAGGTGATCTGCAGGCAGCCCATCTGAAACCCGCAGGTGGTGGCGATCTCCTGTTGGAGCGCGCGGAGTCCGAAGGCGTTGGGGATGGCCGCCTTGAAGATGTCGTGCGAGCGGAACGAGCTCATGAGGTGCAGGTACCCGTCTGACTGGAGGCACTGCACTTCGGTAAGGCACGGGGGCTCCTTACTGTCCCAGTCCACGGGTGGAACGAGCGTGGTGGCCGCGGTACGACGCGAGTCAGGCGAGGACTTGAACTGCTTTATGATGACGTCGGCGATCTGGTCGAGCGTGCCGCCACCGGGCATGGGGTAGGACTTCAACCGGTTACCGTAGGTGTAGGCGGTCCCCGGTTGCGCCTCGGGGGAGAGGATGACCGGCAGGTATTCGTGTATTCCGTTCTCCGATGCGCCGGTGATCTCCCGTAGCTCCTGCGGCCAGTCAGTGGGGAGCGCGGGGTGATACGGGTCCTCCTCGCGTACCACCCAGCCGACCGAGATGAGCTCGCGCTGGGGCATCCCGTATTGGGTGCCTTTCACCGTTCCGTAGAGCATGATGCGCTGGACCACGCGGAGCCACGCGTCAATGATCCCTTTGCCGCGCACGTTCCAGCCGACGATCTCCGAGGGGAAGCGTTCCGGCGCGCGCGTGACCGCGTCGGGAAAGCGCACCGGCTCCATGTAGGGGTCGGTCGCACCGAGGGCGACGGCGGCCGCCGCGTCGTCGAGCGGCTTTTCGGAAAGGTCGATGAGCTCGACCCCGGCGACCACCTTGCGCGCGACCGCCACTTCGATCTCGGGTTCGAGCTTGAAGTTGGTGCCCACCACGGTTCCATCATCCTCCACTCCGCTCTTCCAGAGCGCCAAGAGCACGTCGGTGCCGGTCTTCCCGAATTTGGTGTTTGAGAGGGGGCCGAACCCCCACAGGTAGAGCCGGCGGATCTGCGGATTCAGAGCGAGATTACGCACGATGATGGAGACCCCCTGCCGTCCGTAGAGGGTGCCGACGATGGCGCAGTTGTCGATGAGCGCTGGGGCGCGTTTTACCGCCACCTCGGGTTCGTTCCAGACGGTGCAGAACCCTACGTGCCCCCCGTTACCGAGGCGCACCTTAAACTTATCCGGTTGGTACAGTCGGTCTGGGGTGAGCATGGTGAAACCTCCTCCCCGCACCTTAGCGTAGTGATGTGGGGTTGAAAAGCGCGTGCCATCGTGCTACGATGGCACTTCGCATCGGGCTGTAGTTCAGTAGGTAGAACGCACGGTTCGGGACCGTGAGGTCGCGGGTTCGAGTCCCGCCAGCCCGAGAAAATAACCGCCACCGGCGGTTATTTTCGTAGAGAAGGACTGCCGGGGGCAGTCCGGCGGGACGAGAAGGGCGCGAGTGCGCATAGCGCCCCGGCCCGAGTAGGAGCGAGGGGAGTCCCGTGAGCCCGACACTATGCTATTCTGGGAGTAACGACCAGAAGGTTACCATAAAATCAAAATGGAAATTCTTTCTATTACCATTCTGACCATTATCGCAGGAGGCGTCGGCACTCTCACGGGCTTTGGAACCTCAACGATAATGGTGCCAGTTTTGTTGCTATATTTTCCCTTGCCGCAAACGTTGCTACTGGTTGGTATCATTCACTGGTTCGGTGATATTTGGAAAATCGCACTTTTTAGGAAAGGAATGAATTGGCGTCTCATTTTACTCTTCGGGATTCCCGGAGCGCTCTTTACTTTTTTTGGAGCTCGACTTGTTTTTTCTGTTCCCGAAACACTTCTTTCACAAATTCTCGGTGGCTTTCTCTTGGCGTATGTCACATTTCTTTTTGCCAAACCATCCTTCAAGTTTACGCAAACACCCTTTACCGCGATAACCGGCGGTGTGCTCTCAGGATTTTTTGCTGGTATTTTTGGAGTCGGAGGTGCTATACGAGGCGCGTTTCTTTCCGTATTTGATTTGAAGAAAGCGGTTTACATTTCGATTGCGGGTGCGATTGGACTAGCAATTGATACGGCAAGAATAGCTACATATGTTTCAAGTGGTGCTATGCTACCAAATCAATTATGGCGGGGATTGCTGGTTTTTATCCCCGCTTCACTGCTGGGGGCACAGTTAGCCAAGAAGATTGTCGATACGATTCCTCAAGAAAATTTTAGAACAGTCGTAGCGGTTTTTTTGTTGATTGTTGGCGTAAAACTTTTATTTTTTTCAACGTGATGTACCTTAGTGATCCAGAAAATTCGGGAGAGAAAATTACCGCCAGCATTGGCGGTTTTTCGTTACTCGGTTACCATTTGCCCACATGGACCTCTCCATCATCATCGTCACCTGGAACAGCTCGCGTGAGATCGGGGATTGCCTCCGATCGGTGTTCGCGCAGGAGGGGGTTTCACCCGAGGTGTTCGTCATCGACAACGCGTCAACGGACACGACGCGTGAGGTGGTCAAGGGCCTGCAGTTGCCCCTCCGCACGGTGTGGAACGACACGAACCGCGGGTTCAGCGCCGCAGTGAACCAGGGCATCGCGCAGGCGACGGGGGAGCATCTCCTGCTCCTGAACCCCGATACCGAGCTTGCGCCCGGCGCGCTTTCCGCGATGCGCTCCTACCTGCGCGCACACCCCGAGGTGGGGGTGGCGGGCGGCACGGTGGTGAACGCCGACGGTTCGGTCCAGCCCTCGGTGCGGCGCTTCCCCACCGTGAGAGACCAATCGGTCGTGCTCCTGAAGCTCCACCGCTTCTTCCCCGGGCTCATCTCACGGTACCTTGCGGCGGATGTTGACTACGCGAATGAGCAGGACGTGGACCAGGTGCGCGGCGCCTTTTTTTTCATCTCGCGCCGCGCGCTCGAGCGTGTCGGCGCGCTCGACGAGCGGAATTTCTTCATCTGGTTCGAAGAGGTCGACTTCTGCAAACGGGTGAAGGACGCCGGGATGCGCGTGGTATATGTGCCCGGTCCGGTCTGTCGCCACGCCGGCGGGGTGAGCTTTGCCCAGGCGCTCTCGGTTCAGAAGCAGCGCTGGATGAACGCGAGCATGCGCAACTATTTCCGCAAGCATGGCACCCCATTCGACCGCGCGGTCATCGCCGTGCTCGCCCCGGTCTCCCTCGCCCTCGCCGCCATCGCCGGGCTCATTCCACGTCGGTTCAAGCCCTATGTCTAAGGTAGCGGTGCAACTCCTCTCCTATGACGGGGAGCGCTTCCTCGCCGGATGCCTCGCCTCCCTCGCCGCGCAGACGTTCCATGACCTCGAGCTCTACGCGTTGGATAACGCCTCAACCGATCGATCGCTCCAGTCGCTCGAAACCGCCCGTGCAGTTTTTTCGCGACCGCTAAAAATTTTCAATGAGGTAAAGAACCTTGGATTCGCCGGAGGGCACAACAAACTCTTCGGCATGCACGCTTCAGAGTACGTGCTCTGCCTCAATCAGGACGTCGTGCTCGAGCCGGACTACCTCGAGCGGCTCGTCGGGTTTCTTGACGCACACCCGCGAGCGGGGGCGGTCTCGGGCAAGCTCGTGCGGAGCCGTGGGGACGGTGCCCGATCGATCGACAGCGCGGGGCTCATGATGAGGGTGAACGGACAGGTGATCGATGCTGGCGCCGGCGAACCGGACTCCGGGAGCTACGACGGTACGCGCGAGGTGTTCGGGGTCTCGGGCGCCGTGCCGCTCTACCGGCGCGCGTCGGTGCGGGACGTGTCCCCGGACGGCGCGCTCTTCGACGGGAGTTTTTTCGCATACAAAGAGGACGTGGACCTCGCCTGGCGGCTCCGTCTTCGCGGCTGGGACGCGTTCGTGGTGGGGGCCGCGGTTGCCGCCCACGCGCGCGGGTTTAAGCCCGACGCCCCGGTCGGCGCGCGGAGCGCGTTCCGCCAACGACTCTCCTCGGCCAACCACCTGCGGATGCTGGTAAAGGACCTCTCGCGGGGCGAGTTCCGGCGGTTCGGCGCGCGTATCGTGGTCCACGAGCTCGCGAAGCTCGGGTACCTGTTCGCCCGACGGCCCGCGGCGCTCGCCGGATACGCCGATTTCCTGCGCGGGTTGCCGGATGCGCTCCGGAAGCGTAAGGTCGTCCAAAAGAACGTTACGCATCCCATCACCGCATGGATCGGCAGGACCTGACCGAGGTAGCGGTCGTCATCGTTAATTATAAGATGAAGGAGTTCGTGCGCGAGGCGCTCTCCTCGCTTTTTGCCGATGTCGCGCACGCACCCTTCACCGTGAAGGTGGTGGTGGTGGATAACGGCTCCGCGGACGCGATCGGCGAGATGGTGGCCGCGGAATTTCCCCAGGCGGTGTTCCTCCAGAACGGTCGGAACCTCGGGTACGGAGCGGCGGTCAATAACGGGATCCGCGCGGTGCAGGCGAACTATTATTTCGTGCTGAACCCCGACACTCGCTTGCGGGAGCCGCGCGTGGTGGAGCGGCTCCGCGAGTTCATGGAGGAGAACCCCAAGGCCGGGATGTGCGCGCCGCGACAGCACAATTTTGACGGGTCGCTTCAGGAGACCTGTTACCGGTTCCACACCTTCTGGACGCCACCCTTCCGTCGGACGCGCTTGGGTCAGCTCGCGGCAGGGAAACACGAACTTGACCGGTTCCTCATGCGGGACTGGGACCACGGGAAGCGGCGCCTCGTCGAGTGGGTGCTTGGGTCCGCGATGTTCGTGCGTGCGCGCGCGATCCACGAAGTGGGGCTCATGGACGAGCGCTTCTTTCTGTATTTCGAGGATACGGACTGGTGCCGTCGTTTTTGGGAGGGGGGCTGGCCGGTCTACTACGTCTCGGACGTGGTTCTCGAACATGCGCACCGACGCACCTCGGCCAAGAGCTCGGTGTGGCGCGGGGTGTTCATGAACAGCTCCACGCGCTACCACGTGGCGAGCTGGATACAGTACCTCGGGAAGTACGGTCTCTCCCGTTTTTAGCATGAAGGTCGCCATCGTCACCGCCCTCTACTACGAGGACCGGTTCCTGCCGGCGCTCTTCGCTTCACTCGAGCGCCTCGACTACCCGCGCGAGGACGTGCGCGTCATCATGATAGACAACCGCGGGAGCGCGGTGACCCGTGCGTGGCTTGAGGCGAACGTCGTGCCCAAGGCGGGGAGCACGCTCCCGCCCTTCGAGCTCATCCGCACCGAGGTGAACACCGGGTTCGCCGGGGGAAACAACCGTTGCATCCGTCGCGCGCTCGAGCTCGGGTGTGACGCGGTGTATCTCCTGAACGAGGATGCGCACGGCGAACCGGGGTTCCTCCGCGAGGCGGTGCGTCTCATGGCGAGTGACCCACGGGTGGGGGCGGTGCAGTCCTTTATCGCGCTCGATCCTCCGGAGCACGGGGTGAACTCCATCGGGAACCGCGTCCACTTCCTCGGGTTCGGGTACTGCGACGGGTACCGCATGAGCCGCGCGGACGCCGAGGGGCTCTTGCGCGTGCGTGCGCTCACGCGGCCGCGACATGAGATAGGGTACGCCTCGGGTGCCGCGGTGCTCTTCCGCGCTTCCGCGCTCGCGAAGACGGGGCTGCTGGACGAGGAGTACTTCCTCTATCACGAGGACCTCGACCTCTCCTGGCGCATCCGCGAGGCGGGGTTCACGGTGGAGCTCGCGCCGGAGAGCGTGGTGCTCCACCGCTACGAGTTTAAGCGGAGCGCGGACAAGTTCTACTGGATGGAACGGAACCGCTACCGTTTTCTCCTTGAACATTTTAAGCTCCGGACCCTCGCCGTGCTCTTTCCGGCGATCCTTCTCTCCGAGCTCGGCCTTTTCATGTGGGGGCTCGCGACGGGAGCCGCGAGGGCGCGCCTCAAGGCATACGCCTATATTCTGAATCCGGCGCACTGGGGATCGATCGCCCGGAAGCGCAGTACGGTGCAGGCCGGGAGGACGGTGGGGGACCGAGCGCTCGTTGCGCACCTCGTTCCAGAGCTCGATTTTCAGGATGTCCGGCATCCGGTGATGCGGGTCATCACCCCACTCATGCGCGCCTATTTCTCGGTGGCGAAGCGTCTTATCGTCTGGTAAGGTGGGGTGCCTATGCGACTCTTGGTCACCGGCGGCGCCGGATTCATCGGATCGAATTTCATCCGCTACTGGCTCTCCCGTCATCCGGACGACGAGGTGGTGAATATCGACACGCTCACCTACGCCGGGAACCTCGATACCCTCGCGGGGATCGACGAGCGTCGACACCGGTTCCTGCAGGGCGACATCCTTGACGCGGGGACCGTCCGTCAGGCGATGGAGGGGGTGAGCACCGTGGTGCACTTCGCGGCTGAAACGCACGTGGACCGTTCCATCGCCGACGGCCAGGCGTTCCTCATGACCAACGTCCTCGGCACCCACACCCTGCTCAATGAGGCGCTCCGTCGCGATGGGCAGATCGTACGCTTCCACCACGTTTCGACCGATGAGGTGTTCGGCGCGCTCGGCCTCGATGAGGCGCGGCGCTTCGACGAATCGAGTCCGTACGCGCCGCGGAGCCCCTACGCGGCTTCAAAAGCCGCCGCAGACCATCTCGTGCGCGCCTACTACGCCACCTACGGACTCCCCGTCACCATCACCAACTGCTCCAATAACTACGGGCCGTACCATTTTCCCGAAAAGTTTATCCCGGTCATGATCGCCCACGCGCTCGACAACCGGCCGCTCCCGCTCTACGGCGACGGCCGGCATGTGCGCGACTGGCTCCATGTCGAAGACCACTGTCGGGGGATAGAAGCGGTGCTCACGCGGGGGACGGCGGGGGAGACCTACTGCCTGGGCGGGGACGCTGAGCGCGAGAACCGCGAGGTGGCCGCCCTCATCCTTGACCACCTCGGCCGGGAGCGGTCGCTCCTCTCCTCGGTCTCCGACCGTAAGGGCCATGATCGCCGGTACGCGCTCGACTGCGCCAAGGCGCGCGGGCTCGGGTGGGCGCCGCAGATCCCGTTTGAAGCGGGACTCCGTCGGACCGTGGACTGGTTCGTGGACAACGAATCCTGGTGGCGGCCGCTCTTCGCGCGCGCGGGTGGAGTGCTCACCGGACGCGCATGAGAATCCTCATTTTCGGAAACGGGTTCTTGGGGAACCGGTTCGCGGCCGCATGGCCCGACGCCGTGCTCACCGATGCGCGCATCGACGATGCCGACGCGGTGCGCCGCGCGATCGCGGAGCATCGGCCCGAGGCGGTCCTGAACGCGGCCGGGAAGACCGGCACGCCGAACGTCGACTGGTGCGAGGAGCATCCGCACGAGACGCACCGTTCGAACACCGTGGGCGCGCTCGTCCTCGCGGAGGCGTGCGCCGCCGCCGGGGTGTACCTGCTCCACCTGGGATCAGGGTGCGTCTTCTATGGCCCCTCGCCGAGTCCGGGGGGGTGGACCGAGGACGACTACGCGAACCCCGAGGCGTTCTATTCGCGTTCCAAGTATTCCGCAGACCTCATCCTCGCGCGTCTCCCCAACGTCGGCGTCGCACGGCTCCGCATGCCCGTCGATCATATGCCCTCGGCACGGAACCTCATCGACAAGCTCACGAGCTATCGCCAGATCATTGACGTGGAGAACAGCGTTACGGTGGTCGATGACCTCGTCGAGGCGTGCCGGAAGCTCCTTCTGCGGCGCGGGGAAGGCGTCTTCCACGTCGTGAACCCAGGGATCATGCGGCACCGCGACCTCATCGAGCTCTATCGACAGATCGTGGACCCCACGTTCGCCTGCGAGTGGATCCGCGCCGAGGATCTCGTCGCTCGCGGGCTCGCGATCCGCGGACGTTCTAACGTCATCTTGCAGTCGCGCCGCCTCGCGGAGCTCGGCATCACGATGCGCCCCATCCAAGAGGCGCTCTTAGATACGATGGGGAAGTACGCAGCGGCAAAACGCGCGGCCGTAGCGCGGGCGAACGCCCCCGCCTCCTTCACAGGAAAGGGTGAGGGCACGATCAAGGGGGTGATCCTCGCTGGCGGGCTCGGTACCCGCCTCGCTCCGTTAACGAACATCACCAACAAGCATCTGCTCCCCGTCTACGACAAGCCGATGGTGCTCTACCCGCTCCTGACCCTGCTCCGCGCGGGCATCCGCAAGATACTGGTGATCACCGGCCCCGAACACGCCCAGCATTTCGTGAAGCTTTTCGGCTCCGGATCCGCCCATGCGTGCGACATCACCTACCGCGTGCAGGACACGCCCGGGGGCATCGCCCACGCGCTCGCGCTCGCCGAGGATTTCGTGGGGAGCGACCGTTCTGCGGTCATTCTCGGCGATAATATTTTTGAGGACGATTTGAGCGCAGAGATCGGATCGTTCACGGGCGGTGCCATGGCGTTCTATACCCCGGTTGAGCGCCCGAATGCCTACGGAGTGGTCGAAGTGGACGAGGCGACCGGTCAGGTGCTCTCTATCGAAGAAAAACCGGACCACCCAAAGTCAAATTACGCGCAGGTTGGCCTCTACCTCTATGACCACACGGTGTGGGACGCGATTCGGACCCTCACCCCCTCGGGCCGGGGAGAGCTTGAGGTCACCGATCTCAACAATCATTATTTGCGGCGCGGAGCGCTCGTTGCGCGAAAGGTGCGCGGCCGCTGGTGGGATGCGGGTACCTTTGCCGGCATGGCGGAAGCCGCCCGGCATTTCATGCGGAAGAAGGAAGGGGGGTAAGATACGCGCATGGACGGACCAAGGCATATCGGCATCATTATGGACGGTAACCGTCGGTGGGCCCGCGAACGCGGGCTTCCGACGTTCGAGGGTCACCGTGCGGGGTACGACCTCATCAAGAAGGTGGGGCCGTGGTGCCTGGCGCGCGGGGTGACCGCGCTCACCTGCTACGCGTTCTCGATCGAGAACTGGAAGCGTGCCGAGGACGAGGTGTGGTACCTCATGGACCTCCTACTCATCGCGGTCACCAAGGACCTCGGGGCGCTCACCGACGAGGGAATCCGGCTCCGTGTGATCGGTCGCCGCGACGATCTCTCGCCGACGCTCCGGCGCGCGATCGAAGAGGCGGAGGCGAAGACCGCGGCGCATGCGCGAGGCACCCTCACCCTCGCCATCTCCTACGGGGGTCGCGACGAGATCGTCCGCGCCGCCCGCGAAGCCGCTCTCGCGGGGGAGCTCACCGAATCCACCCTCGCTTCGCGCCTCGACACCGCGGGGCTCCCCGACCCTGACCTCATCATCCGCACCTCCGGCGAGCGCCGCCTCTCCGGGTTCCTCACGTGGCAGTCGGTGTATAGCGAGCTCTATTTCGTCGACACCCATTGGCCGGATTTCACCGAAGCCGACCTTGACGCCGCGCTCGATTGGTATCGCAATAGGGAGCGGCGTTATGGGAAGTGACCTCTTCGACCACAAGCTCGGAAACGAACTCAAACGATCGGCTCCGCTCGCCGACCGTATGCGGCCGTCCTCCCTCGAGGAGTTCGTGGGGCAGGAGCAGCTCATCGGGACGGGGAGGCCGCTTCGGGTCTTGATCGAGCGCGATGAGGTGCCCTCGATGATCTTCTGGGGCCCTCCGGGAACGGGGAAGACCACGCTCGCGCGAATCATCTCCGCGCGCACCCGATCGCGTTTTGTCCCGCTCTCGGCGGTCTCCGCCGGGCTCGCAGATCTCCGCGGGCTCATCGCCGCCGCGGCGGAGGCACGGATGCTCGCGGGCACCCGCACCATCCTCTTTGTGGACGAGATACACCGATGGAACAGGAACCAGCAGGACGCGCTCCTGCCGCACGTCGAGACCGGGGTGGTCACCTTGATCGGCGCCACCACCGAGAACCCATCATTTGAGGTGAACGGCGCGCTCCTCTCGCGTGCGCGGGTGTTCGTACTCACGAAGCTCCCCGAGGAAGCGGTTCGATCGTTGCTGGTACGCGCGGTCGGCGACGCCCGGGGGCTCGGAGGCACGGTAGCGGTCGAACCCGACGCGCTCGATTTCCTCGCCGGGATGGCCGACGGCGACGCGCGCGCGGCGCTCACGGCGCTCGAGATCGCCGCGCGAGGGGGCGACGGCACGGTGACCCTCTCGCTCGTCAAGACGGCGCTCCAAAAGACGCACCTCCGGTACGACAAGGGAGGGGAGGAGCACTACAACATAATCTCCGCGCTCCATAAGTCGCTTCGCGGCTCCGACGCGGACGCGGCGCTCTACTGGCTCGGACGGATGCTTGAAGCGGGGGAGGATCCGCTCTATGTGGCCCGCCGTCTCACTCGGTTCGCCGCGGAGGACATCGGGCTCGCCGACCCCCAGGCGCTCGTGCTGGCCGTCGCCGCGTATCAGGCGACGCACTGGATAGGGATGCCGGAGTCTAACGTCATCCTCGCCGAGTGCGCCGCGTACCTCGCCCGTGCGCCCAAATCGAACGCGGTCTACGCGGCCTACGGACAGGTGCGTAAGGACATCGAATCTCTTCCGAACGAGCCGGTCCCCCTGCACCTCCGGAACGCGCCCACGTCCCTCATGAAGGATCTTGGGTACGGCTCCGGCTACCGGTACAATCCGGATTTCACGGGACCGGTGGATCAGGACTACCTTCCCGATCAACTTAAAGGACGGAAGTACCTCGCGCCGTAGGTGGTGTGCTAAGATGGGCGCATGTTCCGCGCCCTCCCCTGGATCATCTTGGGCGGCATCGCGCTCATCGCCGCGATCGTCGTCGCGCACCTCGTCGCCACGTTCCTCTACCTCCAATCCCCGGAACGGGTGGTGCGGGGGGCCTTCGAACGGCTGTTGGACGCCCGGAGCGTGCAGGTGAACCTCCTCGCCGAGGAAGAAGCGCCAAACGGCGCCTCGTTCAAGGTCGACGGCGCCGTGGATATCTCCACGCTCATCATGCCGATCGGCGCGCTCTCGTTCTCGTTCCAGACCCCCGGTCAGGCGTTTTACGGGAACGGGGAGGCGCGGTTAGAGGATGGCCAGATCTTTCTCCGCTTCGCGCAGATTGCCGGTCTCCCCGGTGTGCTCCCCGGCGCGCTCCAGTCCATCTGGGCCGGAGTGGACGTGGGGACGCTCCTCCTCTCCGGACAGACCGCCGTGCTCCCCGCGGCGTCAGGTTCGTTCACCGAGGACGATCTCCAGGCCTTTAAGGCGATGCTCCGGCGCCATCCGCCGCTTCGGCCGGCCAGCAAGGGGACGACCGAGCGGCTCGAGGGCGCCCCGGTGCTTCACTACCCGATCGAGATTGACCGCCAGGAGCTGATCGCGTTCATGACCGAGGTGCACGAAGCGGTCTCCGGCGCACCGCTCACCGCCCCCCAAAAGGCCGGGATCGAACGCGCCGTGAGGAACACGCCGGGAGTGCGGGGAGAGGCGTGGATCGCCAAAGGAGACGGCACCCTCCGGGCGGTGCGGCTTGTCTTCACCCGCGGCGAGCAGGCCGCACCGTTCCACGTCACCGTGCTCCTCTCGCGCTACAACGAGCCGGTCTCTGCCGATGCGCCGCTCGGCGCGCGGTCGCTCTTCGACCTTTTGGGAAGGCTCTTTGGACCGTCCCTCACCGGCTCTGCGCGCGAGCTTCCTTTCGCGCTCCCACTCCTCCCCAAGCCGGGGGAGACGGTCGCCGGGCCGGAAGAAGCGGCGAAACGGGGTGAACGCGACACCGACGGCGACGGGCTCTCGGACGTGGCGGAGCTCTTCTACAACACGAGCCCGGTGAAGGCCGACACCGACGGCGACGGGATTTCCGACGGCATGGAGGTCGCCCGCGGCACCAACCCGCGCGGCTCCGGCGGACTTTTCGACTTTGGGCTCTAAATGCGCCACGATCGGCACCGCGACGGTACGGGGGAGGCGCGCACCCGCGACCGAGTGCTCGCCGGACTTGTGGCGTTCGGCGCGCTCGTGATCGTCATTCGTCTTGCGCACCTCCAGGTGGTGCACGCTCGTTTCTACCGTTCGCTCGCCGCTGGTCAGCGCGAAATTTATGCCAAGCTTCTCCCGGAGCGAGGCGAGATCCTCGTCCGTGAGAAGGGGGCCGATCGCCTCTACCCCGTGGCGGCGAACCGGGACCTGTGGACCGTGTATGCGGACACCCGCGCGGTGACCGACCCCGCGGCGGCCGCCGATGCGCTCGCTCCTCTCCTGTATGTTCCCCCTACGGAGGATGCGGATGAGGAGGCGCTTCCAGGGAAGACGGAAAAAGAGAAGGAGGCCGAGCGCGCGCTCGGCCTAGCGACGCTCGAGGCCTCCCTCGAGGAGAAGCTCTCGGTCAAGGGGGACCCGTATCAACCGCTCCTCCGTGGCGCAGACGCTTCGCTCGTGGATGCGGTACGCGCGCTCGCGATACGGGGCATCAATTTCGCGCCCGAACGCGCGCGATTCTATACCGACCCGGACTTCGGTGGACACGTGCTCGGGTTCGTCGGGTGGAGCGGGGATGAGAAGGCGGGCCGCTACGGGGTGGAGGGTTACTGGGAAGAAGAACTCGCGGGGGTGCAGGGGTACATCTCGAGCGAGCGGGACCCGGCCGGACGCCTCATCGCCATCGCGGACCGTACGTTCAGCGAGAAACAGGACGGCGCCGACCTTGTGCTTACCATCGATCGGACCCTCCAGGCGGCGAGCTGTTCGCGGCTTCGTGACTGGGTGAAGCTCCATGGCGCGAGCGGGGGGTCGGTGGTGATGGTGGACGTTTCGACCGGGGCGGTGATGGTCATGTGCGGAGTACCGGATTTCGACCCCAACGTCTACCAGGAGGTGGAGCGGGCATCGGATTTCAACAATCCGGCGATCTTCAACGCCTACGAACCGGGTTCGGTGATGAAGACGATCACGATCGCCGGCGCGCTCGACGCGGGCGCGATCACCCCGACCACCTCCTATGAGGACCCCGGTGAAGAGAGGTTCGGCGAACAGGTGATTCGGAACGCGGATGGGAAAGCGCACGGGACGCAGACGATGGTACAGGTACTCGATGAATCGTTAAACACCGGCGCAATCTTCGTGATGCGTCAGATGGGTGCGCAAAAGCTCCGCGAATACTTGCGCGGGTTTGGTTTCGGCACGCGTACCGGGATCGAGCTCGAGACGGAATCTGCGGGGAACGTCGCCATCCTCGATAAGAAGGCCGAGGTGTATGCCGCGACCGCGTCCTTCGGACAGGGGCTCACCACGACTCCGCTCCAGCTCGCCGCGGCGTATGCGTCGATTGCGAACGGGGGAAAGCTTATGCGTCCGTACGTGATCGACGAGATCCGCCACGCGGACGGCACCGCGGTAAAAACCCCGCCCCAGACCGTCCGCCAGGTGATCTCGGGACGCGCGGCCACCCTTGCGGCCGGCATGCTCATCTCGGTGGTGAAGAACGGCCATGGCCGCCGCGCTGGGGTGCCTGGGTATCTCGTGGCGGGGAAGACCGGCACGGCCCAGATCCCGCGCACCGACGGGCCGGGGTATGAGGACGGGCCCACCATCGGAACCTTCGCGGGGTTCGCACCTGCCTCCAACCCGCGCTTTGCCATGGTCGTGCGCGTCGACCGCCCGGCGGACACGCTCTTTGCCGAGAGTTCCGCTGCGCCGCTCTTTGGAGAGATCGCGCAGTTCACGCTACGATACCTGGGTATCCCGCCCGATGGGAACTAATTTTTTAGCATGAAGATCCTCCACCGTATCCTTGCTCATCTCGCGCGAGCCATCATCCGCCGCTATCGGCCGACGATCGTCGGCATCACCGGTTCCGCCGGGAAGACCTCGGCCAAGGAGGCGGTGTACGCGGCGCTCGCATCCACCACCGCGGTGCGTGCGACCTACAAGAGCTACAATAACCAGATCGGGCTGCCACTTACGGTGGTCGGCACGCTCACGCCGGGGAAAAATCCGCTCGGATGGTTGCGGGTGTTCGTCCGTTCCCTGCGCCTCCTGACGTTCCGGGTACGCTACCCCAAGGTGCTTGTGCTCGAGATGGGGGCCGACCGGCCCGGGGATATCGCGTATCTCACCGGGATCGCGGCCCCGGACGTTTCCATCGTCACGTCCGTCGGTACCGCGCACATCGAGTTCTTCGGGAGTGTCGGGGCGATCGCCGAAGAGAAAGGTTCCATAGTACGGGCGCTCACCCCGGACGGGACCGCAATACTCTGCGCCGACGACGAGCGGGTCGCCGCGATGCGGGCGCTCGCGAAGGGGAGGGTGGTGACCTACGGGTACCAGGAAACCGCGGACGTTCGTGCGGTGCGGGTGGAGCATGTGCGCGAACCCAAGACCCTCGCGGTGCGCGGCCTACGGCTCACCGCGGCGCTCTCGGGGCGCGAGGTGACGTTCGAGCTCCCCGGAGTGCTCGGCAAGGGGCACGTGCTCTCGGCGCTCGCCGCGCTCGCCGCCGCGCGCGTGCTTGGCGTCCCGGTCGAGAAGGCGGCCGAGGGTCTTGCGCGCTACGCGCCCCCGCCCGGGCGCGTGCGGCTCATCCCCGGCGTGAAGGGGACCGTCCTCATCGACGACACGTACAACTCCTCGCCGGATGCGGTCCATGAGGCGCTTGAGGCGCTCCGCACCATTCCCTGTCCCGACGGGTGTCGACGTTTTGCGCTATTGGGCGACATGCTTGAGCTGGGGGGTCTCACCGAATCCGCGCACGCGAGCGTCGGGAAGCGCGCGGTGGAGTGCGGGGTGAATATCCTCGTCGCGGTGGGGGAGCGTATGCGCGACGCGGCCGAAGCGGCAAGGCGCGCCGGGCTCTCGGAGGACCGCGTCATCCTCATGAAGGACGCGTCGACCGCTTCACGGTTCCTACAGGACCGTATCCGAGCCGGAGACGTGGTGCTCGTCAAAGGATCACAGGGGATGCACATGGAGCGCGCGGTCCTCGAGCTCATGGCCGCCCCCGAGCGGGCCGATGAGCTTCTCTGCCGACAAACGAAAGAATGGAAGTGATTGGGGAGCACATTGACAACGAGGAAATTTTTGGGTACGTTCGTGAGACATTTTTGATTCCGCCCGTCTTGTGGCCCCATCGTCTAGCCCGGTCCAGGACACCACGTTCTCAGCGTGGATACAGGGGTTCAAATCCCCTTGGGGCTACCAGACGGGTGGAATCATAACCGTACCGGGGATCCCGAGCGCAACCAGAACTTGCGGGATCGGAATCAAGTTCGGAACCTTCGTGCGACCGCCCCGAGCGGTCGTTTTTGCATGAGCACGCGCATTGACCGCGTGGACGATTCGTGAGAACGTTCTTCTTCTCTCTATGGGTGCACTGCTTCACGGATGGTGGGACGCCTTCTTCTACGTTCCGCTCCTGAACGTCCTCATCTGGCTCTATAACGGGCCCGCGGGCCAGAACCTGGGAGCCGCCATCATCCTCCTCACCGTGGGGGTGCGGCTCCTGCTCCTTCCGTTCTCATTCTTTTCCGAGCGGAGCAAGCACATCTACGAGAAGGTCGAGAAGAAGATCGTAGGGATCGAGCGGGAGCATAAGGACGACCCCGAGCTCCAGAAGGAGCGCATCCGCGAACTCCTCCGCGAGCACGGGGTGTCCCCCTGGTCGCGCGCGTGGCTCCTGCTCCTCCAGCTGCTCGTCCTCGTGGTGCTCTATCAGGTGTTCATGGGGAGCATCCGCACCAATCGCTTTGATCAGCTGTACCCCTGGGTGGAGCACCCCGACCTCGTGTTCACCAATTTCCTCTGGTGGAACCTCTCCGCGCGTAGCTGGTTCTGGTCCCTGCTCGTGGGGGCTTGGCTCTATCTTGAGATCACCGCCGACCAGCGAAAGCACCGGGAGAACCTGACCCGATCGGACCTTTTCTACCGCGTGGGGTTCCCCGCTTTTTCTGCGGTCGTGCTCCTGCTCCTTCCCATGATGAAGTCCCTCTTCATCTTGACCTCGCTCGCGTTCTCTTACATAATCGGCTCCACGCGAAGGGTGTTATTCCAGGTTAAAACGGAAGATGATGACTAGCGAATCCCATGGCTGAGAGTCTCGATAAGATAATGTATTCATTCGTGGTGGAGGACGTCATCAAGGGCCTCTTCATCCACGTCCCGCCCGGATACGTCGCCTGTGTCTACGACATGGGCCGCGGTGTGCTCCGCAAGGTGCTCACGCCCGGTCTGCACCTTAAGATTCCCTTCTGGCAGAAGGCGAAGCTCTTCAATATCCAGACGCTCGAGTATTCCATCAGCCGAGATTTTAACGCGGAGAACCTCAAGGCGCTCGGCGACGCACCCATCCATGTGAATACCGCTGACGCGAAGCGCGTGGGGATCGAGGGGACCATCCTCTTGCGCCTCGACATCGAGCAGATCCCGGCCATTTGGCAGTGGGTGGGGGAGGATTTCGTCGCCAAGATCGTCCGCCCCACGGTACGCTCCCGGCTCCGCATGATTGCGGCGAAGTATAACTATCAGGACATGCTCACGGCTAATCGCGACGCGATAGAGGTGGACGCGAAGAATGAGCTTGAGCGCATCTTCACTCCGCGGGGGATCCGCGTGGAGAACGTGTTGCTTTCGGAACTGTCGGTGCAAAAATAAAGTCGGCGCCGACCGTAACGTTCGCACGCCAACATGCCGGTGTTGACACGGGGATTAGCACTCTCTAGAATGGAGTGCTAATATCATTTCCATGCAGAAGCTCGAAGTGAGAAAAGAATCGCTCCTGGACTCCCTCGTGCGGGAGTACGTTCGTTCCGCCGAGCCGGTCGGATCCCTGCACCTCGCCCTAAAGGCCGGGCTCTCGGTCTCGTCGGCTACCATCAGGAACGAGCTTGCGGAGCTCGAAGCGGAGGGGTACCTCGAACAGCCGCACACCTCGGCCGGTCGCGTGCCCTCCGAGGAGGGATACCGTTATTTCATCGCGCACCTCCTGACCCCGCGCACGCCGAGCGCCGCGTTTATTCACGGGCTCCGCAAGGCCGTGGACCTCAAGGCGACCGCAAAACTCATGGCGGCGGAGGCGGGGGAGTGCGTGTTCGTGAGCTTCGCGCCGCACGACGTCTATTACACCGGGCTCACCCAGCTCTTCGGCAAGCCGGAATTCGGCTCGCGCGAGGTGGCGGTAAACCTCTCCGCCGCGCTCGACGAGCTCGACTCAATGGTGAGCGGTCTTGCCCGGAGCGCCGAGCCCCGTACGCTCCTGGGCGCGGATAACCCCCTGCACCGGTACTGCGCCACCGTATATCGATCCACCGGCGACGGCCACGTCGGCTTTTTCGGTCTCATGCGCATGGATTATGAAAAGGCGCTTGGCGTATTGAACGCGATCCCCTATGACCGAAAAGCTTGAAACGGATCTTGAGGCGCTCAAAAAGCAGGCGGATGAGTACCTCGCCGGCTGGAAGCGGGCGAAGGCCGATCTCGTGAACCTGCAGAACGAGGTGGCGCGCGAACGCGCCGAGTGGGTGGAGTTCGCCACCGCGCGGTGCCTGGGGCGAATGCTCCCGCTCGTGGATACGGTCCAGGCGGCGCTCGCGCACGAGCCCGCGCTCGCTGAAGTGGGGCGAATGTTCGATGAGTTCCTTGCGGGCGAAGGGGTCGCGCCCATTGCGTGTGAGGGGCTCTATGACCCGGGTAGGCACGAGGTCGTCGGGCGCGAGAAGCGGGAGGGGACGGCCTCGGGCACCATCCTCACCTGTGCCCAACGCGGCTTCACGCTTTTCGGTAAGGTGCTCCGCCCGGCAAAGGTCATCGTCTCCGAGTGAACCCAATCCATACCTACTCATCATTCATTTGCAACATACTCCTATGCCCATCATTCCCTGGCACGACCCGTTCGAAGAGGTCGAACGCATGATGAAAGAGTTTCCCGGCGTGTTCGGCGAGCGCGCCGGATTCGCACCGTCGGTGGACGTCTACGAGACCAAAGATGCGGTGCATGTGGATGCCCAGCTCGCGGGCGTGGACCCCAAGGACGTCGAGATCTCCATCGACAACGACATCCTCACCCTTCGTGGCGAGACCAAAAAGCAGAGCGAGGTGGACGACAAGAACTTCTACCGCAAGGAGGTACGGCACGGGAGCTTCTTCCGCCGCGTCGCGCTCCCCGTCCCGGTGGTGAGCGAAAAAGCCGAGGCCACCTACGCGGAAGGACTCCTTAAGGTGACCGTTCCCAAAGCCGAACCCAAGAAAGCGAAGACGATAAAAATAGCCGTAAAGAACTGACCACATGCCTAAGATCATCGGAATAGACCTTGGAACCTCGAATAGCGCCGCCGCAGTCATGCAGGGGGACACCCCTGTCATGATCCCCGCGGCCGAAGGCGCGTCCATCGGCGGAAAGGCGTTTCCATCATACGTTGCGTTCACTAAGGACGCAGAACTCCTCGTGGGGGAGCCGGCGCGCCGGCAGGCGGTCGCAAACCCCGAAGGCACCGTGTATGCGGTGAAGCGCAAGATGGGAACCTCCGAGAAGATCGCCGTGCGGGGCAAAGAGTACTCGCCCCAACAGCTCTCGGCGTTCATCCTCCAAAAGATAAAGCGCGATGCGGAGGCGTTCCTCGGCGAAGCGGTGCAGAAGGCGGTCATCACGGTGCCCGCATACTTCAACGATGCCCAGCGGCAGGCGACCAAGGACGCGGGCGCCATCGCCGGGCTCGAGGTGGTGCGCATCGTGAACGAGCCGACCGCCGCTTCGCTCGCCTACGGTCTCGACAAGAGCGGCACGGAGCAGACCATCCTCGTTTTCGACCTGGGCGGCGGGACGCTGGACGTCACCATCATGAAGTTCGGGGGCGGGGTGTTCGAAGTGATCGCCACGTCCGGCGACACCAAGCTGGGCGGCACCGACATGGATAACGCGCTCATCAGTTTCGTCGCGAGCGAGTTCAAGCGTGAGCACGGGATCGATCTCGCCGGAGACAAGATGGCGATGATCCGGCTGAAGGAGGGGGTCGAGAAGGCGAAGATCGAGCTCTCCACCACCCTTGAAACCGAGGTGAACCTCCCGTTCATCACCGCTGACGCGACCGGACCCAAGCACCTGGTCATGAAGCTCACCCGGGCCAAGCTCGAGGAGCTCATCGGCCCCATCATCGAGCGCTGTCGCGGCCCGCTCGAGCAGGCGATCTCGGATGCCAAGCTCACGCCTGCGGAGATCGGCGCGGTCGTCATGGTCGGTGGCCCGACCCGAATGCCCATGGTCTCGGGGTTCGTCGAGAAATACCTCGGGAAAAAGGTCGAGCGCGGGGTTGACCCCATGGAGTGCGTGGCCAAAGGGGCCGCGGTACAGGCGGCGATCCTCGCGGGCGACGTCAAAGACGTGCTTCTTTTGGACGTCACGCCGCTCACCTTAGGGATCGAGACGTTGGGCGGGGTTTCTACCCCGTTGATCACCCGGAACACCACGGTCCCCACCGCGAAGAGCCAGGTGTTCTCGACGGCGGCCGACAACCAGCCGTCGGTGGAGGTGCACGTGCTCCAGGGCGAGCGTCCCATGGCCACGGATAACCGCACGCTCGGGCGCTTCATGCTCGACGGTATCCCGCCCGCTCCGCGCGGCGTTCCGCAGGTGGAGGTCGCCTTCGATATCGACGCGAACGGCATCCTTACCGTGACCGCCAAGGACAAGGCGACGGGAAAGAGTCAGAACATCGTCATCAAGGATTCGTCCGGACTCTCCAAGGACGACATCGAAAAGATGCAAAAGGAGGCCCAGCTCCACGCCGAAGAGGACCGCAAGAAGAAGGAAACCATCGAACTCCGCAACCAGGCGGACACCATGGTCTACCAGACCGAGAAGACGCTCAAAGACCTGGGCGATAAGGTCCCCGCGGAGGTGAAGAAGGCGATCGAAGAGAAGCTCGCCGATCTCAAGAAAACGAAAGAGGGGAACGATGCCGCCGCGCTCAAGCGCGCGCTCGATGCGCTCTCGGAGACGGTGCAAAAGATCGGTTCCGAGCTCTATAAGACCAAGGAGGGCGCCGCGCCCCCGCCCACCCACGACCATGCGAAGGAGGGTGTCGTCGAGGGCGAGGTGGTGGATGAGAAGGACAAGAACACTGCATAATCATCGGGCGAGCGAGGGCGGCGATTACGCTCGAACAAAAAATGACAAAAGATTACTACAAGATCCTCGGCATCGAGAAGAATGCAACGCCGGAAGAGGTGAAGACCGCCTTCCGGCGTCTTGCCATGCAGCACCACCCCGACCGGGGCGGGGACACCGCAAAGTTCAAGGAGCTGAACGAGGCGTACCAGGCGCTGGGCGATGAGGGGAAACGGCGCCAGTACGATCAGTTCGGTCGGGTATTCGAGGGTGGCGGACAGGGCGGGTTCGGCCAGGGGGTGAACCATGCCTACCGGCAGGCGGGCGTGGATTTCGGCGACCTCGGCGACCTTTTCGGCGGGCTGGGCGATCTCTTTGGTGCTCGGACCCAGACCCGGGCGCAACGCGGGGGTCGGCATGTTGAAATGGACCTCCGTGTGGATTTCAAGGATGCAGTTTTTGGCGCCGAGCGCGAGGTGGAACTCTACAAACCGGTGCGGTGCGTGCGGTGCGCGGGTAGCGGCGGCGAACCGGGCGCCAAGGTGACTCAATGCGGCTCTTGTCACGGAGAGGGCAGGGTCACCACCAACCAGCGCACGATGTTCGGGGTGTTCCAGAGCGTCACGGTCTGCGGTGCGTGTCAGGGTGAGGGGAAACGGATCGCTGAGCGATGCTCGGGTTGCGCGGGCACCGGGGTGACCCGCGAGCACCGTTCTCTTCGGGTGAAGATCCCCGCGGGGATCCGCGATGGTGCCACCATCCGCATTACGGGCGAGGGAGAGGCGGGTGAGCGGGGGAGCCCCGCGGGCGACCTGTACCTCACCGTACAGGTGAAACCGGATGCGCGGCTCCAACGCGAGGGCGACGACATCCTCTCCACCGAGCCGGTCTCCTTCGCCCACGCCGCGCTCGGAACCGAGATTGAGGTTCCCACCGTGGACGGGCCGCTTACCGTGAAGATCCCCGCGGGCACCCAGCCGGGGAGTGTGCTACGCTTAAAAAGTCGCGGCGTCCCGCACCTTCGCGGATCTGGCCGCGGCGATCACCTCGTCACCATCGCGGTCGAGGTGCCTCGCAAACTGAACAAAACCCAAAAGCGCCTCCTCGAGGAGCTCAGGGACCAGTAGGTCGGACGCACGGTATGGGAGAGCTCCTCCGCGCCTTGCATTTCTCACATTTCATCATCCCGAAGATGCGCGAGTTCTTCGGCAATTTCAATCCGGCGAACCCGACCTGGGATTTCTTTATCATCCTCTTTTTTGTCATCGCCACGTTCCTCTACGGCCTTACCGTGGGTCGCGCGCGGGTGGTGGTGCAGATCGTTGCGATGTACATGACGATCGCCGTGCTCGCCTCGGCCCCGTTCTGGGGCCAGCTCAATGGCCGAACCCCGCTCGACCACACGGTCTCCTACCTCGTCTCATTCCTCGTCATTTTCGCCTTGCTCTGTATTCTGCTTTCCCGCAGCTTATTCCATAAGCATCTCGCCGAGGGGAAGGGACAGTGGTCAGACGTGCTCCTCCTTTCGGTGGTGCAGGTGGGGTTCCTCACCTCGGTTACGTTGAACTCGGCTTCAGGTTGGGTTGTGGGGCATCTTTCGCCCGCGACCCATCTCATCTTCACGAACGGCATCGCCCCCTTCATTTGGACCGTGCTCCCCATCGCCGCGCTCGTGGTGATCCGCGGCAAACGGGAACACCATAAGAAATGAAAGAACCCGCCCAGTGGGCGGGTTCTTTCGCATTAATCTACTGCGCGTTCGGGAACCGTTCGGCAGCCGGTCCGCCGAGCGGAGGGGCGGTCGCCGGAATGCCGAGAGGGTTTCCCGCGTCGGTGACGCCGGCGACGAAGTTAATGTGCGTCGCATTGATATTTGTCGCCTCACGCACGTCTTCCTCCGAAGTCACCGTGATGATCATGGTGAGCTTGATGTCCTCAAGGGCCGCTGGCTCATTGCGGAACGGGCTGGGGGGCGGTACCGGTTCACCGTCGCGCGATCGCTTGTTGAAGGTCTCGAGGGCGTCCTGGAATTCCTCCGATGTCAGCGCGACGCGCGCGGAAATCTCGGTACCGCTCGAGACGGTGATGGTGCGCTCCAGGGGCCCCTCGGGGTCAAGCGGGTTGGGAGAGATCCGGCCCGAGGTCTCAATGATGATGGTGTTGCCTTCCACGGACTTCACCACCCCGCTCAATGTGGTGATCCGTTCGGGAGACGGAGGTACCAGTCCGCTTTGGACGAGCTTCTGCCGCGCGGCCTCATACCCGGCCGCGAAGGTGTTGGCGCCGCCCACGATGGGGCCCACCGGGCCCGCGCCCGAGCTCCCTATGGAGTACCCGGCGACGTAGCTCCCGGCGATGACCGCTCCGATAAGAATAATCCACAGGATGCGTGCGCTGTTCATATCTAACGTGATTATTCGATAAGTGTTATGATTGTAGCATAACGTGTGCGTTGGGGTGTAGATGTAGCGTCAGCGCACGCATCCCAACCGCAGGTCGTGTATACTGTAATCAAGCACCTTGTGTACAAGTCCAGGGGTTCAAGAAATCGGATTCCGTCCCGTTCCACCCGCACCATAAAGAGGGGCGGAATTTCTCGTGTGAGGGTAGCGGCGTGCATCACGGTGGGAGCGGTCGTCGTTATTTTCATTGCGACCGCACCTCGCTCCCTCGCCCAGGTCTGGAGCGAGCCGACCGCCACCCCCCCGAGCGGCAACGCCCCTGCCCCCATCTGGAACCAGACCGGCGCACAGCAGCCCGGAGGATTTTCGGTCGTCGGCCCGGGGTATATCGGCGGCTCCCAGGTGTGTACGCCGGGGAACGGGCTCTGCGTGAGCGGTGGTACCAATTACTGGACGCTCTCCGGTTCCTCGCTCTACCCCAACAGCACCACGTATAACGTGGGAATCGGCAACGCCGGCCCAGGAGGTGGCCTTAAGCTCGACGTCACGGGAAACGCCCGGGTGACCGGCAACCTCACCGTGGGGAGCTGCACCGGGTGCGGGAGCCTTGTTGAGAGCGACACGCTCGCGACCGTGGTTTCGCGTGGGAACACGACGTCCAATCAGGTCCTCGTCGGTTCGCCGACTCGCGTTACCGGTACCGCGTTCGCTGCCTATAGCACCAACGGTTCAGGCGTGCGCGGAGACGATAACGGCACCGGGTATGGGGTTTTGGGCGTAAGCTCGACGGGCATAGGCGTGTACGGGCAGACGTCTGGCACCGCCTCAACCTCGTACGCGGGCGGTTTCAGTAATCTGACGACCGGGACGTCCGCGTTCTTTGGAACGCGCGTGTCGGGGACCGATTACGCGGGGTACTTCAACGGTACGGGGCGTTTTGCCGGCAACCCGGCGGTCATCGCAAGCGGCACATACACGGGGGTGAACGCGACGTGCAACGCAAATTACTGCAATGCGATAAGCGCGAACGCGAGCGCATACGGTGGCACCGCCGTGTACGGGTACGGCGATCCCGCGAATTACGGTACGGGCGGCTGGTTTGAGGGAGCTGACGGGGTCATCGCGTCCGGCTCTGCGGGTTCGGGATCCGGTGTCAATACGTACGGCTACTACGGCGTCTACTCCTCGGGCACCTATTCGTTCTATGGCGGTAGCGGGCAGCTCTATAACTACGGTCCGGTCGAGGGGACACAGCTCGCAAACTGGCCGTCGAGCGGCATCACCCTCTCTTCAAGCGTCGCCGATCCCAACCTGCGACTCCGGAACACGAGCGGGTCGGGCCGTGACTGGCGGCTCATAACGGCCGGTACCGGGTCGGCGTATCCTGGCGCGCTCAGGTTCTACGACGCCACCGCAGGGTTGGACCGGTTGGTGATCAACTCGAACGGGACTGCGTTATTCAGGAACAATGCGGACATCGATTGCACCGGGTGTTCTCCCCAAACCGGGCTCAATGTGAGCTGGCGCCGGCCGGCTGCGGGAGGCGGCCAGACCTGGGGTGCGCAGATCTACGCCTCGGACGATTATCAGGCGGCTGGCCTCGACGTGAGTGCGAACGTAAACCCAGGCGGCCAGGCGTGGGGCATCATCGTGAACGCGAGCGGCGGTGCCGAGAACTGGGGAATTTTAAATAACGCAGCACAGTACCAGGGCCGCGCCATCACCTTCTCTTCCACAGCCGATCCCAAGATTTACATGAATAACACGTGCTGCTCTGCGCCCGCCAGGTACGTACTTCAGGACTCCACATCGATCACCCGTGGCTTGACCTACGACCAGTCAACCGGTGTGTTCTCATTTACGCGAAGCGGCTATGGACCGACGGTGCAGATCACGACCTATGACGCCGATGCGACCTTTCCCAAGCTCGGCATCGGCCTCTACAACACCTCCTACGACCCTTATTACGTCGGTAGCCGTGCGATCTATATCTACAACCAGCACTCCGCGGGGCAGAGCAACATCGTGTTCGGGCGGCAGGGTTGGAGCAATACGTCCTCCTTCCGTTCTGATTACAATGGGAACCTGGTGTTAAGCCCCAATTACCCGAGCGGGAACGTCTATGTGCAATCCGATGTCGGCTATAACCCGCGGCTCATCATCAGCAAGACGAACACGAGCGCAAACTTCTCGCCGTACGCGCACCTACAGTTGCACAACCCGAGCGGTTCCCAGACGCTCATTTCATTCACCCATGGTGCCAGTGAAACCGGGCAGATACGTTCAGATAACTCGGGAAACATCGTGCTGGCTCCGGTCGGGAACCTCTTCATGACCCGCGACCTTGGGAATCCGCGCTTTATCCTGAACAAGTACAATGTCGATTGCTGTAACACCAACACGTGGTGGGATCGTCCCGCTATCCAGATCGAGAACCCTGGCGGCTCGCAGAGTTTCCTTGGATTCACTTTTAACGGGACATACCGATCCCATATCCGGGCCGACAGCAGTGGCAACCTCGTGTTAAGCCCCCAGGGAAACCTGTACCTCTGGACCGACCTCAATCCGAATCCGCGAGCCTTTAAACTGGGGACGCTTGCCTGGGAGAACGGCTCCGACGCACGCATAAAGAAGGACATTTCGCCGTTTACCGACGGCCTCGACGTCGTTAAAAAAATCAATCCTGTCCACTACACCTATAACGGGAAGGGCGGCTTGCCCGAGGGATTTAAGGGTATCGGTGTCATCGCGCAGGAGGTCCAGCCGATCATCCCGTACGCCGTGAACAGCATGAAACAGAAGCTGAACCGCGGTGATGACTTCGAGACCGACATCCTTACCTTTGACGGCGGCACGCTGCCCTTTATCCTCATTAACGCGATCAAGGAGCAGCAGGGGCAGATCGAGTCGCTCACCACCCGCATCGAAGAGCTCGAGCGCAGATAAGCAGAAGGGTTAACATAGCAAGCCGCCCAAGGCGGCTTGCTATTTTACCGAGTTCGTGTATAGTGTTCGCGGTTTTGATGGTGCGGAAACAACGATGGAGGGAACGATGAGAGCTGTAGTCATAGTCCTTTACATGTCGAGCGCGGTAGCGTGCGGCGGGGGAGGCGGTACGGGGGATCCGAGACGATGCGATGTCGAAGGGTCGAGGGGGGAGGCCTGTTCGCCCACGGTCGGTTCAACCGGTCTCCTCGTCTGTCGGAACGGCGCCTTCGTCTGCGAACCCACGGGCGGCGCGGGCGGCACGTCCGGAAACGGGGGCGCCGACGCCGGGGTCCCGCCCGATGCGCCGCCGCTCGTGATGATGGACGCGGCCGACGCACCGGTCGTGCCCGAAGATCGGCCGGCCATGGGTAACGACGTCATGCCGGACCACATGACGGTATCCGATGCCGGCGAGGCCGATCGGCCGCCGGCAGGCGGAACGCCGGATACCGGGGCCGGGACAATGCCCGATACCGCCCCGCCGTTCATGTGCACCACCGACTACCGATTCTGCGGCGAAACGCTCGGTGCTACGGACGGGTGCTGTGGGCTCTACCAGACGAGCGCCATACCACCCGCGCAGAGCACTTTTGTGAAGGGTCCGGGGGCGAGGATATTCCTCTACGATGGCTCGTGGTTTTTCCCGGCGACCGCAGAGGTGCTCAATTCCTGGCAATCGGCGTGCGCCGATCGGGTTACCGCGTCGTGCCCGGACGTGTGTGCCGCGGTCGTTCAACACGACCCCAACCGCATCCCTGACCAGGACATCTCGATCAAACAGATGCCCTTTAGGCCAGGGACGTTCGTCCTCGAATCGAACGGGAGGATGTACGTGAGCGGACGGAACCGCAGGCTCCACCAGGTGGACGCGACGATCGCGGAGGCGATCTTTCCGGGGACCTCGGTCTCCCGGCGTCGCCCGATGAGCGCGGCGCAGTTCGCCTCCTACAGGGTAGAGATGCCGCTCGAGATGGTGCACGTGGGCGGGTTTTACAACGCGCAGAACGAATGCGCGCGCGCCTCGTTCGACACCGAATTCATGGGGCTTGCGCAATAGCGCGTTTCGCCTATGGGCGAGGCACCGGCGGCCTGGAATCCGTTCCAGGCCGCTATTTTTTTACCCGCGATGACGTATACTGATGCCATGCTCAAGCTCCGCGATTCGTACTCCAAGAAATTGCAGGTATTTCGGCCGCAGAAGGGTACGCGGGTGACCATGTACAACTGCGGGCCGACGGTCTACGACCACCTCACCATCGGCAACCTCCGGTCGTTCCTGTTCGCTGACGTGTTGCGGCGATACTTGGCGTACCGGGGCTTCCGGGTAGAGCAGGTCATGAACATCACCGATGTCGGGCATGCGCTCGGGGACGTGGACGCCGGTCGCGACAAGGTGGAAGAGGCGGCCGCTCGCGAGGACACTACGCCCCAGGCGATAGCGGAAAAGTTCACCAAGATCTTCTTTGAGGACATCCGCCGTCTGAACATCCTTCCTGCCGCCGCCTACCCTCGGGCAACAGAGCACGTCGGGGAGATGATCGCGCTCATCGCCGTGTTATTAAAAAAGGGGTTCGCGTACGAGTCGGGGGGGGACGTCTACTTCGATCTTTCCCGGTTTCCGCGCTACGGCCGTCTCTCGGGGAACACGAAGGAATCGCTCATTTCCGGGCATCGGGTGGAGGTGAACGACCGGAAAAAGCATCCGTACGATTTTGCGTTGTGGATTAAAAACCCGCGGCACCTCATGCAGTGGGACGCGCCGTGGGGGCGGGGGTACCCGGGCTGGCACATCGAGTGCTCGGCGATGAGCGTATCCGCGCTCGGTCCCACCATAGACATCCACACCGGCGGCGAGGACAACAAGTTTCCGCACCATGAGGCCGAGATCGCGCAGAGCGAGGCGGCAACCGGGAAACCGTTCGTCCGCTACTGGCTCCATGCGGCGCACCTCCTCGTGAACGGGGAGAAGATGAGCAAATCACTCGGCAACTACCTCCGGCTCGATGACCTCATCGCCAAAGGGTATGAACCGCGCGCCGTGCGCTATGCGCTCGTAGCGTCGCACTATCGCGATACTCAGAACTTCACCCTCGCGTCGCTTGACGCGGCGGTCTCGGCTCTCGACCGGTTGGACGCGTTCTGGTCGCGGCTCCATGAGGGGAGCGCGGGCTCGGGAAAGAGGGTGAGCATGCGACAGATCCTCGCGCACGCGAAAAAGGGGTTCATGGACGCGATGGACGCCGATCTGAACGTCCCCAAGGCGCTCGGAGCGCTCTTTTCATTCGTGCATGAGGCGAACGCGGCGCTCGATCGGGGGGTCTCGGCGCTTGACCGCCTCGCCGCGCGCACCCTCACCCACGCGCTCGTCGACGATGTGCTCGGTATCGAGCTCCAGCGTGCGCGCGCCGTAAGAGTACCCGCGGAGGTGGAGCGCCTCGTCGCGGAACGCGAAGCGGCCCGCACTCAAAAAGATTTCGCCCGCGCAGACGGTCTCCGCGAGCAGATCGAGGTCCATGGATACGCGGTCAAGGATACGCCGGAGGGGCCGCGTGTCAGGAAGCGGTAAGGGCACTACCCTGAAGCGTCGGTTATAACCAGCGCTTCGCCTTAAAGATGCCGAGCATGGCGAGGGTGCCCGCGATCATGAGGCCGAGGATGATCCAAAAACCGTTGGGGTCGTTCACGAACGGCATACTCACGATCGTGTTCATCCCAAATATCGCCGCGAGGAGCGTGAGCGGGAAGACGATGACCGCGAAAATGGTGAGCGTCTTCATAATCTCGTTCACCCGGTAGGAGATGAGCGTGGAATTGGTTTCGTGGAGCGTGTTCACCGCCTCGCGCTGGGACTCGAGCGTGTTCCAGATGCTGGTGGTTTGCGAGATGACGTGATCGAGGTGCCGTTTGGGTGGGTCGCCAAAGAACGTCCCGAGCCCGTCACGGAGCGTGAAGAGCGCGCTCCGGTGGTTTTGCATCGCCTTTCGGGCCCGTGCATTGCTCGTCTTAAGCATGAGCACGCGGTCGATGGTGCGCTGGCGTTCGTAATCGCGGAAGAGGACATCCTCAACCGCGGTGATGTCGCGCGAGAGTTCGACCAGGAACGGGAAGGTGGCGTTGTACGCCCGGTCGAGGAGTCCGAGGAGCACCTCGCCAGGGTTCTGGGAGAGGACCAGTTCGCGTCGCGCGGCGTTCATCATGTCGTCCTGGAGCGCGACAAGCGCGGAGAGCTTGTTTCCGTGGTTCACGGTGACGAGCATCTTGTCGTTCATGAACACGTCGAGCTCGGTCTCGCGGACCGTCCCGGTCGCGTGGTCGTAGAGCGGGAAGAGGAGCACGAGGAAGGCGTAGTGTTCGCGGACGATGCACTTGGTGTGCTGGAGCGGGGGGAGCAGCTCACGGAGGTCGTGGTCGTGGAACGCGATACGGTCGCGGAGCGTACGCAGGCTCGCCACGGTGGCGTCCCCGAGGTGTATCCAGCTGCACCCGCGCCCCCGGTGTTCGGCGAGCGCAGTCCTCCGATTTTTTACCATAGGATGCACCCAGTATAGCACAGTCCGACGCTTCTTCGGACGACCGGAGTGCGGTATACTGGCGGCATGCCAGACGTCATGGAGAAGCCGCTCCCGTCGCCTGAAACGCAGCCGACCCCCGAGCCCGAATCGACGCCCGAGTCGGCGCCTCGGGCGGAGCGTGCGCCCGCCCCGTCTCAAAGCCCGCCGCCCGCCACGCCCGCCCCAAGCGGGGCCCAGGGACCGCGTCAGCCGACGCCGCGCCCACCGGCGGACCCGGTGTTGGGCGCAATAGAACGGATCCTCTCGGAGGATCTCTACGATCTGTACCGCGGGCTCCCGCAGGACTCCCAGGCGACGTTCCTTAAGAAGGGCGAGGAGACCGCGGGACGGCTCCGCGCCATGGTGGGGAAGGCGCATTTGAAGGCCAAGGACGTGCTCACGCTCATCGTCAATTGGCTCAAACTCATCCCGGGCGTGAACCGTTTCTTCCTCGAGCAGGAGTCGAAGATAAAGACCGATAAGATCGTGGAGCTCCATCGTCGTCGGCACGGAGGGTAGCTATATGCATCGTCTCGCCCAAGAGAGCGCATTGAACCTTGAGCGTGCGCCTGCGCCCGAGGTGGCGGGCGCGGCACTCGTGGGCGGCGTGCCCGGGTGGCTGTTTCCCCTCCTGGGGCTCGTCGCGGTCTATCTCGCCGCCTTCTTCCTCATCCTCATCATGCGCGCGGTGCTCCGCAGGCGGCACCGCGCGGCAAAGGGGTTCCGCAAGGTCGTGCTCCAGGTGCTCCTTCCCAAGGAGGCGGCGGAGGCCGATGCGCAGAAGAGCGAGACCCCGCTCCAGGAGATACAAGAGAAGATAGGCGCGGCCGAGTCGCTTTTTACGGCGCTCGGCGGCCTGTATGCCGAGCGGGGTCTGAAGCGTTGGTTCGTGGGACGCGACGACGAGGTCTCGTTCGAGATCGTCGCGAACGGGGGGCTGGTGAGCTTTTACGTCGCGGTGCCGCCCCGGCTCCATGAGCTCGTGGTCGAGCAGATCCATGCCAACTATCCGCACGCCGAGATCGAGGAGGTCGAGGATTACAACATCTTCACCCCCACCGGCGCGATCGCGGGGGCCTACCTCACCTTCCGGCGTGAGCCGTACTTCCCCATAAAGACCTACCGCGCGCTCGAGATAGACCCGCTCTCGAACCTCACGAACGCGCTCGCCACCGTCGTAGATCCCGATGGCGCCGCGGTGCAGATCATCGTGCGTTCCGCTTACCGCCAGTGGCGGCGGCCGGCGGTCAGGATCGCCTCCGCCATGCAGCAGGGGAAATCGCTCGCCGAAGCGACCCGGAGCGCGAAGGGCGGGGTGGGCGAGATCATGAGCCAGCTCTTCGCGAAGAAGAAGACGGGGGAACAGAAAGAGCGAAGACTCTCACCGTTAGAGGAGGAGATGGTGAAGGGGCTCGAAGAGAAGGCGGCAAAGGCGGGGCTCGACGCCAACATCCGCATCGTCGCGAGCGCGCCCGACGAGGCGGCGGCCCAACGGCACGTGAACGACATCGCGAACGCGATGAGCCAGTTCAACATCTACCAGTACGGGAACAGCTTTCAGAAGGTGCACCCGGTACTCAAGGACAGCTTTGTGCGGCAGTTCATCTACCGCGGCTTCGATGAGAAGAAGAAGATCGTCCTGAACGCCGAGGAAGCCGCATCGGTCTTCCATTTCCCCGGTCCTTGGATAGAGACCCCCAAGATCAGGTGGCTGGGCGGGCGCATGGCACCGCCGCCCGTGAACATGCCCACGGAGGGGCTCGTCCTTGGGCGCTCGGTCTACCGCGGGGTGGAGACGGTCGCGAGGATCAAGCGCGCCGACCGCCGACGGCACGTGTACGTCATCGGGCGCTCCGGTTCCGGTAAGTCGGAGCTCATGCGGCACATGGCGGTCCAAGACATCGTGAACGGCGAAGGGGTGTGCGTCGTGGATCCGCACGGCGACCTCGTCGAAGGGATACTTGAGCACGTCCCGCCGGAGCGCGCGGATGACGTCATCATCTTCGACCCGTCGGATACCGCGCGACCCATGGGCTTAAATATGCTCGAGATGCGGACCGAGACGCAGAAGGACTTCGCGGTGCAGGAGATGATCGCCATCTTCTACCAGCTCTTCCCGCCCGAGATGATCGGCCCCATGTTCGAGCACAATATGCGCAATTTCATGCTCACCCTCATGTCCGACCCCGCCGCCCCGGGCACGATCGCCGAGATCCCGCGCATGGTGAGCGACAAGGACTTCCAGCAACAGTGGGTGAAGAAGGTGACCGATCCGGTCGTGCGCGCGTTTTGGGAGAAGGAGGTGGCGAAGACCTCGGACTTTCACAAGAGCGAGATGCTCGGCTACCTCATCAGCAAGGTGGGCCGGTTCGTGGAGAACGAGATGATGCGGAACATCATCGGGCAGACCAAGTCAGGCTTTGACTTCCGCGACGTGATGGATAAGAAGAAGGTGCTCCTCGTGAACCTCTCGAAGGGCAAGACCGGCGAAGTGAACGCCCGGCTCCTCGGGCTCATCATCGTCTCAAAGCTCCAGATGGCCGCGCTCTCGAGGGCCGATATGCCGGAGGAGGAGCGGAACGACTTTTATCTCTACATCGACGAGTTCCAGAACTTCATCACGGATTCCATCACCACCATCCTCTCGGAGGCGCGCAAGTACAAGCTGAACCTCACGATCGCGCACCAGTACATGGGCCAGCTCGCGCCCAAGGGGGACACCAAGATCCGTGATGCGGTCCTGGGAAATGCGGGGACCATCCTGACGTTCCGGATCGGCATCGAGGATGCGGAGATCCTGCAGAAGGAGTTTGCGCCCACGTTTAACGCGTACGATCTGGTGAACGTCGCCAAATATACCGCCTACACCAAGCTCCTGATAGACAACACCGCCTCCAAGCCCTTCAATTTGGGCACGTACCCGCCCGCAGTCGGGGACAAGCGCGTGGCGGCGGCCATCAAACAGCTCTCGCGCTTGAAATACGGTCGCGACAAGCGTCTCGTGGAGATGGAGATCCTCGAGCGCTCACAGCTCGGCGCGACCGAAACGCGCATACACCCGCCTCCCGAGGTGCCGCGCGCGGCCTGACGCATGGAGACCGCGGCGTTCATCGTGCAGGGGGTGGTCGTGCTGGGGCTCGCCGCGCTCTATGCGACGCTCGGTTTCACCATCTTCTCGCACGCCCCCTACGTCCCGTCGCGCCGACGTGAGCTCACCCGCATGCTCCGGGTCGCCGCCATACGTCCCGGGGAGCGGGTGGTGGACCTCGGGTCAGGCGACGGCAAGATAGTGCTCGCGGCGGCCCGCGCAGGCGCAGAGGCGTTCGGCGTTGAGCGACAGCCGCTCCTGGTGCTCATAAGCCGCCTCCGTGCCGGCCTCAAGGGACTCTCCGCACGGGCGCGGTTCCGGACGGGAAACCTGTTCCACGCGGACCTCCGCACCGCGGACGTCGTGTTCTGCTATCTCCTCCCCAAGGCGATGGCGCGGCTCCACGAGAAACTGGAACGTGAGCTGAAGCCCGGGGCGCGGGTGGTGGCGAGCGCCTTCGCGATCCGTGCCTGGGAACCGGCGATCGTGGATCGCGACGGCGAGACCGCCCCCATTTTCCTCTACCGACGATGAGATCCCGTGCAGGCACTCTCGCATTCCTCCTGCTCGCCGCCGTCTCGTTCACCGCAGGCGCGGTGAACGAGCGCGTCGCGCCTCCCGGGGCGCTTGTTTCCTCGTTTGTGGATGCCTCTGCGCCGTTCATCCTCGACCCGACCGACCAGGTGGGCGCGCGGTTCGGCGCGAATCGCGCCGCAGGGGACGTGAACGGAGACGGCTACACCGATGCCGCGATATCCGCGCCGATCTACGATGCCGAGGAGGTCAACGAGGGCCGGGTGTACATCTATCATGGCGGACCGAGCGGGCTCTCGTCGACCCCGGCCCTCATTCTGGATCCGACCGATCAGGATTCGGCGCTCTTCGGCGCCTATCTTGGGTTCGGGGACGTGAACGGAGACGGCTATGCGGACCTCTTCGTCTCGGCGGCGGGCTATGATGCCGAGGCCGCGGGGGAGGGGCGCATATACGGGTATTACGGTTCAGCGACGGGCCTTTCGAGCACACCTTCCTACGTCAACGATCCGACCGATCAGGTCTCCGCCGGCTTCCTGTATATGAGGTTCATTGACGTGAACGGCGACGGATTCAGCGACGCGATCTTCCTCTCTCCAAGTTTTGATGCGGAATCGCCTGACGAGGGCCGGGCGTACATCTACCACGGTTCGAGCGGCGGGCTCTCGACCGTGCCCGCGCTCACCCTCGACCCGAACGATCAGAACGCGACGCTGCAATCACCTGCGGTGGGGGACTTCAATGGGGACGGATTCGGGGACGTCGCCCTGGTCGCTCCTAATTTCGACGACGACGTGACCAACGAGGGCCGCGTGTACGTCTATCACGGTTCAGGCTCCGGGCTCCCCGCCACCCCGGCGAGCACCTTTGACCCCACCAACGAGATGGACGCGTTCGGGTTTCTTGGACGGGCGGCGGCAGGCGACGTGAACGGCGACGGGTACAGCGACCTTATCGTGTGTGCGATAAAGGCGGATAACGAGGTCACCAATGAGGGACGATGCTACATTTATCACGGTTCGGTTTCCGGGATCTCTGGCGTGCCCGATCTCATCGTGGACCCCGCCGACGAGGACAGCTCCTTCGGCGTGGATATCGGGGTGGGGGATTTGAACGGGGACGGGTATGCGGACGTCTCCATCGGGGCAGAGTTCGCGGACGGCGATTTTTCCAACGAGGGGAAGGTATTTTTCTACGCTGGCGGAGCGAGCGGTCTTCCCGCCACCCCCACGCTCGTGCTTGACCCCGCTGATCAGGTGGGAGCGCGATTCGGCGGCACCCACTCGTCCGAGCACGGCGACTTCAATGGAGACGGGTATTCGGATTGGCTGCTCGCCGCACATTTCTTCGACGCCGAAGCCGTGGACGAGGGGCGGGTGTACGTCTACTACGGGACGAATGACGGTTTGGCGCTCATGCCCGCGCTCACGCTCGATCCGGCGGACCAAGCGACCGCTACCCATCGGAGTCGTGCGATGGGAGACCTGAATGGTGACGGGTATGCGGATTTCATCATGAATGCGGTGGGCTACGACGGAGAGGCGACCGATGAGGGGCGGATATACGTCTATTACGGATCGTCCGCAGGTCTCTCGTCTTCTCCGGGGCTCACGCTGGACCCGCTTGACCAGACCGGCGCGCGGTTCGGTCAAAAGGTCGCGATCACGGACGTGAACGGGGATGGGTATGGCGATGCGATCATCGGCACATTTCAGTACGACGGTGAGGCGGTCGACGAAGGGCGGGTGGACGTCTACCATGGCGGCCCCTCGGGCCTCGCTTCAATTCCCGCGCTCACCCTCGAGCCCACCGACACGGCCGGGGCGCAATTCGGGCGCGTCATAGCAGGCGATTGGAACGGCGACGGGTACGGCGACGTCGCGGTCGGCGCAGTGCCGATCGCGAGCGTGTACCTCTTTTACGGTTCTCCGTCGGGACTTTCTTCCACCGGTCCGATCATCACCGAACCGGTTTTCCAGAGCGGAAGTGGGTTCGCGACCGAAAACGGCGGCGACCATCTTGGGGGGGACGTGAACGGCGACGGGTACGGCGACCTCGTGGTAAGCGCATTTTCGTATGATGCCGAAGCGGTGGACGAGGGACGGGTGTACGTCTATATGGGTTCTGCCGCGGGACTTGCAACCACCCCCGCATTGACGATCGACCCGGCCGATCAGGCGGCCGCGTTCTTCCGTCCGCTCGCGCTCGGCGACGTGGACGGAGACGGATACGACGATCTGCTCGGCGGCGCGAGCGGGTTTGACGCGAACGTGGTTGATGAGGGCCGTGCATACCTCTTTGCAGGATCTCCCGCGGGTCTCTCGGCGACCCCCGCACTTTCGCTGGATCCCACCGACCAGGGCGCATCCTCCTTTGGGTTCTTCGGGGAGTTCGGGGACGTGAACGGGGACGGATACGCGGATGCGCTCGTGGGCGCGCACACCTTTGACGCCGATGCCGTAGACGAGGGGCGTGTGTACGTCTATCTCGGGTCTGCCGCAGGCCTCTCGAGCGTCCCGGCACTTGCCCTCGACCCCACCGATCAGGCCTCCGCGTTCTTTGGGTTCGGCATTGAGACCGGGGACGTGAACGGCGACGGGTATTCTGACGCCGCGATCCTTGCCGCCGTCTTCGACACCGCGTTCGCCGACGAAGGCCGCGTCTACCTCTACTACGGGGGAGAGGGACAGGGGACTGACCGCGGGCTCCGCCAGCTCCAGCCCCAGTCCTCCGACCCCCTCGCCCCGGGGAACGTCACC